>JAAUYD010015260.1_pt1 | contig 55461 bp, 38 predicted proteins | sample 7278101 | NCBI WGS metagenome assembly JAAUYD01 (sample SAMN14350128, study PRJNA611818) | marine sediment metagenome | isolation source: surface marine sediment (0.6m) | place: French Polynesia: Moorea | collected 2018-08
AGGCAAGAAAGTCCGAATCCTGATTGTCGGCAGAGCGGTTCTCCTAAAAGCTAGAAAAGTATAGCCAGATAGCTGTTCTATGCAAATAGAACCGAAAGAAAAGCTGTACCGAACTTCTAGCCAGAACCCGCGTCTATTTATAGCGCAAAGTGGCTCAGAGAAACTCAGGAAAATGCCAGCACCGCGCGCTATCGCGCTGATCCGAGTCGGCGAAGGGAGTACCATCGCCTTCGTATACATATTACTTGACATTTGAGATTGCTTCCTTAAACAGTAATTCTACATTTTCATACAAGCTTTTTTGATTCTTTTTGAGCGCAATGATATTGTCTCCTGGCGTAATTGGTTTTTTTCAAAGTGCGTGGCACGGTTTCACGGGAGATTTCCGTGACAATTGTCCGTTTTTTCAGTTCTGAGGTTAACAGTCTAATTTTGAGGGTAAAACCTGTTACCAATTAGTTTTTTATGAGAGTGCTATTAGTAGAAGATGAACCAGATTTAGGTGCAGCTATTAAACGAGTTTTGAACCAACATAACTATGTGGTTGACTGGGTTATGGATGGTAAGGAAGCATGGGCATATTTAGAAAGTAGTTGGACTGAATATACACTAGCTATTTTTGATTGGTTGGTTCCAGGAATGTCAGGGTTAGAACTATGTCAAAAACTGCGTAAAAATCACAATCCCCTACCCATATTAATGCTGACAGCTAAAGATAGTATGGAAGATAAAGTTACTGGCTTAGATGCGGGTGCAGATGACTATTTAGTAAAACCTTTTGGCATGGAAGAATTACTAGCGAGATTACGAGCTTTACAAAGACGTTCCCCTCAATTTCAACCCCAAAAACTAACTATTGGTAACCTCACATTAGATTATGGTAGCAGTAAGGTTATTCATCAAAATACTGTGGGAGATGAAGAAGAGATTTTCTTGACTAGTAAAGAATTCCAGCTATTAGAGTATTTTATGAAGCACCCAAACCAAATTCTTAGTACCGAACAAATTCGCAATCAAATTTGGGAAGTGGGTGCGGAATCCAGTAGTAATGTTGTTGCTGCACAAATGCGGCTTTTACGACGCAAACTAACTAGTAGTGGTTGTGGGAATCCCATTGAAACTTTGCACGGTATGGGGTATCGTCTCAATCTTACCAATGAACCAAAATAAACTTTTTCAACGCACCCGGATTCGTTTGGCTTTGTGGTATGCCATCGTTATGGGTTTAATTTTAACAGTATGCGGATTTGGTCTGTATATTACAGTATCTCATGCCCATGAGGTAGCGTTAGATAGAGAATTAGAATTTATAGCAAAGACCTTACATAATAATCTAGAACTAAAGCTAAAACAGCCAGGAAAATTAGAACCAGTTATTAAACAATTTTTACCAAATGTTTGTTTAGTTGAATCTGGTTGCACTCAAGAACAATCCAGTTCGCAACGTCATATTTTAAATGCAATTCATCAAGGCTATTATGTACGTTTATTTGATAAACCAGGTAATTTAATTGCCATCGCAGGTTCTTATCCAGAAAAAATATCTTCAGCTTTAAATACAAAACTTTGGCAAACTATTAAAGACAATCAAGGTAATTTTTACCACCAAATGTCACTGTCTTTACATACCAGAGATAATCGAGACTGGGGATATATTCAAGTAGGGCGAAATATTGCAGACATTAATGATTATATGGATGCAGTAAAATTAAGTTTAGTGGTGGGATTACCAATGGCAATGATGATGGTTGCTGTTGCTAGTTGGTGGTTAGCAGGATTAGCCATGCGACCAATTTACCAATCTTATAGGCAAATTCAGCAATTTACAGCGGATGCGGCACATGAGTTGCGAACCCCTTTAGCTGCAAGCCAAGCAACGGTGGAATCAGCACTTTTAACACCGGATTTAGATACAGGAGAAATCTGGGATATTCTGCGGACTATCAAGCGTCAAAATCAGCGACTCACCAGTTTAGTTGCAGATTTATTGATGCTGTCTCGCTTCGATAGACAATCTATTCCCATGGGACGGGAACTGTGTTGTTTAAATGATATTGTCAGCGACTTAGTAGAAGAATTTGCAGCAATGGCTATTTCGGCTCAGGTAAAGCTGACATCTGCAATTCGGGTGGATGAAGAGGTAAATGTTGTAGGTGATTCCGAGCAACTGTATCGTTTAATGGCTAATTTAATAGTCAATGCAATTCAGTACACCCCAGCAGGAGGAAAGGTGACAGTTATTTTAGACTGTAGTGACCATTATGCAAGTATCCAAGTGGAAGATACGGGTATTGGCATTCCCCAAACCGAAATTTCCCGGATTTTTGACCGCTTCTATCGGGTGAATAGCGATCGCTCTCGTCATACTGGGGGTTCTGGATTGGGATTGGCGATCGCCCAAGCAATTGTGCAGTCACACCAGGGTAGTTTGAATGTACAAAGTGAATTTGGTAAAGGTAGCACTTTCACAATTAAATTGCCTGTAAATTAATTCCTAAAATTCAAGTTGAGTAGCTTTTCACTACTTGATTTCATCTTAATTTCATGAATACTTATTATCATATTTAATATTTGTAATCCTAAGTATCTGTTGTTCAAAACTTAATTCTTCACCCAAGTGGAGATTATCTATGTAGATCCCTAAGTACCCTTAACAGAGAAAATGAAATTGAAAACCCGACAAACCATTTGTATCAGTTCAACACTGGTGGGAGTAGGGTTAGTGCAAGCTACACCCTTACTTGCCCATGAAAAGCACTTTCATGTACCAAATAAAACAACTAAACCAAAATCGGAATCTGCACAGACACAGAAGACTCCAGCAACAGTAATGCCAGATGTAAAAGTGCAGCAGGAGTTCTCAAATCCACCTCATCAAAAAGTGGTTAATTCAGTCAGCGCAGCCCAAACAAACGAGAGAGATATTATCCTTCAACCGGGAGAATTTGTATTATTACTACTTTTAGGTGGAACTTTTTTACTGTTTTACCTTAAGCGATTTATGTATAGAGAAAAAAATTAAATAAAACTACATTTAATGTCAATGATTTACTTGAATTATGGCTATTAATAAGGCTCGTATTCGTCAATTACACTCTTGGTTTGCCCCGTTAATGCTGTTTCCTGTATTATTGAGTTTGATTACAGGTTCTTTATTTCAGGTAGCAGTAATTACTGGTAAAAGTGAAGACTTTCTCTGGCTTTTGGAATGGCACAGAGGTAAATTTGGTCGCATCAATTTGGAGATGATTTATCCTTTCTTAAATGCTTTTGGGCTTCTTGTACTAGCTGTTACAGGAATTACTATGTGGTTGCAAACACCAAAACGTAAATCTTAGAGGATGTTTATAAAACAAATATAAAACTCTCGTGAGGGTCGAGAAACCGGGTTTCTTTTGGTTTATATACTCTGATTATCCGTTACCCACCCATAGAAACCCGGTTTCTTATGAGATAATTCCCCCACCTAGCACCTTTTCCCCTTCATACCACACCGCAGCTTGTCCGGGGGTAACGCTAAATTGGGGTTCGTCAAATACCACCCGCACGCGAGAATTTCCCAAGGGAACCACCGTCACTGGTATGGGTTGGGAACGATAGCGGATTTGCACTTCTGCGCGGATGGGACTGGATGGTTCCGCGATGGATACCCAGTTGACTCTTGACACAGTACATTCTGGTTGGGTGGCTTTGGTGCGATCGCCCACAACTACCCGGTTATTAACTGCATCTAAAGCAATCACATATAATGGTTCAGCAGCTGCAATTCCCAATCCTTTACGCTGTCCAATGGTGTAGTGATGGACACCATCGTGTTGACCGAGAATTTTACCTTCCATGTCAACAATATCACCGGGTTTTGGTGCCAGATACTTATCCAAAAATGCCCGCATGGAGCCGTTACTTTCTACCAAGCACAGGTCTTGACTTTCGGGCTTGTCGGCGGTTTTTAGTCCATAATCCGCAGCAATGCGCCTGGTATCACTTTTTTGGAGTTCTCCCAGGGGAAATACGGTGGCACTGAGTAAGTCCTGAGACAAATCGTAGAGAAAGTAGGATTGGTCTTTATTGCGGTCAAGTGCCCGTAGGAGTTCGTAACGTCCCGTGGTATGGTTATATTGAATCCGGGCATAGTGACCAGTGGCGATTTTGTCACTATCCAGGTTTTCCCGGGCATACTGTACCATGGGACCAAATTTCACAGTTTTGTTGCACTGGGAGCAAGGTAAAGGTGTGATTCCCGCGCTGTAACCAGATACTAAATAATCGACGATATTAGTTTGAAAAACGTCCCGGATATCGACAACATGATGGGGAACACCCAACTGTTCACAGATATAAGCTGCATCAACCATACCTTCAGAGCAACATTGACCTTTACCCTTCATCAGCCAAAGGGTAAGACCAATCACTTCATAGCCCTGATTGTGTAGTATGGCAGCAGCAGTAGAACTGTCAACGCCGCCAGAAAGTCCAACTACGACTTTTGTCATATCCGTAAATGTTTCTATGGCGTTATTTATAAGCTAACACACCCCACGGCTGTTGGCACTTTGGAAGCAAAATTTGGGTCTGATATTGCCTAAAGTGCAAAATGAGACAACCGTTCATAAATTTTCATGGCTCGCTCAACCATATCTATATCTTGGGAGAGAATTTCCACTTCGACTTTGGTGGGAGGTAATATTCCTGTGCTATTTTCTAATGTTTTATACCATTTAGCTCTACTTTCTAATTCATGAGGTTTCCATTGATTTTGCTTCAAACTACCATTGTCCCATTTCAACATTTGAGGATCGAATGTCACTCCAATGCGTTGACAATAGCGACTTAAAACCTGTTCTGGATTACGGCGAAAATCCGTCGCTTCAACGACAATTGGTTCTTGTTTTAATTCCTTTGTGACTATTTCCCAGGTTTGTTTTAATGCCTCAAAGCCAAACTCTTCTTCCGTAGGATACTCTGGGACGCGATACCAGGAAGCTATTGCCTCACGAGGATCGCGCACAATGAAAGTATTGATGGTATTACTGAGAAAATCTCGATCAATATATGGCAATGCTTGGTAAGCTATTTCTTTCATAAAAACCAAAGGAGTTGTTGGCGATTGGATTGAGTCAATCACTTGAGCAGTTCCGTAATTGTGCTGTTCCTCGCAATCACCAAAGCGATTGGAGCGTCGCCATTTGCTAAAGTAATACACATCAAGGAATGGCTCGTTCACAATTGCTGTCTGGGAACGTTGGGAAAAAGCTTTCAAGAAAGCACTAGATACGCATCTAGGTGCAGACCATAAAGCTACAATCTTTGATTTAGTTACTGGTTGTTGTATACTTTGATTTTTCATCGAAATTAGTCTATTGTTTACCATAGGGAGCCAGCGGATACAGTTAGATCCTGCATTGTGATTCCCAATGCTTCATCGCGACATAGAAAAGCTGCCAGTGCAGCAATTTCTGGAGGCTGGATGATTCTTTTTTGTGGATTGCTTTGCTTAACTGCCTCGAAATATTCCGCTAAAGTTTGATTTTCGAGCGCTGCAAAATCTTGCATTGCATTTTTGCCCAATTCTGTTTCTACCCAACCTGGACTAATGGAATTGCAGGTTACTCCATGAGGAGCTCCTTCCAAGGCTACACAGCGAGTTAGCCCCACTACAGCAGCTTTAGAAGTACAATATGCCGGAACGCTGGGACTTCCTACGGTGGCAGCAGTAGAAGCAATATTGATTATACGACCCCACTGACGCTCAATCATTCCTGGTAGACAAAGCTTAATGGTGCGATAAATGCCATTGAGATTAACATCTATAATCCGATGCCATAATTCGTCGGGATGACCACAGATGCTATGCACAGAAGTTATCCCAGCGGCATTTACCAGGATATCTACTTGACCAAAAGTTGTGACTACAGATTCATAGAAATTCTTGACTGAATCAGTTGCAGCAACGTCTAAATTCATTACTAGAGCTTTCACTCCTAATGACTCAATTTCAGCTTGGCAGGAACTTTGGCTGGCTGAACGAGAACCAATGGCTAGATTAGCTCCTCTTGCGGCTAAAGACTGAGCGATCGCTCTACCTATACCAGAAGTCCCACCAGTTACCATCGCTACACGACCTTGTAGAAATTTTTCATGACCCATGTTTCTACAAAAATATTGCTCTACTAAAGTTATCTTGCAAGGCTACTTAATTCGATAAACCCAAACTTGCAGTTGAACACCAGTGTCTTTTTTTAAATGGCATAGAAATGGCTCTGTTGTTTCTACATTTTCCCACTTACCAGAAGATTCTAATGAGGTAAACTTGGTTTGGAAATCGCTATTTTCGTAATGACCAACGGAGACAGTAAAGACAATATATCCTCCTGGTTTAGTAATCCTAATTAGTTCATCAAAAGCGTCACTACCTACATGTCCATAGGTGAACACTCCTACACTGATAATGGCATCAAAGGTAGCAGTGGGAAAGTCTAATGCTTCCCCTAAAATGCCCTGATGTAGTTTTGTGTAGACGTTCTTTTGCTCTGCTTCCTTGAGCATACCTGGGGAGATGTCCATCGCTTCTAGGTTATGGTATCCCCGTTGATGAAGAATTTCCCCTACTAAACCCGTACCTGCTCCAGCATCCAAAATTCTGGCATCTGGGGACACATATTTAACCAATACATCTGCTGCTGGTTCTGGTCCTATATAGCCAAATTGGTCATCTACATTTTTTTCGTAGTCCTTTGCCCAAACATCATAGCGTTCAGTTAATTCCTGATTATTTTGGGAGCTATATACCCACTGGATTTTGTCTTCTATATTCATATTATTTCTCCTTTTATAGTTTATGAATTGACCGAATCGGCTTGCTACACCAAATGTTTTCAGATGAACTAGTTCAAACTCTTTTAAGAATGGAATTCCAGTTTTTCGAGCCGTTATAACCGTAGATATCTTGATAGTAGGAATCTATCAGATATTCATCTAAATTAGAAATAAGTAGGCGATAAAAGTCAAGTAAGGCAAGAGTTTTGTGGGATAGGCATCTTGGTTTGTGGAACGGGCATCCCTGCCCGTTTTCTATATTTATGAGTTAAACAAGATGCCTGCACCACTCATATTCATCTCTTAATTCAGCAATGCCATCGTTTTGATTGTGTAAGAAAAGAAACCGGGTTTTTATAGGTGGAGAACCGAGAATTTGACTATGTATGCCAAAAGAAACCCGGTTTCTATATTTAGTTCAAACCAATTCAATTGCTTTTTTCAGAGTTGCTTGCAGCTTTTGGGCTAATATCTGAACCTGGGGTTTAGTGAGCATAGTGAAATGATTTCCTGGAACAATTTGCAGTTCTACAGGATTAACTGAAAGCTGCTTCCAACCCCAAGTTGGATCTGCTTCAGACATAGTTAAATCGGGTAAATAATTCCCCAAAGCTCCCAACTCGCTAGCTCGGAAGAAGGTAATAGAAGTTGAATCAATTCCTTGGGCTATATAGCTAGCATTAGCTTGTATATTAGCTTTGTAAAGTTCTAGGATTCTCTGGAGTTCTGGTTGGGATATTTTATGTCCTTGCTGGCTCAATTGGGCAATTAGGTAGTCCATTAATTCCATAGCATTGTCAGAGGATTTCGCTTTGACATCCAAATTAAAATTAGTCTCAAAAATGCCTTGATAGAACTTCGCTAACTCGACAATATGTTGAACATCATCCCAATTAGCTGCTTGCTTTTCTATGGTGGGAGCTTCTACCTGGACATCTATAATGCCTAGCCAAGAAACTGTACGACCTAGATTGCGTAATTGTTGAGCCACTTCAAAGGCAACTTTTCCTCCAAAGGAATAACCTGCAATTTGTAATGGTCCAATAGGTTGAATGGTTTGCAAAGTTTGCACATGATATTTAGCTATCTCAGCAATTTGAGATAATGGTTTTTCATCCTCTTCTAGTCCTAGATATCGTAAGCCATAAACGGGTTGGTCTGCTCCCAAACACTTTACTAAAGGATAAAGGTCGAAGAAACTACCAAGAATTCCAGGAACGAGGAATAAAGGTGGTTTATCACCTTGGGGTTGAATTGGGACTAAGGTTGTTTTCTGACCAGATATATCTAAGGATTTGTGGTTATCTACTCCTCCTAGTCCTAGCACTTGGGAAGCTAAATATTCTACTAATGCTTCGGTGGTGGGATAGTCAAAAAATAAGGTAGAACGCAAAGAACATTCTAAACTCGATTGCAGATGATTGCGCAGTTCAATAGACATCAAAGAATCTAATCCCCAGTCAATCAACCGTGCCGATTTATCTAACTTTTCTGCGGATTTTAATCCCAGAGTTTTCGCAATTAAAGAGCAAACGTGAGTTGATAATCGCTTACGACCTTCACCAATAGGAATTTGTGCTAATTGTTGGCGAATGGTTAACTTTTTCGGTTGTGGGGATAGTTGTGCTGATGCTTGTTTTAAATCTTTAAAGAAAGCTGAATCCGACCAACTTTCTTCTTCAAATAATGACCAATTAATCGGCACAAATCCCACATTTGTAGGTTGTTCTGCTAACAATTTCTCCAACACTTGCAAACCTTGCTTGGCAGTGATTGCACCTATTCCGGAATTTTGCAGACGGTCTAATACCTGAAGATTGCGAGAAGCTAATCCTATCTTCGACCAAACTGCCCAATTAACACTCAACGCAGATAATCCTTTACTTTGACGATAACCTGCAAAACTATCGAGAAAACTATTGGCTGCAACATAGTTACCGTGACCAGCAGAACCCAGCAAGGAAGCAATGGAAGAAAAGACCACAAAGAAGTCTAAATCCAGGTCTGCTGATAAACAATGCAGATTCCAAGACCCTTGCATTTTTGGTTGTAAAACCTTGGCAAACTTCTGCCAATTTAAATGCTGAAGAATCCCATCATCTGTAGTACCAGCAGCATGAATGATACCCCGTAACGGTGGTAGAGTTTGGTGAATTTGCTTAAATACAGAGGTAAGTTGCTCGCTATCGGATACATCTGCTTGAACTACCTCTACTTGCACACCAAGCTGTTCCATTTCTGCCAATTTAGCACTAGCAGCAGCTTTGGGTTGACTTCTTCCTAGTAATACTAAATTCTTCGCTCCTTTTTCTACTAGCCAGCTAGCGACTCTTAAACCAATGTCTCCCAATCCCCCAGTAATTAAATAGCTACCATCTTCTCTGATACCCAGAGATTTACGATTAGCTTCCGAACCATGGTAGCGGCTTAATCTGGGAACATAGCGTTTATTATCTCGCCAAGCAATTTGGTCTTCAATATCCTCACAACCCCAGGAATGCTTAATTTCTGACCAGAGAACGTTAACTTGACCCTCTGTTGTGCAATCACCTAAATCTAACCTTACACAGTTAAATTCGGGATGTTCAACAGCGATCGCCTTTCCCATTCCCCATAATGGAGATTGAGCCACACCTGTTACTGGATAATCGGCGATTAATTGAGTCCCTTGGGTTACTAACCACAGAGAAGGGGTTTTACCATCTACTCCTAACAGTGCTTGGACTAAATGTAGTGTACTACCACAACCTAATTGAGAAAATCCTACCAAATTCTCCTCATGCCTTGGTTCTGGTATATCCAAACTCCATAGGTGTACTACCCGACTTACAGGGGGTAGGGCTGTAACTAACTGCTGAAAATGCTGGGGATTATCGGCAGCAATTACAAACTCCCTTTCTCCTAGCTGTTGATATTCCTTTCCTGGGAACACTAGGGTGCAGACTCCTCCCTGGGACTGGATTTTCTCACTCAATTGTTGTCCAATTCCCTGACCATCAGCAAATATCAACCAGTTGCTGGGAGTGCCATTTGCACCTAGTAAATTCTCCGATAAATTAGCACTGAATTCTTGAGGTTGCCACTCAACTTGATATAACCAATTCTCTAATTCCTCTTGAGGAGTATCCAGAGTTTTGTTGTCACTTACTTTTCCATTTTCATTGCTATTTTTAGGGATAGATTCTCCATTTTTATACCATTTGGGAGCTTCAATCCAATAACGTTGTCTTTGGAAAGGATAAGTAGGCAAAGGTTGACGACGACGTTGATAATTGTCATCAAAACCAATCCAATCTATGGCAATTCCCCTGACATAAAGTTCTGCCAAACTGCTGAATAACTGTTGCCAATTATCTTGTTGGGGACGCAAAGAAGGCAACCAAATTCCTTGATGTTTTGGTAGACAACGGCGTCCCATTGCCAATAATATTGGTTTAGCTCCTACTTCCAAAAATACATCTACTCCCTGCTGTGCCATAGTAGCCATCCCAGCAGCAAACCTCACAGGTTGACGAATGTGGTCACACCAGTATTGTGGGGTAGTTACCTCATCTGTTGCCACTTTGCCCGTCAAATTAGATATTAGTGTAATTTTGGGTGTCCCAAAGTTTACCTCCCCAGCAACCCTGGCAAAATCTGCCAGTATTGGTTCCATCAATGGAGAATGGAAAGCATGGGAGACAGTTAATTTCTTGGTTTTAATTCCTTGAGCTTCACTAGTAGCAACAACAGCATTAATTGCTGACCGCTTACCAGAAATTACCACGCTTTCCGGTCCATTAATCGCTGCTAAAGAAATATCTTCCCCATAGGGTTGAATCGCTGCTAATGCTTTAGCTTCCGAAGTTAGTAAAGCAACCATTTCCCCATCTTGAGGAAGTTCTTGCATTAATCTTCCCCGTTGTGCAATCAGCTTCAAACCATCTTCTAAACTAAAGACTCCCGCAACCGTTGCCGCAACATATTCCCCAATACTGTGTCCCATAACAACGTCGGGTTTTATACCCCAAGATTGCCATAATTGACACAGAGCATATTCAATCGCAAATAAAGCTGGTTGGGTATAAGCAGTTTCATTGATAGATGCTGCTAAATCCTCCTCTGCTGTCTGCGGATAGAGTATCTCCAGTAAAGGTTTCTCTAAATGCGATCGCAATATTTTATCGCAGTAGTCGATGGTTTCCCTAAAAGTAGGCTCACTTTCGTAGAGTTGCCTACCCATATCAATGTACTGAGAACCTTGTCCTGTAAACAGAAAAGCTATTTTTGCTGGTTTGACGCGATGATTAACTACACCAGTCAACTCATCTTCCCACTCCGCTAATTTCTGCTGCAATTCTGCTGTTGATTGAGCCACCACCGCTAAACGATGGTTAAAATGCTTCCGTCCTGTGTTGGCAGTAAAGCAAATGTCTGCTAAGGATATATCTTCCCCGCCATTTACTGATACATCCCGCAAATATTTGACATAAATATCAGCATATTTACGTAATCCCTCCTCCGTCTTCGCAGAGAGAGTGAAAATATGCTGTGTTCGCTCATTTTGTGGGATGGGCATCTTGCCCTGTGGAACAGGCATCCTGCCTGTTTCTTCTACTTCTGAGGCAGGCAAGATGCCTACCCTACAAGAATCTGGTGCTTCTTCCAAGACTACATGACAATTAGTTCCTCCCATGCCAAAAGAACTGATTCCTGCCCGTCGAGGAGTTCCATTTCTCTCCCATTCCCTGAGTTTGGTATTCACATAAAAGGGACTATTGTCAAAATCAATGTTGGGATTTGGCTGTTGGAAATGCAGACTTGGGGGTATCTGTTGGTGCTTGAGTGCAAGGATGGTTTTAATCAGTCCAGCAACCCCTGCTGCTTCCACTAAATGTCCAATATTAGTCTTTACCGAACCAATGGCACAAAAACCTGTTTTCTCGGTTGTTTGGCGAAAAGCTTGGGTTAATCCAGCAATTTCAATCGGATCTCCTAACGCTGTTCCCGTTCCGTGTGCTTCCACATAGCTGACGGAATCTGCATTAATTGCTGCTGCATCCAATGCTTGAGCAATTACCTCTGCTTGTCCTTCCACGCTGGGAGCTGTATATCCAACTTTTAAGCCACCGTCGTTATTAATTGCCGAACCTTTGATGACTGCATAGATATTATCTCCATCTGATAGTGCTTGGCTCAATCTCTTGAGGACTACAATTCCCACCCCATTGCCAAATACTGTTCCTTGTGCTTGTTCATCAAAAGCTCGACAATGTCCGTCAGGAGAAAATATCATGTCTTCTTGGTAGACGTAGCCGACTTTTTGGGGAACACCAATGGCTACACCCCCAGCTAAAGCCATGTCAGATTCCCCATTGCGGATACTTTGGCAAGCCATATGCACCGCTACCAGGGAAGTGGAACAGGCTGTTTGCACGTTGACTGAAGGTCCATTTAAGTTTAATTTATATGAAACCCTTGTGGGGAGAAAATCTTTACCATTGGCAAGTCTCACCTGTAAATCAAAGGCTGAACCTAAAAAGGTGCGTTGGGAAGAAAAACTACGACTGGGATGGACATTATTAATTAAATAAGTGTTCATCCCCGAACCTGCATAAACCCCTATAGAACCTTCATAGGTCTCTGGATTATAACCAGCATTTTCTATAGCTGACCAAGCAGACTCCAAGAATACCCGCTGTTGGGGGTCCATGATTTCTGCTTCTTTGGCACTGTAACCAAAAAATCTGGCATCAAATAGGTCAATATCCGGTAATGCAGACCCTGCTTTCACATAGTTAGGATCTCTTAAGATGCTCTTGTCATCTATTTCTAATTCCTCATCCCTCAGGAAAGATATAGATTCTACACCCTCTCGCAAATTCTGCCAATACTCATCGATATTTTTTGCTCCTGGGAAACGACAGGAAATACCGATAATGGCAATATCTTCGTCTTTTTGTAGGGGTTTCCTTTTTGCTTTCTGCCCTATCTTTGAGGGTTTTTCTGCCTCTGTTTGACTCAAATGTTGAGCTAATTCCTCAATGGTGGGATATTGAAACAGTTTGACGATGGATATATCTAACTCCAAACTGGTACTCAACTTACTGTACACCTGGGTTAGCAACAGAGAATTTCCACCCAACTCAAAGAAGTTATCATTAATACCCACAATATCCAGTTGCAACACTTCCTGCCATACTTTGGCGATCGCCTCTTCCATTTCTGACTCTGGCATAATTAAGTCCGTAGCCAAATTAGGACGGGATCTATCTGGTGCAGGGAGTGCTAGACGATTCACCTTACCATTTGGTGTCAAAGGCATGGTATCCAAAGTGACAAAAGCCGTGGGCACCATGTAGTCCGGTAAATTTTCTTGTAAATAACTGCGTAACTCTGGCTCTAGATTGGCTGCAACCTTCCCTTGTAAAGGATTATTAGCATAGGATGTCCAAGGCTTTCTGTTTCCTTTGAGGGACTGGTAACTGTAGGGTATGTGACAATCTTCTGCCTGCAAAATGATATCGTAGCAGTTGCTGTCAGTTGGGCACCAATTAATGTAAACTTTATAACCTAGTTCCTCACCCAACTCCCACCAATCTTCTGGCTCAATTCCAGTTGACTCTAAGAGTTTTAGAGCTTCTGTTAGTTCCCCTACCGTGGCACTTTGGCTATCCTCTAAGAATTCTAAAAGTTTGCTCTCCGTTGCTAAACGGGCATTAGGGACTTGTTTTATACCCAATACCTCTGGTTGCTCCTCCAACAGCATTTGCCGCACAGAAGACAAACTAAGTTGATTTTTCTGCCATTCCTGCCAACTAGGTTCCACTGCAGCAGGCATTTCCTTACCAACATGCAGAATCGCATCGTAGCGGAACTTACTCATTTCATTGTGGTAACGTCCCCGTCTGATTTGAATTTGCACATGGCTAATTTGCGGCAAATATTCCCCTAAAGCCAAGAATAAGTCTGGGTCTATTGCCATTTGACCCTCTTGGATGGTAGCCTTTTCTATTCTCTGCTTTAACTGCTCCTTAGTTAAAGATAGGGGAGCTTGATGTAACTGCACAGAGCCATGGAAAGCTGACAGCAAGGGCAAGCTACGCACATCTCCGATAAAAATGGTTCCCCCTGGTTTTAATGTCTTTGCTGCCCTTTCTATCACCTCTACCAAATAATCGATGCCAGGAAATAATTGGACTACAGAATTGATAATCAGCGTATCTAATTCTGGCTCCTCTATGGCATCAAAAGCTGTGTCAGCAGAGCCTTGCAACAGTTTGACACCAGACCAATCACCAGGCAAAGATGGAAACTGTGATTCTATATAGCGTAAAGCTTCTGGTGCTAAATCGATACCCCAGTACGAATCACAGTGGGGAGCAACCCGGAATAAAAACATCCCCGTACCGCAGCCAATTTCCAGTACGCGCTGGGGTTGACACGAGAGAATCCGCTCCGTTGTCCCATCTACCCATTCTCGCATTTCTACCGCTGGAATGGCTGCCCCAGAGTAACTGTCATTCCATCCATTAATATTAAATGTAGGGTCTGCCCCCTCAGCATTCTGACTATAGGCAAGATTCCACAATTCCTGCCATTGCTCTTGAATTTCTTGGGATTCCTTTTCTGAATTGCCTTCGTAGTTGGGATTAGCTACCACATAAGCTACTAAACGCTTATCCCCTCCCACTGTATGCTCAGATTTATTCTCCCTGGCAACTACCACACTCTGATTTACCCCGGGGTGTCGGTTTAAAACTGATTCGATTTCTCCTAACTCGATGCGAAAACCCCTTACCTTCACTTGATGGTCGATGCGACCCAAAAATTCAATATTCCCATCTGCCAGGTAACGGGCAAGGTCTCCTGTTTTATATACTTTCTTTGACTCATCAAAAGGGTTCGGAATAAATCTTTCTGCCGTTAAATCTGGGCGATCGCGATACCCTCTGGCTAAACCATCTCCCCCTATGTACAATTCCCCAATAACCCCGATAGGAACTGGTTGTAGATACTGATCGAGGATATAAATTTGGGTGTTAGCAATGGGTCTACCAATTGACTCTGGAGTATCTTTGCTGTACAATTCTCCCTCTTTTGGCTTCACCTGACAAACTGTTGACCAAATCGTGGTTTCAGTTGGTCCGTACATATTCCACAGGTCAGCTTGTCTATCTAGCAGTGCTTTCGCTAGTTCTTGGGGTAAAGCCTCTCCACCACAGAGAATTTTCAGCCCCCCAATACCTTTCCACCCAGATCCCAATAGCAAATACCAGGTAGCGGGAGTTGCTTGCATTACCGTCGCACCGCTATCTTTCAGTAATTTCCCTAGTAACTGTCCCGAAGAGGCAATTTCCCTGGTTGCCAAAACCACCTTTGCTCCCACAATCAGGGGTAAATAAAGCTCTAGTCCGGCAATGTCAAAGGATATGGTAGTAACTGCAACCAGAGTATCTTTGGCGGTTAATCCTGGCTGACGAGCCATAGATGTTAAAAAGTTAACTACTCCCCGATGGGCAAGTTGTACCCCTTTGGGCTTACCTGTAGAGCCTGATGTGTAGATGGTATATGCTAAGTTTTCAGGACGGGATCTACTAGTAGGATTACCTTGACTGTTTGTAGCAATGACCTCCCAATCACGATCTAAACAAACCACCGTTAATGGTTCTACTTCCCCAGCAAAAGACTCTACCAAACCTTGACTATCCGAATCAGTCAACAATATCCCTGCCTTGGCACTTGATAACATATATGCCAGACGTTCTGGGGGATAGGTTGGATCTAGTGGTACATAAGCAGCACCAGCTTTAAGAATTCCCAATAACCCAACAATCATCTTTGGGGAACGCTCAACAGAAATTCCGATCAGAGTATCTGGTTGCGCTCCCAGTTTAATTAAATAATGGGCTAATTGGTTAGCTCTTTGATTTAGCTCTCCATAGGTTAATTTCTCATCCCCAAACACCACCGCTACAGCATCAGGGTTAATTGCTACCTGTTGCTCAAATAACTCATGGATACACCGATCTTGGGGATAGTCTTGTTGGGTATCGTTCCACTCCACTAGGAGTTGCTCTCTTTCGGCTGCACTTAATAATGGTAAAATTGCTACATCTTGTTCTGGATCAGCAATTATTCCCTGGAGCAGCATTTGCCAATGCCCCAACATTCTTTCAATTGAGCCTGTTGTAAATAACTCACCATTATATTCCCAGGTAATTTCTAAGCCTGTTGGAGTATCCTCAGTCAGGATAACTATGTCACATTGCTCACTATATTGTGATATTTCTTCTAGATGTTTACCCGTAACTGGAATCCCTGAAAGTTCAAATTCCCCATTAGGAACTAACATCACCTGAAAAATCCCAGGATTAGTCAGTTCTCGATCCCCTACTACTTCTGCAACTAGTCTAGAGAAGGGATAATCTCGATGGGATGCTGCTTCTCTAACGGTTTTAGCTACCGACTCTATTAACTCCCCAGCGCTGAAATTAGAGATAGCATCAGTTCTTAAAGCAATGGGATTGACAAAATTCCTCTTTCCTGATTCTGGGTGCAGACTATCAGCACTTACAGAACCAATAATTATATCCTCCTGTCCCGTGTAGCGTCCTAACAATGCCTTCAATGCCGCTAGTAGTGGTATAAATTTCGTGAAGTGTTGACTGCGGCAAAATTGACTGAGTTCTCGGGTCAGATTTGACTCTAATTTGATTTTGACAAATTTTTTCTTGGTTAATGAAAGATGCGATCGCGAATAATCCGATGGAATATCTAGAATTGATATGGGTTTTCCTAAATTTTCCTGCCAGTAGGTTATCTGTTGTGTCAAATCAACTTTCTTCTGGTATTCAGTTTGAATATTCATAACATCATTATGGATTAGAACAATAATGAAACAGATAGATTACTGGATAGATTACTATCAAACTAGGGTGTAAGGGGCAACAAAGAAATCAAGACACAAAATTCAAAAAAGGATTTTGACTCACGTATTTGATAATTATATACGAATAGGAGCAAGACACTGAATCAAAAGTCAAAATTAAATCATATCATACCCTATGTTGACGAGAAACGGATGAGAGAGATTCCTTTGACGAAAAAAAAGTGTCCATGGTATTTTAACGATTTGGGCAATCATGAATAATAGGATACAATATAATATATAAAAGATATGGATCAACTCTGTTATGTCAAATCAAATCAAATCTCTGTGATGCTAGATGTTTGTCACCCAAAACAGTCAAAAGTGGATCACAGATTTCACTGATTGCACTGATTTGTGTGATTGGAAAATCCTTTGTACCAATTTAGCCGGAGTCTCCAGGAAGAAAGACAAATGAAGCATCCAGAGTCTAAAATTGTCATTGAGCATCTGATTAAAATTTATGGAGAAAAGCCTCATGCTGCTCTGAATTTGTTTCGCTCCGGTGGCACTAGGGACTCTATTTTAAAGGCAACAGGTAATGTTTTAGGTATTGCCGATGTCTCTTTTACCATTAATCAAGGGGAATTGTTTGTGGTAATGGGATTATCTGGCTCCGGTAAATCTACCCTGGTTCGCTGTATAAATCGCCTCATTCATCCTACCAGTGGACATATTTATATAGACGGTGAAGACATTGCCCATGTTGATGATAAACGGATGCGAGAAATTCGCTTAACCAAAGTGTCCATGGTATTTCAGCGATTTGGGCTATTTCCCCACAGAACGGTGGCTGAAAATGTAGGATATGGTTTAAAAGTAAAAGGGATAGACAAAGACGAACGCCGTCAAAAAGCCCTAGAAACCCTAGAAGCTGTGGGTTTAGCCCAATGGGCAGATTATTTACCCTCCTCCCTCAGCGGTGGGATGCAGCAAAGGGTAGGTTTAGCCCGTGCTTTAGCTACAGATGCAGATATTTTACTCATGGATGAGGCATTCAGCGCATTAGACCCCTTGATTCGTCGGGAAATGCAAGATGAATTGCTACGACTGCAAAAAGAGCTACACAAAACTATTGTATTTATTAGTCATGATATTCAAGAAGCATTAAAAATTGGCGATCGCATCGCGGTGATGAAAGATGGTGCAATTGTACAAATTGGCACACCGGAGGAAATTATCACTCAACCTGCTGATGACTATATTAGCGCCTTTACCGAAGATGTCAACCGCGCCCAAGTACTTACCACTAAATCAATTGTTCGTAAAATCACCCCTTTAGTTCTCGGTGAAGATTCACCAAGTGTAGTACTAGGAAAAATGTCAGACCATGCTACCGGACATATGTGCGTTGTGGATACCCATGGTAAACCCGTGGGAATGGTTGATAGACAAAGTATTGAATCAGCCTTAGAAGAGGGAAAATCAGACATCACCAAAGTAATGCAAACTGACTTTCCTCAAGTTAAAGCTGATACTAACCTAGAAGATACTTTTCCTCTTTACCAACAAGGACTACCTGTGGCTGTAGTTGATGAGAAAGGTAAATTCCAAGGGTTAGTAGAATTGGCTGATATTCTTGCTAATATTAGCAACCAGTGATAATTAAACGGTTCTCGTTTTTTTGAGGATCACCAAATCGTGATTGCAGCTTTTTAAAACACCAAGTCTATTTTTCCAGACTTCCTCCAGAACGTTTTGGGCACAGTACTCTTTGATTTTATTGTAATAATAATCATTGTCTTCTACTCGGAAAGCAACCATTATTAGACCACTTGGTTTCAAAATCCGAATCAGTTCTTCAAAAGCATTGAGTGGTACTTGTTTTCTAGTAAAAACACCACTCGATACCCAAGCGTCAAAAGAATTGTCTGCAAAATCAAGTTTGTTCCCCAATTCCCCTAGAGATAAACCTTGATAAATGTCGAGCTTTTCTGCTACTAACAAAGATTGTTCGCTAATATCTATCCCATACAAACAAACACTTACTTACCGCATTTATGGTTTTGATGATACGATTAAAATCCTAGCAAATTCTGGGTTTAAATATCAGCCAGCGCCAACGAAAGAACAATTTTTTATAGAGTTTCAAAAGATTTAATATATATACCGGGGGACTAAAAAAGGATGAATAAAATAGGCTTTATCGGTGTTGGTAACATGGGAAATCCCATGGCAAGAAATTTACTTGAAGCAGATTTTTCGTTGATTGTCCATGATTTGCGTTTAAAATCAGCAGAAAACCTGATCGAAAAAGGAGCACAATGGGCAGAATCGCCAGAAATAGTTGCTCGTCAAACAGATACAGTTATTACAATGTTACCAAATCATCAAGCTGTGGAAAGCCTTTTGTTAAATACTAAATAAGGGATTGAACTGGGTATTCTAAAATGTTTTTCCAATCTCATCTTGTTGATTGATTTTCTGCTTCATCAACTAACATATAATCTGGTCATAGATTATCAATCTAATATTTATTGAAATCCTAACGTAATTTTGAGAAATTTCTGAAATTGATATAATAGTTCAATCTAATTGCGGGGAAAACACGACAGTGTTACGGACTCAGTTATGTCTATTTCATTAAATATCGACGAAATTAAAACCAGAATCATAAGCAATATGATTATTTGTGTTAAATTATAGATCAATATCAAAAATATATATAAACAAAAACTTATTGTTGAAATCCACAACGTCCACCCAAGATAGGAGACAGGCTGATTGTGTTCATTTTGCCAAATCTAACCTCTGACTTCATTGCTACTAATCAAGGGGGGTTAGACGCAATTCTCAATCCCTTTGAGTTTTATACCTTACCCTTAGAAGATTGGATTAGTAAAAGCGTTAACTACATAGTTGAGAACTATCGTCCCCTGTTCCAAGCCATTCGCATTCCCATCAGCTTTACCCTAGAGAGTATACAATCGTTTTTCCTTGCCATTCCGCCGTTAATTTTCCTAATTTTGGTTGGTTTGCTGGCTTGGCAAATAGCGGGAGGTAAAATAGCCATTTATAGCGTTGTTGCCCTGAGTTTGATTGGCTTTTTCGGTGCCTGGGAGGAAGCGATAGTATCATTATCCCTGGTGGTAACTGCTGTGGCTTTTTGCATGGTAGTTGGTATCACCCTTGGCATTCTCAGCGCTAGTAATCAGCGGTTAGAGAAATGGCTGCAACCCATCCTGGATGCCATGCAAACCTTGCCCTCATTTGTCTACCTCGTCCCCGTGGTGATGCTGTTTGGCATTGGGGAAGTTTCGGGAGTCATAGCCACCTTTATCTTCGCTGTACCCCCCTTAATTCGCCTAACTAGCCTAGGAATTCGCCAAGTATCGGCAGAAGTAGTGGAAGCAGCCACAGCCTTTGGTTCTACCCCCAGACAAATACTGTGGGAGGTACAAATTCCCCTAGCCATGCCAACTATCCTCACTGGGGTAAACCAAGCCATTCTGTTGGCTTTATCCATGTCAGTAGTCACCTCCATGATTGCTGTGAAGGGACTGGGACTGATGGTATTGCAGGGTTTGGGTCAGTTAAATGTGGGACTAGCATCTGTGGGAGGATTAAGTATTGTCCTGATTGCGGTGATGCTTGACCGCATAACCCATGTTTTTGGTAAAAGCGACAGTCAACTCTCCTGGAAGGAACGAGGTCCGGTAGGTTTTTTTCTTCAGGGGTCGAAAGCCAAAAAATTTACTTTAGCTATCTTTGCAGCAACCATTATATTAGCCTTATTGGTTGCTTCCATTACCAAACAACAAACTTCCCCAGTTTCTACAACATCCACAGGCAAATTAATGCCCGGTAAAGGTGTGAAGGTAGAATCTGCCCATGGTACCTTGCAGGAAGAACGATTCCAAACCGAAATTATTAACATTGGTTTAAGAAAGCTTGGTTACAAAACTCCAGAACCCAGACAAATTGAATACACCACAATGCACCTGGCTTTAGGACAAGGAGACCTAGATTACATGGGTGTCCATTGGGAAAAAGGTCATAAGCCGTTCTTTGAAAAAGGTGGTGGTCAACAAAAGTTAGAAAAAGTTGGAGTTCTCACTCCTAATCTCTTGCAAGGTTATCAGATTGATAAAAAAACTGCTGATAAATACAATATCACCAACATTGGACAACTCAAAGATCCAAAAATTGCCAAACTTTTTGATTCAGATGGGGATGGCAAGGCAAATTTGACCGGGTGCAATTCGGGTTGGTTTTGTGAATTTGTGATTCAGCATCACATTAAGGCTTACGGACTAGAAAATACCGTTGAACAAGACCAAGGAAGTTATTCAGCCCTAATTGTAGACACCATTACTCGCCAAAAGCAAGGAAAACCAGTTCTTTATTACACTTGGACTCCTATGTGGATGAGTGCAGTATTAAAACCGGGTAAAGATGTAACTTGGCTAGAAGTTCCTTTCACTTCTCTACCCGGACACCAGAAAAATTGGACAGAAAAAGATACTTCATATAATGGGAAAAATCTGGGATTTGCTATTGATAATATGCAAATCGTCGCTAATAAGGAATTTTTGGCTGATAACCCCTCCGCTAAGCGTTTGTTTGAACTAATTCAGATTCCCGTTGACGATATCAGTGCCCAAAATGAACGGCTTCAGGAAGGAGAAAATAGAGTAGCAGATATCCGTCGCCATGCCAAAGAGTGGATTAAGAATAATCAAGAATTGTTTGATGGCTGGGTTGAAGAAGCAAGAAAAGCTGCAACTGTAAGCAGTAGCAAATGATATCCCTATTCTAGTTACTAGGCTGAGCCTAGTAACTAGGGTAACCAGGCTCAGCCTGGTTACCAGAACAGCCTAGTTACTAGTACATAGAGCCAGAGGCTCTTCTTTATTTCAACTTTTCAATAGTTTCTGCTGTTTGGTTAAAAAGAATATTGCGAATTTCTTCGGTAATTACTGGTTGTCCTTTGAACTCTGCTCCCCTAGCGTAAGCACGGATAACTGCTTCGCGAGATTGAATTTTCTCAAACCAGCGTTTCAAATTGGGGAAATCTTCCAGATTTTGTTGTTGTTGCTGATGTTGAACAATCCAAGGATAACAAGCCATATCAGCAATTGAATAATTATCAGCTAAATAGTCACGTCCTTCAAGCTGGCGATTCATCACACCGTAGAGTCGGTTTGTTTCTTTAACATAGCGATTTATGGCATAGTCAATTTTTTCAGGGGCATATTGAGTAAAGTGATTGGTCTGTCCAGCCATTGGTCCTAAACCCCCTATTTGCCAGAATAACCACTCAGTTACTAACTTGCGATCGCGTAAGTTATTGGGGAGGAATTTTCCAGTTTTTTCAGCTAAATAAAGCAAAATCGCTCCCGACTCAAAGATTGAGATTGGTTCGCCACCATCTACTGGGGCTGTATCAACTATTGCTGGTATGCGGTTGTTGGGCGATACTTGCAGAAACTCTGGTTTGAATTGGTCGCCAGCACGAATATCAATTGGTATAATTTGGTATTCAAGACCCGCTTCTTCGAGAAATATGGTAATTTTATGACCGTTTGCTGTGGGCCAGTAGTATAGTTGAATCATGATTTTGATTTTTTTGTTACTACAGGTCTGATCTTATATTTAATTGTGCCTACCTCTGTAGGGATTACGTAGTTTACTTGTTGCGTAGCAGTATCACTAAATTAAGGGATAAATATGAGTGGTGTAGAGAAACCGGGTTTCTAAACCAAAATCTAGGATTTTACAGGTCAATAATCTTAAGAAACCCGGTTTCTGGCGAAAATATAAGGAACAGGCAAGATGCCCATTCCACCCAAGATGCCCATTCCACCCAAGATGCCCATTCCACCTAACAAAAAAGCACTAGAGAAACCGGGTTTCTAAACTAAAATCTAGGATTTTACAGGTCAATAATCTTAAGAAACCCGGTTTCTGACGAAGGAAAGGACAAGATGCCCATTCCACAAAACTATTAAAATCATCCCGCATTTATGCAACGCTCGAATTATTTTAACCTCTGACAAATACTTCACCCTTTCAATTTCAATCTTTGATAGCGACCGAGAGCAATTAAGGGAAAGAATTGGTGATAGAGATGATATTTGAGGTAAAAATGACCAGGAAAGCCTGTACCCGTGAATTCTGACTCATTCCAAGTGCCATCTGTGTCTTGAGTGTCTAACAGATAAGCAACCCCTCGTTCAATGGCATCTTCAGCCCCTGTAGCAGTTGTTTCCCCTGCTGCCATTAAACCAATTAATGCCCAGGCTGTTTGTGATGCTGTACTTACACCTTTACCTTTGAGGGTGGGGTCGTCATAGCTACGACAGGTTTCTCCCCAACCCCCATCTGGGTTTTGACAACTTACCAACCAAGCTGCACCGCGTTGGATATTCACTTGATGTTCTCTAGGTGCGATTAAGCACAGTGCTGACAGTGCTCCACTAGTACCGTAAATATAATTTACCCCCCAACGACCAAACCAGCAACCTTCCGGTTCTTGTTCGCGGATGAGGTAGGAAATGGCTCGCTGTAAATTATGATGATCAATTGAGAGGTTAGAGCTACCCAACATTTCTAACACTCTAGCGGTGACATCTGCGGTGTTGGGGTCAATCATTGCCTTCAGGTCACCATAGGGTATAGAGTTAAGCCAGTCTTGGTCGTTGTTAATATCAAAAGCAGCCCAACCACCTTGGTGACATTGCATAGAAGCAACCCATTTGAAAGCGCGAATCATGGCTGCTTGTTTGAGTTGTTCATTCGGTAATTTCACCATATCCAAAGTCATGACCACTACAGCGGTGTCATCGACATCGGGGTAAAAACGATTATCAAATTCAAATGACCATCCTCCCGGTTTTCCTTGGGGATTTTTCACCTGCCAATCCCCATAATCGAGAATTTGCTTAGTTAACAGCCACTCTCCCCCACGCACCACAGCGGGATGATTTCCTGGTAAACCAGATTCAACTAAAGCACGCACTACCCAAGCGGTATCCCAAACTGGGGAAACACAAGGTTGGACACGATAACTATCCTCAGTTTCAATGGCAAAGTTATCAACTGCTTGTAATCCTCGTTCGACAATCGGATCGGCAGCGTCATAACCCAGAGTTCGTAAAGCCAGGAGGGAATTCAACATAGCTGGGATAATTCCACCCCAATCACCGGTAACTTCTTGCCGTTCTAAAATCCATTTTTGTGCGGCTTTAATACCTTCTTCCCGGAATGGTACTAAATTTAAGCTTTCTGTCCACTTAAAGGCATTATCCAGGGTGAGGAAGAAATCTGTCCAATCTCCTTGTCTTGGTAATTCATAGCGGACATTATCCACACCTTCAGCATATAACTCGTTTAAGGTGATACTTGGATTGACTCGAAAAACTGGTTGGCGATCGCATACTATCAGCAAGGGTACAGTACTCGACCTTGCCCAACTGGACATTTCATAAATATTAAAGGGAGAATACTCCGGCAACAACATCACCCAAGGTGGTAAGGAAGGAATACCACTCCAGCTATAACAACCAATTAATGCTAGGTGTAACTTCGTAAAAATACGGGTTTTGCTGATGCCACCAAGTTTTAAAATAAACCTACGTGCTTTCACCATTGCTGGGTCATTTTCCCCTACACCCAACAACTTTAGCGCCATATATGCCTCAACGGAGGTGCTGAGTTCTCCTCCATCCCCGTAGAAAAGTTCCCAACCACCATGATTCCGTTGCTGAGAACGCAAGTATAATTCAACTTTGTGTAGAGGTCTTTTATGGTCAGTTCCCCAAATTTTATGCAAGAGGACAGCTTCCGCAGTGATGGTGACATTTGACTCCAACTCTCCCCACCAGTAACCCGTAGGATTTTGAGTCGAGAGAAAATAATTTTGGCTGGCTGCGATCGCATCCGCGAGTTTTGATAATGTCACCCTGTCTTCAGTTTGCATAAAAAACCTGACTATCTTCGTGTCTTTGTGTGTTGGTGGTAAAAACATATAAAGCACCAAGGCACTAAGACACAAAATATTTTGAAGTTAGACATATTATTTTGCTATATAAGGGCAAAAATTGGCAATAGGGTAATGGGTGTAATGTTTTTCACTTTGATGCTTCTTTCTTTGGCAATTTGGATCTATTTACTGGCTTTTCGCGGACAATTTTGGCGCACAAATGAACAATTAGAGGTAGTAGACATTGAATTAAAAGATTTACCTGGGGTTTGTGCGGTAATTCCAGCCCGTAACGAAGCTGATATTATTGCTATTACTGTGCGATCGCTTCTTAACCAAGACTACCCGGGTTCTTTTAACATATTTCTGGTAGACGATGGCAGTACAGATGGTACAGCAAATATTGCTCTCGGTGCTGCCCATGCATTGGGAAAATCTTCCCAATTACAGATTGTTAATGCTGCACCCCTACCTCCCGGTTGGACTGGTAAACTTTGGGCAATGAAACAAGGACTTGACAAAGCATCAGCATCTGCACCTGATTATTTTTTGCTGACTGATGCAGATATTGAGCATGATATTGCAAATCTAAGTCGTCTAGTTGCTAAAGCCGCAACGGAGGATTTAGATATGGTTTCGGTGATGGTACGGTTGCGATGTCAAAGCTTTTGGGAAAAATTGTTGATTCCAGCTTTTGTGTTCTTCTTTGAAAAACTTTACCCCTTTCGTTGGGTAAATAATCCCCAGAAAAAAATAGCTGCTGCGGCTGGGGGTTGTATTTTAATTCGTAGGGAAGCCTTAGCCGAAATTGGCGGTATACAAGCGATTCGCCAAGCTTTAATAGATGACTGTGCTTTAGCTGATGCTGTAAAATCTACTGGAAATCGGCGGATTTGGCTGGGACTAAGTTCTTTAACGCGCAGTCTGCGTCCTTACACTTCTCTAAGTAAAATTTGGGATATGGTGGCTCGTAGCGCTTACACCCAATTGAATTATTCCCCATGGTTACTGTTGGGAACAGTTTTGGGGATGATTTTGGTTTATTTAGTTGCACCTGTAGCTGTCATTCTGGGTGGGTTGATGGGGAATTGGTTGTTGATGGCTGGGGGTTTACTGATATGGCTGTTGATGACTTTGGCTTACTTACCTACAATCTGCTTTTATAACTGTTCTCCTTGGTTTGCCTGTTGCTTACCAGGAATAGCCTTTCTTTATACCTTTATGACCGTAGATTCCGCATGGCGTCACTGGCAAGGAAAGGGGGGGAGTTGGAAAGGAAGAGTTTATCAGTAAACAGTTATCAGAGGGAACGGGGAACAGGCAACAGGCAACAGTAGGGTGTGTTGTCGCGTAGCGCAACGCACCATCAAGAATTTAAGGTGGGTTAAGTCATATGTTGCACTATTCTCAACAAGACTAAAAAAAGCTCGGCAGCGCGTTGGAATGTTACGAAACGTAAATATAGCCCTGAAACCTTTACCAATGACCAATGACCAATGACCAATGAGAAATGACCGAAGGCTTCTGCCAACGGATATGGAAGGTAGACGCGGTAGCGGCTTTGAGTAGAGTGGAAGAAGACACTTATGCACAAGGACGATTTTCCTTTTTCCCTTCTTCCTCATGGATATAGGTTAAGCGTCGTTTACGACTTTATGAGTTTGGGAGCACTCCAAGGGACTTCCAAACATAAAACCGCTCAAACCCTCTTGTGCTCAAAGCCTCTTCCTTCAGTTGACGACCCTAACTGCTTCGCTTTATTTGTACCGACCTACTTAAAGGTAATTCTCAAGTTGTTACATATTCAAGCACTCGTTCCCATCCCCAACGCCATGCAGTCTCCACCAAAATTTCTTTCCCATTGAGAAATACAATGTATTCTTTTCCTCGGTCACGAGCAATATTTGCAACAAGCTGATTGCGGGTATCATAACCCCATACTTTAGCTGCTGCTTCATACCATTTTTGTCCTGGGGATTGCAACTGGGGTAAATTGAGCCATTCATCACACCAATTTTTTGGCTTCCACTGTTTGTCAAGGGCATTAATTAACACAGCGCTGGGATATTCCATTAGTAGTTCTTGCTGCTGTAACCACACCCAATAAGCAATGACTGCTCTGAAAGCATCTTCAAGGGCAAAACTACATCCTAATAAAGTATCCTGGACATCTTCTCTGTGAAAATCTACACCAATTGCAGACAGTGCATACTCGTACTTTTTGAATATTTCGTACTCAATTGAATCTTTCTCCCATAGCACAATTAATCAACCTTCCAGAAATTAATCTACAGTCTAATGTACTCTTGTTAAGTTTAAACCCTTGTATTACTCCTGTCCCGCTAGAAGATTACCTCATTAAGTGAGACCCATTCATAGGGGGAAGAGGGGGAAGAGGGGGAAGAGGGGGAAGAGGGGGAAGAGGGGGAAGAGGGGGAAGAGTGGGAAGAGGGGGAAGAGGGGGAAGAGGGGGAAGAGGGGGAAGAGGGGGAAGAGGGGGAAGAGGGGGAAGAGAGTAACTCGTTTCTAGGCTAAGAAAAAGAAATGCTTGGGTTGGAGGCAGAACCTCCCTAAAATTCATTACAAGGTTTTATCTTGTAACGAGAGTGAGTTTAGTGTACCTTTAAATTATTCATCCTTGGAACAAACTGGCTGTAACTTCTTCTAACACCTGCAATCCCCTTAAAGAACCTCGAATTAGTCGAATTGCAGCAATTGGTTGCTTTAACATGGCGATCGCCAAAGCAAAATTTTGTAGAGAACCCTCTGGACTAATTGCCGAATTTAGTTCTGGTAAATCATCGTCACACCCATCACTCACCACCCGCAAAATTGCCACCCCTATCCCTAATTGTTGGAAGTATTCTAAGATGGCAAAACCTTCCATATCTACCACATCAGCTGCAAATTCTTCCCCCAAACGCCTTTTTTGTGCAGCCTGACAAATGACGCGATCGCTTGTCAATCCTCTTACCAAAGAAACCCTACCTGGGAGACGGAAGGAAAGTTCTGTTATCAAGGTTTGATGGCACTTTTGTAAATTTTTCCCTTTGACACAATTTTCATACAATACAATTTCTCCCACGGGGTAACGCGGATTTAAGCCACCACACAAACCCATTACCAATACCCTTGGTTGGGGATGATTTAGCAATTCTTGCCAATTTTGACATTTTTCCAAATATATAGTAATAGAATTGCTGCCAACAGGTATCGGTACTACTGGTGGTATATAATCAGCAACCTGCTTTAAGCCTCGACACACAGCTTGATACTCTGCTCCTTGGGGTACTAAAATTAGCATATTTGTTGAGCTAACAACTTGCACCATTCTCAACTACTGCTTTATCCCATTAATTTTGAGGGGTTGTGGCACAGGCATCCTGCCTGTGCAGTAATCAGGCAAGGATGCCTGATCCACAAATAAACCAAACATTTTAAAGACCACAAAAGTCTGCTATGTAAGCATTTTTAATTTTTAATTCCACACAGCGGTACTAGCCTCAGTAACCCAACTTGGATTAAAATCCACAGCTGTATATTAAAGGAATTATTTGATTATGGCAGGTTATGCTCCCAACTTTCTGGGGAATGGGATTACTCTTCCTGTACCCAAGAGCACTCCATCCTTAGCGGGTGATGTCCTCCACAGCCCCCTATTAGAGGATGATATTTTTGCTGACTATATCAACTACTCTATTATCACCCATAGTGTAAGACGCTCACCCATTATTGCTTGCATAAATATCGATCAGAATCTTTACAAAAGTGTTGCCAGAAGTAGGCGTTGGAATATTGATACCCGCATTGGTGCCGATTTTCAACTTGATAATGATTATTATCGACGTAATCCTTGGGATCGTGGACACTTAGCGAGACGAGCTAGTGTGGCTTGGGGACAAACCAAACGGGAAGCTAAACGGGCTTCAGATGAAACCTTTTATTATTCTAATGCTACCCTACAGCATGAAAATTTTAATCAAGATGAATGGCTAGCTTTAGAAAATTGGGTGTTTGATTTAAATTTAGATAGTAATGGTAAAATTACTGTTTTTACTGGACCAATTTATGGGGATTTTCCTCGCACTATTACCCCAGAGGGACGAGAACCTGCGCTGATTCCTTCAGCTTTCTTTAAAGTTGTTTGCTTTATCAATAAAAACACTAATGAACTTGATGTCCGCGCTTTTCTAATGTTTCAAGATGAAGCAGCTTTAGCGGATAAGAAAGGTCATAAAATGTTTAATTTTCAAGCCTATCAAGTAACAATTACTGAAATTGAAAGACTGACGAGTTTAGAATTTGATGATGAAATTTACGAAAGAAATCCTCTATTTTTTAATGAAAATATCGAAAAACAAAAGCAACTGAATATTGCTCAATTTCCCGAACGCATTGAAGTTGATGAACCCGAGGAAATGATTGCACTGAATCAACCCAGAGATTCAATTGCAGATGATGAGGTTCCTGTTTTTATTGCTGCTGCGATGGTAAATTCATTAGGCAATGAACAAGAATCGGAATGGGTTTCTATAATCAATCTTGACTCAAAACCAGTTAATTTAGAAGGCTGGACATTATCGGATACCAAACATGAACCATTACAGCTAAACTTGATTTTGAATGAACAACAGCGAATCTTACAACCTGGAGAAGCGGTGAGAATACAGCCTTTAAATCCAGTCGTGTTATCCAATGCTGGTGGGGTGATTAGTCTCTACGATAAACCTCAACCCAATCAACCCAAAGGTAGACGGATTGACCGAGTTCACTACACTGGTAAGGATGCTCAACAGCAGGATTCTCCTATGATATTCCTTAACCATAGTCGCTAAGGGATTGGGCTAGTAGCGCTACCTTGGAAGTCAAAAATCAAAAGTCATAGACACCCGGAGGGTAGCTACTTACAGAAGCCACTGCGTGTCTACCCGTAGGGTAAGTCAAAAGTCATAGACACCCGGAGGGTGGCTACTTACAGAAGCCACTGCGTGTCTACCCGTAGGGTAAGTCAAAAGTCAAAAGTCAAAAATCAAAAGAGAGTATCTGGGGATTATTATCGTTAGTAAGCATGGCATAAAATGGCATAAACTGCCATGATAAAGTAAAAGAGTCTAAGATAGCGATGAAAAGTATTAATATTTCCCTCCCGGATGGGATGCGTGCTTACGTAGAAGAACAGGTTGCCCATGGTGGTTATAGCACCATTAGCGAGTATTTCCGTGAGTTGGTGCGTCAAGACCAAAAGCGTAAAGCCAAAGAACGTTTAGAAAATTTATTACTAGAAGGGTTAAATTCTGGAAATGCAACACCTTTAACTGAGCAAGATTGGGATGATATTCGTCAAGCGGTGCGGTCAAAAGTTCAAAAGCAAAAAGGTTTAAATATCGATGGGTAATGTTTATAAACATCCCCAGGTTATCCGTGACTTAATTGATTTGGCGACTTATATCGCTTCTGATAATATGGATATTTCCGATGAGTTTTTGAATGCTGCACAAGAAACTTTTAAACAGTTAGCTCAAACCCCAAAAATAGGCAGGGTGGGTCAGTTTGATAATCCGAATTTGGCTGATATTCGTCAACAGACAATTAAGGGATTTAGAAATTATTTAGTTTTTTATCGGATAAGAGATGCTGATGTGGAAATTTTGAGAGTTCTCCATGGTCGCAGAGATATTGAGGCTATTTTAGATGAAGAAAGGGATGTGGAAAGTTAAAGCTTTTATACCATTATTCAAGATCCCGGAAAATATAGCAGTTTTCACGCTTATTAAATACCCCTCTTGTGGGATGGGCATCCCTGCCCGTCCTAATTTCACGATTCCCTTTGTATTCTAGGCGTTGCATAAATGCAGGATGATTTTGATGGTTTTGTGGGATGAACAGCAGCGCGTTGCAAAGCCAGTCACGTGCGCGTCCCTTGTATTTATGAGGCAGGCACTCCGGACTGCACCACTCATATTCATCCCTTATTCAGCAATGCCGTATTCTACTCAACCGAAAACCGCTATATCTTCAGCGATGAATTTTTTTGGGATGGGAAACTCTCAATGCTTTTGTAGTTCCCCACTATTCCACAAGTCACATACTACATGATTTATAGTTTGTCAAGTACAGGGGGATTTCACTCGGTAAGTCAATTTCAAAAGTAGTACTACTTGATGTCATGACAAACATCTATTGGAGATGAGGAGTACGAAGAAAATAGGGTTTCAGGAGTTTTTACTAAAAATGGTCACACTAATTCCCAACTACCTTTTTTATAGTATAGCCTGAAACGACGAAATTGGGTAAAAAAATGAGGAAGATTTTTCACTAAAAATTGGGTCTTTATTTTGATTATCAAATTAATTGCAGCCAATACATAAGTTTTGATTATGCTTTTTTTGGGGGTGATGGTAGTGTCTCCACAGAAAAATTGCAGAATTGTTATTTGATTTAATTTGATTTAATTTGATTTCTCACCCAGTGACGGAATTCTCGAACTAGTTCTAAGTAATCTTGCTGATTAACCTGTTGTAAAAATTGGGAAATTTCTGAAAGCGGTAGATTGGGAAAAGCTAAACTTTGCTCAACAGTTACATATTGTTGATTTTGGAGAACATTGATAGTGAAGAAATTACCATCATAACGCCAGATTTCCGGCACACCCATATTCGCGTAGATTGGCAGACGATTTTCACAACTGCTGGTAATATCAATTTCCAGCACTAAATCCGGTGGAGGGTCTTGTTGGAGGTTGATTCTGTTTTTACCTTTAACTGCATTTAGGTTAGTAATGTAAAAACATTCATCTGGTTCAACTCCACTAAGTTTTGGAAGTTTGAAAGTAGTGGAACCAAGGGGATAAATTCTGATTTCTAGTTCCTCAGCTATAGTTTCCACAAATCTACCCATAGCTTTTTTGTAAATTTCATGTTCTGGTGATGGAGCCATAATTTCCAGATTCCCATGGCTATATGTCAGTCGCAGACGGCGACTATGATTGAGTTCTTGAAGTAAGGTTTCATAGGTTTGCCAGCTGATACCTGATAGGTGGATAATTTCTAGTGATTGCAAGGCAATAGTACTAGTCATAGCAGTATTTTTATACCTTAGAAACTAAAGGAACGAATTTGGGATTCAATCTTAAATCTAACTCAGCGTTCACTCTTCCTTGTTCCCCTCTTTCTCCTTCAACTCAGGACGTTGCTACTCGCCATGAATGGTTCCCCCGCCAGCGAATCGAGTTGACAATCCTCACTGAGACATTTTTCCGTGGTTTGCAGTGCCTGTGCCCAGTTTTTCGGGTTTGCTAGGGCTTAATGGGGTTCTGAGTCCCGAAATTATGACGTTAATAATTTCGGAAAAACTCACCTAATTCGCAATACAATCAAAAATCAGTGAGTGACTAACCGGGGCAATAATGTTCAAGCCAAATCTCCAGAAATCCTCCCGCGAACAGTTCAATATTTCTAAATTGGCGATTCGATATTCCTGGCTAACAATTAGTTTTTGGATTGCGATCGCGGTTGCTGGAATTTTGGCATTTAGTTCTCTCAAGTATGCCTTATTTCCGGATATTACTTTCCCTGTGGTGGTTGTTAATGCCACCGCACCACTGACTACAGCTTTGGATACAGAGGCAAAACTGACTCAACCTATAGAACAGGGTCTAAATTCTTTGGCAGGACTGGATGATATTCGTTCTTCTACTTATCCTGGTCAATCGGTTGTCAGTTTGTCTTTTGATGTGGGGACTAATCTAGAAGCATCTACCCAAGAAGTAGAAACAGTGCTGAAGCAGACAAAGTTGACTCAGGGAGCGAGTTTTAAAATTATTCCCTTGAATTTGAATGAGTCGGCTGTAATTAGCTATGCCATAGAAAGTTCATCACAAAGTTTAACTGAACTGAGCAAGCTAACTCAAGACCAGATTGTACCCGCGATTAATAAATTACCGGGAGTGGAGAAAGTAACGTTATTGGGCACTCCCGTATCATCACAGATTCCTACAAATGCAAATAATACAGCAAATTTGACCCAACAGGGAGCAACTTTAGTCAGGTTAAATGGTGAAAATGCCATAGCAATCCAGGTGGTAAAGCAGGGTGAGGCTAACACCTTAGAAGTAGTAAATGGGGTAGAGAAGGAAATAGCAAAGCTTAGATCCAGCCTGGAAGATGTAAAAATCACCATTGCTGCAACCCAAGCAGACTATATCCGCAAAGCTACCCACTCTACCATTGATGCTTTGCTTCAAGCCATAGTTTTGGCAGTATTAGTTATCTTTCCCTTTTTGCGTAACTGGCAAGCTACTTTAATTTCTGCCTTGGCGATTCCCATTTCTTTGTTAGCAACTTTTATCGTCATGGCATTATTTGGCTTTAACCTAGAGACAATTACCCTGTTAGCGCTGGCTTTGGTAATTGGGATTATGGTGGATGATGCGATCGTCGATGTGGAAAATATTATGCGCCATATCGAAAACGGAGAAAATCCTCGCCAAGCTGCCATTTTAGGAACCACAGAGATTGGCTTGACAGTTACAGCAGCAACTTTTACCGCTGTTTCTGTGTTTTTACCCATAGGTTTGATGGGGGGAGTAATCGGTCAGTTTTTTAAGCCTTTTGGTATTACTGTCTGTGCTGCGATGTTAGCTTCCTTACTGGTAGCGCGGACTTTATCCCCGGTTTTGTCTAGTTACTGGTTAAAACCTGCATCTTCTCGTTCGCTGCACAGTTCGGGAAGGCTATGGGGAGGGTTTGCGCAAATTTACCATAATTTGCTGGCTTGGTCTGTTGGTCATCGCTGGCTTGTGATGGCATTGGCTGGACTTATTTTAGTTGCTAGCATTTTGCTGATTCCCATGATTCCCAAGGGGTTTATTCCCAAACTCGACCGGGGAGAATTTAATATTACCTATACTGCCCCTTTACCGAAATTCTCTCAGCAGCAGATAGACCCCAGTAATATTTCTCCTTCTAATATTCCCAACCCTTTACAGGATTCTCTCACAGTCGCCAAATCCCTAGAAGAGGAAGTCCGCAAATCTCCAGCAGTGGAAAAGGTATTTACCGTCGTTGGTTCCCGGGAAGGCGAACCAAACAAAGGTACAATTTATGTCAAACTCAAGAGCGAACGCACTATCAAAACTTCAGAACTCCAAGACCAATTGCGTTCCTCTTTACCAGTTTTACCCGGGGTGACTACCAGTGTGGAAGATATCCAATTTGTGGATACTGGCAGTGAAAAACCATTACAGATTGCTTTACAGGGAAATGACCTCAAAGCTTTAAGCACAGCTGCCAATACCATTAAAAACCAGATTGAGAAGTTACCCGGAATTGCAGATGTCAGCCTTACAGGTACAAGTAAAGAGAAAGAACCTATTTTTCAAATCCAGCGACAAAATCAGCAAAGAGTTGCCTATATTGGTGCTAACCTCGGTCAAGAATTAACTCTAGGTGATGCCACTGATAAAGTAGTAGCAATAGCCAAAGATATTTTACCCCCTAATATTACCTTAGATTTGGGAGGAGATTCCGCTCGCAGTGGCGAAGTATTCGGTAGTTTTGGTTCTACTCTGTTACTTTCCGCATTGTGCATTCTAGGGGTATTACTATTACTATTCCGCAATTGGTCAGATCCAATTGTTATTGTTACTTCCCTCCCTTTAGCACTGATCGGAGCATTACTGGCACTATTAATAACCAAAAGTGACTTCGGCATGATATCCCTAATTGGCTTTGTCTTTTTGTTAGGGTTGAGCAATAAAAACGATATCATCATGGTGGACTATATTAACCAATTGCGGCGCTCTGGTTTAGAATCTAAACAAGCAATCCTCCAAGCTGGTTCCGTGCGCTTGCGACCAATTATCATGACCACAGCCTCGACAATTTTGGGTATGATGCCCATTGCCCTAGGTTTAGGTGCTGGTTCCGAATTGCGATCGCCAATGGCAGTAGCGATCGCTGGTGGGTTAGTCAGTTCTACTATCCTCAGTTTGATTTTAATACCCGTTGTCTACTCAATTTTAGATGACTGGTTTAACAGAGAACAGGGAATAGGGAACTCTTAATAGGGAACAAAGTCAAAAGTCACGCATTCAAAACTATTAAACCCCCTGGAAAAAAGTCAAGAGTCAAAAATCAAAAGTCAAAAGTTAAAAGTCAAAAATCAAAAGTCACGCATTCAAAAGTATTAAACCCCCTGGAAAAAAGTTAAAAGTCAAAAGTCAACTGTCAACCATCAAAAGTTAAGAGTGTTTCTTACTCCCTTCGGTGTTCTAAGATTACCGATAAAAAATTTGGCGTTGCTGATTTGAAGTATGAATCCGGGTGTTCCAGACGTTGCACTGCAACGTCTGGAACAAGGTTTTTGGAATTACACAACATTATTTTCATACATGGATATGGCTAACGCTAAGCTGCGCTAACAGCAACGCCAAAAATTTCCCCCTCTTCCCACTCTTCCCACTCTTCCCCCTCTTCCCACTCTTCCCACTCTTCCCACTCTTCCCCCTCTTCCCCCTCTTCCCCCTCTTCCCACTCTTCCCCCTCTTCCCACTCTTCCCCCTCTTCCCACTCTTCCCCCTCTTCCCCCTCTTAAGGGTCTCACTCAATGAGTTAATCTTCTAGGGGGACAGGAGTAGGAGATAACTGATAACTGGTTTAAAGATTAGACTTTTTTAGAGTTTGGACAAAAATTTAATCACTACATCAATTTTTAAACATCCTCTGAAAATATTTTTTTAATTTGAGGAATCACACCATCCTCATTCTGATTATTTTTAATTTCCTGCCAAGCTTCTTTAATATGGTCTTTTTGTTGTTGAGTTAATTGCCAAGAAAGTGGAGGTTTGAATTGTGGATCTGAGGGAAATGTAATCGGTATATGCTTGATTTCTATACCTTTTTCACACCATTTATTAACCAAAACTTCGATATCAGATTCATGGTTAGCATCACCACATTTGTATTTCTCACTCAAAAGTCTGATATTTAAGTCATTACCAGCAGTCTGAGTAGAACTACGAACATTTAATAAGGCTTGAATTGAACCAAATACCTCCATTTGCCATCCCGATGCACCTTTTTCTGAATCTTTCTCTTTATTCTCAGGGAAAGCATTTATTTGTAAAAATACAACTTTTTTGATTTGATTACTTTCATCACTCTCTAATAATTCATCAAGTAATTGTATGCTAGTAGTTACACCAAAATTATCGAAATACCCCCCATCAGCAACATGGTAATTATATTTTGTCTTTTCACTAGGACGACAAACAGGAGATATGTAAGGGAAAGTAGCGGATAATCTAGCTGCTGTTGTCACATCAATAGTGTATTCAGGATAAAGAGTATTAAAATCTTTACACTTATAAACAAATGAAGCTTGAAAAGTCATTGGACTGATCAAAAAACGCTGACCATCTTCAACTAAAGTAGCATTAAAAATAGGTATAGGAAGAATTCCTGTTTCTATTTTGTCGTACCAATTATATAAACAAGTATTTGGAGATTTCATTTCCCCTTTCCAATCTATCTCAATAGCAGTACCTCGATCTTGAGGAATTGTATTATCTCCTTGGTTGTTTGATACTTCGTTGTTTGATACCAGAAAAGGTAAACCGATAAAGCGCAGTAAATCTGGATAAGCAAATCCCCATCCTGTAGCATCTAAACTATCTTCTGTAGCACTTATAAATATTTTTTCTAGTTCGTTATTTTCTGGATAACCATATTTGTCATCGAATCTATCTAAATAAAACATTGTCCCTACAGAACCACCAGAAACTGCACTAATCCAACCGATGGCTTTTGTAAATTTAGTTCCAATTTCTTTTATTTCTTGCAAACCAGTTAAAACTTGAGTTGTCCATCCTGCGGCTTGAATACCTCCACCACTTGCACAAACCACAACTAAAATTTCACTATAACCTTCATTTTTTTGCAGACGATTTTTCACCGCTTCCTTCCATTTTTCTGGTGAGGGTTTTGCAGTATTTGACTGAGGTTTGTACATTTGGTAATAATGGTCTACCCCAAATATTTTATAGGAACTAAAAGATATCAATAAAAATAACAACAATACTGGAACACGAGATAAATCCAGAAAGAAAGACATTCCTCCTAATAATAAAACCATGATTCCCAGGATGAATGTCAAATAAAAAAGAGCAGGAGTTTCAAATCTATTAGGTTTTGGTCGGGGTTCTAAAGTATGATAACCCCAAACGTAAACAACCAAGATTAATAACGATAAGGCAATAAGAGAAATTATCCTTGGTGCTATTTCTCCGTTATCATATATGTACCCTTTTCGTACTTCTGAAGGTAAAATATAAATTATAGATAGATATATTTTCTTGACTGTATTATTTGACTCTAACAAGTCTGGTAAAAAATGGCTAGCAACAAATAAAATGATTGTTAGTCCGCCACCAAAAACTATGCCACTGAGATAATCTCTTATATTGTTTATTTCTTTCCAAGAAAAGTACAAAGACGTAACTATAATTGGTAAAGCTAAGAGAATTGCTATAATAATTACCCAATTCTCAGGAATCGAACTTATTTCATCAACAGGGAAGCGCAGATGTGCATTGGTTAAAATGACATTGAAAACTGATATTGTGATTATCCCTGTTAACATTGTGCAAAAAATCACTAACATTAACTGCCACTTATTCCGAAGCACAAACAAGTTCTTCAGCATGGCTGGCAATAGATTAATTGAAATTATTGGTAATAACACCAGCAATAATCCTACAAAAATAGGTACTCGCAAAAAGAAAATATATCTTAATAAATTGTAATGATTTTGTACCCAGACTCCGAAAACGCACAGTCCAAGCCACAGTAAAATACCACCAATAATACTTCGTTTATTATTCATGAGAAAACATCAAATTTTATTTACTATACTAGCAAGTTTGACTAAGGTGAACTGTAAACTTTTAAAACAGACCTGAATTAAACTACTATTAAAACTGCGGAAGTAAGTCAAAACTCAAAAGTATTTTGTTCTCTATTCCATGCTAGTATTTGTCACAGGCAGTACAGGTTTTATTGGTGCTAACTTGGTAAGATTGTTACTGCAAAAAGGATATAGGGTGAGAACCCTGGTACGTTCCCACAGTTGCCTAGATAACCTACGGGAATTAAATGTAGAAATAGTTACAGGTGACCTGAACGACCCCGAATTATGGCAACAAATGCAGGGATGTCAGTATCTATTCCACGTAGCTGCCCGCTATTCTCTCTGGCAAAGAGAGAAACAAGCCCTTTATGATGATAATGTCATAGGTACGCGTAACGTCCTCGCAGCAGCCCAAAAAGCAGGGATTGAACGCACCGTTTATACCAGTTCCGTGGCAGCTATTGGGGTAGGAAAAAATGGTGAAGTTGTGGATGAAACCCATCAAAGTCCTCTAGAGACGCTGGTAGGGCATTATAAGAAATCTAAGTTCCTAGCTGAACAAGAAGCCATAAAAGCCGCAGCAAGGGGTCAGGAAGTAGTAATAGTTAATCCTAGTAGTCCCATTGGTCCCTGGGATATTAAGCCTACTCCCACTGGTGAAATTATCCTGCGATTTCTACAACGACAAATGCCTTTTTATGTAGACACTGGTTTAAATTTTATCGATGTTCGGGATGTAGCATCAGGACATTTACTGGCATTACAAAAAGGCAAATCTGGCGATCGCTATATTTTGGGGAATCAAAACCTCAGCCTCAAACAACTACTGGACAAGCTTTCCCAAATTACAGGTTTAACCGCACCCCAAAGGAGTGTACCACCTTGGTTACCCCTGAGTGTAGCTTGGATTGATGAAAAGATACTTGCACCTTTGGGTAAAACACCCACTGTTCCCATAGATGGCGTTCGTATGTCTGAGCAAACTATGTATTACGATCCATCTAAGGCAGTAAGGGAATTGGGTCTACCCCAATCTTCTTTGAATAAAGCACTTAAAGATGCAATAGATTGGTTTATGACTCGTGGATATCTCAAATAATTTCAACCTCACACATAACTCGTTTCCAGGCTCAGCCTGGAAACGCATCCGTGGAGGCTCTGCCTCCAATTTTTCCTGCAAGGTTAGGTTAGGCTTATAATTCTCTCTTGGAGGCAGAGCCTTGGAGAATGGGTTCCTAGCCAGGAGGCTAGGAACCAGATTAACCAGATTAACCAGAACTGAAAAACACGTAGGGTGTGTTGTTGCCAAGCACAACGCACCAAAGTCGAGATGAATAGTGCGTATAGCCTAACGACATTCTGTGAAAAGCTTTTAGCATAACGCACTCTAGAAATACCTAATTTCAGTAAACCAAAAAGTTTTTTAGAAGTCTTACCATCTGGACATTTCAACTAAAACCAGGAATATCACAAAACTCACAAAACAACATTAAATTGAGCATTTCAGACGATACCCCTAGTTACCTTCAAGCGATCGCTTTATTACCAATGGTGTTTGCTTCCTGATCCAGGATAGCTCAAACCCCTATTTTTACGTTCGTTTTCAAAAGTTTGTGGTTTACTGAATTTCATTCAATAATTAAAGCGAATTCCTATAAACGTGGTTTAAGGTTAAAAAAAACGGGTGATTTTTCACTGATAACCTAGAAAATAGTATTTTTTGAATATGTATATTTTGTAGGCTTGATTGCAAAATACAAACAACATAATTCCAGGGTGTTGGCAGGAGTGAATTAAAAAATGGGCATTCACATCACACAAGCGATAGAAGTAGGTAAATATCTAGTCAGTCAACGCCTCAAAGGTAGAAAACGTTTCCCTTTAGTTTTAATGTTGGAACCTCTTTTCCGTTGCAATCTGGCTTGTTCTGGCTGCGGTAAAATCCAGCATCCAGGGGAAATACTCAAGAAAAATTTGACGCCTAGAGAATGTTTTGCAGCGGTAGAAGAATGTGGTGTCCCTATTGTTTCCATTCCCGGAGGAGAACCCCTATTACATCCCCAAATTGATGAAATTGTCCGGGGTTTAGTAGAACGGAAAAAATTCGTTTACCTCTGTACCAATGGCTTATTGTTAGAAAAGAGCCTGGATAAATTCCAACCTTCCCAATACCTAACTTTTAGTATCCATTTGGATGGAATGCGGGAATGGCATGATTCTTGTGTGGATCGTAAAGGTGTGTTTGATATTGCGGTGCAAGCAATTAAGTCTGCAAAATCACGGGGTTTTCGAGTCACAACCAATACAACTATTTTTGAGGGGGTGAATCCCCAAGAAATGCAGGAGTTTTTTGATTTTTTGGGTACTCTGGATATTGATGGGATGATGGTTTCCCCCGGTTATAGCTATGAGTGGGCACCAGATCAAGATCATTTTCTCAAACGCGAACAAACACATGCCCTTTTCCGAGAAATTTTGACTCCTTACAAAGCAGGTAGCAAAAATTGGAACTTTAATCATAACCCCCTATTTTTAGATTTTCTCACGGGTGAAAAGGATTACGAGTGTACACCTTGGGGTAGTCCTAGTTACAGCGTTTTGGGTTGGCAAAAGCCTTGCTATCTCCTGAATGAGGGATATTACAAAACCTTCCAAGAATTGCTTGACAACACGGATTGGGGTAAATACGGTCACAAGAGTGGAAATCCTAAATGTGCTGATTGTATGGTTCATTGTGGTTACGAACCTACCGCAGCCATAGATGCCATGCAACCGACTAATATTGGACGTTCTGTGAAGGCTTTATTGGGGGGAAATTAGAAATTCAAAATTCAAAATACCCCTACGGGGAAGCAAGCTACAAAATACCCTACACCGAAGCGCAAAGCGCTACAAAATTCAAAATGCTTAGATAGGTGTAGGTTGGGGAGGACACTCTCGTGCGGAGGTTTCCTCCGTTGAGTCAAAAACGCTCAAGTGGGACAACCCACAAGAGAAGCCCACACCGTAATCTTTGATTCGGTGTGGGAGTACGTCACAGAAGTGTCCGTTTAAGCGATAGCGCAACCCAACAAAAACGGCTGTCAACCCAACTTACCAATGAGTTTGACCGCACCAAGAAACCTTTCCATGTCAGCATGGGTAATAGCTCCCATGGTGGATACTCGAAAGATAGAACGGGCAAGATTTCCCTGACCAGCATAAATCACATAGCCCTGTGCTTTCAAGTAATCGTGGAATTGTTCATAACTTACACCCTCTGGTAGATAATAAGCATGGAGAACAACGGATGAACTTCCTAGGGGAAGTAGGGGTTTAATTCCCATTGCTAATAATCCATCCCTGACAAAGTTGGCGAGTTGGCTATAGTATTTATGTCTAGTTTGCCAACCTCCACCTTCGGCAAATTCTTGTAAGGCTTCTGCTAGGGCATAAAATGACTGCACTGATTGGGTAAAAGGTGTTCCCCCCAAATCTTGCTGTTGGCAATAACTGCCCAAATCTAAATATAAGGTGCGGGGGATGGTATCTTTTCCTGGCAGGGCATTTCGCCTGAGGATGACAAAGGCTGTTCCAGGAATACCATGGAGACATTTATTGGCTGTCCCAGCACAAGCGGTAATCCCCCAAGCATCAAAGTTGAGTTCCTCTGCACCAAAACTGCTCACCCCATCTACTAATAGTTGAATCTGGTGTTCTCGACAAATGGTTGCCAGGTGTGACAAATTATTTAGTCTTCCTGTGGTGGTTTCGTGGTGGACAACAGCAAGGTGGGAAATATCGGGGTTTTGAGTAAGGAGTTTTACTAATTCTTGAAGATTGATTTCATCACCCCAAGAATGATGGAGTTTTATGGATTCAATTCCGTGGATTTGAGCAATTTTGGATATTCGTTCCCCATAAACGCCGTTTTCAATTACTAACAATTTTCCGTCTCTCGGTACAAGGCTCGTAATCATTGCTTCTATCGCCGCTGTACCGGAACCAGTAAGTAGCACAGCTGTCCAATGTTCTTGGGGCAGGTTATATACTTGCAGTAGTTGTTGGCGGATTCTGGTCTGGAGTTGGGAAAATTCCACTTCGCGGTGACACAAATCGGGATTTAACAGGGCTTTACGCACGCGATCGCTTAAATTAACAGGACCAGGATTGAGTAGAATCATTTAAGCTAATACCAAATCAAAAAATGTTTGCAACCGATCCAATTGTAGGGCGCACAAACAGCGCCCCTACTAGTGGTGCGTTTCATTTATTTTGATTTTGATCAGTGGTCGATGTTTATATCCCCGACTTCTACCCTAGGGAAAGTTCCCGTTCTGTTAAACTTACCTAAATCTACTCATTGGTAGAAAAAGCGTTAACTTCCTGCTTCACAGTAGCAACGTCGGCGTTATCTACTCCACAGGCTGTCACGGTCGAACTGACCGCCATTGCCACTGCCAGTCACTTATGCCGGGAAACCTGTCTACCGTGCTGGCTTAAATTAATACTGGCATTCAAATCTCTATCTATTTGAAAACCACAGTTTCCACAATTAAAAACACGTTCTCCCAAAGACAAAGACTCTTTTTTGTGCCCACAATTAGAGCAAGTTTTTGAAGATGGAAACCATCTGTCAATAATTACCAATTCACAACCATACAACTTGGATTTATATTCAAGTTGTCTTCTGAACTCATAAAAACCCATGTCAGAAATAGCTTTAGCTAGTTTACGATTAGCTAACATTCCTGACACATTTAAGTCCTCTATTACTACCGTGCCGTGGTTTTTGGCTAAGTAAGTAGTGAGTTTGTGCAACGTATCACGACGAATATTAGCAATTTTTTGATGTAATTTAGCTATTTGACATTGAGCTTTTCTGTAATTCTGAGAACCTTTGATTTTATGACGATTCAATCTCTGCATCCTAGATAGCAAGGATTCATATTTACGGTAAGATTTCGCCCCTTTAAAAACTTCACCAGTTGAGAGAGTGGCTAAGGATTTTACTCCTAAATCAACCCCAACAACTTCTATTACTTTCGGTGTATTTTGTAGTTGTGTGTCTATTTTGAAAGAGATAAACCATCTATCAGCTTGACGACTTATAGTTACATTTTTGACTGTTACTCCTTGTGGTAAACGTTCATAAGTTTTTAAGAGACCAATTACAGGTACTTTAATTTTGAACTGGTCTACTTGAAATCTTCCGTCGAGGTAGAAACTATCATGATGATATTTCTTTTTAAATTTAGGAAATCCTACTGGTTTACCATTAATCAGCTTTTTAGAAAAGAAATCGCTAAAAGCATTTCTCAGATTACGTAATGCTTGTTGTGGGGCACATTTAGAGACCTCATAATACCACTGATTTTCTGTTTTCACTAATCTATTAAGCCATTTGTGTAACTCAACAGCTGTAGGAAATTTGATTTTATTATCTGGAAAAGTTTGATTATGTGATAAAATTTGCTTGCATAAAGCTAATCCCCAATTATAAGCATGTCTAGCTGTCCCAGCATGTTTAGCTAGTAATTCTCTTTGATGATTATTAAGTTTTAATTGTGTCTTAAATCCTAGTAGCATGGCAAGACAACTGTTTTACGAGCTTATTATACACCAAATCTAGTCCCTCGTGCTTAGAAAAAAACTTCCTCATTTAACCTAAAAACCTACTTAAATGAGTAATTCTAATAAGAAATGAGTAGATATTTGATTACTGTTGCTAACCCTAACCCATCTATAACAAGTCGGGGATCTCTTAGCGATCGCTATCTTCAATTAACACCTCCTAAATATAATCAAAACTTATTTTAAAACTAATTTAGTTTTACTATTTAAATAAATACTGATTTTTTGTCAAGTTTTTATCGAAAATCGTTCCTATTTATTCACGCAATTGCGTTGTTTCATGCTATAGTTAGAAAATCATATTTAGGCATACTCTAACCATTGCTTACCCAAAAAAGCTACAATCCTATTTATGCCGTAGCAACTTACCTCAAAGTCAAATTTTCATCACATAAGAAAAGACCAATTTTCACTGCCCCAGACAGACTTATAAATATTGTAGGTTTGACAAAGTGCGATTAATGTGATATGGGCAGAGTTTCACAGATTAAACCCATGGAAACGATACAGTAGAATACAAAGGGAATGGTGAAATTAGGATCAAAATATAGCGCTTTTCGGTTGAGTGAGGTACACAATCAAACCTCACCCCGTCCGACCGACACCCCTCTCCGCGAGTTCGGAGAGGGGAAGGGGGTGAGGTTCCGACTGTATTGCACCCAACTGCAAACCGCTATAATCACTTGTGGGTCAGGCATCCCTGCCTGACAATTGCACAGGCAGGGATGCCTGTGCCACAACCCCTCAAAATTAATGGGAAGCACTACAACCAATATGAGTCATCAAACGTTGTAAAACTGCTTCTGGGGCAATATTGGGACGGGGTAGGTTGTCGATGGTTCCGGGACGGATTTTCAGATGAGCAAATTTGGGTTTGTTTGGGTTATCAGTAGTAAATAGAAGCTCTAATAATGAAAGGTCGTCCCCTGCTATAGTTATGCCATAACCGCAGGCTTGAGCGATTTTGGCGAAGGAGATACCCGCAGAAACCGTAGCTTGAGCGCCTGTGGAATCATGAACTTCGTTGTCTAAAAGTATATGTATGAAGTTAGAACCGCCATAAGTGCCAATGGTAGCAAAATTGCCCATGCGTATTAATGCGGCACCATCTCCATCAATTACCACTACTTTTAAGTCTGGACGGGCTAAGGAAAGTCCCAATCCCAAGGAGGAAGCACAACCCATCGACCCCACCATGTAGAGATGATTAGGTTGATTACCACTGGCAAAGAGTTCCCGTCCCGTGTATCCGGTAGTTGCAATGATGACGGTATTTTCTGGGTCTATATGTTGCAAAATCCTTTGTATGGCTTGATTGCGGGAAACTCTTTGTTGTTTGTTAGCTGTAAAAAAGTTTTGGGGTAAATTAGTATTACTACTTGTTTCTGGATTGCGGTTAGGAATAGCAGCACGGGTAAGGGCATGGGGTGCGACTGTTCCTTTACGCATAATTAGGGCATAGGGACGGCGTTCCTGCTTCATGTAGGTGGTGGCGCGTTGCAGAACGGGTGCAATTTCTGCGGCTGCTGTGGGGAAATATTCCCAAGGGATAGTCATGGTTTCCAGGAATTTATCTGTGATTTGCCCCATGAGTTGGTGTTGGGGTTGATCTTGAAGTTGGCGATCGCCCCGCAGGGTACAAATTAACAGCAGGGGAATGCGGAAGACATGAGTCAAGGAGGTGAGGGGATTGACAGCATTTCCTAAACCGGAATTCTGCATCATCACCACAGCTTTTTCCCCTGCAATGACTGCTCCCGCTGCTGTGGCTACAGCATCTCCTTCATTCGCGGAGGAAATATAAGTCAGCTGGGTGTTGTTAATCACATAATTGATAAAGGGTGTGAGAAAGGAACAGGGTACACCTGCATACCAACTAAAGCCTAGATTGCGTGCTGCTTCTACAAATTCCTCTGCCTTAATCATTACTATCAAAATACCCTATTTTTGCAGTTGGAAAGCGAGGTCAAGGTCATCTAAGGAGTTTATATCTAGCCAGTGACCGCGAATATAAAGCACTTTGATGGGTTTGCCTTGTTTTATTAAGTAATTACACGCATCTGCTAAACTCATGGTATTAAAATCATCTTGTGTTTGCAATTCTGATAGGGCTGCTTCTAGCCACTTTCTACCTTGAGTGCGAAACCGCAACATGCCAATCCACCTACCGTGAGCTTGTGTTTCTGAATTGGAGGTGGTTTTGCAAATATGCAACAGGTTGACATCTTGTCCAAACAAGGAAAGTTCGTCTGGGGCAGAACAATAGGCATAGTCAGGAGAACCGCTGACTGAGGGATTGTTCATGGCAGAATCAACTACAGCGACTATTTCTCCGGGACAGTGCAATAAATCTCGGAGGATATAGCTTCTAAAGAGTAAGTCGCCATACAACACCAGCATATCATCGTTAAAGCTAGGTTGGGCACAAGCGAGGGAGGCTAATTCACCAGTGGTGGCATAGTTTGGATTTTGGATGAGTTTGATGTCGGGAATGTCGATAGTTTCAGCTTTATAACCCCCGACAACGGTAATATCATTTATGCTAAGTTTCTTGAATTTATCCACCAGATGCCGCAGTAGAGGCTTACCTCCAATGGGTAACATGACTTTGGGTTTATCTAGAGTTAAGCCGTGGAATTCTTCACCCCTAGTAGCAGCAAGGGCAATGACATGGGTGTGGTGAACGCCATTACTCAAATAGCGTTTTTCTGCTTCCAGAAGTTCATCTGCCCCTTGTAGACGGAAAATTTCTTTAACAGGTACAATATGGTCTTCAATGTTAATTAAGGTTTCACTTGTTTGCACTTCATGGGCGATCGCTTGCATACTGGCAACAGCAGCTCGAATCATCTGATTTGCCCAGATTACCAAACTAATGCCGGCTTGTCGAAATACATCTGTGGGAGTACTGTAATATTTGGTAGGTACAATTACCAAAGGACAGCGGTTAGCCCACTCTTTGGCAAAGGAGAGTATTTGTTCAGGACGGGATAATTTACTATGAATCAAGATAGCGTCTGCACCTGCTGCATGGTATGCTTCTGCCCGTCGAATTGCCTCTGCTAAATCCCAACCAGCAATGAAAGCTTCTACACGGGCAATAATACAGAAATTTGCATCAGTTTGACTATCTTTCCCTGCCTGAATTTTACCGCAGAATTCATCAATATCCGCTAGGGGTTGACGACTGCCATTAATAAAACTATTGGTCTTGGGAAATAGTTTATCTTCAATACAAACTCCGGCAATACCCCGCTGTTCTAATTTTCTCACCAAACGCCGCATATTATTAAAATTGCCATAACCCGTATCCCCATCCAACAAAATCGGAATTTGAGTCACATCAGACATAAATTCCAACATTTCCACTACCTGGGTCCAACTAGCTTCATTATTATCACGGACTCCATATTGAGCCGAAACAGCAAGTCCACTTGCCCAAATGCCTTTAAATCCAGCCTCTTGCACAATGCTGGCACTAATGCCATTATGTGCTTCCATAATAAATTCTAGTTGGGGAGATGTGAGTAACTCCCGCAGTTGACTGCATTTGTTGTGTTGATTCATATGAAATCCGGATGATTACTCTTATCCTGCCTAAAGATTACTGATTAAAAAACCGCAGAGAACGCAGAGAATAGAGAGACAGAGGAGATAGGTAATCTTGCACCACCTAAGGGAGTAGTTATTGTGAAAACCTCACCCCCTTCCCCTCTCCTTAGCAAGGAGAGGGGTGGCTTTAGCCGGGGTGAGGTTGGTAAAATGTGTCAAAACCTCACCCCTTCCCCTCTCCTTGCTATAGACACGTAGCGCAAAGCGCATCCCGAAGGGTAGTGGCTTCCCGTAGGGTAGGAGAGGGGTGTCCGCAGGACGGGGTGAGGTTGGGAAAATACCTCAAAACCTCACCCCCTTCCCCTCTCCGCAAGTTCGGAGAGGGGTGGCTTTAGCCGGGGTGAGGTTGCGAAAATACGGTCAGTAAATAAGCGGATTTCATGTCATTCAAACTTGTTCTAATCTAGGCAAAATCTCTGTTTGGGCACGTTGAATATCCTCGGGAAAATCAATCTCAACCCAAGGAAAACCTGTGATGTCTTCATACCCAAATTCATCGGGAGTCTGCAATAGCAAATCTCGAATTACCTCTTCATGGGGTTGTTCACGCTTTCCCTGGGTAACATAATCTTGTGTACCCATAGCCAGACGTTTAGCCATGGTACTGTCAAAGCGAAAGAACCCCACAGACTCTCCAGCGAAATCATAAGCTAAATCCGTAGCTACTTGTTTGCGAAACTCCACCAGAGAACCCCCTTTGACGCACAATTTTACGGGTTCCTCTCCTGGTTCAAAATCTCGATCCAATAAGAAACAATTGGCAATATTTGTCTGTACCAATCGTTCAATCATGGGGCGATCGCACAATACATCTGCATCCATTAATAATAAATCATCGCCAGCCGCCAAATATTCCCGTAATGTCCACAGGCTAACCACGCTACCTTGGGTGTAATCAGAATTGTATACCGTACTCACCCAACTTTCAACCCCCATGGCTTGAATTTCAGCTTGGATAAATTCTGCTTGGTATCCCACTGCGATCGCCACTTGTTCGATCTGACAATGGCGCAGATATTCTAAATGGCGTTGTAGCAGGGATTTACCGTTAAATCTCAACAAGCTTTTGGGTTGGTTTTGTCCATATTTACCCAAACGTCTTCCCACACCAGCGGCTAGGATAATTGCCTTCATAGTCTTTTTGATTGCCAGGAAAACAAATTATTTTGGCAGATTTTTTAGATTTTATAACTTATGGGTAATGCTTTCATAATTTATCCATTACCCCTCTTGTTCATCTCGTTCCAAGGCTTGAGCCTTGGAATGCATTTTTTTAGGGAGGTTCTGTCTCCCATCAATTCTGGAGGCAGCGGATCATCCCAATTTTTACGCAATACCCAAGGGTATCGCTACAAAGACATAAATGAAAAGTAAAAAAGTAAAATAGATGTAGTCAAGAAAAAATAAAAATACTGAGGATAAGGAAAAATGAAAACTGAACAAGAACGCCAAGAAATTATCAATGCTATCAACGCTATATTGCAGTACGCTTACGACAGTACCTTAGACGAAATTTACGCTTTATTAAAGCGGATAGAAGCACAAGAAGACGAAAACGATTTAAAAGCTTATCATGCTGCTAAAAGTGATGTTGAAAATAATATTACTATCCCATGGAAAGACATAAAAAAGGAAATTGCTAATGAGAGAAAAAAGGACGTGGCGTGATTTACGAAGTTAAATTTACCAAGGGTGCTAGAAAAATGTTTAGAAAACTATCTCAAGAATTACAAGACCGCATACAACCTAAAATAGATGAATTGGCTATAGAACCACGTCCAAATGGGGTTAAAAAGTTACAGGGTGAAGAAAACACATATCGAATTAGAGTAGGCGATTATCGAGTTATATACGATATTTTCGATGATATTCTAGTGGTGAAAGTTGTAGAAGTTGGACATCGTAGAAAGATTTATAAAGATGAAAGTTGACAGACAAGTAATTTTAATTAAAATATTTAACAATTGAACAAAAAATGGCGAAGATATTCTATAGCGGTACCCAAACGTCTTCCCACACCAGCAGCTAGGATAATTGCCTTCATAGTCTTTTTGATTGCCAGGAAAACAAATTATTTTGGCAGATTTTTTTAGATTTTATACCCACCGAACCCCTCTTGTTCATCTTGTTCCAAGACTCAAGCCTTGGAATGCATTTTTTTTAGGGAGGTTCTGCCTCTAGACTTGATGGGAGGCAGAACCTCCCTGTATGCGTTTCCAGGCTTAGCCTGGAAACGAGTTAAAATGGGAGAGGGGAAAAACTACTCATCCGTTGCTACCAAATTCCACAGCGCATCAATACCACTGCCTATATATTCGCTATCTTGGTGCTGGAAAATCCATTCGACCACAGCAGTAGTAATATCGCTACAGTTTTTACCCAACTTGCCTAAGGCAGAAGCAGCATTCCCACGCACACGAGAATCCTCATCCTCTAGCAATGCTAACAGTGCTGATACTACCTCTGGTTTTCTATTACCCAACTTGCCTGAGGTATCAGCAGCATTCCCACGCACACGAGAATCCTCATCCTCTAGCAATGCTAATAGTGCTGATACTACCTCTGGTTTTCTATTACCCAAATTGCCCAAGGCAAAAGCAGCATTCCCACGCACATGAGAATCCTCATCCTCTAGCAATGCTAACAGTGCTGATACTACCTCTGGTTTTCTATTACCCAAATTGCCCAAGGCAAAAGCAGCATTCTTACGCACATAATAATCCTCATCCTCTAGCCGTGGTAACAGTGCTGATACTACCTCTGGTTTTCCATTACCCAAATTGTCCAAGGCAAAAGCAGTACTCCCACGCACATGAGAATCCTCATCCCCTAACCCTGCTAACAGTGCTGATACTACCTCTGGTTTTTCATTACCCAAATTGCCCAAGGCAAAAGCAGCACTCCCACGCACATCGGAATCCTCATCCTCATCCTCTAGCCGTGCTAACAGTGCTTCTACTACCTGCGGTGTCCCATTATCCAAATAGCCCAAGGCAATAGCAGCACTCTCACGCACATCACAATTCTCATCCTCATTCCCTAGCAATGCTAACAGTGCTGATACCACCTCTGGTTTTTCATTACCCAAATAGCCCAAGCTATAAGCAGCACTCCAACGCACATCAGAATCTTCGTCCCCTAACCGTGCTAACAGCGCTTCTACTACCTGCGGTTCCCCATTATCGCAAAAATAGCCCAAGAAAATAGTAGCACTTCCACGCACATCAGAATCCTCATCCGCAAGTAACGCTAATAGTGCTTTTGTTGCCTCCTCTTGTTCCCCTAAAACCGCACGATATTCCTGCAACCGTACTTTCTTAATTCGTTCTCCTGAATCTTTCAAAACTTGCAGTGCTTCAGCTTCAAACCTACTTTGATTCAAACTGCAAAGACTCTTAAAAACCTGTGCGCGAATGTTTCCACCAACCCACTCATCATCACTAATTTCCAAATTAACTAATTGCTGCAAAATATCTGTCACTAAAACATCATTAGCAACTTCTAAATCTTCCGCCAAACAGCTAGCTGCAAAAAACAGATTCCGGTGCAGCCATTGTTCATAAGGTGTAGGTTGTTCCAGAATATGCTTAATAGCTTTAGTAGCTTTTCTCGGCTTTTGTTGGGCAATTAACAACAGCAACACCTCTCGCCAATGGGCATCACAAAGATACTTTTGAATATGTTCTAACACCACCTCAAATTCTTCATCTTCCTGACGGTAGCGGATATCTTCTGCTGCTAAATATTCCTGAAATGTTTTATGTACAAAAGCATAACAATCTTGCCCTTGTTCATTTAACAAACCTGTCCGTTCCCGAATATGTTCCACAAACCTTTTTGCTTCCGATTTAGCTTGATGTCGCTGTAGGCGTTTTTGTTCGGCAATAAACTTACTTAATTGCTTAATCAATTCATCTTTATCAATCAGTGTCCCCCCTTCTTTATCTCCCGTAGTTCCTTGGGTATGAATCCAGTAAGCAAGCTGTTGCATTAAACGAGGAATATCATCCCGATTCAGATATTCAAAAGGCAATTTATAACTCAGTTCTTTGCCTGCATCCCAATTAGTTAATAGGGTATTCATCGCTCGTTCATAAAGTTTGTATCTTTGTCTAGGAAGATGTGCTTCATAACGATGAATTAGGGCAATAATTGTTAACAGCAGCGGGTTGCGGGCTAATTCTTGGATACGTTTTTCTTCTGCTAAAGCGTTCTGTAAACTTTCTTGCCTTCTTGTGGCTTCCGTGGGGTCTTGAAAGCGGCTTTTATACCATTTTTCAGAGAATTCCTTGATTTTGTCATCATCAAATAACTGTAACTGATAATGGGGAAATTCATCTCTACGAAAAAAGTCCTGGCGATACCCTGCTGGACGAGAGGTAATTATGGTTCTATTTGATGGAAATTGCTTTAAAAAGTTCTCAATTCGCTGAACAATTTCATATCGTCTTCCAGGTTTTGCTACCTCATCCAAACCATCGAGTAAAATTAATGCTTTACCATCCTCCAACCAATATTCAAAAAAATCTGGTGGTAGCTGTTTCACCTGTAAATTACTAATAGCAAACTGACGGATAAATTCTAAAATACTCAGACTATCTGCATGTCTCACTAAATCCCGAATTCTAATTACAATTGGCAACAAATTTTCTTCAGTTTGTAAATCTATCCTCCGTTGGATTTGATTTTGAGCTAACGTGACAGCAAAGTAACTCATCAAAGTCGTTTTACCCGAACCTGGTGCCCCCAACAAAACGAATTTATCAGACTTTCTTTCAGTCAATAAATATTGTGCAGAAAACTTTCTCCCTATACCTTTTCCCAGTCTTCTTAATTGCCTTTGTCCTTGTAATAATTCTGCTTGACGTTGATTAATATCGGAGTTTGAACCTACTTCTATAAATTCCAAATCCTGGAGAGACTTTGCAGATGAAATCTCCATAACATCAGGCATTACAAATATTTGTGGTAGATGAATTCCCGTCTTATCTGTTTCCTGTCCCTCTACAGCTATGCCCGCAAATTTAACATCATCAAAATAGTAAGATATTTGTTGGAGATAATCTGCTTGAGCAATTTTAATCTCTAAATAGGCAGTAGTCTTAATAAAATAAGTTTCTAAAAATTTTTTTAGCCAATTATCAATACTGTTTTCGCTTAATCGCCATTGAGAATTTTCTGCTTTTATCTTTTGCAAAATTGCAATTAATAAATCTAAACTAGGACATGTTTTATCTTGTAGCGGTTTTTGTAATTCCTCCAGTACCGATGTATTTTGAAAAAACTTCGTCAAAACATCTTTTTGTTGCTTATCATCACAGTAATAAAACAATTGTTGTTCATAGGGCTGCTTTTCATCCCATTCCTTAGCAGCCATAATTCCAACCTTTAAAGCTTTTTCAAAATCATCAAGATTGCAAACACTGTTAATTTTAGCAATTAGTGGTTTTGCTAGGGTAATTACTGCCTTGACTATAGCACCGATAGTTTCTAATTCTAAAGGCATGTTTCTGCAAAATGAATTTTAAAGTCTATGTATTATATCTTACTTTAAAAAAACATAGACATCTTTCATGTTCCATTAACAAGTCCATCAGGTATTCTAGTTTAAGGAACACCAAAAAAATAAATGATCCACTATAGACACGGCATCCCCCAATTTATCAATATATAGAATAATTTTACCAACGCCGTGCCCCTAACTAACTGGGTCAAATAACTCGTTTCCAAGCTCAGCCTGGAAACGCATATAGAGAGGCTCTGCCTCCCATTAATTTTGGAGGTGTAGCCTCCCTAAAATACATTACAAGGTAAAACCTTGTAACGAGGAAGGGAACGAGAAAAAACGCATATAGAGAGGTTCTGCCTCCCATTCAGTCTGGAGGCAAAGCCTCCCTATACGCATTACAAGGTAAAACCTTGTAACGAGAGAAAACCAGGCAACTGATAACTGATAATTGAAATGACTATGACCACTAAACCTTGGGATGCTCAACTTGCCTACCGACTAATTCTTCCTCTGCAAGACAGTTGGGTCACTCCCAATCATCTTACCACGGTACGATTGGTAACTGGATTGTCCGCAGCAGCAGCATTGGCAGTTGGTAATCCTACCTGGAATAATATTGGGGCAGGACTATTTGTATTATCCAACTTTCTGGATCACACAGATGGTGAACTTGCCCGTGTTAGTGGTAAAACCAGTAAATTTGGTTATTTATACGACCTCATCAGCGACGCCATTATCAATACTTTATTTTTCGTGGGTATCGGTTATGCCATGAGGAATAGCCAACTTGGTCTATGGGCATTGTTGATGGGAATCATCTCCGGTTTGTCTGTTGCCTGCATATTTACCTGTATCTTTCTCTTGCATAACAATATGGAACAACGCCAGAGTAAAGCAGCAATCCCCCTACCAAAGTTGTCTGGCTTTGAAATTGAAGACATACTCTATTTATTTCCAATAGTAGTAATACTGGACTCTTTAGTACCCTTTTTAACAGCAGCCACCATTGGTGCCCCAGCCTTTGCCCTCTGGGTAATTTGGCAATACCGCTCACTAGTAGTCCACCACACCAACTTTGCGGGGTAAAGGCAGAGAGGGGGAAGAGGGGGAAGAGGGGGAAGAGGGGGGAGAGGGGGGAGAAAAAACTTTGTTCTTTCATTATTAACCCCGCATAGTTTACTTGGTGGAGTACTAGTGGCTGACAGCGAAACATGAATTTGATTTATTTTCTTTTACGTTCCGCTTGGGGAATGGTGGCGATCGCCATTTTCACCGGATTCCTGAGTGGTGGTAGTAGCGCTGGTTTAATTGCCCTAATCGCCAGTGCAGCATCTACTAATCCCGGTTCATCTTTAGCAACCACAATTTGGGGTTTTATCGGACTAGCTATAGTTGCTTTAATTACCAGTATTATTTCCCAAGTAATGCTGATTCGTCTATCTCAGAATGCAGTGTTGCAATTACGGATGGACTTGAGTCAGCAAATACTCTCCTCTGAGTTAAGCCATCTGGAAGAGTTAGGAAATCCCCGACTTTTGGCAACCCTCACAGAAGACGTGCAAGCGGTTGCGAATGGGGTTTATCAGATGCCTTTCCTGTTTATCAATCTAGCGATTGTCTTAGGCTGTGTGGTTTACATCACCTGGTTATCCTGGTTGGTAATACTGATGGTAATTGGGCTAGCGGTGGTAGCAATTGGCAGTTGTCAATGGCTGTTGAACAGAGGCAAAAAAATGCTTGCCCTAGCTCGTGAAGATCAAGATATATTATTTAAACATCTAGGCTCTATCACCACAGGCATCAAGGAACTCAAGCTGCATTACCGACGACGTCAAGTTTTCCTAGAAAACAAACTGCTATCAACTGCTACTATGTTCCGTCGTCATAACGTTAACGGCTTGACTCTTTTTGCTACAACTTCTAGTTGGGGTCAATTGATATTCTTTTTTGCCCTTGGTTTTGTTATCTTCCTACTGCCTAATCTACTTCCAATTACTCCCCAAACTCTCTCGGGCTATATTTTAACCTTCACCTATTTGATGTTACCAATGGACAACATCATTAGCAAACTTCCCCTGTTTAGCCGAGCTAGCATTGCATTGGCAAAAATTGAATCCCTGGGTTTATCCCTAGCTAGTCGAGCTGAAGTAGTAAAAATTCCACCCCAATATAAGTCTTCTTGGCATGACTTACAACTCAACGGTGTAACTCATACTTACCACACAGAAGAACAAACAAACAACTTTATCCTCGGTCCGATAAGTTTACAATTTGCTCCTCAAGAACTAATTTTTATTGTTGGGGGAAATGGTAGTGGAAAATCTACCCTTGCTAAACTTATTACTGGACTTTACATCCCCGAAGCTGGAGAAATTATTTTTGATGGACAGCCAATTACAGAACAAAATCGAGAGTGGTATCGCCAACATTTTTCGGTAGTTTTCTCAGACTTCTACTTATTTGAAGACCTATTAGGATTAGAAAATACCAATTTAGATACCCAAGCTCAAAAATATCTACAACTACTTCAACTAGAACGAAAAGTTAAAGTCAAAAATGGCAAACTTTCTACCACCGCACTTTCCCAAGGACAGCGTAAACGACTGGCTTTGCTCACAGCTTACTTAGAAGATCGACCAATTTATCTATTTGATGAATGGGCAGCTGACCAAGACCCCATGTTTAAGGAAAGCTTCTACTGTCAATTATTACCACATCTGCGGGATACAGGCAAAACTGTACTAGTAATTAGTCATGATGACCGCTATTTTCATTTAGCAGACCGAATCATCAAACTCGACTATGGTCAACTTGAATATGACAAAGATTTTCGCCCTTGAGCAATATTTTTATCTTTACTTCAAAACCTGAACTCTGAAAATGTAGGGTGCGTTATGACTTTAGCCTAACGCACCAATGTTATCAAACCTTTTTCTTTTTAATTTTTGAATCTTTAATGTCATTTTTCCCAATTTAAAATATCAAGAATATTATAATGGGGTAGACATCCCTGCCTGCCCAATAATACAAATTAAAAACAAAACAAATTAGATGTTATTGTGGGATAGACATCCCTGACTGCCCAATAATACAAATTAAAAACAAAACAGCTTAGGTCTTATTCTGGGATAGACATCCCTGACTGCCCAATAATACAAATTAAAAACAAAA
>JAAUYD010123832.1_pt1 | contig 55293 bp, 51 predicted proteins | sample 7278101 | NCBI WGS metagenome assembly JAAUYD01 (sample SAMN14350128, study PRJNA611818) | marine sediment metagenome | isolation source: surface marine sediment (0.6m) | place: French Polynesia: Moorea | collected 2018-08
ACGGTCATTCCCGCGCAGGCGGGAATCCAGGCTCCCCTTCACGTGGATTCCCGCCTGCGCGGGAATGACGCGGGTTTCATGAGCTCCTCTATCATTGTTTTGGACAGTACTCATGGACAGCACAAGCCGGTCACCTTTCGGCTCCCAGGTGGTCCGATAGCGCTGAGACAGGCGCCGGAGCCGTTCGCTCACAGATCTGTAGAAAACGCCGCGGGTCGGTACCGGTTTGAAGTTCCCCTCCGACCGAACGACGACCACGGGATGAAACACAACCTTCCTTGGCGTGGGGCGGCCGGGCTCGAACCAAGCTCTGAGCACGCCGGTCAGTCGATGTTTGTCGAGGATCTTATCGAATATGAAATCTCCCAATGAATGGGCGATGATTCCATTTTTGTACTTTTCGATTCCTTGCAGCACGTGAGGGTGGTGTCCTATTATCAGCTGAGCGCCCATGTCGATGAGCTTTCTAGAGGCGTCGACTCGCGGCTGGGACGGGTAGTCCATATCAGAAGCGCCCCAATGGATAAGGACAACGATGATATCGTGGGTGCCCTTAGCCTCTTGGACAATCGGCCCAAGGACGATCGGTACATCGCGCTCAGCAGGAATGTAGGGCAGACGCATCATACCCGGTCGATCGATGCTGTTCCTGAGCCCGGTGACGCCGATGAAACCGATCCGCCATCCCTTTTTCTCGATGGTAACGACGCGAAAGGGCGAGTCCTTGAACATTGGCGCTCCGACCGGCACAATCCTATTTTTATCCAATATATCCAAGGTATCCAAGATACCCTCCTGACGCATGTCGTACACGTGGTTGTTGGCCATGCTGACCACGTTGAATCCCGCTTGCCTGAGCTGTGCTCCGGCCCACGGACCGGCAGCAAACAGGAGATCCGATGGGAAAACGGTTCGAGGCGGCGGTTGGTATAACAGGGGCGTTTCGAGGTTGGCCACGGCGACATCGGCAGCGATCAGGCCCGCGACTTCGTCGAAGATAGGCACGTCGGTCTTGGGATTGCGATTGAGGCCGTTTTCCCGGTAGCGACCGAACATGATGTCGCCAACGAAGGTCATGGAAAGGGGCTGCTTATCAGCATATTGGTGCGCTTCTTGCTTGGAGTCACCAACAGCCATGGCATCAATCACTAAGATGACCGCGACGAAAGGCAACGTCCAAGGGAAGCGCATCCGTTGGTTGTTCATACCCTTGGTGTCTTTGCGTGAGTTTGTCATATCGCTTTCTCCAGTAAGGATCGGCGCTGAGACTTGTATCGGCTTGAACACATCAAATAACGTGCCAAGTCCTCGGCCGCGGGACAAACAGGATTATGGAGTGCGTGTACGGGTTTTCATCGCGCTGCTGATAGCGGTTTCTCTTCCTATCCGAGGAAGAACCGAAGATACCCAGTGGATTGCCAAGGCCAGGCTGGGCACACGAGCCGCAGCAACCTTACTCATGTGCGGCAACATCCCCGAGCGGTGGCAGAAGCGCGCCGGGCCGGGTCCGGCCCCGAAAACACTCATCTGGCCGATTGTCGGGCGCGCTTTGGGCCGGGGTTTCGGATCAGATGACGGACGCCATCTGGCCCTTGACATCACTGCTGCCAAGGGCACGCCTGTGCGAGTGGCCGCGCGCGGCATCGTCGGCTATGCGAGCAATACGGTAAAGGGCTACGGTAAAATGATGCTCGTTCTCCATCCCGGAGGCTGGGTAACGATGTACGCGCACCTCAGTGAGTACAAAGCTGGGCCGGGGGAGTGGGTCACGCGTGGACAAATCATCGCGGCAACGGGAAACACAGGAGTATCCCGTGGTCCGCATTTGCATTTCGCGCTTTACGTACGCGGTGCTCCGATTGATCCGGTACCGTTATTCCAGGCAATCCCACGCCGAAAGAGAATTTGCGCTTCAGCGAAAGGGAGGTCGAAATGTTCCGAATCGCGGTAATGGTGTCAGCGAGCATGGTGTTCCTGCAGCTCGGCTATGGGAAGCCAAAAGGCAATCCATGGGATGCGCTCGATAAGCGCATACAGGCGCTAGAAAACAACCGCACCGAGGTCGATCTAACGACCGCCAAGGCCTACCTGACCAGCGGCAAGCATTACGAAAAGCGGGACGCGACACACGCTAAGCGCATGGCTGGACTCCTCGAACGGATTATCGACGGGGCCGAGCGGGGTGAGGACCTAGTTGGAGCTCAACGCGGTTTTTTCTGGCGCGGTTACAACTCGAGGTTCGCCCCCAATCCACAGCTCTATTCCGTCTACATTCCGCGTTGGTATGATCCCTCAAAGAGATGGCCGTTAATCGTGAGCCTCCACGGCGGGTCCTCCAATCACAATGTGTGGATGGCCATGTTGCTCGGCAATATCGTCGAAGTGCCGGATTACCGTAAGAACTTCAGAACGACGTTTCGCGCTCAGGTTCACCAGAATGACGCGATCATCGTCGCTCCTCAGGGAATGGGCCAGAACCACTGGCGCGGGGCAGCCCAGCAGGATGTAATGGATGTAATTGAAAATGTTCACAAGCACTACAATATAGACGACGACAAGCTGTTCATCAACGGCCTTTCCAATGGCGCGGTCGCATCTTTTAAAATAGGTTTGGACCGGGCCTGGCGCTTTGCCGCGGTGCTACCCATGTCCGGCATCGTGGACTGGGAAGCCCACGCCGCTGGAAGCTTGAGCTACAGTGACCCTACAGAGCGTGTTGTGATGCGGAACGAGTCAGCCATCACCATTGCGGAGAACGCATCAAATACCAACCTAATCTACTATCACGGTCGGAAAGATTCGGGTTTCGACGTAAGCCAGGCCCGCAAAATGGCTACCGTGCTCAAGCGGTTAGGCATCCGGTTTCAGTACAACGAGATCACCCGCCTTGGCCACCACCTGACCCATGTGCTCTGGAACGACATGAAGATCCTTTCGCTCGTCAAGAAATACGCCCGTGAGAATCGGCCAAAGGAGGTGCGACTGGCCGCTGCGTCCGAGCGGGCGAGCCGTCAGTTCTGGGTGGTGATGGACGACCGGATAAATCATATTGCACCGGCACACATCCGCGCCAAAGTCGTTCATCGCGACACCGTCGAGGTGGAGACAACAAACGTGGTGCGCTTCACCTTGCTGCTGAACGAGGCGCCCATCGGACGTCGTGTCAATCGGATTGTAATCGACGGCCGCCAGGCGGACCTCGGTCCCCTTGCTGTGGGAGACCGCGTCACTCTGAGTGCTCCAGTAAGTGGGCGCAATTGGCACATTTGGACCGGCGAGACACCACTCGCCGGTTCGCGGAAATTGCCATGCATGACCGGCCCGCTCCACGATCTAGGGTGGGAGGCGCAGGTGCATGTCTACGGGACGCGGGTGCCGGGGGATACTGCAACACTGCGCAAGGCGGCTGAGCTTGGCGCCCGGGGGTGGATCCGAGATGTCGAGTTTACGCAGGTACGTCACCCCGTGATCCCGGACACCGCGCTCACACCGGACTTGATTCGCGACCGAGCTTTGGTGCTCTACGGCAACGCCCGGAGCAATGCTGTGCTTGCAGAAATCGGCGACAGGCTGCCCATCCGCATCGGGCCGGACTATCTCGAAATGCGCGGCGAGCACATCTCGGGAAAAGGAGTGGGAACCAAGTTCATCTGCGCCAATCCGCTCAGGCCCGACCGCTACCTGGTAGTGCAGGCAGGGGTCGACGCGAGCGCGGTGGAGCACGCCGGGGCGCTGCCCATGTACATGCCGGATTACATTGTCTTCGACCAGCGATTCACCCATACATCGCAGAAAATGGCCTTGGGAGGTCAGCCGGTGGTGGAGATGGGATTCTTCACCGAAGCGTGGCAATTGCCGAGGAAATCTGAAAAGAACACAGGCAAAAGAAAGAAAAACAGCACCTGATTGGCCCGATATGTGCATCGCTTTTCAGGCGAGGAGGTCACTATGATTTCATATGGCTATGGTAGGAGCGTTCGGGGTAAAAAAAGAGAGGTTAACGAAGACTCCTTTTTTATCGATGACGATTCGGGTTTGTATATCGTCGCCGATGGGATTGGTGGTGACCCTTGGGGAGAGCTGGCCTCTTCGATCGCGGTGCGTTCAGCAGCAGAGCATATTGCAGAACAAAGCAATGCCTTAGATGCTATTAGAACCGGAGAAGAGCCGGAAGAAGCGGCAGTCGAGATTGTTGAACAGGCTCTCATCCACGCATGCGGTGAGATATTCAGAACTGCTCAAAAAAATTCCGAATTCACATCCATGGGCAGCACCGCTACGATCGTTCTTTTTCTCGGCAAAAAGGTCGCAATGGGGCATGTGGGCAATACAAGGCTCTACCTCTACCGAGACGGTCATACACACCAATTGAGTCAAGACCACACCATCGCCGCCGAGTATGTCAGAAGAAATGTCATAACCGCAGCAGAGGAACGGGAACACACCTTTCGCAATGTGCTCACACGGTCTTTGGGTACGCAACCTTCCACTGTGGTGGACACGTTGCTGTTCGATCTCTCGCCGCAAGATCGCTTGTTGCTCTGCTCTAACGGTCTAAGCTCGGCGTTGCAGGATGCAGACCTGCATGGGTTCTTCAAGCTGGATTTCGAAGAAATAGCAGATGCTCTTATCCATCATGCCGCTTCCAAAGACGAGACTGACGACATGACTACGGTCGTCATCAGGCCGTCGGGCGAGTTTTTCGAGGAGCTCAAATCTTCTTCGTCCTATCAGTCCGTTAATCAGTACATAGAGATCCTGGGATCCTTGCAGGTATTCGAGGCGCTTTCGCTCAGGCAGCTGCAACGTGTGCTCAACCTCGGTCGGGCGCAGCGTTTCGATGAGAGGGAAACGCTGGTGACCGAAGGTCGTGACTGTCCATATATGATCGTCGTGCTCGAAGGAAGTGTGTCTGTTACACGAAAGGGTGAAAAAATCGGAATCATCAAGCCGGGCGATGCGGCTCAAGAGATATCGCTTGCTTCAGCGCGCCCAAGCAGCGGAACCTATAGAACGCTTGAGCCGTCTCACATATGGATGCTTGAACGAGAAGAGTTCAAGCGACTCGCACTCCAATTCCCCAGAATCGGCCTTACGGTGCTCGGTCGTTTGTCAGAACTACTGACCGATGAGGTCGATAGAAAAACAAACGAATCGGTACGCTTGTCTGATGCCGGTATGGGTTTTCTCAATATGTGACGACACAATTTACTTACTGATTTCGAATGGGAGGACATGAACATGACAGCCAAAATTGAAATCATCCGTCTTGCCGACGACCGAGAGCTGACAGTCCGAAAGCCGACAGTATCAGAAGACAAGGAGAGATTGATTGCTTTCTTTTCCGGTTTGCCCAGAGGGCTTAGAAATTATCTCAGGTACAACGTCACCAACCCCGACCTCTGCCAAAGACGCCTCGAACTGGTGGACGGCAAGGACCACTGGCGGCTCATCGCCGAGTTGGATGGAGACATCATGGGTGAGGGATCGATGGATAGAGAGCCGTTCGGTTGGACCCACCACATCGCACATTTACGTATAGTGGTGGAGCCGACGGCGGTGCGCCTCGGGATCGGCACGATTCTACTCAGACGCCTTGTAGAGCTCGGCCGCTCAGCCGGAATCGAGCGGTTTTACTCCGAGGTAATCAAGGAACACACTGAAATGATAAGCGCCCTCGAACAAGAGGGATTTGTCTATGAAGCGACGCGCAAGGACTACGCCAAGGATCTGAAAGGAAAGCTGCACGATGTCGTGATCATGTCCAACGATCAGAGCGCGGTCTGGAGCAAGCTGGAAGAACATATCGAAGAGATGGACATCAGAATGCCGGCCATCCACCGGGGCGCTTGATAGCACAGGAGAAGCAAAATGTTTAAGAAGATACTGCATCCCACTGATTTCTCCGATGTCTCTCTTCAGGCATTTGACCAGGCTGTGGCCTTGGCCCTGCGCTACGGGGCAAAGCTTCAGCTACTCCACGCGGTTGTGCTTTATGAGTACGACAAGATGACCGCTGATAGGGGTGTAAAGAAGCTCAACGAAGCCTATGACTCTCTCCGCACCGAGCTCAAGAACCAGATGGAAGAGATCGTGGAGCAGAGCGATATTGCGAGCGGCATGTGCTCGCTCACGGTCAAGAGGGGGTTCAGCGCCGGAGAAGTTATCATCGACAAGGCCGAAGAGAGCGGATCAGACCTCATCGTGATGGGAACCCACGGTCACTCGCCCCTCCGCCACTTTTTTCTGGGCAGCGTGGCCGAGCAGGTGGTGCGGTATGCACCGTGTCCTGTGATGGTGCTGGGCAGGATGGAAGATGCGCCCGGTCATTTCGAGAACATTTTGCTGCCGGTGGATTTTTCGGACGCTTCTCACAAGGCGGCGGATGTTGCGCTCGAGTTGGCAGGGAAACACAAGGCCCGGTTGCACCTGCTTCACGTCTACCAAGATGTGGTGCCGCCGGTATACTACGTCTATTCGGAAAAGGCGTTCGAATGGGATCCCAAGCTCAAGAAACGGGGTGAAGAAGCACTCGCGAAGTTTATGGCACGGCATAGTGCACAAGGCGTGGAGATGGCGACGCACCTCGTCGAAGGGCGAGTCTCCCGCTCCATCGTCGAGGTCTCCAACAAGGAACCCATCGATCTCATCGTCATGGGAACGGCTGGACTCACCGGTGTCCATCACTTCATACTGGGCTCTGTGACCGAAAAGGTACTGCGCAAGGCCGACGTCCCGGTTTTAACCGTACGAGCAGCACCCAAAACTGATTGAATCGACCCGACTCGTTCAAAAATATCCAACGACATATGCGCTTGCCAGGTACAATGTGACCAGAGTGAGCATCAATTCAATCCACTTCGGAGGCACGTGTTTCTGCAGACGTGTACCAATATAGACACCCACAAGGCCTCCCAACCCCAATACGCCTCCCAGAATCCAATCCGGGGAAGCGGTCGCCCCGGATCCGCCGATCAGAGGCCCGAGCATGATGTAAAAAATAATGCCCGCGATCGAGGTAATAAATGTACTGGACAGCGTCGCTCCAGCGATGGTGTGAATGGGCAGTCCAAATACCGAAACGAGAATCGGCGCGAGCATGGCGCCTCCTCCAATGCCGTACACGCCGCCCACTACTCCTACGATCAAAGCGAAGATAAACGCCTTTATCGGATTGTACGAGAACACACCGTTCTGCCATCGGTAGGTTGTCTTCCATATACGGTGCTCGATTGTCCGGATAGCCCCTTGGGACCTCAATGTCACTTCTTCCGGTTGTGATCCTCGACCTCGGCAGAGCAGTCGCCACGCAATTCTAGCACCGATATAGAGCAGTACAATTCCCACAAAAAATTTAAATTCACGCGGATCGGACAGATACCGCAATCGCATGTAAGCGCCTAAAAGCATTCCCGGGAGACTCCCTAACACGACCACCCAGGCAAGCGGCCAAAACATTCTTCCTTCGCGGAGCAAGCGGTAGATCCCTATCGGAATTGCTATCAGATTAAATACGAGATTTGTGGACGAAACGGCCGGGCTTGAAAAGCCAAGCACGCTGACCTGGTATGGCAACAACAAAAAGGCACCACTCACCCCGCCAATGGACGTAAGCAAAGAAGCAAGAAACGCCACGAGAAAAGGCCACAGTGGAAATACCTCAACGCCGGATACGGGGAAGAAAAATGTCATTCGCCACGGAAGCCTTTGCAATATTTTTGCCCAAAAAGGAACAGGTTATTCTGTTGAGATCTGTTCGTCAGGATGGTGCGTGTCTTGCATACATTTCTGTGTCAAAACCGTCTAGCTTATAGACAGGTGCTCGCCAAGCCAAAGAGATCGCGAGAGGAGAAAAAAGATGCTCGACATCATTCCCGAAACATGGTGGCCAATGGCCAAACAAATCCTTTCTCCCGTAGCTGTCATTTCCATATGTGGAATCATCTACGCTCTGGCCAGACGCGGTCTGAGCGCAATGCAGACACGAAGGGCACTGGCGCCTCCTGTGGTCACTTTGCTCAAAATTCTTCTTCGGTGGACATTCATGCTACTCGTGATTTTTTTCCTGCTGAGCGCCTTTGGAATTCTCGAAAATGTTTGGGCCGCGTTCCTGGCGATCATTGCAATGGTCGCTGTTGGATTTGTTGCTGTCTGGAGCGTGCTCAGCAACGTCTTCTGCACGCTTCTTTTGTTGATTTACAAACCATTTCAAATCGGCGATCACATCGTAATCCCGGCCGATAGCCTGGAGGGCGAGGTGACCGACCTCAACCTCATGTATACGACTCTGGCCGGCGAAGACGGGGTCATCATCCAGATTCCCAACAACCAGTTCTTCCAAAAGGCAATCCGCCGCATTCCAGGCGAGAAGATCAAGGATCTATACGAGCAACTTCGGAAAAACGACAACGAAGAAAGCTGAACGCATGAAAGAGGCATTCTATCGAACACACGTTGAGGATTGAGTTTTCAAATTTCCGCTGCGTACTCGAAGAGTGCGTCCAGCAAGGAGCAGTTTCATGGAGAAGAAACACATCGTTATTGTGGGTACCAGCTTTGCCGGATACACGGGCGCGCTGGAGTTGAGGGAACACCTGGAAGGCGAAGACCACGAGATCACCGTTATCGCGCCGTCGCCGGAGTTTGTCTTCATTCCATCCCTGATCTGGTTGCCTTTCGGCCTCAGGGACAAAGAAGATATATCGTTCGATGTACGACCTGTTTACGATAAACACAGGATTGACTTCGTCGAGTCTCGCGCCACATCCTTTGATTTGGACAGGCGGGCTGTTATCACTGAACAAGGGGAGCTACAATACGACTACTTGCTCATCGCCACGGGGCCCAAGATTGATTTCGAGTCGATCGAGGGGCTCGGTCCGCACCGCAACTCCTGGTCGGTTTGTACTGTGGACCATGCCATGGAAACGAGGCAGGCATGGAATAATTTCCTGGACGATCCCGGGCCCGTAGTTATCGGAGCCACGCAGGGCGCGGCCTGCTTCGGGGCCGCCTACGAATTTCTGCTCAATACCCGCTACCAGCTCAAAAAGAAGAAGCTGATCGACAAGTGCCCGATCACTCTGGTCACTGCGGAGCCATACCTGGCGCATTTCGGGATCGGCGGATTCGGCAACGCTCGAGAGATGTGCGAGAAGATGTTCGCACGCTATGGAATCCATTGGCACACAAGCGCAGTGGTCAAGGAGGTGAAACCAGAGACTGTGGTTCTGGAGTCCGGCGAGGCGCTGCCCTCCAAGTTCACCATGCTCATTCCCCGGTTTCTGGGCGTAGACGCGGTCCGTTCCACGTCCGGCCTGGCCAATCAAGCCGGCTTCATCGAGGTAGATGGTACGTACCAACATCCGACATACAAGGAGGTTTTCGCCGCCGGCGTCGCGGTTCACGTGCCGCCCCCGGAGCCCACTCCGGTGCCTTGCGGCGTACCCAAGACAGGCTATCCCTGCGAACAAATGGCCAAGACCGCGGTGTGGAATATCGCTGCGTCGATCCGAGGAGACGAGGAGCGCAAAAATCTGCCTTACTCGGACATCAAGGCCCTTTGCATCATGGATACCGGCAACATGGGGATGTTCATCGTCGGCGATCACATGCTCTCGCCAAGAGCCCACGAGGCCATCATTCCCGGGCCACAGGCCCACTGGGCAAAGGTGGCTTTTGAGAAATACTTTCTCTCCACGCGTAAACGCGGCGTTGTTTGATCTGGGATTCTACAGACCGAGCTTTCGCTCCAGGTCATCTATTCGTTCAAGGAGATCGAGGATCACTGCCGCGCCCTGCTCATTTACACCGAGGTCGTTTCGCAGCCTGAGCACCTTCTGTACTCGGATTGTTACTTGCGGTGCGAAGTATCTTTCGTAATTTGGATGACAGCTGATTATCCCGAGACGATATAGCTTTTCAACGTAGCTCACGTGTACCCTGCAGCGCAGGGCCACTTCTTCTGTGGTAAAGAGATGTTTCGGAATCGACCTCCGAACGAATACAGGTAACCTTATCTCTTTGGTCATCGCCCTTCTCCTCGTGCAAAGCGGGGATTGAAATGGGAGACCCGGGCGAGCTCCTGCATGAGGTTCCGCTCCTTTTCAGTGAGCTTCTTCGGCACTTCCACGCGCACCTCGGCAAAAAGATCGCCGCGCTCAGCGCGAGATTTGAAATATCCCTTGTTTCGGAGCCTTATCTTGCGCCCGGTCGACGAGCCGGGAGGGACTTTGATCTTCACTGTCTCCTCGAGAGTGGTCAGCTCCACCCCGGCGCCGAGGGCTGCTTCCCAGGGAGACAGCGGCAAGGAAACGTAGAGATCTCCTTCTTCCAAACGAAAAACCGGGTGCGATTTGATATGAATCAAAAGATAGAGATCCCCATCCGGTCCACCGCCCTGACCCTTACCTCCCTGCCCAGCCAGGCGGAGGCGTTGACCGGGCCGAACTCCCGGAGGCACTTGCACTTTGAGCTTCTGTTCCTTTCCGGTATTCAAATCGCGAAGCCGGATCTCGTGCTCGCCACCTGAAAACGCCTGTTTCAAGGTGAGCTTCACCGCGACCTCGTGATCTGTACCGGCGATTTTCCATTCCCGCTGAACCCTGCTCTGCGTCCAGTTAAATCCTGCGGATCCCTGTTGGCCAAAGCCCCTTCCAAAGAACGCATCGAAGATGGAACTCAGATCCCCGAACTCCTCGGGATTGAATCCCTCTTTGCTGAACTCGACCTTGACCCTTTCCGCATCCGGCGGGGGCGCACGCCCCTCGGAAACGGCTTTCCACGATTCCCCGTGCCGGTCATAGAGCGCGCGTTTCTTCTCGTCCTTGAGCACGCCATAGGCTTCACCGAGCTCCTTGAAGCGGTCCTCGGCATTCGGCTCTTTGCTTATGTCGGGATGGTACTTGCGCGCGAGTTTTTTATACGCCCTCTGGATCTCCTCTTGACCGGCCCCACGCGCCACACCCAGGATGGAATAGTAGTCTTTGTAGCTCATCGGAACGTCACGTTACCCAATACGAGTTGCTGATGCGGTAGCAAACAGCGCCTATTCGATTTCACTTGCCGGACGCGCCTTTTATCGTGCTGAAAATCTGCTCCAGGTCGGGCACGACCATGATCTCGGTGCGGCGGTTCTGGCTCATCCCTTCTTCTGTGTCGTTGCTGTCCATGGGATCGTGCTCTCCAAAACCAGCGGCCGCGAGCTGGCTCGGGCTGACACCGGCGTCGATAAGCACTTTGAGCACAATCTGGGCTCGGGCGCTGGACAGGCGCCAGTTGGATTTCCATTGACTAGCCTTGATCGGCCGGTTGTCGGTGTGGCCGGCCACGAGAAATCGCCGGTCCTCGATATCGACGATCGCCTCACCAACAGCTAGTACCGTCTCTTTACCCTCGCTCTTAAGAACCGCCTTACCACTTTGAAAAAGAATCTGGTCGGGCAGCTGCAGGACGATCATACCTCTGCGGAAAACGAGCTTCAGCTTTCCCGAATCAATGAGTTCCGCGAGCTCCCTTCGAAGCTCGTCGTAGATAGCCTGGCGCCTTTTGGCAAGGCTCCGAAGCTCAGCGTTTTTATCAGCTAGACGATCTCTTTCCTCCTTAAGATCGCTGCAGTCCGCAGCGCTGTTCACGGACTGTTGTTTCTTGGTGCATGCAACGAGCGAGACCGCAATCACTGCAGCGAGTAAAATCAGTTTATTCATTTTGACGCTCCATTTCTCGGTCCTTTTAAGGACCGCTATTGTTTTTCTTGGATGTACAGATTGGAATACCAAGCGCTTTGCAATCGGTTACCGCTTTCCGTACCAGCCGAGTCGGTTCGAAGACTGGCGCGTCTTGATGTTCTCTTCCCGTTGTGTGTTCGGTGGTTCGTTAATTGCTTCAGTCGAGCGGTCTCGAATCTCGGATGGGTCTCCTCCATGTTTGTTTCTATTGCCAGAAAGAATGCGCAGGCCGCGCATGAGCGTTTCGCCCACCATAAATCTCAAAGTCTCCAAAAATTGACTCAGGAATCCCATTTTTTACCTCTCATCGGACGGCCTCGTCCGCTGCCGACGCTCCATGTGTTTTCCGATGGGATGCCTACAACATCCATGCCAATTTGTGGCCAAAGAAAGGTGAGGATCAATTCAACTGTTGGTGAGGATGTCCAAATCGCCATGCTGAGGAGTGGGTACAGGAGTTGCAGGCTCATGAAACCCATCAAGGACACGAGAAATGAATGCACTAGAAAAATCATATTGCGATCGGCTCTGCTGCGGTCCCCGTCTTTCTCGAGAAGAGGAGAAGCGACTGGCGATCAGATGGCGCGAACACGGCGATGTCGAGGCCGCGCATGAGTTGGTCACGTCAAACCTGAAATTTGTCGTTAAAGTCGCCAATGACTATCGCGGTTACGGAGCCGAAATGTTCGACCTCATTCAGGCGGGCGCCTTGGGCTTGATGCAGGCAGTCAAACGATTCAATCCACATCGAGGGTGCCGGCTGATCTCCTATGCCGTCTATTGGATCCGCGCCGAGATTCACGCTTTCCTCATGCAAACGTCGCACTTGGTGAAGCTGGGTGCGACACGGGCTTATCGCAAGCTCTTTTTCAAGCTTCGGTCACTCAAGGGGAAGCTGTCCGCTCAAGGCATTGATAATCGAGAGAAGGTCATAGAAACTATCGCCGTCGAGACCGAGATTGGCATAAAGGATGTGGAAGAAATAGACATCAGAATGGGCAAAAACGTAGTCTCGTTGGATGCGGGTACGAAAAAAGGGGGCGGGGCCCTTGCCGAGCTTCTCCCGGACCATAAACCTAACCCAGAAGAGATACTAACCGAACTCGAAGTCGAAATAGATCATGCCGCTCGGCTACGCGCGGCGCTCGCGAGTCTCACGCAAAGGGAGCGCGAGATTGTTGAAAAGCGATATCTCGACGAAGTTTCTTGGCAGCTCAAGGAAATCGGAAAGAAAATGGGAGTGAGCAAACAACGCGTAGCGCAGATCGAAAAAGTCGCCCTCGATAAAATTCGCCAGAAATGCAAGGATGCCGCATGACCGACTCAGATGTTCAAATGCCAGTTAGAGGTCGACCACACTGAAGATGATCATCCCCTACGAACCCAGCAGCTGTTGTCGAAACCAGACGCAGTGACTTTTCCACCTCTGGATCGAAGTGTACATCCAACTGGGGAAAAGCGATGGTGATACCCGCGTCCTTGAGCGCCCACCAGATCGATTCGTTGAGATCTGAAAGCAGTCGACGCGCGGGCCATGGCTCATCAATCCAAACGAAGACGCTGAAGTTGACCGAAGAGTCGCCGAATTCGCGCATCAGGACTCGCGGCTCCTGGCTCTGATCGCGCCAAGGAACCGAAGCTGCTGCCTGCTCTAGGACTTCTCTCACCATCTTCATGTCTGAGCCGTAGATCACGCCGACCTCTGCCTTGAGCAGGTACGATGAATCGCTGAGCGTATAGTTCTTAACCATGCCCTGGGCCAAGATGGCGTTTGGAACGATAAGTTCCTCCTCGTTGCGCGTGCGCACCAGGGTGGAGCGGATGCCCATCTTAACCACCCGTACGACTTCACCTTCCACCTCGAGCACATCTCCCGGTTTGATCGATTGCTCCACCAGTAGGATAATCCCGGAGACGAAGTTCTGGGCGATATTCTGCATGGCAAAGCCCAGACCCACGGCGAATACTGCTCCAGCGGCAAAAAGCGTCGACAAATCGATCCCCACTGTCTGCAGGGCCGCCACCAATCCGGCGAGGAGAATGGCGTAGTGGGTCAGCCTCCTAATGACCTGGACGGTCGACTCTTTCTTCATCCCACTCTTAGTAAGTACGCGTTCAAGACTGCGCTGGGCCAGGCGCGATAGGAGAATCGTCGCGATGACGATGACCAGGATAAAGACGAGCGTGCCGGTGGTTATCTGGGTTTTCCCCAGTGCAAAGATCCTGATTCCGAGTACTTCCTTGATGGCCTGTAAAGAAGCTGTCCATTCCATTTTTGATACCTCCATCATGCGGAATTTGTGTCTTTGAACGTTGAGAACCGGAAGGATGTCGTCGAAAGCGATATTTGGCAAGCGGTTGGCTAGGCGGGTACTTCTCGGTATCAGTCTACCTTCCACTTGCAGACCGGGAATACTCACCAATGTGGTCGTCATCGTCTTGAAAGGGATCCCATTCGAATTCATCATCATTTTCGGCGTTTTTGTCATCTCCGTATTCGTGCAACGACTCGACGACCTCTATTTTTTTGTCCTTCTTCTTCTTTTCTTTCTTTTCCAATTTACTGCCTTTCTCCACTCGCTTTGCGAGCCCCTGAACAAAAGCCTCGAATCGGTGTCCTGATAGCGTACAGGCAAGTAATGTGCCCAAGCCATCTACAAGTTTAGAATGAGCCTGAGGGGAGATCAATTGGATCGGTGCCCTGTGTCAGACCACCACATGTGGCTAATAGACACACTTATTATGTTTTGACCCGGTTTCCTATTTCACCATTCTCAAGCGTTACGAAAACGCGCATTCAGGCTGGTATGCAATGTGCACAATCATGCTAAAAGCAGTTAGCGCACAACGGCCAAGTTACGGAGGGGAAAATGGTCATTACAGGTCTAAAGGCACCACTGTTTCAAAGATATAAAGGAAATCCGATTCTGGAAGCCACTGATTGGCCCTATCAGGTCAACTCGGTTTTCAATGCCGCAGCGGCTGAGGTCAACGGAGAGACCGTGCTCCTTGTCCGTGTCGAGGATCTGCGCGGCATCTCCCATCTCGCCGTGGCTAGAAGCCCCGATGGTATCACGAACTGGGTCATCGACCCTGAGCCGACGTTCTTGCCGGATTCCGAGGGTCATCCCGAAGAGATCTGGGGAGTGGAAGATCCCCGGATAGTATGGCTTGAAGAGATAGGCAAGTGGGCTGTTACCTATGTGGCTTTCTCTAGAGGCGGGCCGCTTGTATCCCTGGCACTCACTGAGGATTTCAAGACATTCGAGCGTAAAGGTCCGATGACACCGCCGGATGACAAGGATGCTGCTTTGTTGCCCAGAAGACTCCACGGACGCTGGGTGCTGATCCACCGGCCGATTACATCCTTCCACGGGCACGAGGCCCACATCTGGCTCTCGTACTCCCCGGACCTCAAGCATTGGGGCGATCACCGCATTCTTATGGAGTCTCGACAGGGGGCGTGGTAGGACGCGTACAAAATCGGTCTCAGCCCTCCGCCTCTGGAGACGCCTGAGGGATGGCTGATGATGTACCACGGTGTTCGGACCACTGCCGCAGGACATCTCTATCGCCTCGGCTTGGCTCTTCTCGATTTGGATGAACCGAGCTCAGTGAGACGAAGGAGCGACCACTGGGTTTTTGCGCCACAAGAGCCATACGAGCGCTTCGGCGATGTGGCTGACGTAGTCTTTCCCTGCGGATGGATCTGGAACCGCGAAACCGACAAGGTGCGGCTCTACTACGGAGCGGCCGATACCTGCCTCGCTCTGGCCACAGCAAAGATGTCGGACCTGCTCGATTATATCCTGCAGTCACCGTCTGAAGCATAGCCCCCCAACTCGCGAGTTTGGAACGGTTTATGCATTTTGAGAGTCCATCTCAGGATGTGCTTGAATGCAACACTCTGTTAGACCGATCTCTGAAATTGCTGAGAGGAGAAACCCCAAGATGGCGAAATCAACTTTCAATCCCTTTGAGATGGCACAACAACAACTCGACTTAATAGCTGATCAGCTTGATTTGGATAGAGGGATAAAAGCACTTTTGCGCGAGCCACTCCGCGAGTACCACTTCAGCATCCCGGTGCACATGGATGATGGTGCAGTTCAAGTATTCAAGGGTTTTCGAGTACAACACAACGATGCCCGGGGTCCGTGCAAGGGGGGAATCAGATTTCACCCTCAAGAGACAGCCGATACTGTCCGCGCGTTGGCTATGTGGATGACTTGGAAATGTGCGGTTGTAGATATTCCTTTGGGCGGTGGAAAAGGCGGCGTGATCTGCGACCCCCATAACCTAAGCCCAGCCGAGCAGGAGCGCCTGTGCCGCGGTTGGGTGAGGCAACTGGCCAAAAACGTAGGCCCGCTCTCCGACATTCCCGCGCCGGACGTGATGACCAATGCCCAACACATGCTCTGGATGCTCGACGAATTCGAAACGATCCACGGCGATAAATACCCCGGTTTTATCACGGGAAAGCCCGTGGGCATGGGCGGATCACTGGGACGAAGTGAGGCAACGGGCTTCGGAGTCATCTTTGCCTTGCGCGAAGCGCTCAAGGAGCTCAAAATCCGACCGCAGGACACCACCGCGGCGGTGCAGGGATTCGGTAACGTGGCCCAGTATGCTATTCAGCTATACAACCAATTTGGTGGCAAGGTGGTGAGCGTCTCGTGCTGGGACCAGGAAGATCAGGCCGCGCACACTTTCAGAAGGAGCGATGGCGTCGATCTCAAGGAGCTACGCGGAATCGCGGACCGATTTGGAGGCATCGACAAAACCAAAGCCAAGGAGCTGGGATACGAGATGCTGCCCGGCGAAGCCTGGATCGAGCAAGATGTGGACATCCTGATTCCGGCCGCCCTCGAAAACGAGATTAACGATGACACCGTGCAAAAGATCAGTGGACAGGTCAAGGTGATCGCCGAGGGGGCAAACGGGCCCACTACACTCAAAGCCGACGAGGTGCTCAAGGAGCGGAAGATATTTGTCATTCCCGACTTCCTGGCCAACGCTGGAGGCGTCACCTGCAGCTACTTCGAGCAGGTGCAATGCAACATGAACTACTACTGGACCAAGGACGAGGTACTCGGCAAACTCGATCAGAAGATGACCGCTGCATTCATTGCGGTGAGCGATTTGGCTCGGAATAACAAGCTGTTCATGCGAGACGCGGCATACCTCATCGCGGTGAGCCGCGTCGCTTCAGCATGCCGAGATCGGGGCTGGGTGTAGACTCTATTTCGAGGTATTAATGGACGACTCCGCGCAATACGATCGCAAGTTCTTCACCTCAGCAAATGAGGTCTCACGCATCGGAGTTGGGGAGGTCGGGGGCAAAGCCCGGGGCTTGCTCGATATCTCTGAGACGCTGGAGCACGCGTTTGGCGAGGCGAGGCACGACAAGATCGACGTGGGGATTCCGCGAATGGCGATCATTGCCACAGACTACTTCGACGAGTTTGTAGGTCAAGCAGATCTGCTCGAAACGGCTTGCTCGGATCTCTCTGACGATCGGATCGCCGCAGCGTTTCAGCGCGCGGATCTTCCTTCACGAATTGTGGGGGACCTGCGGGCTCTGGCGGACACAGCCCGTACCCCTCTGGCAGTGCGCTCATCGAGCCTGCTGGAGGATGCGATGTTTCAGCCGTTTGCCGGGGTTTATTCGACAAAAATGATCCCCAACAACCAACCGAGCGCGGATGAGCGCTTCCGCAAGTTGGTCGAGGCGGTCAAGCTCGTCTGGGCGTCGACCTTTTTCAATGAAGCCAAACGCTACATACGCTCTGTGGATTGCGAGATTGTCTCTGAAAAGATGGCCGTTGTCGTCCAGGAGATTGTAGGTCAGCGCTTCGATGCCCGGTTTTATCCGAACCTTTCAGGTGTTGCCCGTTCTCACAACTTCTATCCCAGCGGCGGTTCCAAACCCGAGGAAGGCATTGTCTCCCTCGCCCTGGGAATGGGAAAGACTATCGTGGACGGTGATAAGGTCTGGAGCTTCTCTCCAGCGAGCCCCAAGTCTCCTCCTCCGTTCAATGATTTGGGCGATTTGCTCAAAAATACACAGACTGAGTTCTGGGCAGTGAACATGGGCGCCCCTCCGGTTTACGATCCGCTTCGCGAGACCGAGTACATGGTAAAGGCCGGTCTTAAAGAGGCCGAGTACGACAACACACTCCGTTACGTGGCCTCTACATATAACGGCAACTCGGATCGGATCGTCCCCGGAACCGGGACTGCCGGCCCCAGAATCGTCAACTTCGCTCCGCTTCTGATACTAAACGAAATCCCAATAAATGAGATTGTCCGGAAGTTACTCGGCGTCTGTGAACAGGCTGTTGGAACCGAGGTAGAAATAGAATTCGCCATGACGTTTGACCGACGGTCCGGGCGGCCGGCCAAACTGGGTTTCCTACAGGTCAGACCGATGGTCGTGTCACACGAAAAGGTCGACCTGCCTGTGGAAAGCATGAAGAGAAAAGATGCGATTGTGGCTTCGGAAGCCGCCCTGGGTAATGGTCGAAGGGATGACATCGAAGATATCGTGTACCTCGTTCCAGAAAGCTTCGATCCCTTCTTCACAAGACAGATCGCCACTGAGCTGGAACGCATCAACAATGCCCTCTCGGCAGCGGGGCGCCCCTACCTGCTCATCGGATTCGGACGTTTCGGTACATCCGATCCATGGCGCGGTATTCCGGTTACCTGGGATCAGATATCCGGAGCCAAGGTAATAGTGGAGGCGACCGTGCCGGGAATGGAAACAGAGCTGAGTCAGGGGTCTCACTTTTTTCACAATGTTACGAGCTTCAAGGTCTTTTGCATTTCAGTTCAACACACGGACAAGTACGGCATAGACTGGAAATGGATAGAATCTCAACTTGAGGTCGCTCGAACGCGGTTCGTAAGGCATGCGCGGACAAAACATCCGCTCTCGGTTCTTGTAGATGGCAGGAGCAATCGCGGATTGATAGTACGTAAAACTTAAGCGCAGGTAGACATGGCAAATAAAAAGAACCGAGGAGAGAGAATCAGTTTAATCGCCGAGCTCCAGGAGCGCGCCAAGGAGCTCAACTGCCTTTACCGAATAGAAGAGCTACTCACAGACGTGGATCGACCTATCGAAGAAGCACTGACCGGGATCGTCGAGGCACTGCCGCCGGGATGGCAGTTCCCGGAAATCTGCGAGGCGTGTATTGTCTATCGAGAACAGGCCTTCGAAACCAAGGGATACATTGAGACACCATATCCATTAAGTGCCGATATTGCGATTCAAGATGAAATAGTGGGCACAGTGACGGTCTGCTACACAAGTGATGCTCCAGAGGAAGATAACGGGCCTTTTCTAAAGGAAGAGGTCAAGTTGATAAGGACAATCGCCGATCGGCTTGGTCACTTCGCACTGCATAAAAAGCTCAAAGAGATGTTCAACGAAGCCACAGCTAGTTCTAGGCTGAATGGCGAGAGCAGTGTATCCGAGTGGACGGTAGCGATCGAGCTGCTACGAAAAACCGACCGCGATCTTCTCTACCGCGTATCCCGCAAGATGATCAACTACCTCTTGCTCCATGGAATCACCGAGGCCGAGTCACTGCTTAACCGATATGGAAAGGACTACAAAGCTGAGAAATACTTAGGTGAGTCGAATCAACCATACGAACGGGCGTCACGGGAAAACCTGCTCCGCCTGAGCGAAGAGACGTTCCACGTGGCCTCGAAGCATCTAGTCGATGAGGATATTATCGAGCAGGTTCAAAAGTGGATTCATGAAGACAAGTCGAGCTTCTTGATCAAACCAATGGTGAATGTTCACGCATCGCTGACCCAAATATCCGATGCAATACAACGATATCAGCATTTCAAGCCTGAAGGGATCGAGCTGTCCAGTACTGCGGCAGGCAGCGTTCGTGTCGCCCTGGTGCGGCGCTTTTTTACCGATCATCTGGACTTCATCCGGATCGCCAAACAGTTTGTTGAGCCGGAAGATTTTTTCGATCTGATCGAACGCGTGATCTATCCCACGGGCAGCCACGGAAAGCTGGGTGGAAAGAGCGCGGGACTTTTCCTCAGCCATAAGATCATTCAGAAGCTCCGCAGTGAGGATCCGGCCCTCGGTCAGGTCAAAGTACCGCGAACTTGGTACATAACCTCGGATGGCATGCACGAATTCGTGTACTACAATAATTTAGAGGAAGTTTACGATCAAAAATACAAGCAAATTGACGAGGTCAGGCAGGAGTATCCACACATCGTGCAGGTGCTTAAGAACTCTTACTTCCCCAAAGAAATTGTCAAAGGGCTCTCCATGGCGCTCGATGACTTCGGAGATGTGCCGCTTATCGTCCGCAGCTCGAGCCTTTTGGAGGACCGCCTTGGCTCGGCGTTCTCAGGGAAGTACCGCAGCCTTTTTTTGGCCAATCAGGGTGAAAAAAAACAGCGTCTAGAGGCGTTAATGGACGCCATAGCTGAAGTGTATGCTTCTACTTTCAGTCCGGATCCGATCGAGTACCGCGCCGAGAGGGGACTCCTCGATTTCAACGAGCAGATGGGAATCATGATCCAGGAGGTTGTTGGAAAACGAGCAGGGCCTTATTTCTTCCCGTCATTTGCCGGTGTGGCGTTCTCCAACAACGAGTTTCGTTGGTCTCCCCGAATCAAGCGCACAGATGGATTGCTCCGAATTGTACCGGGACTGGGAACCCGTGCTGTAGATAGACTGAGCGATGATTATCCAATTCTCGTTGCACCTGGCCAGCCCAAGCTTCGGGTCAACGTCACCGCAGACGAAATAGTCCGCTACTCACCAAATAAAATCGATTTGATAAATTTGGAGTCGAACCGGTTTGAAACCCGCAGCGTCAGGGACCTTCTCGCCGAATGCAAAGACGCGTATCCTGGGGTCAACCAGGTCTTCTCGGTTCACCAACAGGGCATGCTGCAGCGACCCATGGGGATGATAACGAATTTCAATGACGATGATGTGGTTGTAACGTTCGACGGTCTCATTACGTCGAGCTCATTTGTTGAGCAGATCAAGGCGATACTAGCAAATCTACAAAAAACAATGGAAACCCCGGTTGACATCGAGTTTGCTTCAGATGGAACGGATCTCTATCTGTTGCAATGCCGGCCCCAGAGTCGAACCAATGACGATGTCGCTGCGAGTATCCCACGGGACGTACATGAAGAGGATGTTGTTTTCACAGCCAACCGTTACATCTCGAACGGTCGCGTACCAGACCTGACCCATCTCGTATACGTAGATCCTAGCGAATATTCGACCATGGTAGATCGAACTGAATTGAGTGCTATCGGTCAGGTCGTGGGAAAGCTGAATAAATTACTCCCCAAAAGACAGTTCGCTCTGATCGGTCCCGGCCGTTGGGGGAGTCGAGGCGACATCAAGCTCGGCGTGCGGGTAACTTATTCGGACATCAACAATACAGCACTCCTCGTCGAGGTGGCACGTAAGAAGGGCAATTATGTGCCTGATTTGTCCTTTGGCACCCATTTCTTCCAGGATCTCGTGGAAGCTTCTATCCGCTACTTACCACTTTACCCAGACGACGAAGGAATCCAATTCAACGAAACGTTTTTAAAGGATTCACCAAATATCCTTATGGATGTTCTACCTGAATTTCACAATCTCTCGATGGCGGTGCGAGTCATCGATATTCCTGCAGCAACCGGAGGTAAGGTACTGCGCGTCCTAATGAACGCTGAAGAAGATGAGGCTGTCGGCCTGCTTGTCGATCCGTCGACACCGGTAGAGGTTGAAGCCGAATCGCCTCGGCGTGGGCCTTCTCAGACCGATGACCACTGGCGATGGCGCCTCAATATGGCCGAGCGGATCGCGGCAGAGATTGAACCAGAGAATTTCGGTGTGGTGGCGCTTTACATATTCGGCAGTGTCAAGAATGCCAGTGCCGGACCGGGCAGCGATATCGACCTCCTTGTTCATTTCCGAGGAAACGACGGGATGCGGCGCGATCTGGAAAAATGGCTTCAAGGATGGAGTCTCTGTCTGGACGAGCTCAACTATCTCCGCACTGGTTACCGCTCAGGCGGCTTGCTCGACGTTCACATCATCACCGACGAATCGATAGAGTGCCGCAATAGCTTTGCGGTGAAGATCGGTGCAGTGACCGATGCGGCGCGCAAGTTGCCGCTTGGAAGGTAACAAAATTAGAAATCGAGCTTGTCAATCGGATTAGACAAGCTCACGCGTGGCCTTTTCCGGCACCTCAAGGGGGAAGCGTACAAGAGCGAGTTCAGTACCGTTGTGTGCAGCGCCGAAGAGATGGGTGCGACCGATTCTATCGCGCCATGATCCGGTAATACGGGCAGATTCGTGAACATGGCCATGAAGCGTAAGATGCGGCTGGCGCTCCTCGATGAATTGTCTGATCGCAATGCTGCCGACGTTCACGTCGAGCGGGACATGATCGACCATCTTGTTATCTAAGGCGGCCCTGTCGAGATGGGTCTCGTAGGGGGGCGAGTGAAAGAGAAAGATGGCGTGCTCCAACCTGTCGTCCCCGACAAGACGATCCAAATCGCTTTTAATCGTAGAATACCTTGCCTCCGACACCGAGACAGGAACAGTGCGAAACCCATCCTCCGGCGAAACGCATCCCGGATCTGTATAGCGCGAGACATCGTACCGTTCCCAGTCCTTAAGCTGAAATGGCGTGGGCGGGAGATTGGCATAGCCGTACACGGAATACTTCTTCAGGGCTACGCGTCGATTGTGGACATACTCCCATAGATCTCTGGATGCCGCTTCCTTAAAAATATCTTCTTGGACACGTGGATCATCGTTGCCGAGGATCAGAAAAATTCGCGGGTAATCCGAACCGAGCTCTCGTTTTAGATTTTCGAACCGGCGAGCGAGAAAATCCTCCACAAAGCTTTCTGGGGCGTCGGACCCCCGTTTGTTTAAAAACAAGCCCGAAGGCAACAGGTCGCCTCCGAGAAACACCGCTTCGGGTCGCTCCGCCCTGATAATGGCGAGCAACTTGCGGTATCGGTCAACCGATCCATGCAAATCAGAAACAAACAAGCAACCCGTCAACGCGTTTACCTCCGAGTAGAGCCTACCATGAGACGCCCTTGCTTATTCACCAATCTTCAACAGGATAGATGGAAAAACAGGTCTCATTCAATCGCATCCTACAGTGTCAATGGCGCAACTTTTCGCCGCCGAAGAGCTTCACGAGAATTGTCAGTATAAGGACGATAACAGCGAGATTTACCAATGGGATAAGTGCTGTCGGTAAAAAAACGTGTAAGAACGGAATTTCCAACATGCCGCTGATGCCCCGAGTGCTTATCGAGTTGGCAAAGGTTGCAATGAGGGTTACTAGACCCGCGTTCCCGAGGATCATCAAGGTGCTGGCGATTTTCCTTCGCGCCCTGTGGCTGACAATCATTTCTGCTTCGCGCGTGGTGTATCCGGTACCGGAGAAGCACGATAGGGACTGGAACTTGGCTTGCGACCACGACATACCCGTAAGATTGAACGCGACCGCACTGATGCGCACCACTATGAAAGAGATGAAGATCGCCATGATAAAAAGCAAAAGATTCATGGAGTAACCTCTTCCATAACGACCTGCGTGCCGCAAACCGCGGCTAGAAACACGTGCACAAGCCATGCCTGTCCAGCAGCACCTACTTCCGCCACCACGCCAACCGCGGTAACCTTTCCCACCCCTCGAAGCAGTTGTAGCGCACCCTACAAGGCTCGCTACTCCTCAGAAGCCAGTATCGATTGCCTGCTCGAGGCCGTTGATGCGATCCCTTTGATGCTCCACTTCGTGCAGAATAAAAAGAGAAAAAAATCAAGTTTTTCAAGTGTGGTGTGGCATATCGAGACATGTGCACTAATGCCACGGATCAACCCTCAGCTATGTCTGGTGACGCCATCAATAAGCCCCCTTTTCTATCCAGCCCGATCAGAATCAACGCGATTAGGTGGGATGGATCGGTATCTGGCAAATGGGGGGGGTGTCTTGCTTGGAAATAGGGCAAAAAAACAAGTGCTTATTGGCCTGAAAAGTGCAAAGCTTATGGGCCAGGAGCCGAAAAATGAAAGCCGACACTGAAACCATCTATCATTAATATGTTTAAGAAGATACTGCATCCCACCGATTTCTCAGAGGTCTCTCTTCAGGCGTTTGACCAGGCGATAGCCCTGGCGCTGCGCTATGGGGCCAAGCTCCAGCTACTTCACGCAGTTGTGCTACATGAGTACGACAACACGACCGTCGATAAAGGCGTGAAGAAGCTCAACGAAGCCTATGATTCCCTTCGCGCCGAGCTTATGATTCACATGGAAGCAATTGTGGAAAAAAGCGACATTGCGAGCGGTATGTGCTCGCTGATAATAAAGAGGGGATTCAGCGCCGGAGAGGCGATTATCGATAAGGCCGAGGAAAGCGGGTCAGACCTCATTGTGATGGGAACCCATGGTGACTCGCCCGTTCGTCACTTCTTCTTGGGAAGCGTGGCCGAAAAGGTAGTGCGTTACGCACCTTGCCCGGTCATGGTGCTGGGTAGGATGGAGGATGCACCGGGCCATTTCGAGAACATTCTGCTTCCAGTGGACTTCTCTAAAGCTTCGCATAAGGCGGCGGAATTGGCGGTAGAGTTGGCAAAGAAGCACAAGGCTCGGTTGCATCTGCTCCACGTTTATCAAGATGTAGTGCCACCTGTATACTATATATACTCGGAGAAGGCGTTCGAATGGGATCCGGCGCTCAAAAAACGGGGGGCTGAAGCGCTTTGGAAGTTCATGATGCAGCATCATACCGGCGGTGTAGAATTGATCACACACTTCGAACAAGGAAGGATCGCCCGCTCAATCGTCGATCTCTCCAACAAAGCGTCTATTGACCTCATCGTCATGGGTACGGCCGGACTCGCAGGAGTCCATCACTTCATATTGGGATCGGTAACTGAAAAAGTGCTGCGCAAGGCAGATGTCCCGGTTCTGACTGTGAGGGCCGGTTCAGGGGGCGTGGTCGATGCATGATTTCATTGTATCATTCAATCAGGTACGAGATTGGATGCGAAGCCTCTCTTCGAAGTATCCTGTGTTCTTTCCTCTGCCCCACGGTGAATCGAGCTACCGATTCGAAAAGCTATCCAATAGTTCTGAAATTCAGATCAAGCATTACCGGCCGACCATAGTGCCGCCGGTCAAGATGTTGTTTCCGGCGCGGGATGATCTCATTCGATTCGAAGGAAAGAGCGACGGTGAAGTCAAAGCGGTTCCTCTTTTGGACTCGTCTTTCAGGGTTCTGGCCTGCGTTCGTCCATGCGATCTGAAGGGCATCTTCTTGATGGACCTTTTTTTCGAAGAAGGTGTTTCAGATCCTTACTACGCTATAAGGCGTCGAAACACGGCGATAATCGGATCCGCATGCACCATTCCCTGTGACGATCGCGCTTTTTGTGCTGCAGTGGACTCACTGGATCACCGAGAGGGTGCAGATCTATTTCTCACACCAATCAAAGGCGAAGATCTTCTGGTTGAAGTACGAACAGATCTGGGTCGGCATCTTCTCGGAACGTCGGATTGGGAACCATGCAGAGACGGTCCTGCAAAGAAAATCGGCACGATCTCGGCCAGGCAGGTTCCTTTCGGACGAACGCTCAAGGCACGAATCTCAGACCTGCCCGGGATAGTTGAAAGCAGATGGACCGGTTCCTTGTGGGAAAAACACGTGGAGCGCTGCTTTTCCTGCGGAACTTGCAACCTTGTCTGTCCGACTTGCTACTGTTTCGACGTGCGCGACGATCTGAACCTGGATACGGCTTCTGGCGTGAGGACGCGCACTTGGGACGGATGCATGTTGCCCCATTTTGCGGGCGTGGCCGGCGGGCATAATTTCCGCGCTGACCCGGTCGCACGGCAGCGCCACCGAGTGAAGAGAAAATTCGAGTACCTACCGCGGAAATACGGGCACGGACCTGTTTGTGTGGGGTGCGGCCGGTGCGGGAGACAGTGCACATCGAGCATAGACATTTACGACATCGTCAGTGACTTGATTGAAGATGGAGGTCAACCGTGATCCAGTCGGTGCCGGAAGGTCCGCAGTTTGATTCGAACGTATACTTGCCCAAGCCCGGGAGAATCGTCGAGTGTTTCGACATGACCGCTAAGGAGAAATTCTTTCTCGTCGAGTTGGAAAAGCCGCTGGGTCATCGCCCGGGACAATTCGTGATGGTGTCGGTATGGGGAGTGGGCGAGGCCCCGATATCGGTGAGTTCAGGGCCCAGGGGTGATAACAGGCTGGAGATGGTGATCCGCAAAGCCGGAAGACTCACTCGGGTGCTTCACGATTTTGGGATAGGTGATGAAATAGGCATCCGAGGGCCCTATGGATCCGGATTCGACCTTACGGATTTCCATGGACGAGATGTGCTCTTTATCGCCGGCGGATTGGGGCTGGTACCGTTGCGATCCCTGATTGCCACGGTAGTGGGTCAGGCGAATAGTTATGGAAAGATTACATTGATTTCCGGGTGCCGAACCCCGGCAGAGGAGCTGTTTCGCGATGAGTTGAAAGCATGGTCGCAGGTCCAAGGGGTGACGGTAATAAGGCTCGTAGACCGAACCGACAAAATGCCCTGGAAATTCAATGTCGGCCTGGTCACCGATCCCATACCTGACCTGAACCTCGATCCCGATAGAACAGTTGTCGCCCTATGTGGACCACCGGTCATGTATAAATTCGTCATCATATCTCTTTCGGCAAAGCAGGTGCCTGAGGACAGGATTTTCGTCGATTTGGAGCGACGTATGAAATGCGGCATAGGCAAGTGCGGCCACTGCCAAATCAACGAAACCTACTGCTGCCGAGATGGACCGGTGTTTAGACTCTCTGATTTAGCCGGGCGCCCGGAGGCCCTGCAATGAGACCTAAAGTCGCTTTTTTCGATTTTGCCAGCTGCGAAGGGTGCCAGCTCGCCGTGCTCAACTGCGAGGACATTCTGATCGATGTCATCGAACTGGTGGAGCTGGTGGAGTTCCGCGAGGCCATGTCCGAAAAGACACATCGGTATGATGTTGCATTCGTGGAAGGCAGTATCCACAGGGATGAAGATGTGACGCGTCTGCGGGATATCCGGGGACGCACCATATACCTGGTGGCCCTGGGCGCCTGCGCAGGCCACGGCAACGTTCAGGCGCGCTCTAACTTTGTCGCTCCGGCTGTAAACTATGCCGAGGTGTACGGAGAGGAAGCCCGCAACCGGGTTCAAGTAGACCAAGACTTCTGGCCATTGTGGGCCCACACGCGAGTGCGTCCGGTGGATCAAGTGGTAAAGGTGGACGCCTATCTGCGCGGCTGTCCCATCGTCCCGGCGGAGTTTCTCCATCTGCTCATGTCTTTGCTGCAAGGCACAGAGCCTCACTTTCCACCGAACCCGGTGTGCGTGGCGTGCAAGAAAAACGAAAACGAATGTGTATTCGATAGGGGTGACACGTGCATGGGGCCGGTGACGTGGGGAGGCTGTGACGCCATATGCGTGAACAACGGCTACGTTTGTGACGGATGTCGGGGCACACTTCCGAACGCTAACATCGCGGCCCATGTAAAACTAATGCGGGAGCGCCGCATTCCAGACCAGGACATCCGAAACCGGTACCGGCTCTTTCTGGGTTTCGAGCCCATCGCCGGAGGAGTGTAGCGATGACCGCGAAAAACAAAACATACACAATCGATGTGAATCACGTAACGCGGGTCGAGGGCCACGGCCGCATCAAGATCAATATCAAAGAGGGCCTCGTGGAGGATGTGAAGCTCTGCATAACCGAGGCCAACCGGTTCTTCGAGAGCTTCGTCAAAGGAATGGGGCCGGAGGATATTCCCTGGATCGTCAGCAGGATTTGCGGCATCTGCTGTGTGGGGCACCAGCTTACGGCCACTAAGGCTGTGGAGGCTGCTCTCGGCATTGCGGTCAGTCCTCAAACCGTGTTGCTGCGAAAGCTGCTCACCGAATCCCAGTTTATTCAGAGCCATGTGCTTCACGTGTATTTTCTAGCGGTACCCGATTTTTTTGGCGCTCGAAGCGTGCTGCCCCTGGCCAAGTCCCACCCGGAAGTGGTCAAGCGCGCGCTCAAGCTCAAGAAGCTGGCAAACGACTACACTGCGGTTTTCGGCGGTCGCACGCTCCACCCCATGGCGAGCACTATCAAGGGTTGGCGCCGGTTGCCAAGCCTGGACGCGGTGGAGCAGCTCTTGATTCGCATGCGCGATGCCTTGCCGGATCTTGAAGAGACAGTGCGCGTGGCTCAATCTCTACGGATCCCCGACTACGAGCGGGAGACAGAATACGTTTCCTTGAAGCACCCGAAGGAGTACGCGCTTTACGACGGGAGTGTTCACAGCTCCGACACCGGCGAAACCGTTCCGGCAGAAGACTATTTGAGCGTGACAAACGAATTCACGGTTGCCCATTCCACAACGAAGTGGTCAAAGTGGCACAGGGATGCCTACTTTGTCGGAGCCCTGGCCCGGGTGAACAACAACTATGACCACCTACGACCTGAAGCAAAGGAAGCAGCCGAATCCCTGGGCTTGAAGATTCCTTGTCACAACCCGTACATGAACAACGCGGCCCAAGTCGTGGAGATCGTTCATTGTGCTTACAACAGCATTTTCATGCTGGAAAAGGTGTTGAACAGAGGGCTCGTCAAAGAAGATATATCCTATGAATTGAATTCAGGGCGCGGCGTGGGCGCGTGCGAAGTGCCGAGGGGCACCTTGTTCCACGATTACGAGTTAAGCAAAGATGGTCGATGTGTCGCCGCCAACGCGATCATCCCCACAAGTCAAAACATCAACAATATCGAGCAGGACATGCGGACGTTCGTCCCCAGGATGCTGCCCCATATGTCCCAAGAAGAGCTGACACTTCATATGGAAATGCTCCTTCGAGCATACGATCCCTGCATCTCGTGCTCAACGCACATGCTCGATGTTGAATTCATAGGATAAGGTCCGCCGCCTTTTGGATAATAAACGCGATGGACATAACGGTCATAGGATTGGGTGCTCGCACAGGGACTGACGATCGGATCGGCCTCGATCTGGTAGAACTGCTGAGCAGCGAGTCCCGGTCACAACGAACGACATATGAACTCTGGGACGGCATGGATTCAGCAGAGATGGTAAGCAGACTTCTCGAAACACCGAATCCGATAGTTGTCGTGGATGCAGCCGATATGGGCGCTCAGCCGGGAGAATACCGTTTTTTCGATGACAAAACCGCTGTATTCCATATCAAGACCAGCTCAGTCTCAACTCATGGTATGGGCCTAGCCGAAGGACTGGCCCTGTCCAGGGATCTGGGATTTGATCGGCCCGTCAAGATCTTTGCAGTTCAACCCTTTGATCTTTCGCCCAGCCTCTCCCTAACACCTCAAATGTTACACCGCATTCCCGAGCTCGCTATCGCGTTAAAAAGAGAGCTTGCTGCCATGGGAGCCGTGCCGTGACCGAGGCGCTCATCAGGGTGACCTCGGAGCTCGGCGGAGTGGTTCAAGGGATCGGCTTGCGCCCGGCTTTAAAACGACTTGCCGATGCGGCCGGCTTGGGCGGGTACGTTCAGAACCGATCCGGCACTGTTCGTCTTGTGATCGAAGGATCGTCCGCAGATGTGGATCTTTTTTTCGCGCGATTGCCTGCCGGCTTGCCCAGGGAGGCAGATGTCGACGCAATAATTACCGTCGCCCGAGAAACGGTTTCCCAGACCGACGGATTTGCAATCCTCGACAGTGGAATAGATGCAAAGGCTCAGGTGATGATTCCGGCAGATCTCGCGGTATGCGAACACTGTCTAGCCGAGGTGATTGATCCCCGGAATCGTCGGTATGGATATCCCTTTACTACCTGCACTTCCTGTGGCCCTCGATACACCGTGGTGGAACGTATGCCCTACGACAGATCGCGCACAACACTCGCCGGCTTCCCGCTGTGCAGTGATTGCCTTGCTGAATACGAAGATCCAAAGGACCGACGCTTCCACGCCGAGAGTATTGCCTGTCCTACATGCGGGCCGCGCCTCAGGTTGATGTATAATAGTGAACGTCCGGTTTCTGGAGACCCATTGCGGACGGCCAGAGAGGGATTAGCGAGGGGCAATATTCTAGCAGTGCGCGGCATCGGCGGCTTTCAATTGTCCGTAAACGCCTTCGATCAAAGTGCTGTCATGCGCTTGAGGCAACGCAAACACAGACCGGAAAAGCCCCTTGCTGTCATGGCGAGAGATATGCCCACAATCGAGCGCCATGCAGAAACGAACGATACTGTTCGCTCGCTCTTGACCTGTTCATCAGCTCCCATTGTCATCTGTACCGCGCTTCAGGGCGCAACGCTTCCCAAAGCCGTCAATCCCGGAACTGACACAATCGGCATGATGCTCCCTACCACACCGCTCCACTACCTGCTGTTTCACCCGCTACGCGGCGACGATATACCGTCCTTTGATCTCCTTGTGATGACCAGCGGCAATCAGAGCGGTGAGCCCATCTGTGTTTCGAACGATGAGGCTTTCGATCGGCTGGGGGCTGTAGCGGATCTGTTCCTCATACATGACCGAGAAATCACCCATCGCGCCGATGACTCGGTGTGTACGACCGCTATCGGTAAAAGATCACAAGTGTGGCGTCGGGCGCGCGGTTATGCACCCAGGGCGATCCGCACCTCTAAGCGAATGGAACAGCCCGTTCTTGCCTTGGGCAATGATTTCAAAAACACCATCGCCGTTGGAGATGCGGACCGAATCGTCCTGTCCCCCCATATCGGAGACCTAGAGACACCTCGCAACTTGTCTGCCTTCGAAGATACGGTCAGACAGCTTATATCTTTTCTGGATATAACACCTCGGACCGTTATTTCGGATCTGCACCCGGATATGAAATCTACCCGTTTCGGAGCATCGCTTTCGACGGATCTCGGCCTGCCGCATATGCGTATACAGCATCATCACGCCCATGCTGCGGCCTGCATGGCAGAGCACGGTCTGAAAGATGCTCTGGCATTGGTATTCGACGGCACCGGGTTGGGCGAGGACGGAACTATTTGGGGCGCGGAACTGCTTCATATCGAGAAGAGCGGATATGCGCGGCTCGCCTCCTTCGATGCGGTTCCCCTGCCCGGAGGTGATGCAGCGGTTCGAGAACCCCTGCGTCAGCTCATCGCCCGATTATGGAGGGCCGGCCTTCCCGTAACAGGCGAGATGTGCGATCTCTGGAGCATTGACGAAGAGAGGCTGAGCACCTGGATCTCACAGTGCGAAAAGCACTTGAACGCACCGCTCAGCTCAGCAGCGGGACGACTTTTTGACGCAGTGGCTTGTGCCTTGGGAATTGCACCTGCACAGAACACATATGAGGGCGAACCGGCGATTCGACTGGAGGCACTTGCCCGCCGCTGCAGTAGCAGATGCGGGGATGCGTTTCTGCCGTTCTCCGCGAAGGTCGATGCCGCGGGCTTTGTGAAGATAGACTGGTCCGAGATGTTTCATTATCTCAAAGAGAAGGGAGCAGATACAAAGAAAGACGCGATCGCTTGGGCCTTTCATAGAACCGTCGCGCGCGCGGGAACAATCATGGCGAGGCATGGCAGGGAGATCACCTCGAAATCGATGATGGTATTGAGTGGCGGCGTCTTCATGAACCGGCTGCTGATCTCTCAGATCGAGCCGATGCTGGCGGATGAGGGATTCGACGTGCGCATCCACTCTGTTGTACCCCCGAATGACGGCGGGCTTTCTCTGGGGCAGGCAGCATTGGCCGGAAGGATTGTTTAGTATGTGCGTGGCCGTGCCGATGAGGATCGTGGAGCGCCGCAAGGATGATACGGCGCTCGTCGATCTTTCCGGCGTGCGCTGCGAGGCTGACCTTACATTGGTCGAATCCGCACGGGTGGGAGACTACGTCATTGTCCACGCAGGTTATGCCATCGAGATCCTCGATATTGAGGAGGCCGAGGCCCGCCTCGATTTATTCGAAAAGCTGGCGCATCATAACGACCCCGAGAGCGCAAGCATCGAGTCGTCGGAGATTGAGGAGCCTACCCCATGAAGTACGTGGATGGATTTCGCAATGGGCAGGCTGCCTCAGCTCTCTGCGATAGGATTCAGCGCTTCGGAAGTCACCTGGAACAACAGGGACGACGCATCCGCATCATGGAAGTCTGCGGCACCCACACAATGGCCATCGCCCGATGCGGCATTCGTCAGCTGCTCGGCAATGCCGTGGATCTGATAAGCGGTCCGGGGTGTCCGGTATGTGTGACAGATCCGGGGTACATCGACGCGGCCGTGGACCTGGCTCGAAAAGGATGCATTGTTGCGTCCTTCGGGGATCTCCTCCGCGTGCCCGGATCCTCAGAAACACTTGCAGAGGCGCGAGCCCACGGTGCGGACATCCAAGTGTGTTACTCACCATCCGAAGCCCTTGCGATCGCCCGCTGTCAGCCCGAGAGGGAGGTGGTCTTTCTCGGTATCGGTTTCGAAACCACGGCCGCGCCGATATGCGCCATGCTGGACCGAGCGATAAGACATGAGGTGAAAAACCTGGGCGTTCTCACCGCGTTCAAGCGAATTCCTCCGATCTTGGATGCCCTTATGCGGGTAGAGGGGATTGCCATCGACGGGTTTTTGCTTCCGGCTCACGTCAGCGCGATCATTGGTGCGGCCCCGTACCGGCCTTTGATAAATGCTTACAGTGTGTCGGCAGTGGTTGCCGGATTCGAGCTGCTCGATATCTTATACGGCATTGCAGAAATACTCAGTCAGCTCGATAAGTGCGCGCCTGGATTGGTGAATCAATACGGCCGTGTGGTCAAGGAAAACGGCAACGAGAAAGCACTTCGGTTGATGGACACATATCTTGCGATTACTGATGGATCGTGGCGAGGCATGGGGTGTGTTGCTCAAAGTGCTTTGAGCTTGAGACCTGAATACGAGCGGTTCGATGCTGAAAAGAGACATTGCGTTCCTGTCTCGCCTGGGCGCAGCTATCCGAGGTGTCGCTGCGGTGACGTGCTCATAGGCAATATCCATCCTTGGGAATGCGCGCTTTTTGGTGAAACCTGCACGCCTGATTCACCTGCCGGGCCCTGCATGGTCAGCAGCGAAGGGAGCTGTGCTGCGTCCTTCAGGTATGAAGAGAGTGTCCGATGACAGGTGATCGCGTTCTCTTGGCCCACGGCAGTGGCGGCCGTCTGATGCGCACTTTCATCGATCAAGAGATACTTCCTCGTTTTGGGAATGGCCCTTTGGCCGACCTGGGCGATGGTGCCTTGCTGGATGTGTCTTGTCCGAACCTGGTTTTTTCTACCGACAGCTTTGTGGTTCGCCCCCTGGAGTTTCCGGGCGGTGATATCGGAGAGCTCGCGATATACGGTACAATAAACGATATCGCTGTTGCCGGCGGTCGTCCAAGGTGGCTTTCATTGTCGCTGATTCTGGAGGAAGGGCTTTCCATGGAAGTTCTCAGACGCGTTCTCGATAGCGTCTGCCGCGCGGCAGTTCACTGTGGGGTCTGTGTCGCAACCGGCGATACTAAAGTCGTCGCAAAAGGAGAGTGCGACGGATTGTACATCAACACAGCCGGCCTCGGAGAAGTTTCGCCCAGGCTCGTACTGGGCGCCGATAGAATCATCGCCGGTGATGCAGTATTGGTAAGCGGCACTATCGGCGATCACGGCATGGCGGTAATGACTGCACGCGAGAGCCTTCGAATCGCGAATGGCCCTTTGAGCGATACCGGTCCGGTTCACCGACTGGTCGAAGCGCTTGCGCCGCTCGGTGACGCCGTGAAGTTCCTTCGAGACCCTACCCGGGGGGGACTGGCGGCAGTGCTCCATGAGACGACAGCACTTGCCGGATTGGGAGTATTGCTACATGAGAAGTGTCTCCCATTGTCAGAGTCGAGCCGCGCGGTTTCCGAAATACTTGGGATCGATTTGCTACACGTCGCATGTGAAGGCCGGGTCGTGGCGTTCTGCACCGATGATGTCGCCTCTAAGGTCCTTGATCGGTGGCGGCAGTTTCCAGAAGGAGCGAACAGCGCTCGCATCGGTACCGTGACGGATGAGGCTGGAAGACTCGTGATCGAAACCGCCATCGGCACACACCGTTTGGTGGATATCCCTGAAGGAGAGCTTCTGCCGAGGATTTGCTGATGCACGAAGAATGGACAACTACTGCGCTAATCGACCCTGAGATTCGCTCACATGAGCTGACGGCGCGAGTCAGGTGGTTCATCAATATGCGCTGGCTGGCAGTGCTTGCCTGCTTTGGTGCGACTGTGATCGCTGCCCTCCGGATACTGCCGGCCGCCTTGAATCCTCTCTATTTCGGAATTACTTCCGGACTTCTCGCCGCTGTGAACTTTGGTTACACACTGGTCGCTCGCAGCTTATCGAAAAGAGAAACGCTTCCCGGACAGGTACAAGTTTTCATTGCAGTGCAGATGATAGGAGACTTTATCGCACTCTTTATTTTGACCTACGCATGCGGCAGCATTGAAACACCTATCCTGACGCTTTTTTTAGTTCATATTATCCTGGCCACTTTGTTCTTCAATAGATCCAGGTCGTTCCTAGTGATCATGGCGGCATGGCTCTTCGCATCAGCACCGCTGGTGTTTGAATGGGCAGGGCTTTTGCCGGTTCTTTCCATCTTTCAAAGCGATTTTAAAGATATCGTTACCAATAGCAATCTCATCACCGGTGCTTTTGTAATCGGGATAGGCGGAGCCTTCTTTGTCTGCTGGTACCTGGTCGGTGTGATCAGCCGGAGCCTGAAAATACGGGAAAAGCAGCTCGAACATGCCCACAAGATGCTCATCGAGATAGATAGGGAGAAGACCCAGGCAACCCTTCGCGCAACCCATGAGCTAAAGGCTCCATTCGCCGCTATCAAAAGTTATGTGTATACGTTAAGAGAAGGGTATTGTGGAGTACTGCCGGAAAAAGCCGAAAGTGTAGTCGATCGGATTGGCAAGAGATGCGACCAACTGACCGAAAAAATCACCGACATCATCCATCTAAGTAATTTAAGAACCTTAATTGTAACCAAAACGAACTTCAGCCCAGTCGATCTTGTCGAGCTGATATCGGAGATCGCAAGGGAGGGAGCGCTCCTGGGCGAGCCGCGAGGTGTCTTAGTAGACAATCGTTTGCTAGGGCTTGATTCGACCTATGTCCATGGCTCCAGGCCCCATCTCGTCACACTGTTTTCTAATCTCATCCAGAACGCTGTTCGCTACTCTCATGACCGCGGTAAAGTTGAGGTCTCCATGGAACGAAAAGGGCGTCAGGCATGTGTCAGCATTCGTGACTATGGGATAGGTATTCCAAAAGAAAATATAGAGAGAATCTTCGACGAGCACTTCCGATCAAACAACGCAGTGGCACACAATCCGAACGGTACCGGCCTGGGTCTCTCTATTGTTCAAGAGATCGCCCGCCTTCACGGAACCGCAGTCCTTGTGGAGAGCGAGCTTAAGAAAGGTGCGCAATTTAGTGTCTGCTTCGATGTGGACGCAGCAGAAAATAGGAGGGACCACTATGGCTAGAATTCTCATCATTGACGACGACCCGGATATTATCGACAGCCTAACGATAATTTTGGAGGCAGGCGGCCACACGGTCTCGGCCAAGAAGGAAACCGAGCATATTGTGAAAAGCATTATTGAGGCCGGCCCGGATCTTATCATCCTGGACGTGATCTTTCCGGAAGATCCGCAGGCCGGATTCAAAGCGGCTAGAGAAATCTCGAAAGACGTCAATGTGAAAGATATTCCCGTCCTCATTTTAAGCGCAGTCAATCAGCGCAGTAACATATCCTTTGGATTCTCTGAAGCCGACATCAGCGACGATTTCATGCCTGTTCAGGCATTTATCGAAAAACCCGTCGAACCATCGGTCCTGCTCGAAAAAATTGAAGCGCTGCTGAAACCTTCGACAGTATCGTGATGATTGGACTGTTATCGATGAGACATCTTTGAGCAGGTACGAGGAATCGCGGAGTGTAAAGTTTTTGACCATCCCTTGACTCGGTCGGGGAATGACCGGGTTCCTGTAATAGACGACCTGAAGGAGAAACATCAGCTCTTTGGAACCAGGGCCGACCGGCACCGCTTCGCCGAAGCGCGGAAGACCTTGAGTCCGATCGAGATACTCGGCCACAGCTGCGCGCAGCTCCCTGAGCCCTTTAGCCAGAAGTCGTTGACCTGAAAAGGTACACTTCCCCAATGATTTCTATGGGATAGGTTTGAAATGAAAATTTCCGGTTTACAGCCGGCCTTGAACCCCTCCAATTCTTGGAACGCTTTGTGCATCTTTTTTTTATGAAAGTATCGTCTATTAAAAAAGGTGTCGCGATGAACCACATGAACGAAAGTAGGTCCGACAGCTCGGATATTCAAAGTGAGATCGGCATATCGTTCGAATCTGAGCTCCGGGCGCTTGTCGTCGTGGCCCATCCGGACGATGAAACCCTGTGGATGGGGGGAACGATGCTCTTGTACCCCGACTGGAAATGTCGAGTGGCATGCTTGAGCCGCGGAAAAGACCGAGACCGCAGAAAAAAGTTCTTTGCCGCGATGACGCGTCTCGGCGCAATGGGAAGCATCGGCGAGATGGATGACGAGCCCGATCAATATCCAATTGATAATGAATATGTCCGGGAGATCATTCTCAATGAGCTGGAGACGACTAATTTTGATTTGATCATAACCCACAGTCCATTTGGGGAATACACGCGCCACCTGAGGCACGAAGAAGTGGGCAGGGCCATGCTCCAGCTTTGGGAAAGATGTGAGCTGACGACAAAGGAACTGTGGATGTTTGCCTACACCGACAGTCAAAGGACGCACCATCCCCAGGCGATTGAAAATGCCCATTTGGAGGTTTCACTGCCCGAAGATATTTGGAAAGAGAAGCTGGCTATCATTCGAGATGTGTATGGTTTTGCTTCCGATTCCTGGGAGGTATTGACGACGCCGAGGAAAGAGGCGTTCTGGCGATTCAGAAAGCCTGGAGAGGCATCGACCTGGAGAAGACAGCACGAATCTAAAATCAATTGCCACACCATATCTCTAGGAACAAGAAAGGAAATAAAAAATGAAAGTGCTTGTCCTATACGATTACCCTCCCTCGCCGGGGGGGCTGGCCACGCAGGGTGACCTTCTCTTCAGGGGATTGAAGGAGCTGGGTCTGGACGCCCATGCAGCCAACTTTGAGTCGGCCCAGGAAAAAGAGTGGTACTATCGCTGGTTCGAGCCCGATGTCGTTGTCGGAATAGGTTACTGGGGACATACGCCACACCTGGTACAGCATCCGCAGAGGTACGGCACGCAGCCCATACCCTGGCTTGTGGCAGACGGCTATGTGGCAAATTTCCACGAAGTGCTCCAATCCCTCCCACTGGTTCTCGTGACCTCCAATTGGGTCAGTGAAGTTTATGCGCGCGACGGGGTTAAAACAGATAATTTCCAAGTGCTTCCGGTGGGGTGCGACACGGATTCGTTTGTTCCCCGCGATAGGGATGATCCCAAGGTCATGGCCGTGCGAGAGTCTCTCGGCGTGGCTTCTGATCAGCTTATGATCCTCACCGTGGGTGGGGACGCTGCTTCTAAAGGGGCTCAAGAAGTGATGCAGGCCCTGGCTCTTATCGATGCCAAGGCGCCGGATTGGAAATATATCTGCAAGGTGTGGCCCCAGGCACGTACAGAAAAACAAAACCTCTCTGATCTTCAGCTGGCCCACGACTTGGGCATCGAGAAAAACGTGGTTTTCTCGACAGGGAAAAACTCGAGAAACTACCTCCCCTACCTCATTGCCGCCTGTGACATCTACGCCGCGCCTTCGAGGCTTGAGGGGTTCGGCATGCCCCAGGTAGAGGCCGGCGCTTGCGGCAAACCGGTCATCGGCATCCGGGCCATGGCCATGCTCGATACGCTCGTCCATGGGGAAACAGCCTTGCTCGCCGATGTGGCCACCGAGGTTTGGATCAAGGAGGCGATCGTGGGAGAGGATCAAGGGTTCGAGAATACGAAGCGGATCGTCTTTCCAAATGCCAGGGCCGCTGATTACCGAGCCAGCGTGCACAACATCGCCGAACACCTGCTTGCATTGATGGGGGACGCCGACTTAAGGCGCAAGATGGGGACAGCCGGCAGGGAGCGTGTCAAAGCCAATTATGACTACCGGGTGGTGGCCGACCGGTTTGTAAAGATTGTCAACGATAAGCTCGGCATCGCTTAGTGAAGCCCATGACAAGCACAGATACCAACACAAAAGTCGAAGCAGCAAAACAAGCGGCTTTGGAAGTGCTGTTGCACAATGCGCGTTCAGGTCGATCCGGCTTGCCGCGCACCGCTGCATGGGGCTATCCAGAGCCCTACACTCGAGATCTGATGATCTCGTCGCTAGGTATTCTAGCAAGCAAAAACGAGGAGCTGATCGATTCATTGCGGCGAACATTGGTCTCGATTGCCGAGCACCAGAGCCCTCTCGGTCTCATGCCCGGACTTGCCGACGAGCCAAGAGATCTCGGTTCCAGCGATACGACCCCGTTGTTTCTTATTGGCCTGGCCGGCTATAGGAAGGCTGTCGGCGCACCGGTCTTTCTCGAGGAGGCCGCAGACAAGGCTGTCCAGTGGATGAAATACCAAAGCCCTTCGGACAGGGTACTGGTCGCACAGCAGCCCACGAGCGATTGGAGAGACGAACAATGGGTACTCGGTTTCGGTCTTTATGTGAATACGCTTGTCTACGCCTACCTCAGGCTCTTCGGGCACATGGCAAGGGCCGAACGTCTGAAAAAGGAGATCAACAGATCCGTTCTCAAGGGACACTGGATAGAGCAACATGCTCGCGAAGGTCTGGCCCTGGAAAAGAAGCCCCACTATGCCCTGTGGTCCTACAAGCTTTATTGCAATGAACGATTCGATCTGCTCGGCAACAGCCTGGCCGTTTTGTCCGGTATCGCCACGCGGGAAAAAGCCGAGTCCATCGTGGACTGGATCGAATCGGCCTGTCAGACCATGCGTGAAAAAAGCCTGCTGTCGGTCGACTTGCCTCCAAATTTATTTCCCTTCATCGATCCTGATGATCTCGACTGGAAAAGTCGATACAAGAAGTACAACAATCCGGGCGAATACCACAATGGGGGGATCTGGCCCTTTGTTTGTGGTTTCTACATCGCAGCGCTTATTGCTCTTGGAAGAAATCGCATGGCAGAAAAAAAGCTGTTCGCCCTCACTGATCTCATCTATCGCTCCAAGAAACCAAATCTTAAGTTCGGATGCAACGAGTGGTACAGGGCACAAGATGGTCTCCCGACCGGGGAGGACCGGCACATCTGGTCAGCGGCAATGTACCTCTACGCAGTGGAATGCGTTCGCCTGAAAGCCACGCCTGTTTTTGATGAAATACGAGAAACCGATTGGTAGTGGGTTTCACCGCCAAAGGAGATATGAGGATGGTTATCACAAATACATCAACCAATAACAATGCTCATGAGAATTGGGATGTTCAATTAACAGCAAAGCCGGAAAGCGGTCTTTTGGTTCGAGTATTTTCCAGTAAGAATGCCCTGGCACTTGCCGTGGCTGATCGCATTTGCGCATTAGCCGAGGAGCGCCGAAAAAACGCGCGCCCCCTGGTGCTGGGTCTTGCTGCCGGTGCTTCTCCTCGAGGCGTATATCATGCTCTCGAGTTGCGTGTGCGTACCGGGCGACTCGATCTCAGCCGATGCGAGGCCTTCTGTCTCGACGAGTACTATCCCATCGATCCGGAAGATCCCGGAAGCTATTTCGTTCAGATGTCGGAAGTTGCTGCCAATCTCGGTATTCAGCAAGAAAAGCTCCATATTCCTTTAGGAGATATTCCCCGTAAACGAATTGCACGTCACAGCGAACAGTATGAGGCCGAGATCCGCTCTGCCGGCGGCATCGACTTTCAGATACTGGGCGTGGGTCGTTCCGGTCATATAGGGTTCAACGAACCGGATACAGCGAGAGAAAGCCGAACAAGGCTCGTCCAGCTGGATGACCGTACTCGACGCGACGCAGCACCCGCATTCGGAGGTCTTGACCGCGTTCCCAAAGAGGCCATTACCATGGGAATCGGAACCATTCTCGATGCCGGGGAGATCGCGCTCATTGCCATGGGTACGCATAAGGCGGCAATTGTCCGGAAAATAATCGAAGCGCCGCCGACCTCGGAGGTGCCGGCGTCGTTTCTACAGACACATGGATGCGTTACAGCTTACCTTGACGAGCAAGCAGCCCATCTGCTAAGCGGGCAATTATTGGGATAAGTGACATGTCGTAAGGGGCCTAAAGCGGGGTGTGTCATTCCGCCATGCGTGGCGAAGCGCCACAAGCGGTGCCGGCTATAAAAGCCTCAAAAATACTCAATGCTTATCGAGAGTTATATGCACTTGTAAACAAAAATTGGCACGAGATATGCTTGCACTACGGGCTACACCAGGTTCAAGTAATCTGGCTTCGACACAAACACAAAGGCGTTTTATAAAATGGATATAGACAACGGCTACAGCCAAGAAAAATACACCAACAGAAAAAGAGTCAAACGTTCGGATCACTACGACGATTACGATTATCACGAGGAACAAGCATTAGCACGGGAACGTCTGCAGAGGAACCAGGACAGGCCTCACCGGTCGAGGAGGAAACCCGAGGAATTGGGTATCCCTAAGTAAAACCGCCCATCAGCGCAAAAAGAAAGGAACAAGGCCGCATATGGATGCACTCGCAATCAAGGAGAGGGCAATTGCAGAGAAAGCCTGGGGTATCGCATCTTCTATCGATATTTACGACTGCGATCCTGCTAAAATCCGCAACGCCGACGAAATTCGACGATTTGTCGTCGAGTTGTGCGATCTGATCGAAATGAAGCGGTTCGGAGAGACTCAGGTGATCCATTTTGGCGAGGACGAAAAGGTCGCTGGATACTCAATGGTCCAGCTCATTGAGACATCGTTGATTTCCGCCCACTTTGCGAATCTAACGAACGCGATCTATCTCGATGTTTTCAGCTGCAAACCCTATGTTCCCGAGACAGTGCAGGCTTTTTCAGTCGCCTTCTTTGGGGGCGAACACAGTATCCTCAATGTCACCTTGCGGCGATGAGCCCAATGCTTCGGATTTACACTACGGACGATCTTCGAGATTGTCAGCGCATATGGCGTTGCACGTGGCCCAGTGAGCACATCTTTGACACCTGGCAAATTCGCGATTGCTTTCAGCGCAACTACGGTTATCGTCCCCTTTTCGTAGTCGCTGAAGAGCAGGGGAGCATCCAGGGGTTAGTTGCGCTCAGTTGGATTGATGATGAACAGTACTTCGGTCACTTTCCCGGGGAAACCTGGCAGAGGAAAACGTGGCTCGAACAAAACAAGATCATTGCGTCGAGTACGCGCGTGTATCAGGCATTAATTTCGAATCTCCCAGGGCCGGCGCGTCTGCGCTATCTAACGCGTAAATCTGGGTTAAAAGATATAGCTCTTGCCGGCCAAAATGATGGGTTCACAATCGACGAAGTCGGGTATCTCTTTTATCCCGCGAACTACGGGTACTGCTTTAACAACTATCTTATCGGGTTCTCCGGCAAGTCCCGAAAGCGACTGGGCCGAGAGCTCGACCGTCTCAGAGTCTGTGGTGTCGCCTTTCGGTACGACCATCTACCGGATGTCGATCAGATGTTTGAAATGAATCTCAATAGCTTTGCTGAATACTCGTATTTCCACGATCCTCGATTCATGCGATCTTTCATCGCGCTTGTCTCTTGGCTGAAACAGAGGGGTCTACTTCGTGTGACAACCCTATTGCTCGGGGACAAAGTAGCCGCGGTGGATGTCGGGGCATTATGGCGAACATCCTATACCGTGCTGGCCGGTGGAACGCATCCCGAGTTTCCAGGGGCGGCCAAGTTGATGAACTTTCATCATATCGAACGATCGTGTGTCGAGCGATTCGACCGGGTGGACTTTCTATGCGGTGATTTCGGCTGGAAGCGTCGGTTTCATCTTGCGCCGCGTCCGCTCTACCAGATCCAAATTTCAGAGCGTACGCATGACCAACCCGGTATGCCATGTACAAGGAGCGTTGATTTTGAGCAGCAATACACGAATCCTCGTCGTTGGAATGACGAGCGACTATATCGACTGGATTCGTAGCAGTTGCCCAGGGCGAGCCTTGTTTATAACCACACCAAAAGCTCGCAGCGCTGCTCCGGAGTCAGCTCCTGATACTGATGAGGAGATCCTCTGTGAACTCGATGATATGAAGCGGGCCGAACGCGCGTTGGATAACCACCTTGCCTCCCATGGATATGACCTTTCAGGGATCGTTTGCTTTGATTGCGAGTGGATGGCGGTGACCGCGAAACTCGCAGAACACTTTTCCCTGCCTTACCCATCTTTAACGGCGATTCAAAACTGCCGTAACAAACATACCTCCAAGGTGATATGGAGTAGCAGGAATATTGCTTGTTCGAGATCACGAATCGTCGGCTCCCCTGAGGAAGCGATTGTATTTTTTGAGAAAGTCGCCGGACCTTGTGTGCTCAAGCCGACCGCCGGAAGCGGCAGCGCGCTCGTATTCTATTGTGCAACACCAAATGAAACAGCACACGCTTATAGGGCTATTGAAAAGCAGATGGCTTTGCAAGGCATTCATCCGCTCTATTCCGCTTTACCCGGAGAAAAACCGTCTATCCTGGTCGAGGCTTTTATCAACGGTGTGGAGTATAGCTGCGATTTCGTTATCGATAGCGGCCATGTGACTGTCTTGCGGGTGGCCCGAAAGATTGCAGCCCCAAAAAGACCGTTCGGTACGACGCTGGGTTACGCAGTCCCGGCAAGCCTACCGGAAGGGGTATGCGAAGACGACCTTTTAGAAAGTCTTCAAAAAGGCGCAACTGCCCTAGGTATCTCGCGGGCCGTTTGTATGGCGGACTTCATCATCAGCGATAGTAAGATCGTGCTGATCGAGCTCACGCCACGCCCTGGGGGTGATTGCCTCCCGCTTCTTCTTCGGCGTGTACTGGGATTGGATATCCTTGCGCTCACCCTCGACTTTGCAGTGCAGGCTCCAATTCAATCTCTTCGAGCAAAAAATGCACCGTTACACGTGGGATTGCGTCTTCACGCCGCATTTCCGGGAATCATCAAACGAATCGATGGAAAAGCAGCTTTGCGCGATCCTCGCGTGAAGGAAGTTTGCCTAATACGGAAAGCCGGTCACGTCGTGAGAATGCCGCCTGATGACTACGATTCCTGGCTGCTGGGCCACGTTATTTTCAGACCGGCCGGTAAAGCGGATATAGACACCCAATGTAACGAAATCTACGATCTCATCAAAGTGGAGGCGGCGGCTTGATCGGCGATAGAAAAGATATGGAAATTGAAATGGTGCGATCGGCGCTCGCCGAAACCTTGCCTCCTTTGCCGGAGACCGAACTTCGCGAGTTCGTGTGGAAATTTTTCGAGCATCGCGAGTTATACCTCCGAGCGCTTGGGGAACATGCCTCGCCGCTATACGTATTGGAACCCTATATCCTCGAAGATAGGGCACGACAATTCAAAGAGGCATTCGACGGACAGCTCCCTGCAACAGAATACTACTACGCAGTAAAGAGCAACAATCACCCCGATGTGGCGCGGCAGCTACTGGACCAAGGATTCGGTTTGGATGTTTCAGGCGCTCCGGAGCTCGATCTGGCACTTAGCCTGGGCGCCGAGAAGATTGTCTTCAGCGGCCCGGGAAAAACCCAGGACGAATTGCGCCTGGCAGTGACACACGCTGATCGCGTGACGGTTCTAATCGACAGCTTTGGGGAGCTGAGTCGCCTGGAAGAAGCCGCTGCGTCACAAGCGCGCAAGGTTACCGTCGGGGTTCGCTTAACCACCAATCCAGAGGGACTCTGGCGCAAGTTCGGCATCCCTTTGGATTCCCTGCAGAAATTCTTTGAAGCAGCGGGGAGCTGCTCCCACGTCCGGCTGCGAGGCATTCAATTTCATACGAGTTGGAATCTTACGCCGCATACCCAGGCGTCATTCCTGGGTACGTTCGAGCCGGTGATGAAAGCGCTGCCGAAAGCGTATCAGGATCAGATTGAATTCATCGATATAGGCGGCGGATATTGGCCGTCACAGGGTGAGTGGCTTCAAGCAGCAGGAACACACCAAGGCAGCATTCGCCAGGCTCTTGGGCAGGAAGTCAATTCAGCGAGCGCCCACTATCGACTGCCGGCGACACCTCTTTCTGATTTCGCTGATAAGCTTTGTCGGGCGATTGATGCGCATATCTCCTCTGTAAAACCCTGTCGCATTTGTTTTGAGCCGGGGCGATGGATCTGCAACGATGCCATGCACCTGCTGCTCACCGTGGTAGACAAGAAGGCCTCGGATCTTGCGATCACGGATGCAGGTACAAACGCGATCGGATGGGAGCGTTTCGAGGTCGACTACTTCCCTATTCTTAATCTTTCACGCCCGTCTCTTGATGAACGGCCGTGTCTCGTGCTGGGATCACTGTGTACGCCTCACGACGTATGGGGCTATGCCTATTTTGGAGAGGATATTCGGGAGGGAGATATTCTGATGATACCCACTCAAGGGGCATATACATACAGTCTCGGGCAGAACTTTATCAAACCGCTGCCCCGCGTTGTGGCAATATGAAAACAGGGAGCGCAGAACCGAGACAGCCGTTCAGTGCAAAAAGTGTCGCTGTCAATAACATGGGACATCGACACTGTGATATCAAAGATGCCAAGGCGCCGGATTGGAACGATGTCCCTTTGCGCGAGGAATCCGCGCATCTACGAAACGGGCGACAGGATAAATAACGCATACTATTCTTCGTTATCTTCCTCATCCTCCTCCTCTTGGGGTGGTGTGTATTCCTCTTCTTGCCTTTCCCTAAGCAATTCCTCAGCTTCTCTCATGTCTGCTTGAGCCTCAATTTCTGATTCGGGATCGCGAGTGATTATTTCAACGGTCTTGGCCATGGGATTCGAAACGGCCGTAACGTTGACGTTCATTGTCGCGCTCTTGGTGCCGGTCAAAACCGTCACGGTGGTCTGCCCAGGAGCGACACCGACAATATCGCCTTTTTCGTCAACGCGGGCAATGCCCATATCTTCTACTCTCCAAATGAGCGGGCATGAAATCGGATTGTTTTTTTCATCGAACGATTGAACGTTGACGGGAAATGATTCTCCAATGGTGAGGGCAATATCACTTTTATCTGTTTTAAGCGAAGAGCATAAAACAACCTCCACGCTCACATCTTGCTCGACATTGTCCACGCTGGCAGTGACGAGCGCCTGCCCCGTGCCTTTTGCACTCAAGTACCCATCTTGGTCCACCACTACAACACTGGGATCCGAGGAGGTCCAGACCACCTGGAATTCGTGGATCTCCTCATCGTTTGTGTCGAACACCGTTACCGACAATGCAGGCGACGCTTCAGTGCTCGATAGTTCGATATTGTCAGGCGCCACTAAAACTCTCGATACCCTGCGCTCACAACCTGAAGAGAACGCGCTTGTCATTAAAAAGAAAAATACTGCTGTTGTACGGATCATCTTCTTTCCTCCTGCTTGTCCACGTGTTTTGTGGATGACTATCACCGGACTAGCAATTTGCATGCCCGGATTTTCGGGCTGACCCTGAGGTGGCGTGGCTTTCTAAAGGGTATCAATTAGGGGTGGTGTCCCGTGTCAATTTTCCACATAGGGAAAAACGCCACAAGGCGGTTGTGGTGCTTTGCGTAGTGCTGAGAACGGTTCGTGTATACCTCACTCTCGGCCTGGCACAGCTCTTGCTTTTGTACCGAATCGTCTCGATAAATGACGATGACCGTGCACTGGTCGACGAAAAACGAAAGCAGTCTGTAAATGTCCGGTTTTGGACGACACATACACACTGAAGAATCACTTAGAGTTCTGTTGCTCACGAGAGAGGGGGAAGTGGACCTTTTTCAGAAACTCGGTCGATACCGAGATCAGGTACGACAAACCTCGATTCGCATCGAAGAGCAGACCTGTGGAGAAGAGGAGACTGAAGATCTCCGTTGCCGACTCCGGGAAGCATTGAGAGCTGCGGAGATGGTCAGGTCTGATCTTGTCAACTTCAACATCAGGATGGTTATTTCCATCGCCCATCGTTATGCAAACCGCGGTGTACCAGTTGAAGATCTCGTTCAGGAGGGAATTATTGGGCTCATCAAGGCAATGGAAAGATTCGACTATCGATGCGGCAATCGTTTTGCGACCTACGCATTCTGGTGGATAAGACAGTCGATACAGCGTAATATTATTGATCACGGTCGTACGATACGAATACCCGCAAGAACAGTCGAGACCAGAAGCATGGCCGAACGCAAGCGACGACAGGCCTTGCAGAGAACAGGCATCGAGCCCAGCATAGGAGAGATAGCCACCGACCTGGGAATCAGCGCGAGGCGGGTTGAAGAGGCTTTTAGCTTGCCGGAAAATTCTGTCAGCCTAGAAGCTCAGGCGCTTGGGAGGGAAAAACAACGAATTGGGGATTTGATCCCAGATGATAGGGCCATCATCCCCGAAACAGCAGTGTCCGAGAGAGAATTGGTAGCGCTCACAAAGCATTTTTTAGACACTCTGGAATTTCGAGAGAAATTTGTTCTTCGAAGGCGCTATGGGATCGGTGAGGAACGGTGCTACACCTTAGAAGAAGTCGGCGATGATCTCAATCTGACCCGCGAGCGTGTTAGGCAGATTCAAGCGAGTGCCTTACGAAAACTTAAAGCGAGCACCGGGCTTCCATCTCCCAAAAAATCTCGCAAAACGACCGTTCGGCGTAAACCGAGACAAAACCAAGTAGCATAGGTGCAGAGAGCATCCGATTTTTTGGCATGCCCTTTGAATGAATAGAAACACACATCGACTTTCGCTGGGAATAAACTTTCCCTGGCGAGCAAAAGGAATGATGATAACATGGCTGCAAAAAAAGGAAAATTAACGAAAATCGAGGGGGTCGTATCGCCGATGACATGGGATGAGGAGGATGAAGTTTATCTTTTTTGTGACCATTTCCGCAGTATGTTGCGATCGTTGAACCAGTAGAACGCTTCTTCTCTGGGGCAGGCGCTTACGACAAAGGAATCATGCGCGAATCCGTATATATCCAGAAGGATATCACGCTTTTGAGCCCATATATCACGAGGTAAGCAGGTGTACCAATCGGCATTATCATCGGCCCAGGGAAGGTCCTGCCCATGATTGTCTTCGTACGCGAAAATCCCGAGCCTCGGAAATGATACCTGCCCTTTTTCCCACATTCTGGCGACGATTGCGCCGAGCACGCTGCGGTCATGATGACGGGCGCATTCACCCATAGGATTGTGGGTAATGAGCAAATCCGGGTTGTAGGCAGCCACCGCGCGAATAACAGCAGCCTGGATTTCCGATTTTGGAGCCGCCTTGACATTTGTGCTGTCGGGTAAGTCGAGGATTTGTCCTTTCGCACCCAAGCGCGAAAGTGCTTCGGAGAAGCGCTCAGAGCGGTCTGGATCGCTGCTTTGGAACATTGCCGCAACGGTCCATTGCCAGTCCGATTTCATGAGAATGTGTCCGCCGGCCCAGAGCGTTTCGTCTCCTGGATAGGCCACGATCATCAGGACACATCGGACCTTGGCGTCCCTTGGCAATATGGGATTTCCTAACACTTCTTTTTGACCTTGAAGCCATTGTCTAGGTTTCGAAACCCTCGTCTTCTAATTCGTAATCTTCTTCTTGATAGTACTCCTCATCATACTCTTCATCCTCTTCGAAATCATTCTCTCCATCTTCCACTTGCTCATCATTGCCCCAGGCTTCCTCTACCGGTTCGCTCTCCTCGGGAACAGGGGCATTGTGAAAACCTGCAGGGCCGCTACCGCCGAGGTACGCTTCATCGGACTCCTCTTCTACTGGATCCGGAGTTGCTGGGGCCTCGGTCGCAGTCGCGCTCGGCGGGGAGTTCTTGTTACATCCCCACGCAACGATGGCTGCGAAAAAGAACATCGCAGCATGCATCTTCATTTGGCTATTCCATGTCATCGAAATCACCTCCTCGTCCACTGAATTTGCCTGTCTCTTTTTTAGGTTTTTCAGCGATGAGCGCCTCTGTGGTTATCATCAGACCGGCCACGGAGGCCGCGTTCTGCAGTGCCGCGCGCACTACTTTGGCAGGATCGATGATTCCCTTTTTGAAAAGATCCTCATAGCGATTGGCGGCTGCGTTGTAGCCAAAACCATCTTTGCCCTCGAGAACCTTTTGCACTGTGATCGCTCCGTCAATACCGGCGTTAGAGGCAATCTGCTTGAGCGGCTCTTGAAGCGCTCTACGGACAATGCTCACACCTACCTGCTCATCATTTGGCGCGTCTATCTTTTCAATTTTGCCGATACACCTGAGCAATGCCACGCCACCTCCTGCCACAATGCCCTCTTCCACAGCCGCGCGTGTTGCATTCATCGCGTCCTCTACCCTTGCCTTTTTCTCCTTCATCTCGGTTTCAGTGGCCGCACCGACCTTGAGGACGGCTACGCCTCCCACCAGCTTGGCCAGCCGCTCTTGCAGCTTCTCCTTGTCATAATCGGACGTGGTTTCTTCGACTTGCCGCCGAATGGCATCGGCTCGCCCCTTGATGGATGCCTTGTCGCCTGCTCCGTCAACGATCGTCGTGTTGTCTTTGTTTACCTTTACCCGTTTTGCCGTACCCAGGTCCGAAACCGTAACCTTCTCCAGAGTTAGGCCCAGCTCCTCGGCAATGACCTTGCCGCCGACAAGCGTCGCGATATCCTTGAGCATCTCCTTGCGACGGTCGCCAAAACCGGGCGCCTTAACCGCGACACAGGAAAAGGTTCTCCTAAGCTTGTTGAGCACCAAGGTGGCGAGCGCTTCCCCTTCCACGTCTTCGGCAATAACGAGCAATGGTTTTCCCATCTGCGCGACCTTTTCAAGGAGCGGCAGGAAATCCTTCATATTGGATATCTTCTTCTCGTGAATGAGAATGAGAGGATCCTCGAGGGCGGCCTCCATCCTCTCCGCATCCGTGATGAAGTACGGCGACAGATAACCTCTATCGAATTGCATGCCTTCCACCACCTCCATGGTGGATTCCATCACCTTGGCCTCCTCGACCGTAATGACTCCCTCCTTACCCACCTTTTCCATGGCCTCGGCAATCATCTGGCCAATTGAGTCATCGCCGTTTGCCGAGATGGTTCCCACCTGAGAAATTTCCTTTTGGCCTTCAATTTTTTTGCTCTGCTTTGCGAGCTCCTCCACAACCACGGCGACGGCCTTGTCGATGCCGCGCTTGAGAGCCATGGGATTGTGACCGGCTGTGACCAGCTTCAATCCTTCACGGAATAAAGCCTGGGCGAGCACAGTGGCGGTTGTGGTGCCGTCTCCGGCCACGTCAGAAGTTTTGGATGCCACCTCCTTGACCATCTTGGCGCCTAGATTCTCGAATTTGTTTTCGAGCTCTATCTCCTTGGCCACGGTAACGCCGTCCTTGGTCACAGTGGGTGCGCCCCATGATTTTTCCAATACGACGTTCCGGCCTTTGGGTCCCAACGTGACCTTGACCGCGCCTGCTAAGGTATTGACGCCCTTAAGTATTTTTGACCTCGCATTTTCGCTGAAGACGATTGTTTTAGCAGTCATGACTGGTGCTCCTCTATTCCACTACGGCCAGGATGTCGTCCTCGCGGATGATCGACATCTCCTCGCCCTCGACTTTGATCTCTGTTCCGGAGTACTTGCCAAATAGAACCTTGTCCCCTTCCTTGACGGTGAGCTCGCGAACCGTTCCGTCTTCCATGATCTTTCCGGTGCCCGCGGCAATAACTACGCCCTCTAGGGGTTTTTCCTTGGCCGAGTCCGGGATGATGATTCCGCCCTTACTTTTCGTTTCGGGTTCCACGCGTTTTACCAGAACGCGATCATGAAGCGGTTTGATACCCATATTTTTACTCCTTGTTCTAGTGAAACACCCACGGATAATTCTCTGATCCGCAATAAGCAACTGTCGTGCCAAACAGAACGAAGAAACACTGAACCTTTGCTGTGATATCCAACCAAAAAAGTCATTGGGAAGAAGCCGATTTTGCGAACGTGGCGTGTCAAAGCGACACGTGTGGCAATGCACCACATGTTTTTCATATTAGATTTTGTCGTCAGTGAGAATTGGGACTAGTTCTCGCAGTCTTCCCTTTGCCACGCCGATGGCGGTATCGGCTGCACCGTAGTAGACGAGGATCTCATCGTCGAGGTCGAGCACTTCCGTGTCTCTGGCAGGCACGGCGCCGCAGGTGAAAACAACGTGCGGCACCCAGTAGTCTCCGCCTTCTGTCTTGCCGACCTCGAAGTCCGCTTCCGGCTCCAAGATTGCGTTTGGCGACTGGTAGATCACCTTGGCCGGATCGTTGAGATCCATGAACAACACGCCCAAGCGATAACACCGGGTGTAATCCACGCCGTGGTAGATGTTCAGCCAGCCGTACTTGGTCTTCAGCGGTTGGGCACCGGCGCCTATCTTGACGCTGTCCCACATCATCCCCGGCCTGGGGCCGGTTACGATCTTCTGTCCGGTCCGAGGCCAGGGGCAGCTCAGCGCGTCGATGTATGATATCCACATGTTGGGGTCGATGCGATGGTATACGACCCATTTACCGTCGAAAGTCTCTGGATAAATCACCGCGTCCTTGTTTGACAGACCTGGAAAACCCAGCCCATGGCGCTTCCATTGATCGAACCGCTGCTCCAGCAACGCTTGAACAGGAATGGATGCCATGGCGATCTGGGCGAGCTCGCCGTTGTAGGCTGTGTAGAGCATATAGAGGTCATTTCCGATGACAACCACTCGCGGGTCCTCACATCCAGATGACTCTTCCTTGTTAGCGGGTTGGAATACGGGATGGTCCAGCCGACCCTCAATATTAAGGCCATCCCGTGTCCACGCCAGCCCTAGACGGGAGATGCGATCTTCACCAAAGGCGCGGTAAAGAATGTAGATCGTACCGTCGAGCCTCACGGCCGCAGCGTTGAGAACGTATTTCGACTCCCAGGAATGGCTGCCTATGGGCTCCAGGATCGGTCCTTGGACCGGGCGTTTCAACTGACCGGCCGGCACCGATAGATTGGCGTGTATCTGGGGTGCTACCAGTGCTTCGGTATCTGATTTGACCCCGAGCAATTTCTCGCCCAAATCCACTGATTCATTACCTTCTCTGATCAGCCTGTAAATGGTCGCATTTATAGTCTCCGCGTTGCCGCGTCCGCTTCGCTCGAGATAGGCTGTCAGGAAATCCCTGGATGCCCAGTCCCGCTCGACCAGGGAGGACAGCGGGGTCGGCGCTCCCTGTCCTCCCCGAAAACTGTAGCTGGCCCAGGTCCATGCGCATAGGGGAACAAAAGTCGAATCCGGCAGGGTGATCGACAGGTGATATACAGAGGCCGCGGCCTTGAGCAATCCGGCTACTTCTGACGTCCGCTGCGAGGCTTCGAGAACACCGGCATAGCGCACGAGCCGTTCGACGAGGATTCGCTGGTGTCGGTTTTCGAAAGCATTATGAGCGCTGAGCACACGGCGGCCCCAATGGCCACGGATCGAGGTTGAGACATGTTTTCCGAAATCGACCCCCTCGGCTGCGAATCTCTCCCAAATTTCAGAAAATAGCTCGATGCCGATGATCCTCTTGATGGTTTTGAGAAAGAACCAAAGCTTGGGAAATTCGCCGTCCCGACCTTTGAGATTATTGCCCGTAACGAGCTGGCCGCTGAGTCTGCCGAGAGCGGCAGTGCCTCTCATCTCGGACGTGTGGAGCAATTTGTTCAAATCCACTGTTACCGCTGTCAGTGGAGCCATGTGAAACCAGCCCGGATCGGCTTTTTTCTCAATGACATCAAGCACGACGTCGAGAAACCGCTCGCGATCCGTCCAAGCAGCCAGGCCGATTGCCTCCTTTGCCGTCATTTGCTCGAGCAGTTCGGCAATGCCCTCACATTTATGATGCATCAGCAAATCCCTCGGCTGTGCCTTTTGTAGGATGGTCCGAGCGGCTTTTTCGGTGAGCTGAAAGCTTGTTCCTGTAGCAAACGCTTCGAGAATCATCTCGGCCATCTGATTCGTGCCATCGGTGGTGGTCAGGTCGTATGGAAACAGCTCGCCAGAAAGCGCACTCTCCACGTCGGAAAAGAATCCGTGAAGACTCTCCAGTATCTCGGCTGAGTCGGTTGTCTCATTCAATCCCAAGAGCTCGAATAGGAAATGCATGAACTCTTCTCGGTATCGATCAATAAGTTCCTGATATACTTCCCCGGCGCGGACGATACTTTTATCTGGACGCTCCAGCTCCTGCGGCACAATCACGCCCACGTGCGGAATGAATTCCCACTCTCCGAGACGGGGCAGGTACGAGTTCATCTGCTGCTCGCGTTCGCGCCAGTTCCTCAGGAAATCGGAGCGCGATGCCAGCATGAGCTCTGCGTGCGAATCCAAACCGCATTCAAGCTCGCCGCGGATCATCTGCTGCATCCTGGGCTCGGCCCTGAGCTCTGGCAACACTGCCTCTTCCAGGTGAGCCTGGTCTTCCACAATGCTCATCAATCTGGCGAGAAAGAAGGGAAACAGACCGTCGACGACATCGTCAGGGTGGAAGTGCCGCTCGAAGCGGTACATGCCGAGAAACCGCTGGATAATGTCCGCCCATTCATCAGCTTCAATCTCGGCGCCTTCGACGCCTCCATCGGCCAAGCGCTGCATGCGCTCGCGCAATCCAACGGGAATCAGCTCGCGAAAGAGGGTATCATCGAAGTGGTTGAACTCGGCCTTGAAGTGCCTGAGAAGCTCACGCGGATCCAAGGAGAAGGGCGGCGGAAGCTGATTCAGACGCGGTCCGATCACGCGGGGCTGACGGATCGCGTCCGGCAGATCGAGCCACCATCGACTCGTACGAGCAGTACGCTCCAATAGAACGTGGGCTGTCTGCCTAAAGATCAGCTTTAGCTTACCTATTCCGTAGCGAAATGACGCCAGGCCCAGAGGTACCTCGCAGATATTCATATCCTTTTGCAGGGCGAGGATCGTAAGCCAAGGATAGAAGCCGTATATTCCGACATCATCTGACCATGGCGAATCAGATTCTATGAGCGTTCTCACCATACGGGTGGAGAGGGAACAAACACCGGACATGGGCTGGCGCAGCCTGAAACCGAATACGCCGGTCATGATCGGGAAAACCAGGAGCGATTCCACTGAATGAGCCAGGTAATGACGGCTGAAACGCGCCAGGGCCAAATCCTGATCCCCATCGCCGCTCGTAACGGCCTCAAAGAGACGACCGATCCAGTGTGGCGCAAACCCGAACCCCGGCTCATCAGCGTCGTTTTCCTGAGGGGTAAGATCGGGTGTAAGGAGGATCACAGGAGACTTCAGCTCACCGGCCATCTCAATGATTGCTCTAGCGCTCCAACCTCTTCCGGAAAGCTCTCCTTTTAGAAGAAAACCGTGAACTTCAGGGCCCTCAGTCGAACCCTTCTTTATCAGAATCTTTTTTAAGGTGTTTTTCCCATTTCTGGATCCAACACAGAGCACAGTCGCATCGACATCGAGACCTATCTGCGCCAGGCCTATTCGAGCCGTCTGAACAACCATAGGGATGGTGTCATCCTCGTCCTGAAAAGGAATTCCCACAACCATTTTGGGATTTTGTGGACCTTTCCAGTCACTTAGGAACGATGATACATCCTGTTTCAGGGATGCTCCATGGTCTTTGCCGATGTACCTATGTCTGCTTTTTTGCATTGATTATCTCCGCTTTTTACACAGCATGAATGATGAGTTCCAGATACTTAATCCCACTCGATTTGAAACATAAACACTATGCAAATGATGCGCCAAAGAATTCCAATCGCACAAAATTTGAGCAAGGAGGTACCTTCAGATGCCTTGTTGTTTTGCTAGCTTTAGACACACGGCCCAGGCTGTTTCCAAAAGCGCTGCGATGCTAAGCGACTCTGGAAGGTTGGACTGAGTGAGTAGGACGCGGAGCTCATCAACAAGCTTACGGTAACGTTCATCTGGATTGCTATGAAGCAGCTTTTGAAATGCATCGCCCTCCCCAGAGATATAACCATGTTCATAACCAAGATTGAAAAAGACTTCTTCCCAGTTACGGAGATGATCATTGATCAATTCATCGAGCTGGAGCCATGGGGAATGGTCATCTCCCATCGCTTTGATTAGACGCTTTGTGGCTTCTCTGATTTTGAGTGTCAGCGTTTTGATTTGCGGATTCTCCCTTGCGATTTTGTGAAGTGGGTGTTCCTCTTTTGGGTCGCGGTCAAAATCTCGGAACGGATTGCGTCCTGTCATCTTTCCACCTTCGCGATCCGCCAATAGAAAAGGCGGGTTGAATCTCAGGCCAAGCAAGAAGATCCACCCGCCCTCGGCACAAACGAAGAGAGTCACCCTCCGCTGAAACCGCATCGGTGTTGCTTGGCCTATTTTCTTAGAGATGTCTAGCTGCTCTCACCGTCACGGGGTGACTAGGCCCATCAAGCCTCGCCCAGGCGGGCTGGCAGGATCGAGCAGCTAACTGCCTCTCAATAAATATCAGACAGACAAAACCGCGGTAGTCAAGCTCTGTTTGGAGATTTATTGATGAGGTGACGGTCAAGGACTTTTAGCAGATCACCTACAACGAAATTAGACATCTACTCTTTCTATGTCACAAACGCTTCAATACGTTTCTTACAAACCCGCCTTGTCAGCGTGTGTAGCTTTTTGACACGCCCGGCCAGGTATTCCAGTTCTTTCTTGGTGATGCGGTATTTGTCGGAATACCTCGCGTCAACATAAGCCTTTTTGAGGAGCTTGAACATGCGCTTTTCATCGGCAGTTTTTTGAGGAAAGATCTTTAGGAATTCAGGGTCGTAACAGGCTGTTCTCTGCCCCAGAGCGGATAGGTTGTGCGTCTTTGGTTTGTAGCCGGTAAATACGAGGAGAGCAGCTGCATAGGCGTGTTCTGTTGCTTGGTGGAGTTGGAAGGCAGCTTGATTATAGTAAGCCCTATTACGTGATCCCTTTTTGAGATTTGATTCGAAATCTTCAAAAAACATCTTGGCTTTCTGAATCCACAATCCAAAATCCCTCTCAGCCTGCTGCTTGCGCTCTTCTGAATTCAACTTGCGCACTCGGGAAAGCCGGTACTTGCTCGAATTAAACAGCCACACGCCCTCTTTTTTGATATCTGTAAAAAAGTACGAACCCTTCTCGATTTGCTGATTTAGCTCTTGAATATGATGCTGGATCAAACTCACCGGTGTACGATTTTGAGATCCCTCTGTTATCCGGTGATCCACTTTGTACCAAATACTGTCATCCCGGGCGGTCTTCTTGTCTTCGGTTACGACCAAAATATCAAAATCGCTCTTGTACTCGTAGATAATACGCCCTTCTTGATAAACA
>JAAUYD010053831.1_pt1 | contig 55028 bp, 45 predicted proteins | sample 7278101 | NCBI WGS metagenome assembly JAAUYD01 (sample SAMN14350128, study PRJNA611818) | marine sediment metagenome | isolation source: surface marine sediment (0.6m) | place: French Polynesia: Moorea | collected 2018-08
AATTAATGCCAGAATATCTAATAAGAGATGGGGAATAAGGTGTTGTAATTGATTATCCACAGGTGTATCATCAGAGTCGGGTAAATCTTCTGCTGAAGGCAGACAATGGTTGGGATTATAGTTTAATAGCATGGTATTATTTTAAGTCACTCAGCTAGGCTTAACTTTATTATAAGTTATGATTGAAATTGAAAAAATTAGCCGAATTTTTCTAAAGCTTTTTTGAGAGTAAGAGGAATAGGAGTCGGAACGGTTTTATGCTGTTCTCTTCGCATACAAGCAGCTTCTTGTGTTCCTTTCGCAATTAATTCTTCTGTGTCATCTGTTACTCTCCAATATTCAAATAACATGGTAATACGATTTTGTTTAACATCCCCTAAAATCATTTTAATTAACACATGATCAAAAGCAAATAATTCTGATAGATATTCACAGGAAACGGAAACAGTAACTAAAGCTAATCCCTGAGATAATTCATTGATAATATCAGGTGCATGATCTTTCAAAAACATCTCTCGACAACGGCCTTGCCAGCGAACATAATTAGCATAATAAACATTACCAACTAGGTTGGTTTCTTCAAAACTAACAATGTGATGATATTCGTAAGCTTTCATGGTTCTAATGAGTTAATTTTTAGTGCGAGATAAGGTCAAAAGAGGGAGACGATACAACCAATAATTAAGCCCTGAAAATAGGAGCATAGAAAGAACACTAGATAAAATAATAACAGGACGCAAGGGAATAATCAAAAAAGAACTAACCATTTCAATTAAAATCAGAAAAATTAAACAGTTAGCGATGGTTGAATGATTAAGTTTACTGCATAAAACCGTTCCTAATGGCGCACCAATAACAACAATAGGAATAGCAGCTAACCAGTAATGTTGTACATTAGTAGGAAAATCATCAAAAACAGAAACCTGTAAAAAGAAACCAACAACAGCATTAATTGCCATTAAAATTACAGAAGTTGGCGTTGCTACTTTTTCACTTAAACGCCAAACTAAAACCATCACAGAAAAAACCACAATATCAATCCCATTTCCTGCTAAACCACTCATAATTCCCCCAATTATTCCTGCTAATACACAAGCCCATTTTTCAGAATTTCCCCAATTTGATATTAACTTTTTTTTGCGTTTATGATTTTTATTGAGAATAAATAAAGTAACTGAAAAGCTAGTTAACATAACTGTAAAACACATTTTTAAAATGTCAGGAGCAAGCCAGGAAGAAAAATAATTTAATCCTAAAAAAATTCCGATGATTCCTCCAAAACTAGCCCAAGGAATTACTCGCCATTCCACAGTAATTTTAGTTAAATAAATGGTCAAAGCAGCAGCTACCATGCCAACACTTTGAATAGCTAAAGAGAAGATTTTAGCATCATGGGGAGGAATATGAAGCAACTTAGTAAAAACAGGGAAAGCAACGGCACCACCTCCAATACTGGTTCCTCCAGCTATCATAGAACCAAATAACATGGTTAAGGCAATTTGCCAATAATGAATGAGATGAAAAAATGCCTTATCAATACCTAGAAAAGTCAACCAAACTATCCAAGTTATGAAAGCAATAATTAATATAATTGTTTTTTTTGAATGTAAAGACAATTGCATTCGTTTATTATCCTTATTATTAAATGTAGGAAGTACCCTAACCTCAGTGAAGTGGAATTGGGCTTCCCGCAACCACTTGTTAAGATAGCAACAATTTTAGAGAATGTCTAGGCTTCATTTATTGGTCAAATAACGGAGAAAATAAATTCTGTTGCTTGTTGCCTCTTGCTTATCAAAACTAGCTAATGTTGTACAAAGTGCAAGATTGAAATAAAGGATAAGACAATTTTCCCAACATTAAGTTAAAAAATATCCGCAGGATCAACATCTTGAAGTTTGCGAATTGCTATCATTCCCGCTAAAAAACACATAAAAATCGTTAAAGAAAAAACAAAAAAAGTCCGTTGTTGAGTCATAACAATGGGTAATAACGTTGTTTGATGAGCAATTTTATAAAGTCCTGAAGCAATTAGAAATCCTGGAATATAACCTAAACAAGCTAAAATTAATGACTCTTGAAAAATGACTGTTAAAAAATAGCGATGTCGATATCCTATGGTTGTTAAGGTTGCATATTCTTTTAAATGATTGGCTACATCAGTATACAGAATTTGATAAACAACAACAATTCCCACAATTAAACCCATCGCAACTCCTAACGTAAAAATAAATCCAATGGCTGTACTTGTCATCCAGTATTGTTTCTCAAAATTAATCCATTCTTCTTTGGTAAAAATTTGTACATCATTAGGTAAATATTGTTGTAATTTTTGCTTAATTGTCACAGAATTGCCTGATTTTAATTTAATCACTCCTACTTCAATTAACCCTTTTTTTCGTTGGGAAAAAATCCTTAAAAAATTGAGATGACTGGTAATTAAATTCCCATCAATACCAAAGGTTGTACCTAGTTTAAATAACCCCACCACTTGAATTTTTCGAGTAGCGTTACTCATGTTATCAATTTCAGTAGCAAGAGCGTTTTGAGATTGAAAAAGGTTGACAACAGGACCAAATTCAGGTCTAGAAGCTACATCAAATAAGACCACATCAGGTTCTTTTAATTTCTCAATATTTTGTTCAACTCCAGGTAAATTTAAAACAGGGTATTCTGTGTCAAAACCAATAATATGAATGTTACGCCATTTTAAGGGATTGGCTGGATTTTTCCACTGAGCAAAGCCTAAATAAATAGGAGTAATAAATTCAACATTTTTCTCACCTAACGCCTGATATAATCGTCGCTCAGAAAAACTTTTCATGGCAATTAAAGCTGTGGAACGAGGACTTAATAAAAAAAGATCTCCTCTCAAACTTTTATGAAGTAACACCGCACTATCAAATAAAGCAGACTGAAAACCTAATTGCATAAACATTAAAATAACAGCAAAACTAATCCCCGCAATGGCAACGAATAGGCGTGTTTTTTGATGTTTTAATTGTAACCAAGCTAACGGTATTTTCATCAATTTCATGTTAGATAAGTATCTAGATAAAAATAAAGGTTATGGTTGGGATGGGGAGTTGGGGAGTTGGGGAGTTGGGGAGTTGGGGAGTTGGGGAGTTTAGGAGTTTAGGAGTTGGGGAGTTTAGGAGTTTAGGAGTTCAGGAGTTCAGGAGTTGGGTTAAAGTGGTGTTTACAATTATTCAATTTAAGAAGTGACATCCTCAAGAGACTGAAGATCGATCAAGACTTTAACTTGTAAATTCGTTAATCCTTGAACCCGTTGACTGGCAGCAGCATCAAGGCGTATTTTCACTTCTACTACCCTAGCATCAACATCGGCTGCGGGATCGGTTCCTAAACTATCTTTTTTACCAATTTGTAAGCCAATTTCATCAACAGTCCCGTTTAATTGATCTTGAAACCCTTGACTGGTAACGATAGCCCGTTGACCCAACCGAATGGGTTCAATGTCTGTTTCGTAAACTTCAGCAATAGCATACATCTGTTGCGTTTGTCCTAGGGCAACAATACCCTGTTGATCCACTATTTCCCCTGCATAAGTATGAATTTTTAAGATTTGACCCGCTTGAGGGGCTTTAACAGAGGCTAAGTCCAAGTCTGCTTGGGCCTGCTGTACAGCAGTGTGCGCTTGGTTTAATTCAGCTTGAGCGATCGCCACGTCTACGGGACGAACTTCGGCAATTTTTTCTAGGGTACTTCGGGCCTCGGTTAACTGTTGCAATAACGTGGTAATGGTGCGATCGCGGTTCGTTTGGGCTTCAATCAGTTGTTCTTGGAATATCTGGGCTTTCACACACATATTATCTCTATCAGAGGCAGAAATTGCTCCATCTTCATAGAGGGTTTCATATCGGTGACACTCCGTATTGGCATTGTCAAGTTGGGCTTGTATGCGTTTAATGGTGGCTTGTTGCGTCGCTTTTTGTCCTTGTATTTCCGCTTCAATGTGAGAAATTTGAGCTTTTTGAGCGTTAATTTCACCAATTTTAGCTCCTGCTTTCACTTTAACCAAATTAGCTTTAGCAAGCATCACTTGAGATTTAGCTTGATTCAATGCTGCTTGGAGGCGATCGCGGTTATGGAGAATGGCAATGACTTCCCCTTTTTTTACCCATTGCCCTTGTTTAACAAACAAATGTTCTACTCTAGCCCCCTGTACTAAGGTGGGAACCGAGACATAAATGACTTCCCCAAGGGGTTCTAATCTTCCCCTAGCTGCTACAGTTTCTAGGGTTATTTTTTCTGTGGGCAACCTATTAACGGGTTTCACCTCATTGCTAACAGATGATTGCATTTTAAAACTAATGGCTAAAGTTGCCACAGAAGAACCGATGACCGCTAAAACCATCATCAATATAGACTTGAACCCCTTATTTTCTCTTGGTAGCTTGTTCATTATTACCTATCATGCTTAGAAAATATGTCAGGCTGAGGAGGAAATTTAGGTTTCAATTGTAAAAGATATTCTCTTTATTTTTCTTGTCCCAGTTGATCCTCTTGTTTAAGAAATATTAAAAAAATAAACATTAATAATTTATTTATCATTCAAGTTCAGATTTTGTAGTATATCTAGAGAAATTGGGATCATTATTCTCAATAATCACCCTAATGACTAAAATACAGTTAGAGCGTATTCTTGAGGCAATGAGCAAGTTGTTCAAATTTAAAAAGGCGTATAGCCAGCGGTTAAAATAGCAACTTTTTACTTTACAATCGAGTAATCTTTTGTTATTAAACTTAAAGTATAAGAGGAAACATACTTTAAACTTAGACAAAATCGGACAAAATCAATTTTCAAGTTAAAAATTAGTTAAAAGCAATCTTTTTATGTAAAGTAAAGTCAAGAAACACAAATAAATATCACAAAAATGAACTATTGACAAAAAAATAATGTTCGATTTTCTCAACTTGTTTTAAATTAATTGGTGTTGATAACTTGACTGTGATCAAAAAGAGCCTGGAGGGAGAAATGACAAAAAAACGAAACCTGATCCATCTTCTTGCATTGAGTCCACCTATCCCCTTGTCAGTACCAACTACCTCACTCAGCCAAAAATCTCAAAGAAATAGAGTTGGGCTATAAATAGCTCAACTCAACCAAAAAATCTCAAACAATAGTCTTTTCACACTTATCTAACCCCTCGGGGATAGAAGATTTTAGACCATTATGTTTACTATTCTAACAGTTTCAACATTATTCTTCCAGGAAAATCGAAGCAAAGAGTTCCCATTCCAACCGACATTATTCGGCCAAATGAGACGTACCTTTCTAAATATTGCTCCTGAAGAAGCCACTTTTGAAAGACGGAAGTTTCTTGCAACTGACAGTAAGAAACAACAGCATCTAGAAACCATTGGTAAAACCTTTTTGCAAGGATACGAAATAGCGATCGCGTTTAACGATCCGAATCTTGTGATTGTTCAGTTGAACAAGATAGAAGAAGAATATCGCGGTTTTGCCTTTGAAGGGGCTGCTATGGGTTTAGCCTTATTAGATCGCCTAACCCCTTGGAATAAGACCAGAATTAGCCAATTTTTAAGCCTAGAAGGTCAAAATCATATTTATATGACCTATGTAGGCATTGGCTGGCTATTAGCCCGACTTCCTGGAGGCGTTCAGTGGTATTTAAGGAAATTGGAAAACAGACAAAGAAACGAAGTAAATTTTTCTCCCTCTGCTTCCTCTGCTTCCTCTGCTCCCCACACTCCCCACCCTTCCCACACTCCCCACCCTCTCATCGGTTGGTTAGCCATCGATGGCTATGGGTTTCATCAAGGATACTTTCATTGGCGTGAGTATATACAAGGTATTCTTCCCCCTAAAAATTTATCAGGATATAGCTGTCGGGTGTTTGATCAAGGGTTAGGTCGGAGTCTTTGGTTTGTCAAAGGGGCAAATCTTGAGGCTATTGAAAGAGCGATCGCTCAATTTCAACCCAGTCGTCGGGCTGATTTATGGAGTGGGATTGGTTTAGCTTGTGCCTATGCTGGAGGCATAGAAAACAGCCAGTTAGGGGTCTTAAAACAAGTGGCTAAGCCCTATTACCCTCAATTTGCTCAAGGGGTAGCATTTGCTGCCAAAACTCGTCTGAGAGCAGGGAATTTAACGGAACATACGGACATAGCGGTACAGAAATTATGTGAAATGTCAGTCCAACAAGCGGCTGATCTTACCGATGACACGCTTGTCGGACTGTCCTATGGACAAACTATTCCCGCTTACGAACAGTGGCGACAACGGATTCAAAACTATTTTGTCTAAATAGTCATTAAGAGAATGAGAAACTTAAAACGTGCCATCAAACGCTATGGCAAGCATATCTTAGCGTTTACTGTGATTATGATCTTGTTTGCCTTTTCTCGGCTTCCTGTGTTATCAGCAACGGAAAGGGCAACCATGGCCTCACGGTTTGAATTTACCCGTTTTCCTTTACCTGAAGTGGTAGAAAAGCCTTATCATCAGCTTAGGGAAGTTAATCCCAGTTTAGAGCATATTTCTGGCTGGATATCGGCTGTAGGGGCTGCTGTTGCCTTAAACGATCTCGATGGGGATGGGTTAGATAATGATGTTTGTTATGTGGAACCCCGTAACGATCAGGTGATTGTGGCACCCGTACCTGGAACTGGCGATCGCTATGCACCCTTTACTTTATTTCCTGCCAACCTTCCTTATGATCCTGTAACCACTGCACCTATGGGTTGTTTACCAGGGGATATGAATGAAGATGGGGTGATGGATCTGTTGGTTTACTATTGGGGACGCACTCCAGTTGCTTTTATCAAGGCAGGGGGCAACCCACCCTACCCTCCCAGGAGGGGAAGGCAGGAGGCAGAAGGAGAAAAACATAGGACTTTATTAAGTCTTAATGGGGATAATTATTTGCCTCAAGAAATTGTTTTTACAGTAGAAAAATGGTACACCAATGCTGCTACTTTTTCTGATCTGGATGGGGATGGACACCATGATTTAATCATCGGTAATTATTTTCCTGATAATTCTGAAATTATCGATCCTTATAGTAGCAAAATAGAACAAATGCAAGATTCTATGACCCGTGCTTATAATGGGGGTAAAAATCGAGTTTTGTTATGGAGAAAAGATCCGAATAAACTTGCTTACGAAGATATTAATATTTTTGATAAGCTAACAACTTATGGCTGGACATTAGCAGTAGGAACGGCAGATTTAGATGGAGATTTATTACCCGAAATCTACTTTGCCAATGATTTTGGTCCCGATAGATTGCTCCATAATCAGTCAAAGCCAGGACACCTTAAATTTGCTCAACTTCAGGGAGAAAAAGGGTTAACTACCCCTAATTCTAAAGTATTGGGTCATGATTCTTTTAAAGGAATGGGAGTAGATTTTGGGGATATTAATCATGATGGTTTATTGGATATTTATGTGAGTAATATTGCCGATGAATATGCCCTAGAAGAAAGTCATTTTCTCTTTACAAGTACAGGAGAATCTGATAAAATAAAACAGGGAATTGCTCCTTATAAAGATGAAAGCGAAGCGTTAGGATTATCTCGTAGTGGTTGGGGTTGGGAAACTAAGTTTGCTGACTTCGACAACGATGGAGAATTAGAAGCCCTGCAAGCCACTGGATTCCGTAAAGGAGAGATTTATCGTTGGCCAGAATTACAAGAATTAGCATTAGGAAATGACCAGTTATTAAAAGTAACAAAAAGCTGGTTTAAGTTCCAAGATGGGGATGATTTAAGTGGCCATCAACATAACCCATTTTTTGTCCGTGCAACGGATGGTCGTTACTACGATTTAGCCCGAGATTTAGGGTTAGATGAGCCTTATGTAACCCGAGGAATTGCCACCGCAGACGTAGATGGGGATGGAGACTTAGACTTTGTATTTGCCAATCAATGGGAAGACTCCTATTTTTATCGCAACGATAGCCAGAATACAGGAGCATTTTTAGACCTAAAACTATTGCGCTATAGTAACGATTCTCTTTCCGAGGCGATCGGTGTATCGGTGACAGTGAGTTTACCCGATGGACAGAAGTTAGTCGCTCAAGTAGACGGAGGAAATGGACATTCTGGGGTGAGAAGTTCTCGATTGCATTTTGGGTTAGGGAAAGTGAAGAAAGATGCTGTTTTACCCGTTGAAGTGCAATGGCGCGATACACAAGGACAACCCCATCACACAAGTTTGTTGTTAGCACCCGGTAGCCATAGGGTGTCACTGGGAAGTACGGCAAAACCCGCTTCAGTTAGCTGAAGCTTTAAGAAAACGGTTCCTATTGAGGAATTGAAATTCAACTAAACATCAATGTTAAACAAGGAGTATGAAACCATGACTATTTTCAATCCACCGAAGTTTGTTACCCGTAGTTTAATCGGGGCTGTGGGATTAAGTGCGATCGCGTTTTTGGGTGTTCCAGAATCAGCTAGTGCCAATGTCGTCTGTGGTTTAAACCAAGGCAGTTTTGTTCAAGGACCCAATTGGGTATCAGAATGTCCTGAAGGGATGGATCTATTTCCTAAGTCGTGGGCAATTCTTGATATCTGGCTGTTGAATCCTGATGGGAGTATGGGCCAACAATTTGATAATTTAATGTTCATGGGGCCTGCGAAAATTACCAGAGAGGAGGGTAGCAACGGGATTATCCTCACCCAAATTAGCGAGACACTCGTAGCCGAGATTCCTGGTTTGGGACCATTAACCTTAACAGGGAATGGAACTGGAGCTATCGAAGATCTAGATGGAGATGGCATGGCCGATAGCTTCTTTGATGTTTTTGCCCAAATAGAAACGCCAGATGGTATTTGGACAGCCTTAGACCCTATCAAAGTTACAGGAGATCGTCTCTTGAAAGGGGTTTCTCCTGATATGCTTTCACCGGAGGAGCGTACATACGATCCTACTTACTTTGGAGCTACGAATTGTCCTGAGCTTAATGATAAGTATGATCCAAACGATCAAGAAGTTGTTGCTATTGCCTATAAAGGATGTACACCAGTTACCTTATTCGATGAGGATAACAACCCAGTAGCAATCTTACACAGCGAAATTCACATCGTTCATCCTTCTGTTCCTGAACCCTCCACAACCCTTGGTCTTCTCTTCTTAGGGTTGGGATCTATTGCAGGTTTAAAACGCAAGGATAAGGCTAAGAAGTAATTATTTGTGGTTGGGTTGAACAAGGTTTAACCCAATCTACCTAATTCATAGTGACCTAAGGGTGGAGTGAGTAACAAGTGTGAGGAGAAACAATCAACAGTTTATTTTATACAAGGAGAAAAAATGTGACTATTTTCAATCCACCAAAGTTCCTTACCCGTAGTTTAATGGGGGCTGTGGGATTAAGTGCGATCGCCGTCAGTATTACTGCTCCTGCTGCTCATGCAGGGAAACTAAGAGCAGGGTTTGACTTTTGGAAGACTCCTGACGGTGGCGGTACTGTCGAAATACCAGAGATCATGATTCAGGGAGGATTTATCACCATGGATGAAATGTCCTCTCTTCCATTCACTATACCTGCGGGTGTGTATGTTTTAGATGGACATCCTACAGGAACGATGGGCTTAGAACAACAACAAGAAACCGTAATTTGTTTTGACCAGCATGGAAACGCAGTGAGTGGAGATTCTGAGCATGTAGTACAGTGTCTCCCTGAGCCTAATGTACCTGATCCTGACCCTTTAGAGTGGACAGATACCATAGTTGAGCGATTAGAAGATTCAGCCCAACTGAGCGAAGTAGGGGATATGGACATCATTCCCATACGAATGAAATCGGTGTCATTGGTAAGCCAAGATGTAATTCCAGTTCCTTTCGATGATGATGGCACTGTGATTACTAAGGATTATGTCATCAAAGCAACGGCAGCCGATGAGCAATTGACAGGAAATCTTAAACTTACCGTAACTGAGGTCGAGCAGATGGGTAATATGACATTCATTCGGGGTATACCAAGTATAGGAGACCCTAACGACCCGAATAATGTATGCGTTCAAAATATTGAATCTTTTGACCCCGATAGTCCTAACTTTGTTCCTGATTGTCTCGGTCTGCCTGTTAGCTTCGACTTGGCATTTAAGAATGTTGCCGACCCGAATGATGTATCACAGACTTTTTTCTCAGGCATGATCCCTCTGGAAGATGGAACAGTAGATCCTAGCAGGGTTTTCTTTGAATTCAAGAAGACGACTCCTGAACCTTCTACAGCCCTTGGTCTTCTCTTCTTAGGGTTAGGGTCTGTTGTCAGTTTAAAGCGCAAGGACAAGGCTAAGAAGTAATCATCTTTCTTATTTCATCGAAACTCCTCAAAAAGTTAGGTTGGGTTTTTTGAATAGCAACTCAACCTTCCCTAATTTTTTAATCAACCAAATATATCTATTGACCAACGGAGTATTAAACCATGACTATTTTCAATCCATCTAAGTTACTTACCCGTAGTTTAATGGGGGCTGTGGGGTTAAGTGCGATCGCGTTTTTGTCCGTACCAAAATCTGCTAAAGCGCAAGCTTTTATGGTAGGTGCTGAGGTACAAACATTAGTGAAAGACAACGTGATGACTGGTGAACCCTATGTGTCTGGTGCTTTGGGGATGTTCAATACTGAGATGGAAATGTTGAATCTTGATCCTATCAACATCATGCTACCTGATGGGACTCCTAAAACGGTTTTAGTGCGAGAAGATCATGATAAAGTATCTCCAGGTAAAACAACGATATGTCAGATTCAGCTTGGTCTTGATCCGATGGATCTATGTTTTACCAATGATCCTAATGATCCTAATTTAGGGAGGTATAAGATTGATAGCTACTTCGATATCTTCATCGAAACCTCATTCGATGATGGTATTTGGTTCGACTCAATGGGATCGTCACGGGTAATACTAGCCGATGGACTAGGTTCTCCTCCGGGAATTATAACTGATAGTCCTTTACTTCCACCAAATCAAGGATCATACATCAGTCCAGACAACTTTCACAATATGTTGTGGGCTGCAATTAAAGGGGTCGAAGGTACGGTTGATGGAGTGATAATTGATATTGATCATAAGAACTTTGTCGATGTGCAGCGTATCCCAGTACCAGGTGTTGGTGAAAGGGAGATATTTAATTCTGATGTAGAGGGGGGATTTCAGTTGGAAATAAAACCTCCTGACTTTGGCGATGCACCTGATACCCCTCAAGGATTTAACTACAAAACTTTACTTGCCTCAGACGGTCCACGCTACGACGAGGGCGATGCTCAAAGGCTTGGTCGCAAATGGGATGGTGAACCTGACGGACAACCCACAATTCCAGCTAATGGGGATGACATTAGCCTCTTAGGAGGATTTCCAGCCCCTGTCGATGACGAAGATGGTGTTATTTTTGGGGACAGTTTTGTGGACATAATTTTCAATATTACTCGACCTGGTCCACACAATTACAACATCCGAGCTTGGTGGGATATAGATAAAGATCGGTGCTTTGATCATCAAGGAGAAGTAGGTTTTGACGATATGTGCCCAGGAATGGAGAGTGAGTTGTTTATTGATGATAATCTCCTCCTTGGGCCGGGTATTCCTCCTATAGATCCTGAGGTAATAGTCCTAGCACCAGATTTATTTCAAAAGCGTTATGAACTAGACTTTGATCCCAGGGACTTCTACAGTCGCTTCCGCTTAACTTGTGACCCAGTAGGAGATGTACCACCTTTTACAGAGGTATCTTCAACAGAAGACTGTAACACGTTTCCTCAAGAGGAGATGCTAGTAGGCGAAATTGTTATTTCTCACGGCGAAGTAGAAGATTATCCCATGGCTGTCCCTGAACCCTCCACAACCCTAGGTCTTCTCTTCTTAGGTTTAGGGTCTGTTGTTGGTCTAAAACGCAAAGATAAGGCTAAGAAATAATCATCTATTGGTGCGTTAGGTTAAACCAGGGTTAACCCAACCTACCTAACTGAACCTACCTACTCAATCTCATCAGGATTAATGCCCAGTTCTTGCAGTTTCTCAGCTAACCATTCTGCTCTTTGTTTTTCCTGTTTTGCTGTTTCTTCTGGGGTTAACACTAACTTTCCTTCGGGAGTAAAAAACCGCAGTTGGTCATTATCAATTCCTAAATATAGCCCTAATTGTTGACTCCATAACCATCCTTTTTCATTGGGTTCTATTACTTGATATTGACCAGCCATTAATTGAAATCCTTGAAATTCTAAGGTTTCGGGATCAAACCAAAAATAATCAGGGGTACGGAAAATATCTTGATAAATTTCTTTTTTTAATCCTTTATCTGTTTCTGCGGTTGTTGGTGACAAAATTTCTACAATCACATTCGGATATTTTCCCCCTTCTTCCCAAACAACCCAACTTTTACGGGGTTTCTTTTCTACATCTAAAACCACAAAAAAATCAGGTCCTCGAAAATCCTCTGATTTACGTTGACGGGGACTGTAATAAATGGTCAAATTTCCAAACGCATAGAAATCTTGACGCTCTCCCCAATATGATTCTAACGATTGAATCAATAACATTACTTGTCGTAAATGCAGTTCTGTTTCCATTGGTGGTTCATCACTCAGTAAATCACTAGAAGGAACGATAACATCTTCTATTACATCTTGAATCAAAGTCATGACAATTACCCAATCATTTTCCCAATTCAATTTTACCTCAATTCCTCAAAGTAAACCCACGACGACTAATCATCGTCTGGCGGGGTTACGTCGTTTTGCTATTGCCATTACTTTTCTCAATATTTTAGGTCATACTTTCCTCGGTTTTGAACAATCTTGGGCGCAACCTTTTGTGTCTTTATTGGCAGCTTATTTTATGGAATTAAGCTTAGAAACAGTTGAAAGTTTCAGCCTCAAAAAAACACCTCGTTTTTGGGGAAATATAACCACCTTGATTGATTTTCTTTTACCAGCACATATTACGGGTTTAGCAGTGGCAATGCTTTTATATGCTAATGATCGATTATTTCCGATTGCTTTTGCTGCTGCGGTTGCTATTGCTTCTAAATATATTTTTCGAGTAACAATGGGGAATAAATCACGGCATTTTTTGAATCCTTCTAATTTTGGGATTAGTGTCACTTTGCTACTATTTCCTTGGATTGGAATTGCTCCTCCTTATCAGTTCACCGAGAATTTATATGGATGGGCTGATTGGATTTTTCCCATTATTATTGTTTGTACAGGAACCTTTCTTAATGCTCGTTTTACCCACAAGTTACCATTGATTATGGGTTGGGTTGGAGGATTTTTCTTACAAGCAGTTATCAGAAGTTATGTCTTTGGAACTCCTTTAATAGCTGCTTTGTTACCCATGACGGGTGTGGCTTTTGTCCTTTTTACTTTCTATATGATTAGTGATCCAGGAACTACACCGATTACTCCTAAAAATCAAGTTATTTTTGGGCTATCTGTGGCTGCTGCTTATGGAGTTTTAATGATGTTTCATGTCGTATTTGGGATGTTCTTTGGACTCACATTTTTTTGTTTTGTTAGGGGATTAATTTATTATCTAAAACCTCTCGTTGAGTCAAAAAAAGTCTCAGTTCTATCCTTGTCTACAAACTAAAAAGTCTTAGTTAATCATCATGTAACATAATAATTCAGTCATGTTACATTTCCTATAAAAATAAGGAGAAAAAAATGAATACGATGTTATCTAACTATAATCCTCAAATTGCTATTGTTGGGATGTCTTGTCAATATCCTGACGCTAAAAATCCACAAGAGTTATGGGAAAATGTCTTAGCAAAACGCCAAGCTTTTCGTCATTTTCCTGAAGAAAGATTATCTATAAATGATTATTTTTCTTCTGATCAATCTACTCCTGATGCTATCTATTCAAAACAGGCTGCTGTTATAGAAGGGTATGACTTTGATCGCATTACTTTTCGAGTGGTTGGAAGTACCTTTCGTGCAACAGATTTAGTACATTGGTTAGCTTTAGATATGGCTTCTGAAGCATTAAAAGATGCTGATTTTGTAGAAGGTAAAAATTTACCCCATGAAACAACAGGAGTCTTATTAGGTAATACCTTAACAGGAGAATTTTCTCGCGCGAATACACTAAGGTTACGCTGGCCTTATGTGCGTCGTGTGGTAGAATCGCATCTCGTTAATGAGGGAGTATCTAATGAGGAAATACAGATATTTCTTAATAAGTTAGAAATCAAATATAAGGAACCCTTTGAACCTATTGGTGAGGAATCTTTAGCCGGAAATCTATCAAATACTATTGCCGGAAGAATCTGCAATCATTTTAACTTAAAAGGGGGCGGTTATACCATTGATGGGGCTTGTAGTTCATCTTTATTAGCAGTCGCTAATGCTTGTAATCAACTATTAACTGGTGATCTAGATGTTGCTTTAGCAGGAGGAGTCGATCTAAGCATGGATCCCTTTGAATTAGTGGGGTTTGCCAAAGCAGGTGCATTAGCAGAAAAAGAGATGAAAGTTTATGATAAAAAATCCGCTGGTTTTATCCCTGGTGAGGGTTGCGGTTTTGTGGTATTAATGCGTTATGAAGATGCTTTAGAACAACAAAAACGTATCTATGGTGTGATTCGGGGTTGGGGTATTTCTTCTGATGGTAATGGAGGAATGACTCGTCCTGAAGTTGAAGGGCAACTATTAGCAGTCAAACGCGCTTATAAGCGTGCAGGTTTTGGGGTTAATACGGTTAGTTATTTTGAAGGCCATGGCACAGGAACACCTGTGGGAGATAGGGTAGAATTAGAAGTGCTTTCCCATGCCATAAAAGATGCGAAAACCCAGAAAAACTTATCTCTTGAAAGGGCTATTATTGGTTCGGTTAAAGCTAATATTGGACACACAAAAGCTGCTGCTGGAATCGTAGGGTTAATTAAGGCAACAATGGCGATTTATCGACAAATGATTCCCCCTACAACTGGTTGTGATCTGCCTCATGATCTGCTAACTAAAAATAATCCTGTTTTGGAAGTTAATAAAATAGGTCAATTATGGCCAAGCGATCGCTATCTTCGTGTTGGGGTGAGTTCTATGGGTTTTGGTGGCATTAATACCCATCTTGTATTAGAAGGATTAGGAAATATTCGTCGTCAAAAATTAACAGATAAAGAACAATCTTTAATTAGTAGTTATCAAGATACTGAGTTGTTTCTTTTCTCAGCAGCTACAAAAGAAGAATTACAAACCCAACTAACTCATTTATTAGGGTTTAGTTCTAAATTATCTTATTCTGAAGTAGCAGATTTAGCCACAAAAGTCAATAAAAATATCGACTTAAGTTTACCAATTCGTGCTGCTATTATTGCCAAAAAACCTGATGAATTAACTCATAACTTAGAAACATTAGTTTCTTGGATAGATGAAGGAAAAGAAAAGAATCTAAAATCAGATAATATATTTTTTAGCTTAACAAAACAAAAGGCAAAAATTGGATTACTATTTCCAGGCCAATCTGCCCCTGTTTACTTGAATAGTGGACTCTGGGGTGAGCGTTATCCTGAATTAAAACAATTTTACGACTTGGCTAATTTATCTGAAAGTGATGATAAAATTTCCACCAAAACGGCTCAACCTGCTATCGTGACTGCTACGATTGCTGGTTTAAAAATGTTAGGAAAATTCGGCATTCAAGCAGATGTTTGTGTAGGTAATAGTTTGGGAGAATTATCTGCTTTATATTGGGCAGAGGTATTTGATGAAGCTTCTATTATTCGTTTAGCTAAAGTTAGGGGTAAAGCGATGGCAGAATTGGGGAATTCTACAGGAAAAATGGCCAGTATCGCTAGTAATGAAGAGACAGAAAGAGGGTTATTAAATGGTCGTGTTGTTGTCATTTCGGGTATCAACTCTCCTACCCAAACCATTGTATCTGGAGAAGAGTTGGGTATTGAAGATGTGATCAAAAAAGCAACTAAAAAAGGTATTAAAACAGTGCCTTTACCTGTTTCTCATGCGTTTCATTCTCCCTTAGTTGCTAAAGCAGTCACTCCGTTACAAAATTATCTCCAAAATCAAGTTTTAAACCCCATACAAAAGTCAGTAATTTCAACAGTAATAGGGAAATTATTGACTCCAGAAGATGATCTGCGATCGCTGTTACTCAAACAAGTGACTTCTCCTGTCCGTTTTCTAGAAGCTGTTTCTATCGCACAAGAAAATATAGACCTCTTTATCGAAGTAGGACCAGGTCATATTTTAGGACGAATTGTTTCTAGTTTTTCTTCAGTTCCAGTTCTCTCTATGGATAGTGGGAGTCACTCTCTAAAAGGGTTATTTCAGACAGTCGGTGCAGCATTTGTATTAGGAAGTGATATTCGTCATGAAACTTTATTTAAAAAACGGTTTACAAGAGACTTTAATCTTAATTATCAACCCAAGTTTTTTGTCAACCCTTGTGAGTTAGTACCCCAAGCTAAAACTCATGAAGTAAGAGAAGTTGTTTGTTTAGATAAGCAGGGGGAGCAGAGGGAGCAGAGGAGCAGAAGGAGAGAAAATGATACTACTTTCAATAAAGATGACTCTCCCTTAAACTGTGTTCGTCAACTACTTTCAGAAAAAACAGAGTTACCGATAGCAACCATAGAAGAAGATCATCGCTTATTAAGTGATTTACACCTCAATTCTATCAGTGTCGGTCAATTAGTTGCCGAAGCTTCCCGTCGTTTAGGGTTAGCAACTCCCGTATCCCCCACAGACTACGCCAACGCAACTGTGGGAGATATCGCTGAAGCATTGAAAGATTTAGAGGAAATTAAAGAAATAAAGCCCATAGAAAAGGCTCCATTGGGGGTAGATACTTGGATTCGTACGTTTACTGTAGAATTAGTAGAATCTCCCTTAAATGCTTCTCTTGCCACTCCTAACCCCACTGCTGCCAACTGGCATATTATTGCACCCATAGACGATAAGTTGAAAACTCTCCTAGAAACAGCTTTCTCTCAATACGAAGGGAATGGGGTAGTTATCTGTCTTCCTTCTCAAGCTGATGAACAGATCATCGATCATTTATTAGAAGGGGCGAAAATAGCCATTAATGAGTCAAATTATTTTATTTTAGTGCAACAGGGTTACAGTGCAGCCTCTTTCGCCAGAAGCCTGCATTTAGAGAACCCTGACATCAAAACTTGTGTCATTGACGTTCCTATTAATCATCCTGACGCTGTTAACTGGATCATCAAGGAAAGCTTATCTACCGAAGGTTACAACGAAGTTTATTATGATGACAAGGGTATTCGGCGATCGCGTGTCTTGAAGGCAGGAGGCAGAAGGCAGGAGGCAGGAGTTAATCTTTCTCCCTCTGCTTCCCACACCTCCCCCACTCCCCAAACCCTCACCCCCAAGGATGTCCTCTGCGTCACAGGAGGAGGAAAGGGTATTGCTGCTGAATGTGCGTTATCCATAGCTAAAGAAACGGGAGTACGTTTGGCCTTATTAGGGCGATCGCAGCCAGAACAGGATCAAGAGTTAACCCATAACCTAGTAAGGATGCAGTCTCTTGGTATTAAAGTGATCTATGTGTCTGTGGATGTGACAGATGCTGAGAGGGTAAAACAAGCGATCGAACAAATATCTACCAACCTGGGAACAGTTACCGCTATCATTCATGGTGCAGGGATAAACAAGCCTAAATTAATCCAAAATTTAGAAAAAGAGGATATTTTAAAGACTTTAGCTCCAAAAATCCAAGGATTAAACCATATTCTCGCTGCTGTTAACCCTGATAGCTTAAAACAGTTAATTACCTTTGGATCAATTATTGCAGAAACGGGACTCCCAGGAGAAGCAGACTATGGGTTAGCTAATGAATGGTTAAGTCATGCTGTGGAGGAGTTTCAAGAGAAACATCCCCATTGTCACTGTCTTAACTTAGCATGGTCTGTTTGGTCTGGTGTGGGGATGGGAGAAAAGTTAGGCCGTATTGATAGTTTAATGCAGCAAGGTATTACACCCATTTCTCCCGATCAAGGTATCAATATCTTGAAGGGTTTAATGAGTCAATCTTTCTCTAAGACAACCGTTATTGTTTCAGGAAGGTTTGGGGAACCACCTACCCTAAAAATGGAAGCGTTAGAGTTACCTTTCTTACGGTTTTTAGAACAACAAAAAGTCTTCTATCCTGGGGTAGAATTAATCGTTGAAACTGAGTTATCTCTTGATAATGATCCTTACCTAAAAGATCATGTTTACGAAGGAGAATATATCTTTCCTGGAGTGATGGGTTTAGAAGCAATGACGCAAGTTGCCACTGCATTGATGCCCAGTTTAAGGGATACAATCACCTTTGAATCTGTCAAATTTAACCATCCCATTGTCGTATCTGCTGATGAACCTTTAACCCTTCGTATTGCTGCTTTACTATACCCATCAGGAAAAATTAAAACAGTCATTCGTAGTCAACAAACTGGGTTTACTGTGGATCATTTTGAAGCAACGGTTAGTCAGGTAAAAGAACAGTGTGAACAGGGAATAGGTAATATTCCGAACCCAAACAGGAATATTACAAATATTGAGCCACAACAGCATTTATATGGGGAATTATTATTCCATCAAGGACGTTTTCAACGCATTAAAAAGTATCAATATCTAACCGCCACTGAATGTGTAGCAGAAATTGAAACTAAAACCACAAATGAATGGTTTAGTCGCTATTTACCCCATGAATTACTGTTAGGTGATCCAGGAGCAAGAGATGCAGTTATTCACGCCTTACAAGCTTGTGTTCCTCATGCCACAATTTTACCTACAGGTATCGAAAAGTTCACTCTTTATGGAGTTAATAATAGCAAAACTCAATTTGTCCATGCTCAGGAAAGACAACACTTTGACGATACTTTTATCTATGACTTAACCGTGTTTGATGATGAAGGTAACATCTTAGAGATTTGGCAAGGATTAGAACTGCAAATTATTAAACATAAAAATGCCGATGATCCTTGGATTTCTCACCTATTACCCCCCTATTTAGAGCGCAACATTAAAACAGTTGTCCCCGATGCTAATCTCACCCTAATTATCGATGAAGATGCCACCGTAGAGCGTCGGGTCAGAAGCGATCGAACTCTACAACAATTATCTTCCCACCCCTCCCACACTCCGCGTCTTATCAACCGACGAACCGATGGTAAGCCAGAAATCCCCTCAGAGGCGGTTTCCGTATCCCATACAGGAGCGTTAACCCTAGTCGTAAAGGGGGGAAGTGGCTGTGATGTGGAACCTGTTAGAGAGCGTTCTGGTACAGTTTGGCACGATCTCTTAGGAACCCATTATTTAGCCTTAGCGGACATTATTGCTGCCTATAAGGGGGAATCCCTCAATGTGTCGGCTACGCGCATTTGGACAGCAAAAGAGTGTCTCAAAAAAGCAGGAATGATGGTGGATGCACCGTTAATGTTAATGAGTCGCAAGGCTGAATCTCAACCTAAAAATAACAATGCTCAGGTGGTTTGGTTGACCGCAGGAGAGACAGTTATTGGCACGTTTTTAGTCAGTGTCAAAGGGTTTGAAACACCGTTAGTTTTTGCTGTTTTGGTTGAGGAGGTGAACGAAAGTGAAGCGGTTTTAGAAGAAATGCGATCGCTTGATTTTCAAGAAGTTTAGTTTTTGAATTTTTGGTTCGTTTGAGTTTATAGCGAATCCCTGAACTTGTACACACTAAAGAATAACTGGAGACAATGACAATCATGGTATCACCCCTAAAAAAACTTAGATCAATGGGTGTTTTATCCACTTCTGGAAAACCTAAAAAGCCAATCAAGCCAACAACAGGTCTGTCTGCTGTATTTGTTAGTTCCTTAAGTATCCTGCTGATGCCTTCAGTTGCTTTAGGAGTAACTATGAAAATGGATGTATCTACATTAGGCCAAAAAATAGGTTCACTTGAGGTTAAAGATTATGTTGGCGGAAAAGGTCTTAATGGACAAGTTGGTGCAGATTGTTTAATGAATTTTCCGCCGGCAATATGCAATAATTCTGCCACTGTAAATATCGTTGCTAACTTTACAAAAATGACCGATGACCTAGGAGAGATAATACTCAAAGAGTGGTTTCCCAATGGTTTAACGTATATGCAGACTGTGACATGGATGACCGATAAGCAACAGGAACTTTTTCGTGACATGGACGGGAACATCTTAAAGGGTACTCACTCTGATCCGCCGTATATGGGTTATACAACAGCTTTCCGCCCTCCTAATAACAGGCCAGGTGCGAACGATAAGACACCCTGGTATTCAACTCTTGAGCCAACCATGATCCCAGGAGATGTTCCTCCAAACTCCTTCGGAGGAACTGATCAATTTATTGATCGCCCAGGATATCCTTTCCAAGACATTCCTGAAGACCTTAATGGTAACGGAATGCTTGACCCAGGAGAAGACCGCAATGGTAACGGAATGCTCGATGTTTTTGAGGGATTGGCTAATCTCCTAAACGGCAAGAATGGTATGTTGAATTTTGAAACAGTTCTTGTGGGAGTCAAGGAGAAGCCTATAGATGACCCAACAACGCAGATAGATGAAAGACTAACAGAAATGTATAGGGTGATTCCCCTAAAAACCTTCACATGGGGTTTGAATTTCATGTTTGCCGATGATGGGATGCCTGGATTTACTGCTGCTGATTACACCGTAGCAGCTAAACCATTAACATTCAGCGTTGATCCCAGTGATGCCTTTAAAAAAGCCTTCGACCAAAAAGGGGATAACAAAGATGTTGAGTGGAACGTAAAATTTGTTGAACACGCTCCCGAACCCTTAACTATGATCGCTTCTGGTTTAGCAGTCGGGTTCGGCGTTTTATGTCAAAGAGAATACAGCAAAAAGCGTCGCAAGAAGTAATTGAATGTGAGGTCTTTCCCATTGCTTACACAGTTTGCAGGGGTTATTAAACCCCTCAAAGAACCCAAGTTGTGGTTGTTAGGTATGATCGTCAGTCTAACAACCCTTTATTGCAACTTATTTTGGCTCACCAGAACCTTTAAACCCCTAGCCCATAGCCTGATCTTTCTCAGTGCTGTCGCCATTCTGTTGTGGCGAAAACGTCAACAACTCAGCCTCAAAAGTGAACTTTTTTCCAGTTGTCTTGGTAGCCTACTCATCCTCTTTGTTCTCTTAAAAATCAACTACCTCACCAGTGTGGGTTATACCGTCCTCAGCTTACCTTTAATCGCTGGAGTCGGTTTAGTCCTTCTTGCTTCTGGTTGGAGAGGATTAAAACAATATTGGCAAGAACTCAGTATCCTGCTGGTTTTAGCCATTCCTGGAGGACATTTTATCTCCTGGTTTCTTAAACTATTTTGGGTCAATTATCTAGTCAATCAGTCTAAACTTTGGTTACTGTGTTTAACCGGTAGTTTAGGGGCAGTTTACCTCAATTGGTTTATGGTTCATCAAGCTTTTGTTAATAAATTAACCCTAATAGATAAATCTTTACTGGCAGTGATAGCAGTCTGCTGGTTACTGTGGCAAAAACGAGAAACCTTAACTCTAGAAACTCGTCTCTACCCCACCTTATTCGGTCTTGCTTGTTTCGCTTTCTTTCTCTCTAATAATAATTACTATACCCTAAAAATATTACCCTTCTTCTTTGTCTTAGGGTTTGGCTTTTTAACGGCAGGTTTTCGTGTTTTTCAACAATATAAACCAGAACTCATTATTTGTCTGGTGCTTGGTTTATCAGGAATCTTACAAAAACCCCTCAATGAAGAATTAAGCACCTTAACCACCTTAACCACTGACTTAACTACCTTAGTTTTACATCTAATAGGATATCATCCTTTGCGTCAAGGAAATATGCTACTTCTCTACCCAGATGCACTAGCAACCCTTAACGTTAATTATGGTTGTTCCGGTTATGCACAAATCACCTGGTTATTACTCATTGCTGTTATTTTCTTAGCCATGTTTCCTTTTAATTTAAGCAAAAAAATGATTGTTTCTTCCCTAGCTATCATCATTGCTTTTATTTGTAATGGAATACGAATTGCTGTTTTAACCATTTTAGTTGCTGCTGGTAAAATAACTGAGTTTCACTATTGGCACGAAGGCGAAGGATCACAACTATTTTCAATTATTTCTTTGTTTATTTTTGGCTCATTTTGTTTCTATTTAATCAGAACTATGAACCCAGAAGAAATCAATGAAGAGGAATTAGATAACCTATGAAACTTAAAAAAAAACTACAAATCTCTATTTTAGCGATTAATTTTACTGCTATTTTCTTGATGTTGATTCAATCCCTGATTAATCCCAATTTTGCTAAGCCTAAACCATTTTATTTTCCTAAAAAAGTTTCTTTGAACAACTGGCAATTAGTAGAAAGCAATCCAATAAAAATAAAACCCAAACAAAAACAAAAAGGCTCTATATATAAATCAGGAACAAACTATATTTATGAACAAAATAATAGGTTATTAGACATAAAAATGTATTATATAGTCCGTACTCATGGAGAAGTAGATAAGTTTATAAAAGAGCAATATTTGCCTGAGCAAGAGTTTTTATTAAAGACAAATAAACAAGCAAAAACAGGATTTTATTTGACATTTACTCACCAAAAAACAGCTTACTTAACTGCTTGTATTAACCCTAGAGGTGGTAGTACAGTAACTCGTCAACAGTTTGATAAAAATCGAAAACTTTATGATCCGAAACTACACCGTCTTTTCCCTGTAATACTAGGTAAAGAAGACTGGAAAGATTTTCGTTGTCTCTGGACTTATTTATCACTCCCTATTGAAAACTCTTCTCCTGAAAAAGCTTACCAAACCCTCGAAACAGCTTGGATATCATGGTATCAGTTTTGGCATTCTCGCTTTCCTAAATAACATAAGCTAAGGATAATCAGTTAAAGACGAGATTCCTGATGAGACTGTTGAATTTGTTCGGCGATCGCTTATTTACGTCCCACTCATCATAAAAAAGTAAACATACGATAAAAATAACGTACAATAAAAATAACGTACATTAACAAAGTCGTATGAAAGCCAATCCAGGGGGAATCCTTGCGCCTCAAGACGTTATCGGTAGAGACAAGCTCATTGCCAAAATTTGGGCTATATTAGAGCAACAAAGCGTAATCCTCAGCGCAGAAAGGCGCATGGGAAAAACAAATATGATCAAGAAAATGGAAGCGGAGGGGAAAGATAATCAGCTAATCATTTTCAGGGATCTTGAAGGAATGCGATCGCCAATTGAATTTGTTGAAGCTGTGTGGCGAGATGTAGAAAAATATTTAAGCAATAAAGGGAAAACGAAACGAGTTAGGGATTTTTTGAGTCATTTAGAAGGAATTGAATTTAGTGGTATTAAGTTTCCCAAAATAGCAGCAACCCATTGGAAAACTTTATTAACAAAAACCATTGAAGATTTAGTAACAAATCAAGATCGTCAAGTCATTTTTCTCTGGGATGAAGTGCCTTATATGTTGGATAATATGGGGGATGAATTATCAATGGAACTATTAGATACATTGCGATCGCTTCGTCAAACTTATCCTCAAGTTAGGATGGTATTTACGGGATCAATAGGGTTACATCATGTGGTTAAAAAATTAAAGCAAGCTGGCTATAGTAATGATGCAACCAATGATATGTATCCTATTGATGTTCCTCCCTTATCTTTAAACCATGCAACAGAGTTAACGATTCGTTTAATAGAAGGAGAAAAAATAGAAACGGAGAACATTGAAATGATTGCTAAATATATTTCTGAATCTGTTAATTTTATCCCTTTTTATATTCATCATTTAATTACTGAACTGAAATTTATTGATGGTGTAATTGATAAAAGCACTGTAGAACAAACAATTAATAAATTGCTGCTTAATCCCTTGAATCCTTGGAAAATGGAGCATTATCTAGAAAGAATTGATAATTATTATACAGCAGAACAAAAAAAATATGCTACGAAAATTTTAGATATTTTAGCCGTTGAAGGAGGTTTATCTTTTCATGAGTTATGGAATCGATTGGCTATAGATCCTAATATTTCAGAAGAAGAAATGGGGCGATCTATTTTAAGATTATTGATGAAAGATTATTACTTAATTCAGGAGGATAAAAATTATAGATTTCGCTATGATATCATTAGAAAATATTGGGAAACTTCCAGAAGCTTAGGTACTTGATATTATTAAGTAAAACCTTGTAAGGTGGGCAATGCCCACCCTACTTATTACTTCTTCAACCTCAACTGATCATAATTATGGACAATAATTTTCTTTCCACTTTTACCCCTAGTTTAATGTCTGCAAATACCTTAGAAGCTATCTTTGTACAGAGACAAAAATTAGTTGAAGATTTAATTGAATCAGTGTGTAATAGTGTGGAAACAGCTAATAAACATTTTCGTTTATTAATTGGTATGAGAGGTATTGGCAAAACCCATACTATTGCATTAATTTATCATCGTTTGAAAAAGAGAGAAGACTTACAAGATAAATTATTAATTGCTTGGTTAAAAGAAGAAGAATGGGGTGTAAGTTCTTGGTTAGATTTATTAATAAGAATATTTCATAGTTTAGCAATTGAATATCCACAATCATATGAAACAAAATTACAAGAAAAAATTGAATCTTTATATCAATTATCTACTGAAGATGCCACTTATCAAGCAGAAAGAATATTACAAGACTTTATAGGTGATAAAACCTTACTGTTACTAACTGAAAATCTTGATGAAATTTTTAAGGGTTTAGGAGACATTGGACAAAAACAATTTAGAGCTTATTTACAGAATAATAACTTAATTACTATTATTGCCACTAGCCAAAGTTTATTTGCTGGTGTTAGCAAAAAAGAATCACCTTTTTATTGTTTTTTCAATACTAAACCTTTAGATAAATTAACCATTGAAGAAGCAACAGAATTATTAAGGAATATAGCACAACTACAACAGGATAAAGAATTAGAATTATTTATTGCATCGTCTATAGGAAAAGATCGTATTAAAGCCATTCATCACTTAGCAGGAGGTAATCATCGAGTATATGTTATTTTCTCACAATTTTTAACTCGTAATTCCTTAGATGAATTAGTTAAACCCGTTATGAAAACCTTAGATGAATTAACCCCTTACTATCAAGCAAGGATGAAATGGTTATCACCCCAACAAAGAAAAATTATTGAATTATTATGTGAAAAATCCGAAGCGTTACCTGTTAAAGAAATTGCTCAACGCTGTTTTATTAGTCATCAAACTGCATCAAGTCAACTGAAAGATTTACGACAAAAAAGTTATGTAACCCATGAATCTATTGGTAGAGAATCTTTTTATGAATTACAAGAACCATTGATGCGAATCTGTTTAGAAGTTAAGAAGCAACGAGGAGAACCTATAAAATTATTTATTGATTTTTTGCGAATTTGGTACACGAAACAAGAATTAAGAGAAAGATTATTACAACTTCCAGAAAATTGTTTAGAAAGAGACTATATTAATCATGCTTTGGAAGTTCAAAAAAATTTAGTGAGGGAAACTATAGATAAAGAATCTATTGCCGTTGAAGAGTTGGTAATACAAGGTATTGAACAAGGGGAAGCAGGAAATTTAGAAGCAGCTTTAGAGCTATTTGAGGAAGCAATTAAAAATAATGATTATGATCATCAAGCCTGGTATAATCGAGGGGTTGCATTAGATGAGTTAGGAAGGTTAGAAGAAGCGATCGCGTCCTTTGACAAAGCATTAGAAATCAAACCAGATCTACATCAAGCTTGGCATAACCGAGGGAATGCTTTATTTAATTTAGGAAAATTAGAAGAAGCGATTTCTTCTTGGGACAAAGCATTAGAGTTGAAACCCGATGATCACCAAGCTTGGTATAATCTAGGCATTACATTACATAACTTAAGAAGGTTTGAAGAGGCGATCTCTTCTTACAACAAAGCATTAGAATTGAAACTAGATAAAGATGAAGCTTGGTATAATAGAGGGATAACATTAGGTAAGTTAGGAAGGTTTGAAGAGGCAATTGCTTCTTATAATAAAGCAATTTCATTAAATCAGAATTATTCTCTTCCTTGGTTTAATCGCATTAAAGTGATGTTTAAATTCAATAATTGGGAAGATGGATTTAAACAGCTAGATGAGGCTTTAAACCGATTTGTTAATATTAAAAAATACTATACAGGAGATACAAGGGAATATATTAACTTTATCTGGGATAGTACCAGAGATATTGATGTTTGGAAATCTCGCATTGAAACGTTAGTCAACATTTATGACAAACACCAAGTGGTATCTAATTTAAGTAAAGGAATTGTCGATCATATTCCTACGTTAATGTCAGAAATAGTTAGCGATAAATTAGCCCGTACTTGGTTAGAAATTTGGCAATCTATTGTAGGAGATAAACCAGAATTATCCATCGCGTTGCGCTTCCTAAAAATTGCAGTGCAATATAAAGAAAGCAAAGGAGACAGAAGAGTATTGATGAAATTAGCCAAAGAAGAAAGAGAAATCCTTGAACCGTTGGTGATGGGAGGAGTCAGAAGTCAGGAGTCAGGAGTCAGGAGTCAGGAGTCAGGAGTCAGGAGGAATTAATAATGTGTAGTGCTATAATTCTAAATTCCTTACGCCCCAAACTAGATATCTCTAGTTATTTTTGAGAACTGGTATAGCATTTCCTGGACTCATGAGGTACACCGAGTATTCAACTTCTGAACTCCTGAACTCCTGAACTCCTAAAATTGAAAGAGTTTGTACCTCACAAGTATGGGAACTGCTATATTAGGTTATATTTGAGGATTAAGTAATGAAAACTGTTACCTTAGCAGAACTACAAAAGAATATTGATCAGTTACTAGATGAGATCCTAAAAACAGGAATTCCTATAGAAGTTAATAAGGATGGACAGTTATTAAAAATTATTCCTATTAACAAACCAAAAAATAGCATTCCTACAGCTACTTTATCAAAACCTGAAAGCAAATTGTCTGATTCACTATTATTAAATGAATTAGAAGATAATGAGACATTATTTGACAGAGATAAAGATACAGGAAGAGACATTATTCTATGAATTATCTACTAGATACTTGTGTGATTTCAGAATAGGCTAAAAAGAATCCAGATCAACAAGTTATCCAATGGTTAGATGATCAAGAAGAAACGAATTTATTTGTTAGTATTTTAACCATTGCTGAACTCAAAAAAGGAATTATTAAAATTGAAAAACGGCAACCATTACGGCATCAAAAATTAATCAAGTGGTTAGAGATTATTGAGCAAAGATTTAAGAATAGAATTTTACCATTAACCAATGATATTCTTATGACTTGGGCTAAAATTTCAGGTGAATCTGAAGCTAAAGGTACGAAGTTGCCTATTATGGATAGTTTGATTTTAGCCACTGCTTACGAACATCAATTGGTTATTGTTACGCGTAATATTAGCGATTTTACGTCTTCAGAGGTTCAGGTTTTTAGTCCTTGGGAATTATAGCCAGCAGTTTCCATCAGTTTCAATTTCATTCCATCGTCTCATCTGTCTTGCTTCTCATCAAACTCTCAGATAATTTAAGTAGGGGTCAACGGCCGTTGACCCCTACAAAAACTATTTAATTTCGAGCGATGGTGTAAACATTAGTTTGATCATTAAAGGTAATAGTATAACTACCAGAACCTTCAGTGACAGGGATATCTGCACCAGTTTGATCGGCAATCCCGTCGCCGTTATTATCCCCGAAATTCAACGACCAATCTCCGTTAATATCAAATTTAAACCGTTCCGCGCCACCGTTACCAAAGCTTTGAGTGGTTGTCCAGGTATAATTATCTACCAACGTCATCGGTGTCGTTCCCCAGGTATTAGGGGTTCCTCGAAACAAGACTTGAGGATACTCAGAGATAAATTCCGTTGCAGGATAACGTTCTTTAACAATCTCATAAGAATCCCAAATGGCCTTATCAGTGAGGGATTTTACCAACTTAACGTATTCTGCATGGGTCCAAGCTAAAGGCGTGGCACTATTCGTCCCTTCTCCGAAGGTAAAATTATAAGTGTTATTACTACCCACATTGTCCCATACCTGTTCTGGAAGCATTAACCCCTCATTGGCAAACAGTTCCATCCCACGCACATACAGATCGCTCAAACTAGCGATATCTTCATCGCTAAGAGTACCGTCATTATTAGCATTAGCTAACCCTAACTCATAATGACCCCGTTCACCAGTAAAGAACGGCCAGACGCGGCCTCTTTGGTCTTGCGCACCACCGATATAGCTAGAACCGTCCCCAGTGCGTTCGCCGTAGCCATCGTTTCCATAGCGTCGCCAACCCACATAGGTTTGACTTTCTCCTGGAAAGGTAAACTCATACTTAACCCGTAAATTTTCAGGGAGATTGGTATCATCCAATTCTACCAAAGAGTCGAGAATACGAGGATCATCTGCACCCCGAACACCGTAGCGAACCAATTCCAAAAAGCCTCCATCTAAGACTTCTTTTTCATTGATGGCCGGACGGCCATTGCTAGGATTAATATTAGCCCCGTCATTAGGGTCTGTATTTTGGGTGATTCTCAGATAATATTGTCCGTTATTATTCCCTTGGGTATGGGTTCCCGTGGTGGTGAACATGGAGGACTCAATGGCTGCTTCATATTCATCTGCTTTCTGATGATAATAGTTAGCAGCTAAGGGATCATTGGCCACTGTTTCTGCAATATCTGCTGCGGCCACTAACCCGGTAATGGTGGCTGCGGTGGTAGATGGAGAATAGCCAAATTGTTCTTCCCAGCGTTCTTGTTGGGTGTTGGGAGGAATAATGGTTGCATTGTTATCCCGTATCGCAACAGTGCCACCGTTGGATAAAAACTCCGCTGCTGGTTTGAGCATCCTATTATACCAACCGGTGATCTCTGCATCAGAAAGAACTCCAGCTTGCCATAATTTCCAACCCAACATGATCGGCATGGCAGCTTGGTCTAACTGAACCTGATACCATTCTAAAGTTCCGTCAACGGGGGTTTTTTGTAAAAACCAACCAGTTGCTCCACTATTATCAGGGGTACTGGAGGTGACTTGCACTTTTTCGAGGTATTCAAAGGCTACTAACGGGGTTTCGAGATCCCCTTCCGCTAAGAAAGCCATGGCGACTTGATAAAAATCTCTGGGCCAAACGGCACGATAACCAGTAGCATCGTTCTCTGCGTTAATGGTATCTCCCCAAGGAATAGACAAAGAAGCAATCAACGCCCCTGCATTTTCCTTGTCTTCCATGGCTTTTAAGACAAGCGCGCTGGCATAGAGTTGTTTTCCTCCATCTCTGGTTTGGGCTACCATGTCGGGTAAATTGGTCAATGTGGCCAGATAATCTTCCCAACCAATAGCCTCACCAATTCCATTGTATTTGGCTAAAACGTTGGTATAACCGTCGCTGAGGGTTCCGTCTGCTTGGGCAGTTGAAGCTGCCAAGGAATCACCAAACCCCACTACAACATCAAAGGTTGAGGTTTCGGAGTTAAGGGTAGGCATTTGCGCCATCAACGCCACGTTACCGCCACCATTATCCGCATAGTCAAAATTCCAATCCATCACCCCGTTATCGTTTAAGTCCGTGTAACCATCGGACTCCCCTACAAAACCGGCGGAGGTTTGGACGAAATCGGCACTACTTTTCAGGGTTAAATAGACGGTTTCCCCTTGTCTTGCACTAATGCTATTTCCGTCCACAAAGGCAACATCACTGCTACCTGTATTATCCATGTGAGGATTGAGCAAAATATAAGGAGTGATATTATCCTCGTTAGCTGTAAATGTTACCCGCATAAACAGACTTTGGCGATCGGGATCGGTAAAAATATCTTTTTGAATTTCATACTTACCCTCTTTGTCTGTATTGGTGATGCGATAGGCTAAGGATAAGGGTTTGCCTTCGTCATCGGTGTGGATGTATTCAATGGTGGTATCGGTGTCTAATCTTTCTTCATCAAAGAAGCCATCCCCTGTAATTAAAAACTGTAAATCCTTAATTTGGGCTTTGTGAATTTCTCCAAAGGCAGTTTCAGTGACGATACCTTCAGCTAAGGAAAACCAAACTTTGGAGATGGTTCCTGTTTCTCCTGTGTCACTGTACTGTTTATTAGCATAGGTTTCATAGGAGGTTCCAATGCCTGTTTTTCCGGCATAAGTCCATACAGAAGGTGCGCCTGGAGCTCCAAACGCTGCACCGCCTCCTACCGCCAAAGCGGGGTTGATTCCGAAGAACCAAACCGCACACAAGGCAATCAATTGTATCCATAACCAACGTTTCATGTTCATAGGTGCATAAGTCCTTATCGAGTTGTTAATGTGTTGTTATTGCTCAATATTGAGCGTTGTCTTCCTGCCCACCCCGCCCCACCCCAGATCTGAAGTTAACGTCCTATCACCCCTGGTGCTAGGGGTTGTAATCGTAAAATGTAATAAGGCGGACTAGCGGTCATTTCCCCTCTATTGAGAGGAGCAGAACGATGTAATTGGTTACAATTACAGTACAAGTAACCATCGGGCCCAAAGCTAAAAGAATCGGTCCACCTTAACCGTTCATCCTCACTGAATAACTCATAGGTGCGATCGCTTTTAATGACTCCGATGGCATTTAGGGCCAAATCCCCTAGATAGAGGTTATTGTTTTGATCAATGGAAATCCCGTCGCAAATGGGGCGATCGCTATATCGTTCTACCCGTTCGGCTAGTTCCTCAGCACTCAAATGAGCATTGGCTAGATCGGCACTTTTAGCGCGATACAGGCTATTACTGTGCATAGGACAAAAATAAAGCCATTCGTTGTTAGCATCCAATACCAAGCCATTAACCCCCAAATGGGGGCGAAACAAACGACCATCTGGTTCTTGCATCTGTACTGGTACCCCATCAATAATGAGATCCCGATCTTCTGGAATTACACTTTGATGGCCTTGTAAAATCCGAGTAGCTAATCCTGTGTTTAAATCAACCCGTATTAAGGCCGCCTCGTTGCCTTGGATGGGATCAGAAATATAAATAACATTACGAGTTAAATCAATAGCTAAATCATTGATAAAAGAGTCGCTATAGGTGATGGGAGGGGGTAAATAAATGATTCTGGCTAGTTTATGGTTGAGAGTATCCCAAGCCACCAGTTTGGGTAAAGACTTATGTTGAGTTCCGTTATCCAATATCCATAACCAACCATTGGCATCCGCTTGAATACCTAAAATGCTATCAAATTCAATTAGAGAAGCATCTTCCCCAGTGGGATAAGGCTGTAATTCTTCATTAACCAATTCAGCTACTGCCATCTCTGGATTATAGAATTGATGAAGACTGAGAAATATTCGACCTTCTGCTGTGAGAGTGATATTACCCGGTGGTACGGGTAAGGCAGCTACAACGGTTATAGCAGTTGATAAATTGGCCATAATCCTCTTGTTTGTTGAATTTAATGGAAAGGAGGGCGGGGAGTGTTAGAAGGGTGGGGAGTGTGGGAAGAGAGGGGAGGGTGGGAAGGGTGGGAAGTCAGAATATTCTCCCTTGTCTCTCTTATCTCCCCAGTCTCCCAGTCGCCCCCTGCTGCCCCTGCTCCCCTGCTGCCCCTGCTCCCCTGCTCCCCCAGTGGTGTTACTTACCAACCGGAGACAGGGTTTTTAAGGAAGTAATCACAGCTTCGGCCACTGCACCCGAAGACGCAGGGTTTTGTCCTGTGATTAAATTGCCATCCTGTACCACTTTTTCTTGAAAGTCGTCGGTTTTGACAAATTCTGCCCCTAATTCACACAGTTTGCTCTCCAATAGGAAGGGAACAACTTCATGGAGTCCGACGGTTGTCTCTTCACTGTTGGTGAAGCTAGTGACCTTTTTCCCTGCAACTAAGGGGGTTCCATCGGCTTTTTTGGCTAATATTAGCCCTGCTGGACCATGACACACCGCAGCAATTATTTTTTCTGCGCGATCGAATGCTTCGAGTAAGTTGGCGAGTTGTTGATCTTGACAAAGATCCCACATGGGGCCGTGGCCACCTGGAAGAAAAATAGCATCGTAGTCCTCTGCTTTAATTTCCGTTAAGGGAACGGTGGTTTTAAACTGTTGTTGGGCAGTTTCGTCTTTGAAAAAACGGCGAGTGTCTTCGGTTTGAGATTCCTCTTGGACACTTCTATCATCCATGGGGGGTTCTCCTCCTTCGGGAGAAGATAGGGTAACGTCAAAGCCAGCATCAACAAAGCGATAATAAGGATTAACTGCTTCTTCTAGCCAAAATCCGGTTTTTTGTCCGGTTTGGCCTAATTTGTCGTGAGAAGTAATCACTAAGAGAATTTTTTTAGTCATAAGTCTTGTTTTTTGAGAATTGATATTGGACTGGTTTAAAACATCTTTTGCTTCAGAAATTAACTCCTATTTTATTCACACTGTAACACAAAAATTTTGTAGCTGACATTTAAGGAGATTGTCTGATTTTTAGCAAAAATAGAGTGATTTTCTATACTAAGTTTTCCAGAAAACTAATACTAGGAGCAAAGAAATATTCTCCTCCTTTCATGATTACCCAAAGTTGAAAGGGAAATGTTTTAGTTTCCTTTTCACCCCATTTAATTGGCCATTGTTGTGGGATATTTGAGTTTCCTTGACCAATAACAGGATCTAATCCCACTTGAACCTGAATAAAACGATGTTCATTTGCCCATCTTTTTTGAATAAAATCAAATTGATTTTCAACATTAGATTGAAAGCAAAGAAACAGTAATCCTGAGCCAGTTTCTGGTTCTTTAGTTACGTCATTTTCTCCATAGCTAATAGATCGTCTCGCAATACGATGTCTTTTTTCTGCAATTAAGTCTTCTTTGAACTCAACAGATGATTCTAATCTTCCTGTATCTCCCCGAGGATTACTTTTACGGATATGGGCGTGAAACGGACATTTTGTGGCTTCAATATCTTGGTCATAATTGAAGTTATTGTTTGGTTTTTCTCCCTTACTCAAGTCTGATTCGGTTACAGGAGTTCCGTCAGCAAATCGTCCCACTACTAAGGCCCCTGCTAAGTCATTATTGATGTTTAAATCATCAGCCAATTGCCGTTGATCTTGACGGAAAGCTTTTACATTTTGCTCTAATTTTCGATAAACTAAATAGCTACCATAACTATCTTCTGTTTTGCCATTGGGATCTTTAACGAGGATAATATCTAATGAAGCTCTAGAATCCCATTTACTAAAATTATTGTCATCAATTTTAGCTTTTTCAATGTCTCTTTTCATAAATAAAGGTTGACTCACTCCATCAACAAAGCCAAAATGTTCCACTACATTTCCTGCTTTATTTCTCAGAATAAATCCATTCTCTTGATGAAGAATGACAGCAACTTCACACAGTTTTGGCGTAATTTCTTCTACCAATTTTGACAATTTATTGGGATCATCATCCGCAAGCAAAACTAAAGCATGAATTTCTTGTTGAAATCCTTTTTCCCATTCTTCTTTAGGGGGATCATCTAAATCAGGATCAGCCTTTTTCATGGTATTTCTAAAAGGAACATCATAGGGAATCTTATTGGGTTGAATTCCTAATAGTTCATAGCTATGACGGGTTAAGAAAAAATTACCAAATACCTCCCCAGAAATGCCCTCTTGTCGATATCGTAAGGATTCATTTGCTTGTTGTTTAGCTGAGGTAACATAGGTTTGGGTAAACCATTGTATCCACTGTTTAACCCCTTCAATCTTCTCAGATTTCCATTGTAAAAAGAGATGAATACTATGATCTCTACCATGACCTTTGAGAATATTCCCCTGTAAATCTTGAAGAAGTCCTTCGTATTTTCCAGGGTTTTCCCCATCAATTCCATTGTCAGGAATAGTTTTTAAATCTGCTTCTGTTAGTGCCATAAAACCTTTACCTTTGTAATAAGAATTTTTTATTATTTAACTTAATTTGACCATTTTTGCCTGGGAAGGTTTACCTGCTTCATTGAGATAAAACATCATGTAATATCCAGGGGGATAAAGATGAGGATTATCTGGTGCTGCAAATTCTACAAAAGAGGGATCCTCAGAAACTTTAATAGGTAACTCTACTAATCTTTGTCCATAGTCAAAGGAATGGGTAACTGATCCCAGTTTATTGAGGACAACGGAAGCCGTTACTGTAGCATTTTCCACTGTAATCCTTCCTCGTTCTCCATATTTAAGGGTTTCTGGTGCTTCTGTAATAGCAGGACGTTCCCCTGGTTTAAATAGATAAGGGGGACTAAAGATTTCTCCTTGCCAAATTTCGGCTGGGACAAATGGTTCAGGATCTCCCTCTAAAAAATAATGTTGAGGATCTTGATAAAAAATATCGATATCAAAGGGTTCTGGTTCACCTGCTTTATTTTTTAACTGAGCAATGGCAAAAAACCCAGTTTCCACGGGATCTCCTACTAAATCAACCCGTACATTGCCGTTTTCTTCTCTGGCCGCCCGATTGGCATTACCCCCTAACACTAACACACGAGCATCGGGTAATAACACCGCTCCATTATGGTACAGTCTAGGGAATTTAGCTGAATTGAGGGACTTGGTTGTATACCCTGCGGGAACGGTTGCATCAGGGGTCATTAATAAGGGTTCATAAACCGGTTGATATTCGGGATATTGACCCCCATTGACCACTAAAATTTCTTTGTTGGGCAAAATCACCGCTTGTAAGTTGGCTCTAGGGCGATCCAAGAATTTGTCGAAAATTTCCCATTTACCAGTTTTTTGACCACTATTTCCAGGAGAAATCCAACGTTGTAAGCTGGTAGCAACCCTAGCATTCTCAGGAAACCCGGCTGTATTGCCACCCCGTCCAAAACTAATACTGTTAGTGCCAATAATTCCCCCTAATAATAAAACATCTTCTGAGTCAGGAACCTGTAAACCCGTTCCGTAAGCTTTGGACGTTTCTCCTCGTTCGGGTCCCACTTCAAAGCTAATAGAAAGTTCTCCGTCTGCTGCTTCCTCAATACTCATCAAATAACTTTGTTGACTGGAATGAGGCACTAAAACCCCAGGAATACCTGCTTCGTCCCCCGTAATCAACAGTCGACCATCTTTTAAAGGAAAAACACGGGGATACAGATCAATACTGTCGTAAATATCTTCGCTTTCTATTTTTGTGTTGAAAGGACTATTTTCGAGGGTTCTGGGGTCAAAATAAGCAAGTTTCTGGGTTGTGGGGTCATAAATTTCGATACTGGGGTTAATTTGATTAAATTGTTTCCATTTTAATCCAGAAAAAATTACCACTTTCCCATCCGCTAGAGAGATTAAACTGGGATACCAACGACCATCTTTCATCTCTCCGATCGCTTTCCATTGCTCTGTACGCCAGTCATAAAGGTTGATCTGTTTGGTTCCATCAAACCCTCCCCCAGGATAATAACGTCCAGTTCCTCCTACAAATAGAACATTCCCGTCCGGTAACTGCACATGACCAACGCAAAAGAGATCGTTGGTGGTTCCATATTGCCAAGCAGGAGGGGAGTCAATGCGTTTAAAGGTTCCAGTTTCGGGGTCAAGTAACCCTGTATTATTGATAGCGTCGTAGTTGGTGGGATCAACCCCTTCGATAAACTTATACTGTCCATCTTGTTTGACTAGGGTACTCCGAAAACTACTCCCGTTGACCACTAACACTTTCCCATTGGGTAACACGGTTGTATGTACGGACTGCATTCGATCTTCGGGGGGTGGTAAGGGAATAGTTTCCCACATCCCCATAGTTTCCTTCGGCCCTTGAACGACAGCGATCGCCGGCTCTCCCCCCATAAAGGTGAAAGAAAAGGCAAAAATACACACTAAAAACAGTGAGATGATTTTTAACGGTTTTGGTAATGGTTGCAATCTCATATACTTAACGCGCTTTGGGTGGTACTAGATAATTTTCTGAATTTCTTGTTGGGTAACTTCAATAGCTGCTTTAGCAGTATCATAGGCACTAGGATAAGCATTAGGGGTGTCTTCTCCTGGTATCCAAAACTTCCGTCGTGTTAACCGTAAGGAGTCAAGAAACGCAGGAATGGCGTTGAAAATTTCGACGGCAATAGGCCCGTGATAAACTTGCAAAATGGGTTCTAGAAACGCTTGCCAAGGCAACCAACTGGTATGTAATGCTCCGCGATCGGGAGGGGACACTTGTATATAATGGAGTCGTCCCTGTTGAGCCAGTTGAGCCACTTGGGTTTTAAAGATATCTGGCCCGTCTCCGTCAAGGGTTTCGTGTGCGCTGTCAATAACCACACCTACTTGAGTACAGTCCACCCCGTCTAAAAATTCGATTAACTGGGATAATTTATTGGGGCCAGGAGTTTCCCAATGGGTAATGGGTTCAATAGCTAGTTTAACCTGTTTCTCTTGTGCATAGATGCCTAACTCATTTAATACCGGTTGGGCTATTTGATATCTTTGGGCTAATACATCTTGCAGTTGATCGCTCCAAATAGACTCATTAAAATCAGTGGTAGGAAAAACTCCATAAGGGATAACAATGGGTCCCATCATGATTTCTCCCCCCAAAGCTGCGGTGATATCAACCCGTGATTTAAGGTAGTCTAGGGCTTGTTGTCGTTGACTTTCATAGGGTGAGGTGGGATCATAGGTGCGAGTTGCTCCGACGTTGGTGGCAATTTTAACATCCCCTAACCCTTGCTCGTTTAAATACTGTCTTAATTCTCGATAATTCTGCACATCTTGAGCAAAATTTCCTCCGTAGGTGGGAGCAATGGGAAATTCAAATCCAGTATATCCAAAGGTTTGTAATGTTTTGATATGATTAACAACAGTCTGACGATAATCTGAATCCATCGGTTTCATGTCTGTGGTAAACATGAAAAAGCTGATATAAATGTCAGGTAAAGATTCACTCATAATATTATTTCAAAAATAGGTTTGTTTGATGCTTTGTCTTTATCCCTTCTAATTGCTCAAAACTCATCTAAGATGAATTTTGAGCGTGGCTATACTTTAGTAATTCTCTCCTGTTAACCAGGGTATTAAGCCTTCAGGATCGTCTACAATGGCTTTAGGATCGAACATCGGCCACACATAAGAAATCCCTTCTTCATCTAAACGGAAAAAGTTATTGAGAGTATATAAAGTTCCTTTGGTTGTTCTCATTTGCCATACCCCACTTGCCGTTGGATAATCCACAGTCGTTGATAAAATATTTACCTCAGAAACTCGAGTTGATACGTCGCTAACGAAGTTAACAACAGCCTCAACCCCATCAAAGGTGCTTTGACTAATGGGACTAAGAAATTGAATTTGAGAGGAAAATCCAACTGAGGAAAAATCCCCGGTGCGAAATGCATTAAAGTAGGTTTCTAGGATCTGACGATATTGTTCTTTGTCCATCTGTTTAGTCTCCAAAATTTACTAATTAATAAAAAAGTTACAAAGGTTTATTGTTCCAAATTTGTCGATCAATTAACCACTCTTTTCCTTCTTTTTTCATTAACCATAATGCTCGAAATCTGGCTTTTCTTGGGTCACTGCCATCATCAGGGGTGATAATAGCATTAGAAATACCAACAACATAACCAAAGTCCCCCATAACTTCGATTTCATCTGCTATGAAAGTGGGATCAATGTGTTGATTGGCAATCACTTCTTTGAAGGCTTCTTTAATCTCAGAAATACCACAGCGATCGGGGGCATTAGGAGGCATATACAGGGCATTTTTGGTGTACATTTCCCCGTAACCTTCAATATTTTTTGTCCTCACATTGTCACCATAAACCTCTTCAAATACTTTTCTAATGGCTTCGCGATCGCTCATGTTTTTGGCCTCCTTTTTCAGTTGAGTGGTAATTATTTTTAGTTGGGGAAGGGTGATGGGGTGTGGGGTGTAGGGTGTAGGGTGTAGGGTGGGGAGTTTGGGAAGTGTGGGAAGGGTGGGAAGGATGGGAAGTGTGGGAAGTGTGGGAAGTGTGGGAAGTCAGAATAGTCTCCCCCATCTCCCTCTGCTCCCCCATCTCCCTCTGCTCCCCCATCTCCCCCATCTCCCTCTGCTCCCCCTGCTCCCCCTGCTTCCTGCTATAGTCCCGTTACTTCCCTTAAATAATTCCTGGCCATCAAAGCATAGGTTAAGGGGTTAGCTTTGTTGGGATCTTGTTCTGCTTCTACCATTAACCATCCTTCATAGTTAACATTGGCTAATTCTTGAAAAATAGGTTCAAATTGAATGATTCCTTCTGTATCCCCAGGAACGGTGAAGATTCCGTTACGAATGGCGTTTAAGAAGCTTGTTCCTTCTTGTTTGGCTAACTCTAACTGTTCCTCACGAATATTTTTCAAATGAACATGACCAATGCGACTGGCATATTTCTGGGTCACTTCTAGAGGATCAACCCCTGCATAATATAGATGTCCGGTATCCAGCAGTAGTTTGAGATATTTTGCATCCGTTCCTTCCATGAGGCGATCGATGTCTTGGAGGGTTTCTACCCCTGTGCCGACGTGGGGATGGTAGCATAAGACCATACCGTTGTCGTAAGCTTGTTTCCCTAACTCGTTTAACCCATTGGTTAACGCACCCCATTGTTCATCGTTAAAGTGAGGTCGGTTGTTTAAGGGTTCAATGGGTTGTTGATGAACGGCCCCTCCCAGTTCAGCTACTACGATCACGTTACTATCAAAGTTCTTCATAAAGGCCATTTGTTCTTGGAAGATTCTTTGACTTTCTTCTTTTCCCTGACCCCCAATGGTAAAGTAAGTCCCCACCCAAGGTTCAGAAATGGTTAAACCTCGTAAATTTAATTCATTTTTTAAGGTTTGTAGGTCTGAGGGAAACTTAGGCGCGCCTTGGGACCCTTTAAACCCGGATAAGGCCATTTCGCTGAGAATTTGTTGATACGGAATAGGGGGAACAAGATCAATGGTGAGATCGTCGCTGTTACTCCAACCAGTGGGAGTAATGCCTAAACGCACTTTTTCAGGGTTAAAAATGGGTTCTCTGGTAGCAGGAGGAACCAAAGAGATTAATTTATCCCTATTGTGTATATCTATCCCTGCATTGGCAGGAAGGGTGTTAGTGATCCCGATGAGGATCACTAACATTAAAGACATCAATAAACGGCTAATTTGTTTGAACATTGTTGTGTTTTGACTGCTGTTTTATGTGAAATCAATAGGTCAATTTTAGTCAATTTTAACCAAGATTAATCCCTGCGCTTTCCTATTGTAATTATTGGTTAATTTTAGGAAAATTTTCAATTATTTTTATCCAGTAGGATACGGTCGAAATCTAGCAGAAGATTCCGAAATAATCTCATGTATTTCCCTGTATTTAAAACAAGTAAAGCACAAAGATATACGCTATAAATTTAGGACAAAATTATCCCTAAACCTAGGTAATTAAGTTAATAACTTTTAAAATAGAGAACAACAGCGTTCCTCTCATCTAGGTTGATAGACCAAGGATAGAGGGGCTTTACGTAGGATGCTTGCAGTAGCTACTTAATCTATACGACTGTCAGCATAAACCATATTACCTTAAAAAATCACCGACTGCAACAAACATTTACAAACCCTCGAATAATGTCATCATTTCATGAAAAAACTTAAATTTCGCTGAATAGTAGATTAAGATTAGGAAAGAACAATAAGTCAATTCAATTCTTGATAATTTATAGGTTTTTATCCATGAGAATTAAAAATAAGAAGAACAAAAAAAGTTACAAAACTTCTCGTAAAAATTTCTTCTTTAAGAAAAAATTATGATATTATTTTTTGAGAGGAGAAAATTGAACAATAATGTAAGCATTCAGTTATCAGCCGTCAGTCATCAGCTTAAAACTAACGAGAGACCCCGGCGAGGTTGAGGTGGCGTGGTTTGAGGTTTCTGATAACCCTTGTGACCGCCGTCCCTCGCCTTGGGAACGCTCGGTAACGTAAAGAGAGGAGGATTTGATATCAGTTCTCAAAAATAACTAGAGATATCTAGTTTGGTGTCTACTTCGACAAGCTCAGTAACAGGGGTGTAGGGTTAAATCCCTTTTATAGCCTATGACCGAGACGAAGTTTCCTCACCAACAGAACGCGCACCAAGACGACAACTTAACGGTTTCATTCAAAAGCTGAACGCCGAACGCTGACGACTGAATGCTTATACATTACTAAAGCTTTAGTTAAGTTAAGGGACTTGAGAGTTTCCCTTCATCATAGGAGAAAAAATCCTTATATTATCCATTCTTGAACTTGCAGGAGTAACCGATGAGTCAAAGTCCAACCATCAAATCGGTTGATTGTCAGACTGTCTCTGAAACCGTCTATGATGTTGTCATCGTAGGAGCCGGGGTAGCAGGGGCCATTGTCGCTAAACAGTTGAGTGGACAAGGAAAAACCGTTTTAATTTTGGAAGCCGGTACCGGTAAAAATCTGACGTTAGAGGGGTTTCAAAGTCATGTAGAAACCTTCTATAGTGCAGTATCCAAAAATGCTAACGCGCCCTATCCTGTCAACCCCAACGCGTTAAGTCCCACCGATGGAGTGTACGGCTATTTTGAAGAGAAAGGCCCATTACCCTTAAGTGGTTCTTATACCAGGGTTTTAGGGGGAACCACCATGCACTGGGAAGGGAAAACCCTACGGATGTTACCAGAAGATTTCGAGTTACAGAGTCAATACGGCCATGGTCTTGACTGGCCCATAACCAATGAAGAACTACACCCTTATTATCGTAAAGCGGAGTTTGAGCTTGGGGTATCTGGGAATGCAGCAGAACAAAGGGAACTAGGGATTACCTTTGACAATGATAACTATGTTTTCCCGATGACAGAACTGCCCCCCTCTTACTTAGATAAAAAAGTAGGTGAGAGAATCAACAATACACAGGTAGAATTCAGGGGAGAGAGCTATACCTTACAACTGAGTACCTTTCCCCAGGGACGCAATAGTATTCCCAACCCAGATTATAAAGAATATGGTCATGATGAGGACTACCTGTTTGTTCCCGATGGGGTTGCCAGTAAACAACCAGTGGAGTTTGGAGAACGGTGTCAAGGCAATGCCAACTGTGTGCCGATCTGTCCCGTTCAAGCGAAATACGATGCTCGCAAAACCCTCAATACCATTGCCTTTCCCGATCGCGTTCACATCTTATCCCAAGCAGTGGCCTCTGAAGTAGAAATTGATTCAGAAACGGGGCGAGTCACAGCCATCCATTATAAACACTATCAAGATAAAAGTTCTCCTAATCATAGCGTCGGTACAGCGAGGGGTCGCTTATTTGTCCTAGCAGCCGGTGCAGTGGAAAATGCCAAGTTGATGTTAGCCTCTAACTTAGCCGGTACCAGTGGGTTGATGGGCTGCAATTTAATGGATCACCCCTTCATTCTAGCTTGGGCCTTGATGCCAGAAGTCACCGGAACCATGCGCGGTCCCTTAGTGACCTCCGGACTCGCTACCTTTCGTCGAGGAGACTTCCGTCGCGAGCAATGTGCCTTTGGGGTAGATATTCATAACGACGGTTGGGGATGGTCAGGAACCGGTGCAACGGATATTGTGCGAGATGCCATTGATAACCAACATAAATACGGTGCTGAGTTGCGTCAAGAACTGATCAGTCGGATCTCACGACAAATCTTATTAGCGTTTATGTGCGAACTACCGGCCATGGCCAGTAACCGAGTCAGTATTGATCCTCACTATAAGGATCAACTGGGAATTTATCGCCCTGTGATTCACTTTGACATCCCTGATTACTGTAAAGAGACAATGGCCTATTGTCGAGAGCTTTCTAAGGAGATTTTTGAACTTTTAGGAGCAGAAGATTACACCCACTATGACTCATCCGATCCTGCCTATTTTGAGTACAAGGATGAAGGATATTGGTACCGAGGTGGAAACCATTTTTCAGGCACTCATGTCATGGGAACCACTCAATACAACTCAGTGGTGGATAGAAACCAAAAGTCTTGGGATCATCAAAATCTCTACTTACTCGGTGCTGGAAGTATGCCCTCCATAGGTACTTCTAACACCACCTTAAGTATTGCAGCGTTAGCCTTTTTAGCCTCTAGGCAGATGCTGACGGACTTAAACCAATAATAAAACAGACCCATTTGACCACCCTTAGCAATTTTAACAGTAGAGGTATTATCCGTAAGCTACCCATGGCTAGAAGCGCGTGGGCTTTAGCCCTAGACCATACCTGACGGAAACAGCGAAAGCTGTCCCTTTAAATCACAAGCATAGACCGAGCTTTCGGGATGGCTGACAAAAACACCCCCTAATTGAGCAATATTTAATGCTCCATTAATATCAGAATCATGTTCAAATCCACAGTTACCACATTTAAACACTTTTCCTTCCCGATAGGACTTTCCTGGAACGGGGTGAATGTGATGGCAACGAGAACAAGTTTGAGAGGTATATCTGGGGTCAACCAAAATTACATTAATACCAGCAATTTGCGCTTTATACTGCGTAAACATCCTAAGTTGATAAAAAGCCCACCGATTGATCTCAGTTCTTGTTTTTTTGCGGACTCGCGCATTTCTTTGGCGAGGGAACCTCGCCGAAGTCGCTCGTCTTTTTGTTCTAAGTCTGATACCTGTCAAATCTTCAAAAGCGATATTGGTATTAAGCTGTTCAGCTTCTTTGACCAATTGCTTCGATATATTATGGTTAATCCATTTTTGAAACCGTTTTTCTCGTCCAGAGAGCCGTTTCAGGAGACGTTTAGCTCCTTTCGTGCGTTTGGACTGAATAGATGCTCTCGTTCTAACATAGCGGTCACGGGTTTTTCTCAATTGAGAGCCATCCCAAGACTTACCCGTAGAAGTAGAAGCAATATCTCGCAAACCCAAATCAACTCCAATCACTTTAGGAGTCTTCCCTTTGGGTTGTTCAGGAATCTCTACAACAATATTAATGTAGTAGTCTCCTTTGCGAGTTTTGGACAAGGTTGCACTGGTCGGTTTTTGACCTTTAAGCAACCCTATTTGATAACCCCCAATGGACAAATCAAATTTAACTCGACCACTTTTAAGGGTAACGCCAACCTGTTGAGTAACTTCTTTATACTCAAATGTTCGAGCGTCCAAGCTGATAGAAGTTGGTCGGAATTTGTGGATTTGTTTAACGGCTTTGGCGTTGTTAATTACACGCCGAATAGCTTGACAGACATGGTTAGCTTTAAGCCCCGTACTTTCTTTCGTTGGCTTGTAAACCTTGTGATGCAACTTGGTAGTGTTCCAGCAGTTTTCTGCTTTGGCTACTGCCAAAATTTGATTACAGGCATCAGCAAACGAATTAAGTGTTTCGTCAACAAATTGACGAAAGTTTATGGGGACTTTCAGCTTACATTTTACTGTCAGAGGTTGAGTCATGGCTTCAGTATAACTCATCCCATATTTTCACGCCACCTAAAGGTGGTCGTTGTTCCTCCAACGGCTGAAGCACGTTGGTTTCCCAACGAGGACTACTATGAGTGATAGTTTAACCTTAATCACAACCATTAAAGAGTTACATTACTATCTCATTCAGGCAATGATGATAGAACACGCCACCTTTCCCCCTTACCTAACTGCCCTTTATTCCCTCAAACCTGGCACAAACCTAGAAGCGTATCATATTATCCGCGCCGTAGCAGTGGAAGAAATGCTCCATCTCACTTTAGCAGCCAATGTGTTTAACGCAGTGGGGGGTGAGATGAAAGGAGTTTTAACCAATCCTAGCTTTATTCCCACCTATCCCGCTTATTTACCCACCGGTTCGACAGATTTTGATGTTCCTCTGAGAAAATTCTCCCCCGAAGCAGTAGAGACATTCCTGAATATTGAACGGTCAAAAGAAGTCAATGATGATGATCCGATCGTTCGGCCTCGGCCAACCAATCAACCTTGGTGGTTGAAAATTTTAGGTCGTGAAGAAGAGGAACTGACTTATTACAGTATTGGGCTATTTTATGCAGAGATCATTCGTGGGTTAGACACCCTAGAAAAAGAGTATCAAAGCAGAGGGGAAACCCTTTTTACTGGAGATCCGGCTAAACAAGTTACCCCCGAATATTACTATGATGGGGCAGGGGATATCATTAAAGTCCATGACCTTAATTCTGCCAAACTGGCCTTAAGGGTGATTCAAGAACAAGGAGAAGGATCACGACAGAAAACCATTTATGATGCAGAAAGAGAAATTTGTCATTACTATCGCTTCCAACAACTAGAGTTGAGTCAATACTATGTGGTGGATAAAAAAAATCCCCGCAACTCTGATGACCCAGATCATCCCACTGGTGAGGTGTTTACCATTGATTGGGACGCAGTTTACCCTGTGAAAGAAAATGCCAAGTTGAGTGATTATCCTACAGGATCAGAGTTATATACAGCAGCCGAAGAATTCAAAAATGCCTATAGTCAGTTTCTAGCACAAATTGAATTTGCTTTCAATGGTCATCCAGACAGATTAATCCCAGCAGTGGGAGGAATGTTTAAACTCAGAGACTTGGCCGATCGCCTAATTCGTAATCCCTTTCCAGGGGAAGAAGGGGTTAATGCTGCTCCTGTTTTTAGTTAATGAGCGTTACATCTGAGTAATAAACAATTGATAATTTTTCGGAGGTAAATAAAAACGTGACTATTGATGACCCAAAATACATGGACTACTTTCTAGATTTGTCCGTAGTGTTAACCGGATTTTCTCGCATTGACTTACAAGGAACTGGCCAAGCTACCCTTTACTTTGACACGGTTCGGGCAATTGTTGGAGGAGAAATCTTCGCAGAATTACTAGATACCTTTAACACTGATGGGGTAGACGCTGTTTTAGACTCAGGCAAATTTAGCCCCATCAGCCGTAACATCCTCAAACTCTGGTACATGGCCACTTGGGAGGAACTTCCCATGGTTTGGCGAGAACGCTATGGTATCAAGCAAAATGATAGCACCCTGATTGCCAATCCCTACGCCTATCCTGAAGGACTGGTATGGAAAGCGATCGGTGTGAACCCTCCTGGTGCTAAGGCCCCAGGATATGCGACTTGGAGTTATCCTCCTTCTGTCAAATTATCCATTCAACCTAAAGCTTAATGATGAGATCAACCATGAATATTAAACCTTGGTTACGTAAACTGTCTGCTTTTGTGCTTACGCTTGCTCTGAGTTTAACCCTGTTTGCTATTCCGGCTCATGCTTTTCTAAGAACTTCTGATCTTGATCAATTATTGACCACCAATGAATGCAATGGGTGTGATCTCGTTGGAGTAGATTTATCAGATCGAGACTTATATGGTAGCGCACTGATCGGAGCAAATCTATCCGGTGCTAACCTATCAGGAGCTTTATTAACAGAAGCTAAGTTGGATCAGGCAAATTTAACGGCGGCGAATCTATCAAATGCGGATCTATCCTCTGCTGAGTTATCAGAAGCTGATTTAACCAATGCAGATTTGTCCAATGCTGTTCTCTATAATATATTGATGGAGCATGGTATCTTATTGGGTGCAGACTTAACTGCGGCCGATGGTAACTCCGCTGTTATTACTGATAGCAATTTATCCAATGCGATCGCTGATCACGCTATTTTTGATCGGGGGATTTTATCGGGATCTGATTTATCAGGGGCTAATTTTACAGATGCTTCCATGAGAGATGCTAACTTTTCTCAGGCTAATTTTGACCATACTTGTTTGTCAGGAGCTAAGCTATCTCGCTCCATCATGCCCAATGATACGGTTTATGATTTTGATTTCACCAATTTAGAAGATTTTGGGGCATCTTGTTCTGATTCGTAGCATTTTGTTGACTGACTAACTTCTGTAGAGGCTTAATAATACCAGTTCTCAAAAATAAATAGAGATATCTAGTTTAGGGTGTGGGGTGTGAAGTCGCTTCGCTCTTGGGTGTGGGTGTAGGGTGTAGGGTAAATCCCTTTTATAGCCTACCCTGAGCGTAGTCGAAGGGTCAATTTACTCCTCACAATGATAACTGAACTCTCTAATAACTTTTGAGATTTGATATATTATATTGACAATCTCCCGATTCCCAATCGGGAGATTCATAACGAGATAACCCACCCGACGCAACTAACTTTCACTCTCTAAATTACGTTGAGGATCGCCTAATTTAATGGGTTGTGTAGCTTTAACTGGGGAAACCACAGGGGTTAAATTCCAATGATTAGCTAATCTTTGTAACAAGCGATCTTGTTCCACTCGAAAGCGATCAACATTGGGGCCATGATTAATAATAGAAAACCATACTGGGCCTCGTTCTTTGGTAGGAATCACGCCAGCTAAGGCACTTACTTGGGCCAAGGTTCCTGTTTTAACCGCAACTCCATTGGGAATATTTCGCCATTCAACGGTTCCGGTGGTATCTCGTCCCCCCATAGGAAACAAGTCAGCGACACTTAAAGGATTATCTTGCAATTTTTCTTCCATTGCTATTAACATTCCAACAGAAGCTTGAGGAGAAATACGATTTTCTACTCCTAACCCCGATCCATTGATTAACTGCACTTCTTGGGGATCAACTTTCGCAGCTTTAGCAGCAATTTTAGAAACAACAGCGGATCCTCCTACGGAGTCAGCGATCATCTCAGACATGACATTATTACTATAAATGTTCATTTGTTTGAGAAGTTCGGCCATGGTTAAAGATTGATGTTTTAACAAAGATTGAGCATTATCAGGGAGTTTTTTTTCAACTTTAACTGTTCCTTGGATGGTAATTTGAGGTTTAGGGGTATTAGGGGGTAAGGTTTGATATTGTTGGCGAATTAAAGGAGTCCAACGACGAGAATTAAAGGCTAATTGTAATAGTTGTCCAGATATTTGAGGATCAGATTTAAAATTCATGGCAAAATTATCTATGATAATCAGATTGCCAGTGACTTCTTTAATTCCTAGTTCATTGAGTTTGTTACCTACTGCGATCGCTTCTTCCCAAACAAACAAAGGATCACCGCTTCCTTTAACAATTAAATCCCCTTTTAAGACTCCATTTTCTACGGTTCCTACGGTTAAAAATTCTGTCTCAAAACGGTGTTCGGTTCCCCAAGTTTCCAAAGCTGCTAAAGAGGTGGCAATTTTTGTTAAAGAGGCAGCAGATAAGGGAGTTTTTGCCTGATGATCCCCTAAATACGCCCAGTCTGATTGTAGCCAAATCCCTTGTTGATTGGGAGAAAACCCCAAAGAAGCTAAATTTTTCAAATAATCGGCAATAATAGATTCTACCATAGGATCTGATTGGGTAGGGACATCAAATACCTTTGCTTCCTGCCAAGCTACCACAGGAACCGCTTCGATAGAAGGGGGTGTTGTTCCTAACAAGTTACTTAACGCTAACGCTAACAGATCTAACATTGTTCAATCTCCTCACATAATAGATTTTAATTCGTTTTTTATAGAATTTCCTGGACTCATGAGGTACACTTAATATTCAACATCTGAACTCCTAAACTCCTGAACTCCTAACTCCTAAAACGAGAAGAGTTTGTACCTCACAAGTATGGGAACTGCTATATTATTTTTATATAACAGTATAGCCTACCCTTTAACGGCTCCTGCGGTTAATCCTTCTACGATTCTTCTTTGGAAGAATAAGACTAATAAAACCAGGGGAAAAGTTCCTAAAACAGTTGCTGCTGCAATGGGACCATAAGGAATTTCAAAGATAGTTGCCCCTCCTATTTGGGCAGTGGCCACGGGGATAGTTTTCATGGTTTCACGGGTGATAAAAGTTAGGGCAAAAATGTATTCATTCCAAGCAAAAATAAAGGTTAAAATGCCTGTTGTTACTAAGGCCGGAAGGGTCATAGGTAGTAAAATTTGGATTAACATGGGAATAATTTTGTAACCATCAATACGGGCTGCATCTTCTAAATCTTTGGGAAGTTGTTCAAAGAAACTACGCATGACTAGAATAGTTAGGGGTAAATTAATGCCGGTATAAGGAACAATTAGAGCCAAGTAATTATTGCCCAGTCCCAATACTTTAATAACTTCTAATAACCCTAGAAATAATAAAACATAGGGAAACAAAGAAATGATTAAAACTAAGGCTAAAATTATATTTTTACCTGGTAATTTTATTCTAGCTAATACATAAGCAGCAGGGGAACCGATCACTAAACAAATGACGGTAGAGATAATGGAAACTAAGGCACTATTAAAGATATAAAGTGCAAAAGGACGACGCTGGAATAACTCAAAGTAATGTTCAAAGGTTATGGTTTTAGGAAGATAAACATTAGGAATAGCAGAAATGGCTTCATTGGTTTTAATAGAGGTTAGAATTTGCCAGATAATAGGTGCCATAAAAAATATAATGACAAACAGGACACCGAGATAAAGAATGATTTTTTTACTGTTCATAATTTAAACTTGTAAGAATTGATAGGATGGCTAAAATATAGGCGTTTAAAATGTAAGCATTTAGCTATCAGTCATCAGCTATCAGCTTACTTTATGTGTTTATAGGGGAACCAAAATGTTTCCCAAAGAAGAATCGAAAGTAACTGAAATTAAACGAATGCTGATCGCTTTCATCTCTTAGCTGAACGCCGAACGCTGACGGCTGAATGCTGACTTTAAAATAAACTACCTTGACCGCTTTTTCTGACTTTATTTAACAATAATGCTGTCAATGCAACTGCAATAATTAATAACAGAAAGGTAATCACAACCAAGGCAGCACCATAACCAAAGTCTAGATATCTCATGACTGTTGCATAAATATAAATAGAAACGGTTTCAGTTGCTCCGGCTGGCCCGCCTCCAGTCATTACTTGAACCAAGTCAAAAATACCGAAAGCTTGGGCAAATCTAAATAATAAAGCGATTAAGATTTGGGGCATAATTAAGGGTAAGGTAATTTGATAAAAACTCTGCCAAGGTTTAGCCCCATCAAGGGAATGAGCTTCATATAAATCTTTAGGAATTGATTGTAAACCAGCTAATAAAATAATGCTAATAAAAGGGGTTGTTTTCCAAACATCAGCTACAATTAAAGCTATCATTGCTAAAGTCGGATTACCCAACCAATTAATTTCTACATTGATAATACCTAATCGTTGTAAAATATCATTAATCACACCATATTGATCATTAAAAATCCAAGCCCAAGCTAACCCCATAATAGCCGTAGGTAACGCCCAAGGAATCATCGAGATGGTTCTAACAATTCCTCTACCCAAAAAAGCTTGATTTAGCACTAAAGCCACTATCATTCCTAACACCAATTCAAGAAAAACACTGATAGCCGTAAAGACTGAAGTATTCCAAATGGCTTGCCAAAAACGACCATCTCCTACCATACGAATATAGTTAGTAAATCCTGAAAAAACGGGTTGTAATTGAGTTCCTAAATTTTCTGTGAATAAACTTAACCAAAAAGCCCGTCCAATGGGATAAGCAAAGACAAAAGCAAGTATAGCTAAGGCCGGAATTAACATTAACCAACCTGTTTTATTTTCTTCCCTCATTAACCTAGATTTAACTAACAACAGTTGCATCTTAACGGAATACCTGAGTTTTGACTAGGGTTTTCTTCAATAACGAATAATGAATAATTGACAATTAATAATTATGAACAAAATATGTCAGGATAGAAATAGGATTAGTTTAATTAACCATATGGGAACCATTCGATTAATGCACGCTAAGTTACATCGAGTACAGGTAACTGAAGCAAATATTGATTATGTCGGTAGTATCACAATTGATCCGATATTACTGGATAAAGTGGGGATTTTGCCGTTGGAAGAAGTGGATATTGTTAACTTGAATAATGGTAATCGATTTTCCACCTACGTCATCCCTGGAGAAGCAGGAAAAGGGGAGGTTTGCCCTAATGGTGGGGCTGCCTTATTATGTCAACCAGGGGACTTATTGATTATTTATGCCTATGAAAACTGCGATCGCCAAGAAGTGCTACAACGGGGTCATACAGCACGGGTCATCGTAGCCGATGAACATAACAAAATTAAGGACTTTCTCATTCAAACCTTAGTTCCCTGTGAAGATAACAAAAAAGTAGAATTTCATAACACTTCTATGATTGATACAATACCGCTACAGGAAAAGCAAACAGCGGAAGTTAAATGGCAAAAATAAGCTGAAACAAACTGCTGACTTTTCCCAATGTTAAACACCATAATACCTACTGTTATATACTAGAAAGCAGTCAAATGTAATTGATATGAGTTATAGTAATGTCATGTTAAAAGCAGTGATTTTTGATTTTAATGGGGTGATTATTAATGATGAAGAAATTCATCAAGAATTAATCAACGAAATTTTATTAGGAGAAAATTTACGTCCTGATCCCTTAGAGTATCAAGAATTATGTTTAGGGAGAAGCGATCGCGCTTGTTTATTAGACATTTTATCCCGTCGTGGCAGAATGGTATCTGATGATTATTTGGATAATTTAATTGAAGCAAAAACCCTTGCCTATCGACAACGAATTAACTCTTTAGATGAACTTCCTATTTATCCTGAATTAAAGGATTTTTTAACCCATTTAAAACAACATAATCTAAGAATAGGCTTAGTAAGCGGAGCCTTAGCTTCTGAAGTTAAATTTATTTTAGAAAAAGCAGAAATATTGAACAATTTTGAGGTTATTGTTGGTGGGGATGAAACTCCCAGAAGTAAACCGGAACCTGATGGTTATTTATTAGCTGTTAAGCGATTTAATGAATTAGATAGTAGCTTACAATTAACCCCCGAAAATTGTTTAGTGATTGAAGATACACCAGCCGGTATTGAAGCAGCAAAACGAGCTAAAATGCAGGTGGTAGGTATTGCTAATACTTATCCTTATCATTTTATGCAAAGACTTTCTAATTGGGCGATCGATTATTTTTCAGATTTAGAATTAGAAAGAGTAGAAAAAGTTTTAACATCATAATTAATCAATATTTAGGATAAGATAAAGATGACTGATTCCATTTCTCAAGAGCAAGCTAAGGCTATGTTACGATGGTTAAATCAGAATCGTCAAAGAATTCTTGATTTATATAAAGATCAATATATTGCGTATAATGAAAAGGGAATTGCAGATACAATTCGCTTTCTTAATCAATTTTCATCGGGTTATGGCAATTATACAAAAGAACGAGTAGCAATGTTTCAAGATTTAACCTTAGATGATATTTTAAAGGAGATGGATCAAGAATTAGATAAGGATTAATTGAAATGCAAATTGTAGTGGGCAATCGTAATCAATTCTGAATATGATAGTAAATGTAATATTATTGCCCACCAAGATGAAAATTTACCTTGATATGTGTAGTTTACAGCGTCCACTTGATGGTAAAGTAAAACTGAGAATTACTATAGAAGCTGACGCAATTTTAGGTATAATTTCTCTATTAGATCAGGTAAAATAGGAAAAATAGTTTTTTCTAAAGTTCTGATAACGTAAAGCCTGTTCAGGATTGAATTGGCTATCTTGTTGTTTTTGATTGTGTAATTCTTGATCAATATCTCGCCATAATTTATCAGTAAAACGGTGGGCAATAATTCTAGATTATCGCGTTAATTAGTTTGGTTTCCCAATTTGCCCACCCTACATACTTTATTTATGTCCGACTACTTAATGGTAAAAAAATAATGTGAAATTAATTGTAAATTTTTAAACCTCACCTCCTACCACCACATCTTTAATTCTTAAACTGGGACCACCACAACCCACTGCTAAACCACTTTGTCCACCTTTACCACAACCTCCAGATTCATCCCAATAAAAATCGTCTCCTATTTCTTCAATATTGGCTAACGTTTTAAACACATTCCCTGATAAAGTAACATCCCGAACCGGTTCACAAATCTCACCATTCCTAATCATCCATGCTTCACCAGCACTAAACGTAAACATCTCCCCGTTGGTCATTCCTCCTAACCAATTTTTAGCATAAACCCCTTCTTTTATGTCCGAAAATAACTCCTTAACTGGTGTATTTCCCCGTTCGATCCAAGTATTTGTCATACGAACTAAAGGTGGATAATGATAATTCAAACAACGGGCGTTTCCTGTGGGTTTTTCCTCTAATTTTCCTGCGGTTTCACGGGAATGTAAACGTCCTACCATCACCCCATCTTTAATTAATTGGGTAGTCGTTGCTGGCACTCCCTCATCATCATAATAATAACTACCTCGATGACCTTCTGGGGCAGCCCCATCAAAAATTTGTAAGGTGTCTGGCCCAAATTTTCGCCCAAAACTCATCACCTCCAACAGATCGGGATTTTCATACAACATATCTGCTTCTGAGAGGTGGCCAAACGCCTCATGAACAAACAAACCCGTTAAAATGGGGTCGATCACCACTGTGTAGCGATCGCCTTTCACGGGTGGCAAAACCAAAGCATTGACAGCACGTTTGGCTGCACCTTCTACTTGTTCATCCAGTCCCAATAAATCATCATAACCCCGTCGTGATCCCGTAGTCTCTCGTCCCGTGTGTACCGTATCTCCGTTTCTCGCTGTTGCTGAAAAACGCATTTCTAGATCGACCCAAGATTGTTCAATTAACGTCCCTTCAGCAGTGGCTAAAATGATGCTTTGATTGCTGTCTCCATAGCGTACTGTGGTGGTGGTAATTTGGTCGCTTAAACCCCGCAGAATCTCATTATAGTGGTCACACAGTGCCTTTTTTTCAGCGAGAGGAACTTGTCTGGGATCACGACTGGTTAAGGGTAAATGACAACTGGTTTGGATAGGTGCAATGTTCGCTAAAATTGTCTCATCCTCTCCCACCAGTTTAGCGGAGGCGATCGCTTCTTGGATGCGTTGGGATAAAGTGGATAACTGGTTAAAGGTTGCAAACCCCCATCCTCCTTTATAACACGCTCTAACTTGTCCACCGATTGATATGCCTTCGCTGAGGGTGTCCACTTTGTCTCCCCGTAGCATAATACTGGTTCCTTGGGAGGTTTCGAGGCGAATGGCTAAATAATCCACGCGATCGCGGTTTTTAGCGATTAAATCGGTTAGGATGTTTTTATAGTTTGCCAGATCATTCATGAATTTGGAGGTAGAAATTTTATATTAGTTTTGATATACCATCGTCTATTTTAGAGTGTTTCTCCAACAATGTGTAAAACTTCTTGATATAATTTTTCTTCTATCCAAAACCCTGTTTCTTCTATTAAGCGATCAAGCAAGGGTTTTACAGACTCAATTAAGTTTCTTTGTTTGGCGGCGATTAAAATACCTAAAACTCCAATAATTGCAAGTCCTGATTCTCTGGCAATTTTTCTCCCTAATCTTTCATCAATTATCAGCCGGTTTGCATTTAGTTCAATAGCTAAAGTAATGGCTTCTGATTCTCCTTGATCTAATTCTATTTTTAGCTGATTCACTAATAATTGATTGCTAACGGGTTGAGTCTTTATCCATGACAAGGTAGGAACAATTTTGGCACTTTCATCGGTGTTACCAATATCAGTAATCTCATTAAAAACAGATAGAGGAATGATTATTTCTCCATAGAGTTGATGCAGTAACTCTAATTGATTAATACTTGAAAGATAGAAAATAGGGGAAGTGTTGCTAACAACAATCATCGCCAATCAGAAGTTTGTAAAGTTTGTAAATCTTGGTGTAAGTCTTCTATTCCGTAATGAATGGGAATTTTGCGATTACCTAAGATGCGTTGAAATTCCAGCTGATTCATTTCGGCAAATTGACTAGCTGTTCCTAATGTTATTTTTTCTTGTTGAAAGAGAATAATAGCGATTTCCAACTTTAATTCTCCTTCGGAAATTTTAGCGTTTTCTAAGAATTCATCTGGAATAGTTAAACTCATGGGGTTACAATTAAGATAATAAAAGGAGCTTATTAGGTATTATTATGCTTCTAACAAGACAAGATTTACAAGAAATGCAGTCAGCCTATCCTGATTATCGCTTAGAATTGGTGGATGGGGAAATTATTGTTATGAGTCCTTCTGGATATGCGTCTGATGAGGTTGCAACAGAGTTTGCTAGACAATTAGCTAATTGGGTTAAACCGAGAAAATTAGGCCGTGTTACTGCTTCTAGTGCGGGGTTTAATTTACCTGATGCTAATATAAGATCGCCTGATGTTTCTTTTGTGAAAGCAGAAAGATTGAAACAAAGTCCACGATCATTTGCTGATTTAGCTCCTGATTTAATGGTAGAAGTTAAATCACCTACCGATAGTTTAACCAAAACGAGAGAGAAGATTCAAAACTTTTTAAATGCAGGGACACAAGTCGGTATTTTAGTTAATCCTGATGAGCGTATTGTTGAAGTTTATCGAAATAATTATCCTGTACAAATTCTTCAAGATGGCGATCATTTAACCCTTCCTGATTTATTGCCAGATTGGACTTTGTTGGTATCTGAGTTATGGCCAGTTGAGTTTGATTAGCTGTTCTATGAACAAATAATTATTTATTTTTAATCCAGTCTGTCATATCAGTTAATTCTTCAGTTTCATAGTCTTCAGGTGAACCAAATGCAGTGTCAAGTTCGTTTTGTTCTTCATCACTAACATAAGGCATTAACATATCACAGAGTAAGAGTCTTTCTTCTTTTAACACCTCTCTCATGGTTTCTTTAATTAAAGTTTTTAAGTCTTGAGTTTTCATTATTTTTGATGTTAAGTCTATTGATGTTTTAATCTATATTATAGGCGATCGCAAATTCTGCTATTGTAAACTAAGAGTATTCTCGATTTTTTTCCTCAGATGTGATGAATAGCTCCTTCTCCATCAAAATTAGCCCAAGGATAAAAATCCTGGCTTTGGGTTTGGTTTGGCCTTTATTATTCCATCATCCTGCATGGGGACAAGAAGGATGTTCTAAAGCAGATATTCAGGCCGAGATTAGAAAATGGGATATATCTTCTAGTTATCAAGTGCCGAAATCTGTTGTTAACTGCAAAGAAAAATCCATCCAACCTTTAATAGACTTGCTAGTAGGCGATCAAAAGGATGATAATGCTGATGTTCGCAGCCGTGCAGCCTCTGCTCTGGGTAAGATTGGGGACAACTCACCAGAAACCGTTGAAGCTCTCAGGACTGTCCTCACGGGGAAGAATCGGGATGATAATGCTGATGTTCGCAGCCGTGCAGCCT
>JAAUYD010019269.1_pt1 | contig 54925 bp, 68 predicted proteins | sample 7278101 | NCBI WGS metagenome assembly JAAUYD01 (sample SAMN14350128, study PRJNA611818) | marine sediment metagenome | isolation source: surface marine sediment (0.6m) | place: French Polynesia: Moorea | collected 2018-08
ATTGGCACAGATTGTTAAATTGGTTCAAGATGCCCAAGGAAGTAAAGCCCCTATTCAACAATTAGCAGACAAGGTGACGGGATGGTTTGTACCAGTAGTAATTGCGATCGCAATTATAACTTTTATCATCTGGTTTAATTTTATGGGTAATGTGACCCTGGCAATGATTACTACTGTGGGTGTGTTAATTATTGCTTGTCCTTGTGCCCTGGGTTTGGCAACACCCACCTCAATTATGGTAGGAACTGGTAAGGGGGCAGAAAATGGAATTTTAATTAAGGGTGCTGACAGTTTAGAATTAGCACACAAAATTCAGGCAATTATCCTGGATAAAACGGGCACTATTACCCAAGGTAAACCCAGTGTTACTAACTACGCGACTGTGAGAGGCACTACCAATGGTAATGAAATCCAACTCTTGCGCTTGACTGCCGCAGTGGAACGTAATTCCGAACACCCCCTAGCAGAAGCTGTGGTTCGCTATGGCGAATCCCAGGGAGTGGAGCAACCCCTCCCTGACGTACAAAACTTTGCAGCCGTGGCAGGGATGGGGGTGCAAGGAATGGTAGGCGAACGCCTCGTACAAATTGGTACTCAGCGTTGGCTGGATGCTTTGGGCATTGATACTCAATCCTTACAATCCCAGTGTCAGAGATGGGAAGCAGAGGCAAAAACTACAGCTTGGATAGTGGTAGATGGACAAGTCGAAGGATTGATAGGGATTGCAGATGCTGTTAAGCCATCCTCCGTGGAGGCGATCGCTAAATTACAAAAAATGGGTTTAGAAGTAGCAATGTTAACGGGAGACAACCGTCAAACTGCGGAAGCGATCGCTCGTGAGGTGGGTATCAAGAGAGTATTTGCAGAAGTCCGACCTGACCAAAAAGCAGCCGAAGTGAAAGCTTTGCAAACAGAAGGGAAAATTGTCGCTATGGTTGGAGATGGTATCAACGATGCCCCAGCCTTAGCCCAAGCAGACGTAGGTATCGCCATCGGTACGGGAACAGATGTGGCAATGGCGGCGAGCGATGTCACCTTGATTTCTGGGGATTTACGGGGCATTGTCACAGCCATTCAACTCAGTCATGCCACGATGGGAAACATTCGTCAAAATCTCTTCTTTGCTTACATTTATAACGTTTGTGGTATCCCCATTGCATCGGGAATTCTTTACCCCTTATTCGGGTGGTTACTCAACCCAGTAATTGCAGGTTCAGCGATGGCGTTTAGTTCAGTTTCCGTAGTTACAAATGCCTTACGTTTGCGGAATTTCAAACCACAAACTTACGAGTAGATTGGATAATGTTCAACAAAAAACATATTTACAGCACTGTCATTAGCTTGGGATTATTGTTAGGAACTTCTCAAATTACTGTTGCCCAGACACCAGAAACTAAGCCCGAATCCCCTAGCCAATTCCAATCAATTGAACAACCTTTACCCCTGAAAATCGGAGTCACTTTAGGAGGTTTAGCACTCATTGGTGTGGAAATGTGGTGGTTTTTGTTCAGTAAAACCAAAGCCCTAGATAAATAAAACCCTTTTGTGACAAAGCTTTTAAAATCCTCAATCGCGCAGCCTAGTTGCGAGGTATTAGTGATCACTAGATTCATTGTTTTAACATTGCCTTGGCTCATTTAGATGTTAATATAATCCCAGAAAACCAGAAAACCATTTTTATGGTTTACCAGAAATATGGAAAGCCAGAAACACATAATTACTGTCACTGGCTACAAGGGCGGTGTCTCGAAAAGTACGACAGCTATACATCTGGCTACTTTTTTGAGTGGGAAAGCTAAAACATTGTTGGTAGATGGCGATCGCAACAGGACTGCATTAGCGTGGTCTAAGCGTGGGTCGCTACCTTTTGATGTTGTTGATGAGCGTCAGGCATTAAAGGTTATTGGCACCGCTGAGTTTGTCATAATTGATACACCAGCAAGACCAGATTCGGATGATTTAAAAGAACTAGCCAAGGGATGTGATTTATTAATCCTTCCTACTAAGCCTGATGTCGTCAGTCTTGAACCAACATTGGATATGGTTCAAGATTTGGGTGGTGCCAATTTTAGATTTCTACTTGCTATTGTTCCCCCTTACCCTAGTAAGGAAGGGGTGACAATGCAGAAAGAATTAGCCGAGGAAGGAATACCAGTTTTTCAGTCCATGATCCGCAGAACAGTCGGATTTGAAAAGGCTGCGATCGCAGGTGTACCAATCAATAAATTAAATGATTCTCGTTTACGCTGTGCTTGGCGCGATTACACCAATTTAGGCAAGGAAGTCTTGGAGATTCTAAAGATAAAATGAGTAAATACGGCGATCTAATTAAAAAGGCAAAGGAACCAGAAAACCAGAAAACCAGCGAACCAGAAAAAATGGTAAACCTGTGTATTAAAGTCCCAGAATCCTTAAGGCGGTATTGGATGGCAAGAGCCAAAGAGCAGGGAATTACCATGACCTCTGTAATCACAGAAGCATTGACAAATAAATTTTCTTTGCCAGAAAACCAGGAAACCAGAAAGGAGTAAAACCAGAATGCCAGAAAACCAGAATAAGATTAAGGGATTGTATAAAATTACTTGTGTCGAGAATGGCAAGGTGTATGTAGGTAGAGCAGAAGACATACACAAACGCTGGAAGACACACAAAAGGCAGTTAAACAGTGGCAATCATAAGAACGGGAAGCTACAAAAAGATTGGAAAGAATACGGAGAGAGTAGATTTAAATTTGAACTTCTGCACAGGTGGCAGAGGGGGGAAAATTTAGCTGATTCTGAGGAGATGATGATCGCCTTGTTGAAGCCAAAGTACAATATAGTCCAAGGCAAACGAGCGTAAACTGTCGTGCGTTTTGCTTGGAGATTTTTCTAGCAATCTAATATTGAAAGGGAATTACGCAAGCTTGGGCATGGGGATAAATGCTTGCGTTGAGGGCTTTTAGTTTATGAAAATTGCTACCCTATGGCATTTATGTCATAGGGTTAAACGGGTATTTGTATCAATTCTTCCATTCCTAAATTTTCCGATAATTGGTAAAAGTCACCATCGCCTCCATCAAACAAACGATATCTTGTCGTGAACTTGAGCCACTTAGATTGTTTCCCTTTGTTCATCCCTATAGTTGGATCGTATCCTCTCCAAGTATATTCAATGTAATTACTGCCGTCAGGGGTTAACGCCTGTTGGCATTCTCTATGGAAATCAATTAAATCTTCAGGATACCAGAACTGCGATCGCTTCCAGCTTGTAGCTTCTTTCATAGTGTGACCGGGGGCAAGTCCAGAGCATGAATCAGACATGATTACCTGCAACTCATCACTTATCCGTACCACTCCTGCTTTTCTGGGATTTTCCATTAAGTCATGGGCAAGTGCCAATAATGCAGGACTAACGGCTACATTAGCAAACCACAACAAATTGCTTGATGATTGAGTTTGTATCATTTCATTGATTTTTGATGTTTGTACTTTTTCCCCTATGCTTGCGGGGACTCGTATCTCACTGTTGCCGAACTCTATAGCCATAAAATCTCGCCCCATAATACTCGCCCAAAGAGCAAAAGTTTCCTCATAAGTGCATAATAATTTTTTTCCTGCGGCTGGCGAGTTAGCTTTAAAATGCAGCCCAAATTCACTAAAACTTGTATTTTTGGCAATTTCCAGCAATACATCTTTGTGTTGACTCATTTCACTCTCTTTTTATTAATTCATTGCATTGCATTATTTTTTCGTATAACTGGCTTAACTCTTCAGTCTTAATGCCAAGGATATGACCCACCAACGAAAAACTAACACCTTGGCGGCTAAGTCTACTGCCTGACAACAGCCTGATAAACTCTTTTATCTGGCGTAAGTCAGAGCGATCCAGCGTTACAGGGTCATCATTCTCCGGTATATCTCCATTTTCATCCAGTTCCTGTAAAGCATTTGCAAGCAACTGATAAGCAATGGTTGCTGGGCGATCGCCTTGGAACTGTGCAAGCCTCGTCAATCTATCCTCTGTCACCCTGTTTATCGAAAGGGCGATCCTTTTTCTTCTGACCTCTAAATCATCACTTTCCGGCATTTGTCCTATCTTCATTTAAGCTACTTAAAAAAATTTTAGTCTAACCCCTTGACAAACGCAACCAATTTGTTACACTGATACTTGTAAATCGCACTGCAACAGATAAATACCAGTGATTAACCAAATTGAGTTAATTGTTAACAACTGTCACTGGTTGTTTGATTGCGAAAAGACAACCAGGGAAATATTTGCAGCCCAGATTGGGGTATGTTCCAAAACAATCCGCAGATGGGAGCAAGGAATTATCACTAGATACAATGTTTTGGGTTATTACCAAACACCATGTTTAAAGCGTAGAAATTGGCTAGATATTTATCAACGAGTTCTGCTGCTTTGGATAAATAACGAGAAACAAAGTGGTAGAACCAATGACGAGCTATTTAGAGAAGTCCACGATTTAGAACTTTCAAGACAAAACTTTCAATTATTTATGGAGACTAGAAAATGAAACGCCAAGACGTGTATGTATTGCTTCAAAACGAATACAACAAGCAAGAAGTTGACAGAGCTTTTACAGCTTTAGGGAAAGCAAACCCTGGCTATAGTGTTAAGTCTCAAGACTTACCAGATAAAGTAGTTGAAGATTTAAAGCCCTATTTGTCAAAGAATAAAGCAATTGCAGGAGGAAAAGACGGCAGCTTAACAACAACACAAGAAAACAAGCCAGCCAGTCATATTAACTCTGCTGTCCCCCAACAAATCAATGTTGGTGTTGACGCGGAAAACTACGGTCAGTTAGTAGAAGCTTTCAAAAAACAGGGCATTACCCAGGCTGAGGCATTAATAGCCATTAGCCAAGATGCTTTTCTAATGACTTTGAGTAACAGCAACAACCAGTTTAATACTGAGTTAATCCAGTCATTAATTACTGACATCATTAAGCTGAAACAGGTACAGATGAAAGCCTCTGATATCGCCAACATACCTGCTGTTACTGCTATCACCACTCAAGAATTAGCGATCGCTGCACAGACGGAAGCCAACAAATTTGATTGGCAACAAATAGCTGATGCTGGCAATAACAATTTTGACTGGAACGGAATTTTAGGGGGTTGAAATGAATTTCAATGGAATGCAAATTTTCCAGGGCGTTACAGCTTTTGGGGCGATCGCCTCCTTATTTACTGGGGGCATAGCTTTCAATAATGGCAATTACGAATCTGAAAAAGCACAAAGACAGGCTAGATGGGATAGACAAAATAGCTTACAACAGTCTGAGGATGAAAGGTTAGCCCAAGAAACAATAGCCAACGCCAGATTTAAAGGCGGTTGTGATTTAATAGCTGGCAATTCCCGCACGGTCAAGACGAAAGGATCGAAACAAGTTGTATTTACTATGCCAGCTATTGTTCCGGGGGTAGTCATTAAAGACCGTTACACGCAAAAGCCGTTAGTTAGAAAAACCATCTGTGACGTTTACGGGCTGACTGCTATCACCGATGATAAAGGGCTGCCCACGGCGATCGCATCTACTGGAAACCGTGACGTGATTGCTGTTATGATGGCGCGTTTTCGTGGCGGTGTCTACACCCAGCCAGGGTATGAAGTAAAACTTCAGTACGCCCAACCATTACCGGAAAACAATCAATCTAAATAGCAACCCTATGGCATTTATGCCATAGGGTTAGAAAGAGGTCAAATTATGGGTAGGAGTTCTGAATACAACAATTACATTTATTCTCCTGAGTGGAAAGCGCGATCGCTAAAGTGTCAAAGCGTAACAGGGTACAGGTGTGTAATGTTTCCGTGGGCGCGGTCACGCTGCGCTCATCATCTGACATACAGAAATTTTGAAAGCGAAATATCACTTAGAGATATTGTACCTTTATGTAACTTTGCTCATTGGATAGTGCATTTACCGGGATTATGGGGATGGCTTATTGCACCATCCCCAGTAAGGGTTTTAGTCAATTATTGGTTGCGATCGCTGTTTTTGGTCGCATGGGTTTTAGGGGTGGTTTTACCAGAAAAAAAGAAAAAGAAAAGAAGGAAGAGAAAATGAAAGTAGACGGAAGGAAAAAGATTGACAAAGGCAAGCTAGCAAAAACCATTTGCGGCTACGCAGGATTTATGTTAGTTTTTGTCATTTTAGGAATAATTTTGGTATATATTTTGCACGTAAATATTGTGCCCTACCAAAAAGTTCTTGCAGCTTTAAGCAACACAGCAGCTTTTCAGCCTAATACTGGGTTAGATGTGCTTTTTAAAATTCCCTTTGTTGGAGGCGCGATTAACGGGATTGTAGGATTTTTGATTTATAGTGCTGGTGCGATCGCGTTTTTTGTTGTGCAATTTGTTGAATTATTGCCCAAGTTTATTTATAGAATCCCCAATATTTTGAAAGGGGTAATTTCCGAGGGAGGGCAAAACTACAACATTAAAGATGGCGACAGCAAAACAATAAGAAAAGCAAAAAAAGCCTTAAATACTGGTTATGCCTGGGCATTAGCTTATGTCGATTCTCTTAGTTTTTGGATGTATGTTTTTGATTTTTTTGTGTGTTTGATGGCATATCCTCCCATTTCAGGAGTTAAAAATCCATTGGATGCAATTCCATCTTTAATTGGGACTATTTACTACCAAGAATGGACAAGAATCGAATTTTTTAATATTTTCTTGCTTGCTTTTACAGTATACGGAGTTGAGAAAACCCTGGAAGCGATTTTTGCAGTAAACGATTTAATGGTTGCTTATAGAAAAGGAGGTAAAAATCCATGAGTGGCAATGCAGAGACACAAGATCAAGGATTAACAAAAGAGCAGTTCGTATTGGAAGTGTTAGCTAAGGATGGTAACAATTTAGATGGATTGATTGGAGTAATTGGAATTGGTGCAGCGATCGCACTAGGAGCAGCAATTAATCCCTTTTTTGGAGGTCTGACATTAGCCGCCATCTTAGGGGGCAAAGTATATAAGCAAGTTCAAAGAGGAAAGCTCAGATACCAGGTTTTACAAGGGGAAATTCCCCCAGTCGCATTACTCAAAGAGCAAGACGAGGTGGAGCAATATAAACAGATTATAGGCGATGATGCTTTCACTGGCGAGATAGGTCAAATAATTGAACTCAAAGGAAATAACGGAGTATACGAAGCAATGAGCGAAGAAACAAGAAATCTAGTGACATTTGAAAAGATTGCTAGACAGCCCCAATTAGATGTAGTTGCAGAATTAGCTGATTACTTTGATCGCCATGTATTGATATTAGGTGGCAGTGGCGGCGGAAAAGACTTTATCGGCTCAAATGCGGTCAGGGTAATTAAAAAGCAGCATCCAGAGGTATATTTGTACGTGATTGACCCCAAAGGCGATCACAGAGAAGCACCTTACTATCAACCAATTGCAGACACCTTTGTATCTGCTCAATGTGGACAAATGACCAGTGAGGCAGCCGTAGCATGGTTTAGACAACAATATGAGCATTATAGGGATGTTTCAAGTAATCCAGATCAGCAAACTTTGCTAGTTATCACAGAAACAACTTTAATAGGGGAGTCCTTTAAGCTGGCTAAAGACACCTATTTAAGCGATGTAGTCAGCAAACAAATTACCACAGGTTCATCTTACGGAAATTACTTGTGGTTTATGGCTCAATCTCCTAATCTTGCTGATTTAGGATTTAGCAATAATTCCAGAATGCAATTAAATGTATTTGCAGTTGTTCACCGCAAATCTATTACCGCAGTAGCTCAGTGGCAAAGAACAAAAGTAGTTAAAAAAGCCAGTGAGTCAGAGCTAAGAATGCTATGTGAAAACTCAGAAGTAGATAGAGCCTTTTTCTGTACTGCTACGGGGAATTGGCACTCTATGCCTAAACTAACTAACTACTCTCTGTTTGACCGAGACAGCCGCACCCGACTAAATGGCACAACACAAGAAACCCCAGCACTTCCAGCATCTACCACGCCTACGGTCATCCAATCAGAAGCACCAACGACGTTACAGCCTCAAGACGACATCGATCGCTTGCTTACTGCACTTGACCAAGCATCAACCGGGGACATTATAGATACCCTCAAAAGCCTTGACCCCAGCATCCCTAACGAAAAACTTAATGCGATCGTCAGCGTCATTAAAACTGAAGCAGTAAACCGAGGGAAACCACATCTAATTTCTAAGTTTTCCCTGTAATTTCTAACCCTGTGGCATTTATGTCATAGGGTTGACCTTTAGCAAAATGTACTGCTATAATATAGATATGTTAACACCAAGAGATTATCAAGTTGAAAACATAAAAGACATATTGCAAAAGTTGCAACATCACCAGAGATGCTTGTATTACGCGCCTACGGGGGCAGGGAAGACAACTTTTGCTGCATTGTTGGCAAATGAAGCAGTAAAATACGATCGCCAGATAAGGTTTTACGTACACAGGGATAAGCTGGTAGGGCAAACTGTAAAAACTTTTGAAAGAGTAGGATTAAAATGTGGGATTGTAGCAGGAGGATACAAATACCATCGTGGTTGCCCAGTGCAAGTTATCTCAGTCCAAACTTTATCAAGTGGTCAACGTGATTTTACGTGGCTAGATACTGGCGATCGCAAGCCCCTATCCTTCGTTGACGAATGTCATGTAACACAGTATTACGATGTAATGCAGAAATTGTTTCCTATGCTGCCCAACGAACGCGAGGTAGAGGATGAAGGCTTTTTGATTGGGCTAACGGGTACACCGTGGAGGCTCAAGACTGATGAAAGTATGGGTCAGTTTTTCAAACAGTTGGTATGCGCTCCATCTTATGCTGAGTTAATTAGCTTGGGTTACTTAGTTGAACCTGTGTACTATCGCGTTCGCAACGAACCTGGCGGAGACATGGAAGCTGATATAGAGTTTTGTATTTCTCAATGGAAGGATAAATCCCAAGGATCATCGACGTTTTTGTTTACTTCCTCAGTCGCTTTTGCTAACCTGGCTTGCAAAAAATTTAATGATGCTGGTATCCCTTCGGCTGTGGTTACTGGTAAAACTTCAAGAAAACAGCGCGATGACATCTTTGGAGATTTTGAACAAGAAAAGACAAAGGTTTTGATATCTAAGGATGTACTATCAGAAGGGTGTGATATACCCAAGGCACGAGTAGCATTATTTGCAGCATTCACCGAAAGCAAAGCAAAGTTTGTACAACGGGCTGGGCGTGTACTAAGAACTTTTACTTATCCAGATGGACGTAAAAAAAATGACTGTATAATACTTGACCAGATGGGCTTGCTTCGTAGGTTAACCCCTAGCGGACTAGAGGGGATTACCGTGGATGATTCTGTCTTAGCACCTCCAGAACCCAGGCAACCGGGCGAAATGCCCATGAAAGAATGCCCGGAGTGCGATCGCTTAAACTGGATTTCAGCCCGTTTTTGCGTTGACTGTGGCTATGAGTTTGAAATCGTAGGAACCGAGCGATCGCGCCCTTCTGGTACAATGGATCGCTATTTCCCGGACTTAGAGAAAAAAATGCAGTTTGCCTTTTACCAGCGTAGACTCAGAAAAGCCTGGTTAGACGACAAACCACCATCCCACGCGGATCTAGATTTTCTTAAAAAGTTTGGGAGATATGCCCCGCTAGACTGGAAGCGCGACAGCGTTCTTAAAAACGGAACACCTGAAGACAAAGAACGATACAGACTATATTTAGTGAAACACGCACCAAAAAATAAAAACGCTACAGCCTGGGCGGAAGGTCAATTATCACTACATCTTGGCATCTAACCTTATGGCATAAATGCCATAAGGTTGACAATGTACAAAATGTACTGCTATAATTTTTTTCATTGAACAAGCAAAAGGATAAATATGGTGGCAGTCAAGGAATCGGCGACAGCAGTAAAAACCCCGGCATGGTCATACCGATATGAATCTTACTATCTGCAAGTGCTGAAAAAGGATGATGGTTATTGGAGTGTAATAACTCGTGGTAATGATGTAGTTTGGAGTGGGGCAACTAGAAAAGAGCAAGAATTAGCAAGAGGGGACGTAATTTGTCAGTTACATAAAATCCGCCCTGACATTTTGAAAGTTGGAATAATGGCGATCGAGCCAGAATTGCTAACATTCCATCCCCAAAACAAAAAGATATACAATGATTCCGAAAAATCAAACGGTGAGTTATTGGCGCAAATCCAAGCATCTAGAAAGATATACAGATTGACTGTTTCGGCTACTACGGATGCCGTAGCTGGTGGTTTGACAGTCTCAGGTAACAGACGTTTGCAAGCCGCATTGACCTTAAACGCGATCGCAGAGAAAGAAGGCGAGCCAAAACCATTTCCAATAGTAGATGTAGAGGTCAAAGCATATGAAGATGACCTAGAAATCTTGGATGACTTGGTGCGGGAAAACTTTTACAGAAACGAAAAAACGCCTGTAGAGATGTATCGTGAATATGGCGTTATTTTAGAGGTAGAAAAGGAGAAAGCCGCCAGACGGATGAAACAAGGGAAAGCCGTAAAAGGGAAAAAAACACCTTCACGGTTAGCCGCAGCACAACGGATGGAAGCGTCAACGGGTATAAGCAAAGACCCCCGCATTTGGAAAAGCGGCACAGCCCATACACACTGGATGGATGACTTAAAGGAGCAAGGCGAGAAAGAGTTAGGGGGAATTGTTGAAGGATTAATAAACGATGGCTATATAGGCGCGGTCAGAGATATTAGAGAGCTTTACTCTAAAGAGCCAGATTTAGCTAAAGAAGTAGCGCGAGAAAAAGCCAAGCCCGAAAATAGGCACAAGCAAGTAACCGTCAGCAATCTAACTAAGCAGGTACAAGCCGAAAAGATACGGGAAAACAGTGAACAGGCAGAGACAAAGGAAGAATTGATTAAGCAAGCCTTAATTGCCTTGGAAGCAGTTGGAGCAAAACCCAGCGACGACTACATGACACCAATGGACATTAAAATGACTATGGTGGAATTTCTAGGAACTGTTGACAAAGATGGAATTAAACGGGTAGATTTAGATCCCTTCTCTAATCTAGAAAAGGACTCTATACCAGCTAGAAAAGCATACAACGTCATTGACAACGGGCTACGGCAACCCTTGGAAGGCACGATCGCTACTAACATTCCTTTCAGTATTGCCAGTGATTGCGTCAAAGCGATCGACGAAGCCATTAGAGAGGGAACCACAAAAGAGGGTGCATTTGTCGCCCAGAGTGGGGTACTGCACAACAAAACAACTCAAGGCATTTTAGTTTTTCATAAAATGTCTGTGTGTTTATGTCGTGGTCGCGTGAGTTTTGAGCATGGCAGCATTTTGTCATACACCAAGCCCGAAAAAGAGGAAGGGAAGACAACTACATTCAATACTGACACCGCTATATACTACTACGGCGATCGCCATGACCATTTTTACGAAGATTTCAAGCACAAGGGCACTATAATCAGACTTGGTTTACAGCCTTCCGATACCCGTGACAATTCATTACCCAAATGGGTAGACAATGAGGAAAGACAAAGCCTAGAAACCAACTGGATGGGCAAATCAATTGAAATCCTAGAAGATGACCAGGGTTTACTAATCCCTTGGATAAACGGGAAAGATACAGGGGAAGCATTCGAGGATCTAAAGCAAGCTCAAGCCTATGCAATCGGGACTATCATGATCTCGCAAAGCGAAAAAGCTAACCCAGTTAACGAGGTCGATGCCTCCGTTTTTATGTAAACCTCTAACCCTATGGCATAAATGCCATAGGGTTGACACCCAACAAAATGGTCTGCTATTATATTTGTAAGTTCATCGTGAGGATGGAATATGAGTTTTGATAATTTAAACTTAGGTCACAAGATAGAGCCGGGAATGAGCGTGGAGGATCAACTAGCAGTAAGCGGGTTGAGTTGGGGGGTAGACGCAGCCCCGCAGCAGTCAGAATTTCAGGGAAGAATGATAAAAGAGAATGATGTAATAGTATTAAGAAGGAATGATACAGGGGAAAGACTAGCGACAGTAGGAGCGAATTGGACACCATATAGTAATAGGAGATTTTTAGGCGATTTTAATTACTTTTGCGATCGCGCTGGGTTTCTGGTGGAGAGAGCAGGTTTCCTTACCCGTGGCAAAGGGTTAAATAAGGAAGCAATGAGTTTTGCTGCTGCTGTAGTCCCAGGTTCTCACGATGGGGAACTAGATTTAGGGGATGGCGACGTGTCTAATATGCGGATAATTTTTCTGAATTACTTTACTTATGGTAAGGCGATCGGGGGATTTGTGATGAACGAGAGACTGTTTTGTGAAAATCAACTAGCATTAAAAGCGGTTGGGCAAAAAGGGAAGTACACCTTACGCCACACTTCCAATAACATAGAAGGCGCACGGGGCATTTTAACTGTAAAGCAAACCTTGCAAACGATTCACAGTTCAATCAAAGACTTTTGGCACGTTAGCGAGTGTTTGACAAGGCAATATGTAACCCCAGAGCAAGCGATTGACTTTTTTATTAGTAATTACGGGCACAAAAACAAAGGAGTTGACGAGCAACCCGTAGCTGTAAAAACAATGATTGACATCTATTTTAATAACCTTAATGAGTACGTAGATGTCGATTTAGCAATGGATCTCAGTACCACTAGAGATACCGCCTATGGAGTGCTGAACGCGGTTACGGCTTATGAAACCCATTTTCAAGGTTTCAACCCGGCAACAGGTAAAATCAACCCCATTGCAGACTCTACCCGCTTTTTGCGTTCTGTTAGTTCTACATCTAAGGCGCAAATTGCCTATGATTCACTATCTAGGCAATACACTAGTTTGCGTCAACGTAGACAGCAAGAGATTGCCCAACCCGTCCGCGCTTTTTAATTAATCTAAGGAAAAACCCTCATTTTCATGGGGGGTATACATACTCAATTAAGGATAAAACAATGCCAGCCAGAAAAACAACCACATCTACCAGGAAGACAACCACGCCTAGAAAAACGGCTACCAAAAAAGCATCAGCCACAAGTACATCAACTAGAAAAACTTCAACCCCAAAAAACACGGCAAAAACACCAGAAATTGACATTGAAGCACTAAAAACTCAATTTCAAGAAATGGGAGGCTTAATTAAAGAGGATGGCGATCGCCTAACGATTAGCCTTGAAGACAGATATACCGTTATACAATCCATAGACTTAGAACAATGGATACAGAATAGCCTAACTGACATTGAGGGAATATATGAAAGAGGGGAGCAAGAACAGTGGATAAATACCACTTTCCCTCAATCTATCATCAAGAATGTACAGCCCACGGAAACGGAATCAGCTTTATCAAACACGACAACACAAGAGGCGGAGGAAGTCGAGCAGATACAGGAAACACAGGACAATCAACAAAACACTCAATTAACCGAGGGTACAGTAGAAACAAACGGAACGAATAACACAGCAGAGGTACAAGCATTAAAAGAAACAGCCCAACAAGACGCGGCGGAAATAGTTGCGTTAAGAAATACACTAGAAAAAAATTTCTCGTCAGAGGAAATACGCAACAAAGTACAAGACGTTAAAGGATTGGCGTTAGACAGAGCCAACTTAGTTAAACTCTTTGACATACAACCAGATACAGAAGATGATATGGAATTGTGTAATCAACTATCATCCCTAGGCGTAAGCGTACAAATCATCAATACAGGGGGTGATAAACATTACACAATAACATAGTCAACCCATATGTGGGGTTGAAGGATTTCAGCCCCCAAATCGCAATCAATGAATGAATATTTTCAGTCACCTTTCAGATATCCGGGTGGTAAATTCTACGCGAGAAAACTTATTATTCCTTTAATTCCTCCGCACCGTATTTACGGTGAACCCTTTCTGGGCGGAGGACAAATTTTTTTTTATAAAGAGTCAGCCAAAGTATCATTTTTAAATGACCTAGACCTAGATTTAATTTCTACCTACAGAGTAATCAAGGACTCCCCAATGGAATTAATCAGAGCTTTGCAGGATGAAACGGTTAACAGAGAAAGGCACAATTTTTACAAAACCTCAAGACCGCAAACAGAGTTAGGTAGGGCAATTCGTTGGTTTTACCTTAATAGAACTTCCTACAGTGGTATCATGGCTATCCCTTCATGCTACCTTGGTTACACAGAAGGGATTAGCATACCTCCAGGCGAGTGGGGAACCCTCATTAGTAGAGCTTACGTAAGACTTAACCAAGGAGAGGTAACAATTACCGCCCTTGATTTTGAGGAAGCGATCGCAGCCTATAATCAAGATACATTTGCTTTTGTAGATCCTCCATACTTCAAGCCCTCCAGGAAAAGCTTGTATCAACAGGAGTTTGAGCAAGAAGACCACGAAAGACTAGCCAGGGTGTTGTACAACAATCGCTACAAATTCAGATTTTTACTTACTTATGACGATACAGCAGAGGCAAGGAACCTTTATAGATGGGCTACTATAACCCCCCAGAACTGGCGGTACTCTATCAAGTACGAAGCGACAGATCAACAGGCTGAAGCGAAAGAAATCTTTATTGACAATTCGAGCCTGTGTTAGCATAAAAGTAGTCTGTATCCTCAGTTCAAGGTTTACGGGCTGGTCAGCCCTTCCTGGGCTGCACCTCATTTATCCAATTGATAGACCCTGTGGCATAAATGCCATAGGGTCTATTCCATTAAGGATTTACAAGTTTACCATGTGACAGTACTGCTATTTTTCATAAACTGTCACAACCCCCTTGTACTCCAACAAAATGTACTGCTATTCTATAAATATGGATAAATGAGGCAACGAACATGAATGCTAAATTATTAAAAGTATTTTCTCTAGACCAGTTAAAGTTAATTGCTCGTGTAGTATCTGTGGATTTGGGCGAGGTGGTGCTTTCTACGGAAATTAATATGGTTACATCGGACTGCGGAATAATCAATTTTTATCTTAGTGGTAATCGTCGAACAGTTTTATCAAAAGAGCAGTTCCACGCGATCGCTGCATTTGCTTAATTAAAAAGTTGCCCTGCAACAGCAGGGCTAATCAATAGTTGGAGGTAAAAACATGGCAATAAGAGGATTGACAGACAGACGTGACAGCGATCGCAGTATTTTAGGAAGAATAGAAATAACGGTATTCAAGGGCGCGAGGAAAGTAAGTACACAGAACAGAAAGAAAGCGGGTGAGAGTTTAGGGGATAAGTACAGAATCGTTTGTAGTAATCCCAGACTATTAAAAATTTTAAAAACGTCTTATGGAGAGCCAGACGAAAATGGGGATATACTAACCGACACATTAAATGTAGTATTCCCATTTGATGAACCAGATAGAACGTTTAACACTTCGATGGTTGCATACTCACATTCAGGCTTAGATGTAGTTTGCGATCGCCACACCATCACTCAAGAATCGGTACAGGTACAGGATAGCAAGGGTAATGTATTCAGACCGATTAAGCCATGCAATAAGCCTTGCCCTGTTGCAGATCAGCCTATGGGGTTTGAGTGTCCCAAGGGCTGTAAGCCTACAGGGGTACTATATTTCTATTTGCGGGAATTACTAGAGATAGATTTAATGGTTCCATGCAAGCTCACCGTCCATTCTTACAACGACATTACCTATATTTCATCCAGATTAGAGGCTTTACAACAAGAAATAGGAAGTATTACGAATAGTCCTTTTCCCTGTTTTAGAACCAAGCACAAAGTACCTTTTACTATGACGCGATCGCAGATTAATATTAAGCGTCCCGTAGTAGGAACCAAGGAAGAGGGATATAAGAGGACGGGGAAAAATGCTAATGGTATAACTTGGGCTGTGGAGGTAAACCCCGACCACGAGTTTATGACTCTGTTACAAGCCTGGAGAATGGCGGAAGAGTTAAAAAACAGGCAAATAGCCCTACCCGGTAGAGTAGTTGCCGGGTTACTTGGTGGCGATCCTGCTGCCGTTAACTATATTGATGTTGATGTTATTGCCACCCAGGAGCAACCACAGGAACAGTCATCACCCATGACATTAATGCCCAGTACCATTAACACAGAGGAAAGGCGCGAACTATTTAAAATATTCCTAGAGGAAAACGAGTGGACTAAGGAAGCATTCCAAACAATGCTTAGTAATGAGTATGGGTACACCAAAACCACAGAAATTATGGCGCACCAGATAGACGATATCAAGGCAGATGCCAAAAATCACGAACTACGCGATCGCTACATTGATATGATTGTTGAGTTTTAATTTCTAACCCTATGGCATTTATGCCATAGGGTGCTACTACACAAAAGTTATGTTTAACCACCTATTTAAAGCACCTAAGCCTACACTAAAAGCAAATGCCCCGCAAATGATTGATCTATTCTCTGGGGGCGGCGGAGTTAAGACAGGAGCAATCATGGCTGGCATTGTCCCTCATGGAGTGGAAAAAGACCCGGATAATACAGAATTAAGTCAGGTTTTTTCCCAGTGGCATAACGTGAATTTTGCCGAGTACGGCTCAACTACTACAGTTAAAACCGTACAGGAAATGTATTTACAGGGATGGCAAGGACTACCCCGTGGTGTACTGTGGGGTCATGCATCCCCAGTTTGCGCCCGTTTCTCTGGATACAGTAAAGTCAACGACGAACAAGAGGACTTAAAGGATATTACAGCCGCTAAAGCTGTGGCTAATGCGATCGCTGTACTAGATTGCAAATATTGGTCAATCGAGCAAGTACCAGGCTACATAAACAGCGAATCATTTAAAATCATCATTTCTGCTCTAAGAATGAATCGATACTCATTCATTATTGAGCCTAAAGTTGATTTCCACGAATACGGGGTAATCCCTCAGCAACGGATAAGAATGTTTTTACTAGCCTGGAAATACAACAACAAGCCCCTAGAATTTCCCAAAAAGCGCAAACCTTGGGGATGGGGTCATACATTGCAGGGGCTTAGGCTAAATCCCAACAAGCCTTTAAAATGGCAATCCGAAGCGATAACTGCGTTAAGCTCCGCTAACGTCAAAATTCAACGACCATACACAAAATTAGTGATTGAGCGTGTAGGGAAAATGAATAAATCCGTAAAAATTCGTTTTAGCCATGAGCCTATGTGGACAATCACAAAACATTATTTTCACGACCAGAGGAAACACTCACGCCCCAACCCTTTTAACTTCTACATCCCCGACCAGGGCTATTTTTCCCCACACCCTAGAGCGATCGCCCGTATAGCTGGCTTCCCTGACTGGTTCCGGTATCCCCCTACCCCATACTACTACGGCTCAATCTTTGGCTACAGCGTACCCCCTACATGGATCTACGCCATACTTTCACACAATCTAACCTCACTCAACCCTATGACATTAATGCCCAAGGGTGTGTGACAGTACTGCTATTCTACAAAAAGTGTCACACTATCTATTCACACTAACAAAATGTACTGCTATTCTATAAATATAGGCAAGGATAAATGAGGTAAAGCAAATGCAAGAATTAACTAACATCGGTGGAATTTCAAAGGTTTGGGTATCTGCTGCTAGTGGAAATGAAGTTAGAGTGTGGTTTTCTCATCCTAGCCAAGCGATCGAAGAGTATACAGTTATTAATCGTGTCAAGCACCGTGGCTTTATCAGCATCCGCAGGAATGAGGAAGAATGGAAAATTGACACAATGTACAGCACCATTCGCAGACAAACAGGTGACACCTGGGGGATGTCTGGATTGTGTAGTATTTCTGACTCCGCCAGAAAGAAAGCGATCGCTTGCTGTGACTACGTGATTGCTGAGTGGATATCTCAAAACATGGATGACATAGAAGACGCACGGATCGCCACTTTCAAGAAGGACTTAGAGGTACTGGAAGGACGCAAGGCTGATTTATTAGAAGAATTACAAAGGATAAAGCAAGAGATCGCCGATAAAGCCGCAGAAATTGACAATCACGAAAACGGGGACGCGATCGCAGAAATCACCCTAAGTAGGGCAGAGGGCACAATAGCTGAGGTGGACGCGCCCCCAGCCATTGTTAAATCCTGGGAAGAGGCAAACAAGGTAATCAGCAGATGGGCTAAAACCGTCAGCCTAGGGACTAACAAAGTGGACTGCTGGGTGACTTGGAAAAATGGTGAAAAATACGGTTACTTGCTAAACATGGGTCAATGCCACACTAACCCCAATTTTAGACAAGACGTATTAGACAGTATCAGGTTTAACACTGGGGATTGCTGCCCTAGCCATATGACTACTGAAGAGTACGAACAGTTTACTAAGGTTTACTTAAAGCCAGAGACACGCGATCGCTTCCGTCAACTGCTGTCTCTCTTTAAATAATAAATCTAACCCTATGGCATAAATGCCATAGGGTCGAGCAAGCTTTCGAGCAATTACCATGAAACCACAAAGGGCAAAATCAGGAACTTCTATCAGGCAAGGAAAGGACGGGCGTGTTACGTATATTTCCAAAACAAATACTTAGCGATGCCTTCGGCAAGCTACGCTAACGCCCAAAACGGAAAAGTAACCAGGGGGATTTATAGGTAATGGTCAAGGTTTTTCTTAATTCCTCCCCCTGATACTTGACAAAAACAAAATGGTACGCTATCTTTTAATTATAAAGGGCATGATAAAACGCCTTACAGAATTAATTCAACGCTACAAAAAAAATGAGTTCTCAAGAATTATTGAATACCTGCATTTATGCGACTGTCGGCATATTTGCGATCGCCTTTCTTCTGGATGCTATAACAATGATCATTAGTTGCTGGAAGGAAGCGGGAAGGCGGATACCACCGCAGATACAAGAGGAGGTAACAGACAGTCAATCCATTAAGCCTGAGTCGCCAGAGATCACTAACAAAACAGCGTCTGTTGATTGGGTACAACCATACGAGGCAACCGATCCCGTAGAGGATATTGATATCATTGGTATTGCCAAATCCAAGGCAATCGCCAGCACCGAACAACTAGCACAATTACCCATTAACGTTTTGAAAGCGATCGCTAAATCCAAAAATATCAGGCTAGGTAATTCTCAAAAACCAGAAACAATCATCAAAAAGCTAGTCGGAAACGTCAAAGTATGTGACTTACCAGTAACAACTTAAACTACACCCTATGGCATAAATGCCATAGGGTCAGACAAAACAGGGAAGGGAAAGTATGAACCATAAGCCGTATGCAAGAAAAAGAAAGTTAAAAGCACCTGATAGGCACGATCGCCATTTGATGCATTTGATAAACCATAGAGGGCGTTATGCTTGTGGAGTGGGTAAAGGAGGGCTGTACACAGAAGATTACACACAAGTAACTTGCGAGAAATGCAAGCAATCAGTAGCATACAAAAAAGCACAAAAAAATTACATCCCTCAATCATTAGAAATAATATAGGGTATTGTGACACTTCCTGCAAAATAGCAGTACTGTCACAATGTCCCTTTACCTCAACAAAATGTACTGCTATTCTATAAATATATCAGAGGATAAATGAGGGGAAAGGACATGAGGGCATTTGGCATAGAATTGGAATTTACATCAAACTACAGCAGAGATTTAATAGCGCAAGCGATCGCTAACAATGGCGTGACTGCTGTAGCCGAGAACTACAATCACAGAACTCGCGGATATTGGAAAGTAATTACTGATTCATCCTGTGGCTATGAGATTGTTTCCCCGGTACTGTACGGGGAAGATGGGATAGAACAGATAAGGAAAGTGTGTGACGCGCTAGATGGGATTGCAAATGTTGACCGTAACTGTGGGTTTCATATTCATATCGACGCAAACGGGTTGAACCTACGGCAAATCAAAGATGTGGTCAAGAGCTACAAGGAATATGAGGACATTTTTGATTTAGTTTTACCCCGGAGTCGTCGCGCCAATAATAATCAGTATTGCAAATCCTTAGAAGACGTTACCCTATCAGAAATTGACACCGCAAACAACATTAGAGAATTGGTTGCAGGTGCATTTGGCAACGATCGCTACTACAAACTAAATATTGCCTCCTATCTCCGCCACGGGACAATTGAAATACGCCAGCATTCCGGCACTGTAGACGCTGACAAGGTTATCAACTGGGTTTATCTAATTCAAAATTTTGTTGCTCGCTCCATCAACAACGAAATCAAAGCCAATACCCAGAACATCCGCGATCGCTTCAACGCACTAATCCCCGAAACCGCTACTTTTCAAAGCATCGACAACACCGCAATTGTTGCTACTGCTAACACTGCTGCAAACAGAAAACTAAAGGATATCAAAAGCGACATTTACCAAGCATTAGGAGTCACCACCACCAAGCAAGTCAAAGCGATCGCCAAGCGTCTTAATTTCAATGGCGACCTACGCAAAAAAGCATCATGGATCGCGCTACTGGCACTCATCACCGCTTCTAGATCCTCATCTAATAATGTTGTATCCTTACGTGAGTTTTATGTAGGACGTACCCAACAGCTAGGAACCTACGCAGCGATCGCCTAGACCACGGGGGTAACTCCCCTACCCACCACAATAGGAGCAACAACCATGAAATATTATCAATTAGACGGCGACCCAGACCAAAAAATTATATCCGGGCTGTGCCCTTCCAGAGTAGTAACGGCACTTAAGGAACCCTGGAACACCAATAAAACCAATCGCCAATACATGAAGGATTTTAGGCTAAGGGCAATAAATATCTACGGGGAAGAATACGAGCGCATCCGTATTAATTCCTGTCGCAACTTCATCCAGGATTTAGTACGATTCAAGATTTTGACCCCCGTTGACGACCCTATGACATAAATGCCCAAGGGTATGTGACAGTACTGCTATTTTACAAAAAGTGTCACACACACCTTTGCATCTGACAAAATGTACTGCTATTATACAAATATAATCAAGGATAAATGAGGTAACAACATGAGCGCATACAACACCCCCACCGAAACTACAAGATTACAAGGAAAAGGCGATTACGCGATTTTAGACGGGGTACAGGTTAAATTCGTATCCGACAATCTGATTGTATTTGAATTAGCCTCAGACATACCCAATGGCAGAGAATACACAGAAATTAACCGGGTGCTGCACGAGGGTAGCTTGGATGTACAAAAACAAGAGTCAGGAGAATGGAAACTAAACTGGGGTTATTCCAGCGCACGACGTAAGGGTTCATGGTCAAGCTCTTACAGAAATGTATCTGATTCTGTGGCTACCAAGATAGAGAAAGCGATCGCCGCGATCATTATAGAGTGGATACCCCAACACGAGGCAGAAATAATGAAAGCAGGGATCTTGAGCGCACAGCGCAGTATAGAAACCTACAACTACAAAAAGAATAGACTGCTGAAAGAGCTACAAGAGATAGAGGACAAAATTGCCGCAGAAGAGGAAGCGATCGCCAATCTTGAAATCCAAGTGGCTACCATGCAGGAACCACAAGAAACTCAGGAATCAGAAGCACCAGAAACAATCACAACTGTGGAGAAACAGCCACAACCCAAGCGTACAACCTTTTTAAAAGCCGCTACACAGTTCTATTTGAAAGGTTATGGACTTACTCGTAATGGTCGTAAATTTGCTACTGCTGACGGCACAGAAACATTCAAAAAACTGACGGACGCGATCGCATGGCTCGACAATCAGCCGTCACGCTCAGTAACACCCCAGTCTGTAGCCTAAGCAATTCGCACCCTATGACATAAATGCCCAAGGGTGTGTGACAGTCAAATTAAAATCATAAAAGTGGCACACACCCCTTGACTTTCACAAAATGTACTGCTATTCTACAAGTGCAGCGAAGGATAAATGAGGACAGAGAAATGCAAGTATTCACAGAGCAAGTGATCGAAGTAATTCTAGACAACACCCACCTAGCAGGCGATCGCCAAGGGATGATTTACATTTTAAAGGACGTGAGAGACAACCACGGGGTAGAGATTGGAGTTAAATTAAATCAGAAAACCTCTGCAATTCTGGCAGCATGGCACGTATTAGTAGAACTAGCTCAACAACAGCACGATACAGATATTGAATGTGAGCAAGCATTACAAGAGGGCAGCCAGGTATTAGAGGTACAGGAAGAAGGATTAGTAAATACTGAGTTCAGTAATTTTGATGGGATAGATACCGATACAATGATGGCTTGCGAATATGGCTGGGCTGCTGCTTACCCCCTCACTTGCGATCTCTGCTGTTATCAATATTGTGAAATTCCCCAGCCAGAATACAGCGCAGAAAAAGCGATCGCCAGCGTTACAGATGTGGTCAGATGCTTGAGAAACCGGATGTTTAAGGACGCAAAACAGTTGTGGGCTTTGATTCCCGCGTCCTGGGTTGATACCTGTAGCCAACTGCTGCAAGAGTACAAAGTAGAGATACAAAAGCAATGCAATTCATTTAAGGAGATGGTAAAAGTCAGTAAAGCAATTTCAGCCTTAGCAAATTAAAATAAATGACCCTATGGCATAAATGTCATAGGGTCGGGAGGAATTATGGCTTACACAACGGAAAAAGGGCACAAAATAGACCTCACCCAAGTTCTAGATATTGATTCTAATTTGATTGGTAGTGGATACACGGTTTATGTATGTGGGAAAGCGGGGATCGCCGTGAGCCAGAGCGATCGCAATCAGATAGTTTTAGAACTGGCTCAAATGCAAATGGACGCTAACAGGAGTAGGTTAACAGTATGAGCGTAGTAAAAGTGAAAGTGCCGTTGTCAACCCTTGAGAATTGTTTGGACAGGATAGCAGCGCATACAGAGGAGGCAAAAACATTGTCAAAATGTTGTGGGGTTGATGCCTTTTACAAGCTGGTAAGCAAAATAGGCTTAATCCTGGAGTGGGGGAGGCAGCTAAGGCAGATTGATCTAGACGATTTAGGGATGGAACCTGGAGTAATCAAGGCGATCAATGAATTGATAGAGCATACAGTAACAGCCCTAGAGTCAGAAACGCTGGGAGACTGCCTAAACTCAGTAAATACGGGAATCCCGAACGCCTTAAAATTCACAAGGCAGCAATTACAGAACCAATACGATTTTTACAAGGAGTTTGATAGTTAATTATGTTACAACAGTATGCGATCGCAGGAGGAGACGGCAAAACGGTTACTGTATCTGGCGTGGTCACGGGTTTTCTAGGGGTTCACAAGCACCCGCACAAGGGACATAAGGGGGTTGAATTATACCACGTTACACATATTCCTACCGGATATTGCTTACACAGATTTTGGCTTGAGGAGGTGGCGATCGCTTGCTGTAAAGAATTGTCAGAAATTCTAGGAGATAAATTAAATTTTACTCTGGAAAATAAACCCCAAGGGGCATTAGCGACACAGATTAAATCAATTATCGACAAACACGACCAAAACGACGACGACAGAGAGGATCATTTGTGATGACAGCATCAGCATTTAGATTGTGAAAAAAGCTTGAAACGTCATATAGACCAAGTTAAGACCTGTATGAGAATTGCAGATGGTAGTTTTCAAGAATTTTGGACATTGATGGACAGAAATTTCAGGGGCATCTATCAGCTAGCCATCCCTGGATTGGATAGAAACAGCATTAATAATTAATTTCTACCCTATGCCATAAATGCCATAGGGTTAATCGCAAAGACTACTACATAGATTCGGTTAACCGAACTAAGTCAGGGTTCCAGAGATAACATTACGAGTACGATAGCCCAGTACAACCGCGTCCCCTGCGTCTGGCGATCGCCCTAACCTTTCGATAGTGTCCTTTTTCCGTTCGATTTTGATTTTACTTTCCCCTAATTCCTCATAGTGTACGCTGGCTAAATCTTCCATTACTCGGTCTTCAATATGTCCAAGGGGTGCGATCGCTACATCACCCACCCTCATAGCTTCGCGTAACATCCAGTAATCCTCAGCTTTGAGGTTAGCAAAAGCCTCTTTATTTTTAGCAGATTCACCCCACCTAACCCCAATAGCCTTATAGCGATTTTTAATAATAATTGCCAGAGTACCAGCACCTACCCCCACATTATCTACAGAGATAACACCAGGGTCTTGAGAGGCTTCGCCAGTCGCCAGCCCTGCGGCGCGATCTGTATCTAGGTTGTCCCCCAACGTTGGCTGTACCTTCACTTTATACAGTAGGGAACCGCGCCATTTAGATAGGGCGTTATCGTCTTGCCCATCAGCTACATCCAACCCATAACGAGTACGACTTAAGCGGGCGTGGCTTTCCCACCATTCGGGATCTTCATCATAGCGAGCGCGACAAGCCAAGAATAGAGATGTAGGGATAACAGAGGCAGCGTTATCAACGGGGAATATCCCTTCTACTTTGCCCATCCAGAACGCGGAACCCTCAAGCTTTTTAACTCGTTGCTCCTCAACCCATCCCACAGAGACAGCACCCGGTATAACATCTCTAGGCAAACTTTTATCCCATTCCTCTTGTGGTTTAACTGGTTGGTCTGGATCGTCTTGGCAGATTTGGGCAGCGATCGCAGGTTTTAACCGATGAAAACCAGAGGGGTGCATTTCATAAGCCCAAGACACATTAGGATGAAACCACACAGGGATTCTAATATGCTTCCTTTTACAGTGCTTTTCAAATGGTGTCCCTGGTTCTGTTGGGTTCCCTATCCTTAATATTCTATTGTCTGAACCAGTGGCGCAAGATATAGCACCATCATCAATTTCTGGGGAAATACCACACGCCTCATCTTCTATAATCAGCAGCCGTTCATGGTGAATACCTTGGAATGAATGCTGGTTTTTGTCTTGGGCACTAAAGCCAAATCCATAAGCATTACTTGATTTATGAACCGACAAAATATTACGGTAGCCACCCAACAGCTTTTTATTGCGATCGTATAACTTTCTTATCTCCCTCCACAGCAATTCCTTTACCTGTCTACCAGTGGGAGCAGTGGAAATGACCAAACCATCACAGCAAAATACCCACCACAAAGCACATACAGCCGATATCATGGTTTTTCCACAAGAGTGGCTTGCCTGTACGTTAGTAACTTTTTTATCACGCACTGATAACAAAATCTTCCTTTGGTCATCAGTTACAATTCCTATCCTTAATTTTTGGGCAAAGGTTATAGGTGCATTTTCATATATACCAAGGGGTGAGCCTTGCTTATACTCTTTTATCTCACTCCTAGCCCTTTCTAATTCCTCCTGGAAATTTCCTACAATCCTTTTTTCTGCTTTAGATGCGATCGCACACCCAAAAGGATGGGCACTAATTACATAAGGTTCAGGCTTTTTTTTAGTAGCAACAGCACCGCGATTAATCGTATATGGGCGTTGTTTCAATTGCTTTTGCTTCGATTGTCTGTTGCTGTGTACCACCTTCCCTTAACTCCTTTATTTCTTGCGTTAATTGTTGAATTTGCAATTGCATATCCTCAATAACAGCCTCAAGTTCCAACTGTTTACCGCGAAACTGAATATCTATCAGTTTTGACGCTGCGGCTACCTTGTCCCTCTCACTTACTCGTCGGGCTGGCGGTGCATTAGCAATGCTAAATAATACTTGTACCACCTCAACCGAATGGTCATTGACGTAATTCAACATTCCCTCAAACATAACAGACCGGGAATGAGCCACTAATTCAGCAAATTCATTTTTCTGCATCCATCGCCATATTGTATTAGCGTGAACGCCCAAAGCCTCCGCCACCTTAGTTTGGCTATGCCCTTGAGCCAACATCAAAATTGCCTGAGCATGAACCACTGGCATTTTATAAGATGAGATTTTCTCTAGTCTTTTTTCAACCTTTTCTTGGTCTGTTGCGATCGCTACCATAGTCAAAATGGTGATAATAATTGATATATGGTGATATTTGTCATCATCTTACCACCATATCTCTACAACTTGCCACCATTCACCACTACAATACCGATTGCCAAAATACGTTTGAAATAGCAATAAGCTAATAAAATATACTGAAGACAGATAAAACAATTAAGCAAGGAACCCTATGGCATAAATGTCATAGGGTGCGAGCATATGTTAACAAGGCAAGATTCCAAGATTTTAATTAATGCGTTTACGGACATAAGAAACGAGATGACAGGCGTGGGGACTTCAAGGGATAAGTCAACGCTTGCCAGCGCAAACGTAGTAGTACCAAGACTGCCAGACATTGCATTACAAAATTTACCCAGAATATCAGGAATGGTTGAAAGAGCAGTGTTTTTGCATATACTGCACGGGTTTAGGGGTAACTGGTACAAGCTTAAGGTAGGGGAAGGGGAAGATCCAGAAAAATTGCAAAGATATATAAACCAATTGAAAGGGGGGTTCAGAAAATCAATGCGGCGGTGTGCTGCATTAGGTAGGCAATGGGGGGATGGGTTCGCGGTATTGGGAATAGATGATGGTGGCTTGCCAGATGAGCCAGTAAATGAAGATAGGATACGGTCTGTAAGGTGGATAAAATCATACACCCTAAATGAGATGAGGATAGAAAGGGGTAGGGAGTTTACAGTAATTCCTCACGATCCAGAGTATTACAGATTATACGTACCTGGAGCATTAAGCGCGGATTATAACGAATTGCCAGAGGATAGCGATGTCAGACTGAGCAACAATTTTATAGGGTTAAGCGATCGCAAAACGATTACAGATTTTCGCTGGCACAAAAGCAGGGTTGTCAGAATTTCCGGTAAATATTTATATGATGAAGCTTTAAAAGAAACTGGGGGGTATCATGATTCAGTAATCCAGGCAATGTTCAACGCCTGGGCACAATGGACACAAGGATTAGCAGCGTCCAGCGCAATGTTACAGGATTATGATGAGTTTACTTTAGGAATTGAAGGGTTAGCAGATTCTCTAAATACTGATACAAAATCAGAGGAAGATTTACAAAAAGCACAGGAAAAGATAGTTACCAGGGGGTTAGCGATCGACATGAGTCGGTCAGTGGCTCGCGGTTTGATTTACGATAAAGACAAAGAACTTCCAGGAACATTAACCCGGTCTTACACGGGTGCGGACAAAATTATGGAGCGGCTAGAGGATACTTGGTGTGCCGTTTCCAGCGTTCCTAAATTCAAAATGTTTAATACCATCGGCTCTACCGGATTAGCTACAGGGGTACAAGCCGCGACGGTAATGAAAATTGAGTGGGCAATACTTGTACAAGAATACTTAGAAGATAGCTGTAGAGAAGATATTGAGAAGATCGCTAAATATTGCGCCATAGCAGATGACAGCCCTATCAATAGCGATATTGAAAGCCTAGAGGTAGAGTTTCCCTTGTCTGCTGTATTCTCACCCCTAGAAATGGCAGAACTACAAAAACTTATATCAGAAAGGGATAAGAATAATATAGATTCTGGCTTGTACACAGGCTTAGAAGCACGTTACGCCTACGAGAGAGCAGATTTTGATATAAATCTTAATTTAGAGCCTTTGGATGAAGCCAGAGAAGAAAGTAAAGGAAGTTTACTTAAAATAGTGGAAAATAGAGCAAATCCTAAACAACGTACTGGCGATCGCTCGTTGGGCGATCGCCAACCATCAAACAATGGCAATGGCAGAATAAGAACAGACGAAGGGGAAGGGGGTTTAAGACAAGATGACAGCACACCAGCACGGGCTATAATCCCCTGGAATGGTCTAGAAATAGGTATACAGTACTTTCCTTTAGAAAAACGCCACGGAAAGCGATTGCAAGCCGCATATGGGCATATACGCAAAACTAAATCGCCTGAAGATGGTATGGCGATCGATGTATATATGGTTATCGGCTCCAATTCCCAAAAAATCTACGAAGTCGAGCAAATCATTAATCAAGAATTTGATGAATATAAATACATTATTGGTGCTAGTAGCATAGACCACGCTAAGGACATTTACCTTAGCGCGATGCCCAGAAATTTTATGGGTAAAGTTAAAGTTGTATCTCTGGATTACCTAAAGGGTTTTCTGGCTTAATTGACAATCCAACAACACCACTTTAAATCTCCATTTCATACTCAAACTTTTGAAATGGCTGTAATTTATCCCTAACCAAGAGCGTATAACCATTAACAATCCTCCCAGCCTGAAAAGCATCGTTGATCGAGCATTTAAACCTTAATAGCTCGCTCCTCTGGCTTTTATCACGTTGGGTCACAGAGCTATCGGGGACATAATACGATACCAACATTTGATCACTCACATCACTTAATACCACCATCACTATCTCATCATTTCTATAAGGTGTCCGAGGTAAAAAATATACCTCAGCAAACTTTTCATTGTCACTAAACATTATTGTTTCATACACCCAAACCGTATTACCTAAAATCGCCTCTATCTTGCGATCAAAGGTATCACTTGGCTTTATATTAAAATTTTGCTCTTGCAACATAAATCTACCAACCCTATGACAATAATGCCATAGGGTAGGAAACAGATATCAATTATCAATGATTACTCAATTGTGACAATCTCATCAGTAGAGATTGTGCTTAGTTACAGATTTTTGTTTTTTGGTAGTTCTGTTCAAAATTCAATAGGACTTATGCAAGCGTCACAAAATAATGCCGGCACACATACTTATAGCGGTTTTCAAAGCTTATAAGAACCTTTTTGCGAATTGTTTCTTAACATTGGGAGCACCAATAAAACCGTTATTTACTGAGATATTGATTTCCTTGATGCCAAGACCAAGCCACGAAAAAACAGGGATTTAAAACATGAAGTTATATCTCGCCAACAGTATCGATTGCTACTTACGCCTGATTATCCATACTGTAATTGATTTGAAATAAAACGCTAACATAAGAGTAATTAACAGGTTTTATACGTCCTCTTATATACACTCCTGTGTCAATGATTCCTCTTGGTACACTAATTGAAGTGATCGCTGGTTTTTCTAGTCCAATTGCCGAAGGCATGTTGCAGCAAGATAAAGTTGTCACGCCTAATGTGAATTAAATGATGGCTTATGTTGCCTTAAAAGTAAGGACATTAATGCCAAAACGACGACGCAGTAATAAACGTAGCGTATGGTCAGCCATCTTTGCGGCAATATGGACACATAAACCTTCAACGGTCTTGTTTAGCAAACGCTCTGGATTTCGTCCAGTGTTTTGAATTTCGTGAAACACTCCCTCAATCCGTTGTCTCACTCGACTAATAAAACGTTTGAGAGACTTAGAATGCTGCTTGTACTGATTGTTACGATGCAATGTCCAAAGACGATTACCTGTACGACGAGCAATTGCTTCTTGCCAGTCACAAGAGATGAAACCCTTGTCACCGTAAATATCACAGCCTCTAATGATGCTCAACACGCCTTCAACAGCAAACCGTTCGTCGGTTGATGCTGGTACTAAGTCGTAAGCAATTGGGAGTCCATTGGGAGTAGAAAGCACTACCAATTTGTACCCAAAGTAACGCATTTGACGCGCCGCACACCAGCCAGGTGATGCATTGCCAGCAAAATCGCTATACCGTTTATCACGCTTTAATCCCAGTATAGGTATAGGTTTGGTGTCAATTAAAAAATGTGTTTCACTTAAGCCTCCCAACTGCTCTACCCAATTACGCCGTAGTTTTTCTAACATTACGTCCATTTGACGAAGGCGACGATTGAATTGACTTTGGTCGAGTAAGTTTGGAAACCATTCTAGATAGTTTGCACGTATAAAACCTAAAAACTGCGTTTCTCCTGGAAATGGGAGGAAATCCATTAATAAAGCCAATGTCAGCAATTCACTATCACTCATTAGTGGTTTTATTCCTGGTTTTTTCAAAATGCCTGGCTGTATCTTTTGCTTGTACCAGTCATCAACTAGTACGTAAATTGTTGTAATTACCGTTGGAAAGTCTATGCTATTCATGGGGGAAGTTTGAAGTGGAAAGCTGGTAACTTTCATTTTCTTACTTCTCCCGCCCTTTTCCTAATTCACATTAGGCGTAAATTACGAATTGCGCGAAGCGCTTGACGATGCTTGTAACCCAGACTGAAGAACTAGCAACTGCTGATTTTATCAGTTGGACTCGCAATCGTGACCCCAGAGGAATTGGTTGGCAGTTTTGCGAGGATGATAAACTTTATCACCCGGTAAAACAAGGCTGATAACTTTAACTTAATCTCATTGGGGGCTGTCTCTACTTGCCTTAAACGCCGAATCCACGACTGAGTTTCCGCACTCAAATTCCTAAACTTGCTATGATGGTCTGCAATATAATCTCTGGTGGCTGATAAGTATCCACGTAAATAGCATTCTTAGGCTCCTCAAGGCTATCGAACTGACTCTTGAGGAGTTTCTCTGACATAAAATGATTTTGCCGCTTTTGCAGACGCTTTTGTATAATCTCAAAATTACCTTGAAGATAAACCAATTTAATATTTACTGTATCCATTAATAACAGTTGACGATAACTTTCTTTGAGTGCTGAACAAGCCATCACCACATTTTTATTTTCCTGCAACCACCCTTCAATAGCCCCTCGTAACACTTGCAGCCAGGGTATTCTATCCGCATCATCTAGAGGAATACCGCGCTGCATTTTGTCAATATTACCTGGGGGATGAAAATCATCACCATCATAAAATTCCCATCCCAAAGTATTTGCCAAAAGTTGCCCAACGGTGGTTTTACCAGTACCAGAAACACCCATCAAAAGGATAATCATCAACTACAACAACCCTAAAATAAACCGTAGGCTAAACGAATCGCACTCATCCCTCTATTATGCAACGTCTACACTAGTAATTCAGAGAACGGTCAAACCGCGATCGCTTACTCCCACTGCTAACTACACAACGGGATGAGCTATTTTTACTTCTGGTATGGCAGTGAATAAGACTTCTAGCATCACGCACCAACCACAGATTGTGACACGCAGCTTTAGTCCTGTTATATCTGAAAAATTAGTTAAACATCTCTAAAAATTCATCAATAACTGCTGAAGTATTTTCCCAACACTGTGATGCTGGAAATCTAACCGTTGGAATTCCTTGACGTAAAAATATTCTATCTCTTTTGTAGTCCCAGTTCCTTACATAATTCTCATTATGATGCTTACCATCTACTTCAAGAATCATCCATTTATGATTATGAAAAATTAAAAAATCTGCCTCGACTTTTTCTCTATCTCTTTTATCTTGGTTTGAAATAGGAAGTCCATGTATGGTAATAAAGCCGTTAGCATTTGCAAAAAATGTTATATTCTTGGCAGACAATGTTTTTGCTATTTTTATCTCAGTTTTTGAGCGAAAAACTAAACCATTCCACGTAAGATCATCCTTGTTTTTTTGATTATCAATTTTTGAAGTTACAAGATGCGATTGAATTTTTATGTTTTCAATTATTCTTCTTTTTCCAACATCATTAAAATAAAGAACCCACCAATATTCTTTTCCTTTCCCATCTCTCTGGTCTGCAAAAGCAAGATTTAAATTTTTATTAATTTCAAACATGAAGCCAGTCCTCTGCCTAGAATTCAGCCATTTTTGAACTAGGCTCCTATCGCTAAATTTATAAATTTTTTGAAGGAAATCAATTAAGGCTCCAGTCCGCAGTTCTACGTAATAAGGGAGATTTGAAACTGTCAGAGCTATTGAAGAAAAATCGCTGTGTTCTTTACCTTTTGGATTAAAAGCTACTTTAGGAGGCGACTGCACCATAATATAAAAATAATTTATATAAAATAAAAAACCGTTATACATTATTTTTATTTTTTAAAAATTAATATGTCATTAGTAAATCCACTGGAACCCTTGATGTTACACTGCCCGTTCTTCCTAAGCAGGTAGTATGTTTCAAGGAGCCAGGTCTTATAGTATCTGCACTTAATGACAATGAATGGTGACGTTTTATCTTAAATAGAATCATCCATCCACCCACACGGGCAGTCCCAATGCACTCTTGAGGTATAATCCCTGTCAAACTCGGCTCCGCAACTGGGGCACTTTCCTGTGAATAGTGGATGATTATCAAGTAGCCATAATTGTTGTTCTTGGCTCCATCGTTGTGCTGGTTGCTTAATTTCCTCACCGTTGTAATACGAGGGTTCAATTACCAATTCATCATTAATATATCTCGCCCCTTGAGGTTCCCATTGTTCTTGGTCTGAAGGGTTGTCATGAATCCCATTAATGCCTAAAAAGTCTACAAACCTTTTCCCCGACAGTTCAGGATCTTCTCGAAAGTCAATGCAACTGTCACCATTGACCCCCATTGGATGTACTGGACAAACAATATGCGGGTCATGGGCGCAAAAAATGCAACGTTCGCATTCTGGTATTTTTGGCATGGAGACTTAAGGAATCCTCTACTCTAGTTTCTAGTTTCTCCCAAAAACAAATCTTCGTCTTTAAATTCCAATTGATAGATTCGCATTGATGGGTGTTCTTGAATCATTCTCCAATAGTGTCCTTGAGGAAGAGGCATTGTTCTATCACTACATCTATAAAGAAAAATTGGCTCATCACGGTAGATAACTTTCTTCAGTGCTTTTTCTAACCTTTGGTCTGGCTTCGCACTGTTGTACCAAAAGAGGTGCGACTTCCCAAAGTATTCTGCTGCCATGAGACTAGCAAAGAACCATTCCATTAATGATTGAATCTGTTCTGGTTCCATCCCAATGGGTTGCCCATAAACATCAATATTTGGAGCGGGTGGTTTGGGTTTTAAAAGATTCAATAATCTCATGACATTGGTAAACGCGATTATTACCAAGTGTTCCCATTTAACAAGGTGCATAATCATTACCCCGTTTTCATTACTCCAAAAACTGCGTTCCGCACTGAAAGTCTGTTGTTGTTGTAGATGATTTATTTTGTGTTAAGCTCCACTTCATCACCCCTTATTTCACATCAACTGTATATCATTCACCAAAAGGGTAAAGCCCATTTACTCATCAAACAAAATACAGCATTACCTGTAACCCAAGAAATTGCGATCGCATCCCCGGTTGGTGTTTGCGGCAAGTCCGGACTGGAGAAGCCTTGGGCTTGCCGCAAACAGAAATAAGTAATGAAAGCTTGTCTTTTCCCTGCGCTGATTCTGCCAAAATGCGCGATCGCATCCCTGCTAAGGACTTCGTAAACAGAAGCAGAGTATACGCGAGTCCTTAAATCAAAAATCTAAGCATCTTCAGCAGTCCTCAATACAAGTTAATTGGCTCATTGGTTAGATCCAGCCCATAAACGCATTTCGCTAAACTCTCCAAACTAAACAACCCAGACGGCATTCCCAACCTAGCGATCGCCTCCCTTTGTTTTAAACCTTCTACATACCCCTCTACAGGCTTGGTAATCTTTATATGCCCCTGATTACTTTTGTACACAACGACAAAATAAAGGTGGTTTTTCTCCTCACTATAATCTGGAATGCTGGGCAACTCCGCCTGATGGACAATTTTGTACCGGGGCGATCACATCCTTAAGCCCAAATGAGGCTCTTTATCTAAACTCGTTAGCGTTCCCATTACTTTTTTCTTTGTCATTTTTTCTCCTTTGACCCTTGGGCATTTATGCCATAGGGTCGTTTTTGGGTATATAATGAATTGTGGAACAATATTCTACGGTCAAAATTTAAACAGCCATATCAAAAGCTGTATCGTTAGAAGCTGTTTGTTTTGCCATAATTTTATAGATAACAAAACTTTTATCTGGAACCCAGCCATGATTAGAGCAAAATGAGGCATCAACACCAAAATAGACAAAACCATTGCCGCAGTGGGGACACGCCCCATAAGCTTGGATTCTATATTCATTTTCAGTTAATTGTTTTTGCCTTTTAGCTCTTATACTTGCTTTGCTCATCTCTATTCCCATCCCAATTTAAAAATGCTAGAACTAAATACGGAATAACGTAGGGGATCAATGTATACACAAAAAAAGAAGCCAAAGAAAAAGCCAAAAAAAGATAGAGAGAAGCCTTTCTTAATTTCCTATGAGTGGGAATTAGATAAACACCCCATATCAGAAGCCGACTTATTGAGCAAGCACCCTGAGATTGATTTGATAGTAAGATCGCTGTCCTGGGATGAAACTTTCTTGCTAAAAGTAGGAAGCCCAGGCAGCATAATCACAATAGAAAGCAATTGGCATTAATTTAGTTAAGTATTTTTCGATTTTTGGCTTACCTGCAAAGGTAAGTTTTTTTGTGATTTCCAACTGCTGACACAATCCTATACCAGTATTATTACTGTTGTCAATAAATCACAGTTAACTTTTGTAACATTTCTCCTAATAGTTAAAAAGACTGATTTTGAACGTATTTTTTCAATTTCAGAACATTTATAGAGGTTTTAGATTAATAATAATTAAAAATCAGGTGTCCAGTTTTAAAAGTGTACTGATGTCTAGTTTTAAAAAGGATGCATTAGATTTTCAGTATAGAAACTGGACACCTAGGGTAAAAATGGGAGACAAAAATATAAAAATAATGTATACAGGGGGTAAAGTTATATTTTTTTTGGATTTTTGAGGATTTGATGTTGAGGTGTCCAGTTTTGCGTTAGTATTATTTTATATGTCCAATTTTGATTTTGTACTGATGTCCAGTTTTAAAAACTGGACGTGTCCAATTTTTAACCCCCTACTGTCCAGTTTTTGAGTTTCTATTAGGAAAAAACGGTGATTTCAATGCAACAAATTAACAGCATCAATGATTTATTACAACAAACCGAGGAAGTTTTGCAAACTTCGTCAAAGTATGCTGTGTAGGGAGGTCTGAATAATTTTAATTTTGCGTTCACGAAGTGACTCCCGTGGAGTATCGCCTACTTGGTATGTGGGTTGGAGAAAATCAGGTTAATCAAGCGGATATTTGAAGGGGATTGTAGGGCGTTGGTATGGAAGAGATGGGAAAACCAAGGGGCTTCAACAATTGTCTGAGGACGAAAATACAATTTTTGGGATACCTCAAGTTGTACAGGTATGGGGATACAAAGAAGATTGATAGAAAGAGATTAGCGATCGCATATCAAAAACTAACCCTATGGCATAAATGCCATAGGGTGCATCTAGTTATAGAATTTACTTCTAAGGGATTTTAATCTACAAGCCCTATATTTTACTGCTGAATGGAAACTACCGCGAAAGGGGTTAACAAGCCTTAAAGGGGAAAGTAAGCCCCTCTCAGCAGCTAACTAGAGAAGGGGAGACATGGAGAACTTAGGAAGTGATTAGAAATCGATTTCTTTGATGTCAGTTACTTTACCATTGAGCCTGACGACTTGAAAGTCATTCTCTTGAGCTAAGGCGATCGCAAAATCAAGGTATCTATCATCGCCATTTTGTTTGTAAAGCTGTAGATATTTGCGGCAGTCTCCAAGCAAATCACGACGGCTGTTAACCTTGGGCTGAGTTGCGAGTATCTTTCTGGCTTTTGATTTCTCATTCTCTAAATTTTGGTTATGGTTAGCGATTAACCCTTCCATCTCATTGATAAATACATCTAACTCTTGAGCCGTAATTGTTTCAAGGTTTACCCTAGACTCCCACAAATCTTTTCTTTCCTGGGGTGACAAGAATCTCATACTCGATAGTAAGCCTCTAGCGCGTTTGAGAGTGTGAAGTTTTCTATAAGCTTCCTCCCTCTCTTCAATTGTCATACCCTCTACTTTTATCTCAGTACAGGGTAAAGCTGCGATCGCAACACTGGTAAAGTTGCTGTGAGATTTCCAGTTTTCCCCCAAGAATGCGCCGCACAACTGAGCAATCTCATTAGCACTGGGGAACCTCCCATACTTGTATTCCATTGTCACTGCCTCTTGCATTCCCCTGTACAGCCCTTCCTCAGAAATTACATTTTTGAGTTTGCGGTAATAACTACGCTTAGTAAATTCGTCTAACTGCTTAGTTTTATTTTCCAATGGCTTAATTAACTCTGCAAAAGCTTCAAATGTTAATGGGGTGGCTTGTTCTATATTCATGATTACTTACTCCTTAATTTTTAATATCCGTACTTTTCCATGTACTTTTGCATCGGATCTGGCTGCATTTTGGTAGCTAATGGCGTGGTGCGATCACCAGTCTCCTTTGCGATCCACCATTCAGTTACTAAATCGCTCAACTCTTCCCACCTGTTCGGGTCTTTTTCACAATTCACAATCCATTTACCCGCGCCAGCGTAACTTATGCCCTTCCCACCATTAGCTTTATTGGCTATGAAGCTCTTAAAATCCTTGTTGATATCGTTAGGACTTGGGGTCAAAGGTCTACAGCTTTTACGGTACTTTGCAGCCACATCCGCCATCTCCGAAAGAAACCATTGCTTATATTCCTCCCCATAATTAATAATCTTGCTTGTCTCCTCAAATATCTGCTGAACCTGGCTTACAGGTGTTAATTTAGCTTGTTGAGAATTATTATCACTCGCCGGGGGAGTTGTCAAAACTAGAGGATTAGTTGGCTCAACGACTGGATTGTTTGAAGAATTAACAACAACATGACTATCTTTCTGTGACTCTGTCTTGTCGGTAGTCGAGTTAATTGGTGGTTGCGACTCTTCCGAAAATTCAGCATCAATCACCGCGTCAGCGTCCCCCCTCTCCAAATCCCCTTTGGGGGATATAGGGGGAATTTGATCTAGTTCATTAATTTGATCTAGTTCATTACTTAATCTAGTTAGGGTCTTCCCGGAAGACTGGGGGTAGTCTTCCCCCAGGACTAGGGGGTAGTCTTCCCGGAGGACTGGGGTAGTCTTCCCGGAGGACTGGGGTAGTCTTCCCGGAGGACTACCTTTTTTCTTCCCAACCCTGGAACTCGCTTTGTGAGCTAGCTGTGAGCGTTCTAGTGGCTCATTTCTCCATTTTTCGCTCTTGGTAAGAGTGTAAATATTGCTTTTGTTCTTAACCCCGTCTTTTCTTGATTGCTTACTTACCAAGTTCCATGAAATCAATTCCTTGACTGATGCGATCGCACGCTTCCTTAATGTCTCTTTTGGGGATTCAGGGTAAGAGCCTCTAAAACAGCACTCCCCAATTGTTTGGTAAGAAGGAAAGCAGCCAAGCGTTTTACTGTTCGCCCTACATTTAAGGTGGCAATAAACCCTGTATGCGTCGGTGGTTAGTTTTATTTGCTCAAGCTTAAAACTAACCATAAAAAAGTTTTCTTGCTCATCAATAAGACCATCGCCGCGAACATTATCAGACATTGCGATCGCCTCCCAGGATATTTTTTACAAGTTCGTGTTGTTGAGCTTGTAAAATAAAATCCATGCCTCCGCAAAAGCTGTAATATTCTTTCCACAGCCAAGAGTCAATAGTTAATTCAGGCTTTCCAGGGATTAATGATGGCTGTAACCGTTTGTATAAATGCTTTAGTTGCATTTCAACGGCTTTAAATACTAAATCATACTCATCATGTGATGAACAGTGATTAAATACTGTTGCAGTACCATTCTGTACTGCACAGATACACGGGTTTTCTTTTTCTCTATCCTTATCTACGCTAAGGTCAGTGTAAAGACCTTGGATGATATCAGCAAAGAGGGTAGCTTGTTGATTTTTAAAACGTGATGGGGATGAATAATCACGATTGTCTAATAAATCGTAAAAACCGTGTACCTGTTTCTCTTCAATCACAAACCATTCCTCATGTACGCGGTAATCTGCAAATAAATTACTTAAATACTTTTGGTCTGCGATCGCGTCTGGTGTCCAAAATATATCAATTATTTCCAAGGGGTAAGGAGACTCAATGGCTGCGACGCTCTCAACTACTCTATTAAGGCTTCCTGCTGCCATTACCATACACCTGGCATCTGCCTCGATTATTCGTGTCAGGAATACCCACCCCTCATTCATGCCATCATGTCTAATATCTGGTACTGATTTTAAGTTTATCTGTGTCATTTCCATTCCTATTTTTGAGTTTGGATGATGACAACCTATTGACAAACGCGGCGCAATTAATTAGATTTATAAGTAATGCGCCCATTTGTATGGGTTGTGTTTAAGTTAAGTAATGCGCCGCCTTTTGGTTGTGTGTTATCCCCATACATTCGGTTAAGCCTATGTTGGGAACAATTCAAGCCTCGGCAAGAGGTCGTCATCTGACCCCCCTGACATCCGCCAAGATAAGAGGGGGTTTTGGCTTTGTATGTATAAAATTACTTGATTTCACTTTTGATGTCAAACTGCTGAATATCAATAATTCTCATAATCGCTGGTTGCCTCCATACCTCCAAAAAATACCAGGCGGCTTCTCCCTTGGGTTTGTTCTATAGAGTCATGCACGGTTGGAGAATTTACAAGTATTTCAACACAATCTAAAGTATCAGGGTAGTCGGGAAATGATTGAGCGATCGCATCCTCCCAGTCATCGCCATCGATTATAGACTGTATGTAGATATCCAAAACTAACCATAAGTCAATTGTTGTATCTTCATGATCAACAATCAAAACAGATTCTTGCTCGTTAAGCCATTGTTCACGCTGTTGACGGATGAAAAGTTTTGTTTTGGCAAACATTTTTGCCCCTGCTTCTATATCTAAATCCATAGCTCAATTCACCACCAATAGCTCAGAAACTTTGTCATACAAAGCGATCGCACCCTCAGAACACGTATTTTTAATCCATACATCACAGCGATCGCTTAACTTATGCAACCACTCAGTTCTGACTCTAGATTGTGATTGAGTCTCTACCCAGTATTGCTTTAAGTTGACCATCCAAGAAATTCTAGTTATCGTTTCTGATTGCATTTTTTACCTCACTTATCCGTTATCCGTAGAATAGCAGTACATTTTGTTAATGTCAAGAATTTGCGTGATATGCGGCTGTGCGGGGCTTGTAGCCACACACAAATCTAGCTGCATCTTGTTCCTTCCATCCCCAAATATTAATCAAAGTCCATTCCGCTTGGTTGTACCACCAAGCCAGGGAAACAGTCATAGACTTTTGACTGTTTCTTTCTAAAGCCTTAATTAATCCGGCTTGCGTTTTATAATTAAATGGGTTCATACCGCGTCTTTTGATAATTGTCAACCCTATGGCATAAATGCCCAAGGGTCGGAGTCAAACTCATGTACACCTATACAGCATTAAATACTGGCTATCCGGATAAAATAGCAGTACAATTTGTAGTTTGTATTTTAATCGGTGTTCCAGCGCCTACGGGTTTTTAGTCGGGAGACGTGATATTCATTTATACCAAACCTTTCTGAAATTATTCTGTACGGTATGCCTATGCTAGCTAGTTCGCGAATTTCCTTGACTTGGGCTGAGGTAAGTTTTGCTCGTGAATGCTTTTCTCCTTTTTGTTGCTTACCTATGCATCCTAGTTTGTCGAGCTTTTTAGCGATCGCAAATTTTGTATCTTGGCTACCCATGATAAGGTGGTCAGGATTAACACAGCCGCAGTTCCCGCAAGTAAAAATCATGTAAGAGATTTTATGAGCTAGTTTGTTTCCTCTGTAACCCAATGCGTTAAACCAAAAATGACCGTGACCCAAGTTGTTTTTGCCTCCAGTCCATTCCCATCACCCGTTTTCATCTTCAGGATATGAGATTTTAGCAAAAAAGCGATCGCACTTTCAATATCAGCAATACTGAGAATAGGTGATGCGATCGCGTAAATCAGTTCGGTTAACTCTTTGTCAGTCATGGTTTATAGATGCCTCCGCAAAATAGGGGATTGGATTGTGCGATCGCCATTACTTTTACCTGTGACCCTATGGCATTTATGTCCAAGGGTATCACAAAGTACAGCATTGACGCTAACAAAATGTTCTGCTATTATACAGGCAGAGAAAATGGTAAAAAAAATGAATAAAGAGGAATTTTTTGCACTGAGCTATATGGAAATAGGTCGGATTACTGGCAAGCGTAGGCAGAGATTTTCGGAGTACAACGCGGGTAAGCCAATGGGTGAAAGAGCGTTAATAAAAAACTCTGAGAAATTTGGGGTAAGTCCTGGGACGTTGTTGGATTGGATTATAGAATGGAGAGAATTTGATGTATTTGATCCTGATGCGCCTTATGTTAGGAAGTACCAGGAAACCGAAAATGTAAATTTTTTTGTAGGAGATGATAATAGATTTGGGCTATCAGGTAATCCGGTGATGAGCGAAGAGGTATTTTTAGGGTTATCCGTTGAGGATATGCAAGAAATGCTAACAATGCCAAGCAATAGGATGAATTGTTTTTTGACTGGGACAATGATGGATGAAAAGACCATTAGGATGCTTGCTAGCATTTTTAAGATAACTCCGGGTACATTTTTAGACTGGTTTATGAAGTGGAAAGAGAAAAACAGCCGCGTATCTGCGTCCGCTAAGTGATTAGGGGTCGGAGGGTTGATAAAGATTGATACGCAGATGTACTATGTAGAGACGAACTGAGGATACATAGCATGATACATCTGTACACCCTTGCAGTCAGGATTTTGTTTCTGCTGGGATTGCTGAAAAAAACAAGGAAGTATGCGATCGCGGCTACAAACTCAAAGATATGTGCATCAGATAAATGTTTGGTAATGGGTTTAGGGATATTGTGTCAAACAAAAATCATGATAATTAAGGACTTGGAAGGGTATCAAAATTATATAGACATACTTATAAAACAATATCCAGATAAAAAAATTTTAATTGCTGTTTATAATTGTGGAATAAATGCAGGTATATATGATGCGATCGCTAAATGTTTCAGGATGATGGACATTTTGGAAAAAAGCCCATTGCATCAATATTTTTGGGTCACGAGTAATGCCACAGGAAAGAGTAGAGTTTAGCTCAAGGGTTGGATATCCCGGTTTAGTAGTCCGTGGTGATGTAATCAGAGGATACGATAGCAGATTTTATAATGATAGCAATTGGGTAATAAATTACGGGATGCTCGTGGCGTACACGGGGAGACGCACGGACGGGGGGCTAGTCGGAGCGTCAGCCGAATCATGGAACGCCTGGACAATAGCCAGGGCTGATTGTGGGGTTGCTGCGGTTACAGCACCTTATCTATATGACAAAATGTATCGAGAGCAGGTGAATGGCTATTTGCCTCGTGCTGAGGTGGAGATATTACAGCAAGGGGATATATGGCTAAGGGTGTGGATGAAAGTCAAAGCAGGGCAACCAGTTACTTTTAAAAGACGACCTTTTAGGTATAGTTTTTTAGGCGAAGCTGATACAGTAGGACAGTTTAGTGGGATATTTGATAGACCACAATTAATTCACCAAAAAGTAGGAGAAAATAGCTATTGGCTGACAAACGCAAATGCCGGAGAGCTAGCGATCGCACGTTTAGATTTTATAGAAAGGGTGGACGGTTATTTACCAGGGGAAGGGGTTGATCCGTTCTAGCTACCATCATTATTAAATTTAACTTCTACATTGTCAGCTTTCCATATTTCCATGTAAGTTAGCCATCCACGGACATCAAATGTGTGTCTGTATTTAATTACAATCCAGTTGCCATCAATTTTTTTGCCATCTGGATTTACATCTCTGGTATTATTAAATCCTGTTAATGTTACCTGCGCTCCAGCTACTATATTAGGGCTACCATCTATTTCTAGATAACCGCTAAATCGGCTGGCATTATTTTCAATTAATATACCTATACCTCTCAAAACACCCTCAACCACTGATGGATATATTTCATTACCAGAAATGTAATCAGCATTGGTGATTTGCTGTGTGTTTTCATCCCAGGTACGTGCTTGTCCGATGCCTACAACTCTTGTCAGACTGGAGTCATAGATAGCATAATTAATAAGAGCTTGAGCATAAATATCTTTGGTTCTCTCTCTAAATTCTAAGTTAGGAGAACACATACTGGGCGTTATAACAATAACTGGTCTGGCATCTCTTAAGTCAACATCATAAGCAAGAAAAAATAACTGTTTTAACTTTAAATTAGTAACATATCCATACATTCTGGCGACTTCTTTTAATACATCAAGCCTAGAATTACCTTTAACAATATATATTTGATTTCTTCTACTGGGATAATTCTCAGGTTTATTCATGTCGTTGATTGTTGTGGCTCTGTCAAGCGTTCCTGACTCATAAAATCCTGACACTATTGGAATAATTCCACCCCTAGGAGGAACAAAAGTTAGATTGAAAAAATCAGCTTGATTGGTAACAATATCCCTAAGCTGTGAACCTGCATAAGATATAGGCTCGTTATCAGCTTTTGTATCTATAAAATCGTATGCAGAAGCACCAATATTAAAAACTTCTTTTCCGGGGTCAAAAACATTGTCATCAACTAACATTATCCCCGAATTTGTTGATGTAGTCCCATCTTTCCATTTTAATCTTATATCTAGTGTGTCACCCCTTTTTATTTTGGGCTGATATTTTGGCTCAACCTCTAACTCTGCGGTTGCTGTAATTGGCTCTACCGTATCCTCGTAAATATATTTAATTACACTAATGGCAAAAAGACTGGTAACAATTTGTGCATTCCAAATAAAAAAAGCAAATTCGGCTGATCTTAAAGGCATGATTAATTTATTTGTAACAATATTAAATCTACATCTATAATCTCTGGTTCACCAGAATCTACCATTTGCACAAATGTAAATTCTATGTTGTCAACAACGAAGTTACCCCATACTTTATTAGCGAATCTAAACTCATAACCATTTTCGTTATTCCCTAATACTTCCTGGCTTAAAAATCTATCTAATATTGCCATTGGTGTATTTGGACTAGCATTGTAACTTATATCAAACCTGAGTCCAAGATTAACTCTAATTAACGGATCTCCATGCTTTTGTACGGTTGGGAAACCACTTGTTTTAGGAATGATTGAATAATTATTTCTGATGGTAAAGCGATTTCTTAGTACTTCGGCTGAAAACGTAATATTTCCATAGCTTCCAGGTTGCGGTGCTGCCATTAGAAAGTACCTCGCGTAACCCGACTTTGACCGCGTTGTATCATTTCTAATAATTCTCTAATGTACGGTCTTAATTCATCTACAATCCGTCTACCGCTTTCCTCGCTTCCCGCTTGAATTGTAGGAGAAAAATTAATAGTGATTGCGCTGTTTTGGGATACGGGGGTAGTATTAGGAAATGCGATCGCATTCCGGGCATTTTGTACCCCTAACTCAACGTTCCCAACTAATCGCCGATCTGTAATCCCTTGGGCGACTGTATCTAACAGGGCTTTACCTGCGCGGGTTAAATCAGACAGTGCCCCTACCTTGGCATCTGAACCAGGCAGGTATGAGCGTACACGATTAGTAAAATCAATGATTGGTCGCAATGCTTCATTGATTTTTGACTGTATCCCTCTTGCAAAAGTTAGCATTAAATACTTACCCGCCTCCATAAACCAATTACCTATGCGCTGAAAGAAACTAGGCACTGTACGGGTAAAGAAGTGATTAAGTACATTAAGGAATGCTTGTGTACCTTGGTTAATACCTTGGGGTAGTTGGTGGAATCTATCAATTAACCATTTGATACTATCTCCCACCCACACCAGGGATGCAACTATACCCTGTGATGCATTCCTCCACAATGTTACCGCCGCTCGCGCTACGGGGTCATTCACAAAAGCTTGCCATAAATCGTTAGCTCCCCTCTTTAACCCTCCCCACAAATTAGCTAGGTGAGTCCCTACTGAATCCCAATTATCAGCCAACCACCACGCAGATGCTACTACAGCCGCGATCGCACCTAGTATCAATGCAATTGGTGAACCCACAAACGCCCCAATCGCCGCACCTACCGTACCTATACCACCCACCACAGCCGCAATTACAGGAGCGATCGCGCTCACCGCAGATATAACTGACCCCACTGCAACCAACAATGGAGCTATTACCGCAGTTATACCCGCAATTATTAACCCCATCTCTAATAACTTGGGGTTAGCCTCTGCCCATTGTGCAAACTTCACAATCAACGGCGTGACCGTCCTTAATATAGAATTTAAAGCAGGTAAAAGGGCTGTACCTACAGTGACCCCCAGGCTTGACATTTGTGCCCTAAATATTGCAAGCTGACCCGCGCTGCTGTTTAATCTTTTGTCTGTCTCGCTTTGCAACTTCGCTAGTGCTGCTGTTTTATCCCCGACTACTCCAAAAGCACGGGCTAACTCTTGATAGGATTCAGCAATAGAAACAATTTTAAATCCATGCTGTTTCCCAAATATTGTATTCAGAACATTTAACTTATTGCCTTTAAAGTTCGAGGCAATCCGCAAAAAGTCTATTAGTCCTTGTTTGGGGTCAGCCCTCATCATTTCTTCTACTTGAGCCGCAGATAAACCCAATTGACCAAAAGCCGCCTGAGCTTTTTTAGATAGACTTGTTGCACTGGACAAGTTAAGTAGTAATGTATTTGCACCCGTTCCAGCAGCACTGACATTTACACCTAGCTTTAAAAATGTACTCCCTAATGCTGCAACTTCTGAAGCATTAAAACCAGCTACTTTGCCGACACCTGCAAGCCTTGCTGTGAAGTTGGTTATGTCCCTTGTAGTGCCTCCGATTTTATCATCAAGACTATTAATTGATGCGCCCAATACCCGCAAATCTTCATTAGTACTACCAAATACAGCCCTGATTGCTGCGAACTTCTCAGCTAATAAAGTGGTACTGGTATCCGTTGCAAAACCCAACTCGGTTATATTTTTTGCAAAACCAATAATATCTTTACGAGCAACACCTAAACGCCCCGCAGTCGTGGAAAGTTCAAGAAATTTTGCAGGAGCAAGACCCAATGATGGGGCAATTGTTTTAGCTGTCTGTGCAAACTTTTTGGCTTGAGACTCTGTAAAATCTAATGCTCTACTACTAGCTTGCAGTTGTGTATCAAATTCTAATGCCTCTCTTGTCGCCAACCCTAATCCTGCAACAATGGGCACAGTAACATTTCTAACCATGTTTTGACCAAAATTGGTCAACCCAGAACCCATTTTATGCGCTTGGCTACTAAGTTTCTTTGTTGCAGCATAAATTTTGCCAATGCCACTTAGCGCACTGGTAACATTAGCTACAAAGCTGACGGAAACCTTAGTAGCCATTTATGCTATTCTCCGTACCTGTGTACCATCAAGTTTTCTAGATAATCCTCTACCCACTTAGGTTTCATTGAAGCAAATTGAAGTATCTGCAATTGTTCAGCCCCCATAAAATCTATTTCATCCTCAGATAAATTGTTTTTTCGAGCGCAATTATACGACTTAGTGACATAGCGTAAGTTGTTTATATCCCAGCAAAGCTGTAATTCTGCTACACTCCGCAAATCAAAAAAACTAACCGGAACTATATGATCTAGGCTCATTCCTTTTTTGGGATAGCCCAAATGTTTAATGATTGTGGCTGCAACTTTGCTAGTAAAAGTTGAGTTCAGCTTTGCTGCGTGGTCAATACCCGTGTAACCTTTCCATTGGATAATCCTTGTAGAAATTTTATTCCGTATTTTTTGGTTAAAACCACTGATTTTCTTTTGTTCTGACGTTTTATGTCTCCCGTAACATTTACTACAATTTCCGCCTTGCTGAAAAGTATTCCAAGTTATGTAATGTTCATGACCGTTAGGGCATACAAACCATAGTTTATCTGTGCTTTTTGTATATTCTTGACTTAATAGCGTATACCCTCTATCGGAAAAAGCTTTTTTTACATCTTTGTACAAGACTATTTTGCCTTTGCAAGTAGGGCAACGCCTACCACGACGAAAACCGGACAGACTCATTGAATGGTGATGTCCTTGAGGACATATATAATTCAACTTGGCAGAAACATTATTTTTATACACAGATGTAAGGGTATACCCTTCTTTGGTAAAAAGATGATTGATAGATATCATCATGAGTTTTTAACTCTCCCTTACGCTTGATTTCGTAGCAAGTCTGACAGCGATTGCCTCGATAAAAATTAATATAGCTTATAGATCCTGAATGACCTTTAGGGCAAATATAGTCTAATTTTGATTTACTATTCTTGTAAGAAGAAGTAGATAAAAGCTGGTATCCATTGGACTCAAACAGTTCCTTAACAATCGAAAAATCTAAACGTTGTTTTCTGGAACTTGATTCAAGCCCACATTGCCTACATCCACTAGACTTTAATTTACCTTGTCTCAATAAGTTTGTGATCGCTGTTTTGTAATGATGTCCTTGCTTGCACACCACGTCTAATTTTTGATCTACATTTTTAAATTCTGTGGTCAGCACGGTACACTCAAAAAGCTCAAATAATGTCTTTACTTCTTCAATTGTCCTAGTTTTGCGTGGCATAATGTAATCACTTGTTATTTTTTCATACCCGATCGCTACCTGCTGTATGAAGCGATCGGGTATTTCTTCTTACACATTATCAACACGCTCATCAGAAAACAATACTTTTTTGTCTAACCCTATGACATAAATGCCATAGGGTTACTTCTTCTTGCTTTGCCGTTTAATTTCCCTTTCCTCCTCTCTAGCAACTTTAACAATAACATCAAACCACTCGTAGAACTCTTGAATATCAGGGGCTACGGAATCCAGATCGCCAAACGACCAGCCCATATACTTGCATAATTGTATAATGGCTTTTTCATCAATGAGTCATGTCATGAGTTGGGCGATCGCCTCAACCATTAATTTACAGAGGTCAGAGCCTATACCACCATCTTTGTAGGTTTGGGTCATCATTTCTGGGGTGATTTTGCCATCGTCAATTGTCCAGAATGTTGTAATCATATCTGTATAAGCATCTTGTACCCTACCTTGAGATAGCATTTTCTGTAATTTTGTCCCATATCTCCATGAGATATTTTTTCTTTTAATCCGATGACCTTTATAGTCAAAATCCTGGGAAGTTATAGAGGATTCATTGTCATAGGTTTCTATTTCCCCTTCAACAGATAAAAACCCAGTGACTAGACTACTAAAATCTTTGAGAGATAAGCCCAAATCATCCATTAAAGAGTCAGTAAGCATTTGACCATCAACGGTGTAAGACTGCTGAATGAGCCATAAGGTAGCATTGTCTTGACCAATCGCCCTGGCAGATGAGCCAGGTTGACGGGGTGGCATACTTTTCTCTATATAGAGTAAATAGTCATTAGCTGACAGTTGTTTACCTACTGCCAACTTACCGTTAGAAAGTTGTACGACAATTGGTGATTCTAATTCTGTTTCTTGGCGTTCATCTTCCTCGGTGTCTTCAAGAATTTGTATTTCCTTTGGTTCTGGGTTCATGTTTCGGATCTCTCGGAGGGCTGTAAGTTTGCTATTGTTAGACATTGTTTACACTCCTAATGCGTCCTTACGTGCTTGCCATAGATTTTTTCCGTTAAGGCTCCAGATAAAGTTACGGGGGTCATAAATAAAAGTAGAATCGCCCCATTTGCGCTCTACGTAGTTTGCCATCATGCCAAATTCCCATTCACTGTTTGCCTGGGGATTGTAAGAACCGAGGGGGATAGTGGAAACTGCACCCCGCAAAACTATTTTTACAGGAATAATTAAACCTGTTTCTGCATCTTCATCACTGGCGGTAAGTTGAAAACTAATTTCACCGTTAACACTTCCCACCAAAACATCATGTAATTCTTGTGACATTCCCAAGGTTGTTACTGAGGTTTCTATGGCGTTAGGTGTTAATCGCCTAGATACTACCCCGGACTGTCCGGCGCGTTTTTCGTCGTCAAATTCAAACTCAATCGCCCCTAAATCTACAGTGGTAGCTATACCTTGGGTACTGGTTGGATTTCCCAGAATATCTAAAATTGTCAGTAAATAATCGCGGACTTCAGCCATTAAATTCTCTCCGTTGAAATTGTAAACCTATACACGGGTTTAAGCTGAATTAGCCGCACATTAACTATAGGGCGAATTTCGTAACACAAAACCAGTTTACCCGTGCTGTAATCGCTTTCAGATTCTAAAAATTGAGCATCATACATGGGGTCAATTGCACCGGGCGCGGCTAAAGTTGCAAGCCCTTGCTTAACGGATGTCTCCATAGTGTCTCCCGTTAATCTGTTGCTTGCCATATCTATAAATTTTTGAACGCGATCGCTGACAATTTTTTGCGCTCTGTCATTGATTCTAGTTACTGCTACCAATGAATCATACCCCCTGTCAGTTGGGAATAGAGCATTGCGATCGCCCCAACTTACTATTACTTGCTGCCCGTTTTCCTCCCTTCGGTTAAGAGTTATTACCCCTACATCGTTTAGCTGTTCTGAATCTGCGGTTTCACTGCTAAAAGATACAGCGATCGCTGGTGATTGTTCATCCTCTGGAATTGGTGTACCTCCTAACGGTGGTGATTTAGGGGCGATTTCATCTACACCTTTCAATGGTTGGTTGGAAGGAATGCGCCCAGCATGATACATACTATCAAGCATTGCCATCTGTCCAGCAATGTGAACTGACAATGGCTCAACCCATGCGGTGTTTACTTTGCTTTTTGTGTATCCAAAACAAGGTAAAAACCGCTTGTGCTTGATACCCATTCCTTCCTCAGTACCGCGCTCGGTCACAATATCTGCAACCGTCTTGTCTTTGGTAAAATCGCTAATTACAATACTTGAGGTTTTATCAGCTATGTCTAATATTCCTTGCAGTGTTGTTGGATCTAAGCTGGGAATAACAATTATGTCCGGGTTAATGCCGAAGTCGGAGTAAGCCGAACCCAGCATATTAACAACTGTTGTGGCTACCCTGGTTTTAGCTGCCAGAATTGCACCCGCCCCATATCTTTGAGCAATTTCTATGTAGAAAGTTAAAGATAACTCGGTGGTAGGATCGCCAAACAACTCCCTTGCTTGTCCCGAATTAGTAATTTTGTGAAGTTGATTATTTGTAGCAGTTCCACCCGCTATATCTGAAATAATTACAATTCCAGTTGAAGTGTGCGGTAAGCTCCCCCCGCTAGTACTAGGTAGAATTTGAATACCTCTGTCTAAGGAATTAACCATTTACCACCTCTATAATTTGGTTATTTTCACAATTTTTAATTTCAATAATTTTTACTAAAGTATCTGGTAATTTGCCTGGTTCGTCCCTACCTTCTGCGATCGCTTCAAATATAAATCGCAATTCCTTAAACCACCGCCCCGCCTCTGGAGCAAACAACCGGACATTATCAAGGGTTATATCTTCCCGCGCTTTAGGTAGTCTGTAACCTATCAATAATTCTATAATTTCTGTTTCCGCCCACTCCAAAGCTGCTTTGTGTGTGTCCCCATCTGATATATATCTTTGGTCAAAAGTTAGCCGGACAACTAACACCACTCTTACGGGCTGTTGCTTACCCCTGTGTTCCCTTGGCAATCCCTCCATTTGAGGAAAAAGCCAATCTACACTTTCAAACTCATCTACCCCCAGCTTTCCAGCTTCTTTAGGAATCGCCGCAACATTTATACTAGCTTTTTTCAATTCCTCCCTTACAGGGTTTAACCTTGATGATATTGCTATATCCCATTCCGTGTAAGCGATCGCCATTATTTAACCGCCCCCTGTATCCAATTGTCTAACGTTCCTTGTAACTTTTCCTCCCTACTTTCTGACATCCCTATGATTTTCCTTTCTGGTAATCTTTCTGTCCCTTCCTGGTGAAACTCAGCCGCACCCTCTATCCACACTTCAACACCGCCTTTAGTCGCTTTGTGGTCTAAAGTATTCCTCATGTGACCACTCGCAGTCAGGATTTTTAAGCTGTAACCTAAATACCTTTTTCTTGCTAAAGTACTGGGACGCAACTTTGCCCACGGTGTACCCTCTGGGTTAGTTTCTGTGTCAAACTGGCGATCGGTTTCTTTTTTAAACCATCGCCCATAATTCTCAAAAGGTATTGCCAGGTTGTTAACCCGCTTTTCTACCCTGTCAAACTCTTTTAATGTTGTTTTTACATCGATCTTTACTGTAAATTCCATACCTAACCCTTGAGCATTTATGTCATAGGGTTAGCTAACTAGCCCTATTGATTGAATAATCCAACTCCACTCTGACATTTTCCCCTAACACTGGTCTAGTAATATTTATTACGCTGTTTTGCGAAACATCAATTACTGTTAATCTGCATTGACGATCTTCTAGCATTCCTATACCGACATCACCAACATGAATATTTTTAGGGAGGCTTGCTATTTCTTTGTCGCCGTTAACGGCAGTTACGCGACAACGGTAACGGGGTCTGTACTCGTCTTTATGCTCCATTGGGGTCAGATCATAGCGAGTTCTAGACTCAGGACGAAAATAAAAACTGACTTCTATTTCTTCCTTTTCAGCGATTGGATTACCCCGCTCATCAACCGCCCCGGTTAAATCTTTGGCAACAACAAACTTAAAAGTCCCCTGTTGCCAAAAATCAAGGCTGAATACTGTAGCCATGTCAATTTATACTACTTTTTCATCTGTTTCTTCCCACAATCCTAACTGTTTAAGTTTGTCGATCGCGGCTGATTTTACTGTTATTCTCCTATCTGTAATTAGCTCCATTAAAAAGTCTTTATCGGCTGCGGTTGACAAATCAATTTTTGACTTGGTAATTTCTGCCGACTCTTTAGGGTCAACAAGTTTTTCTTTGCTTGGGAATAAATCTTTTATTCCTTCTAGTTCTCCTACAATCTCATCCGCTCTTTGGATGATTAATCTACGTACATAGTTAGTATGTGCATATCTGGCGTATTCTCTTAAGATGCTGGGCTTTTCGCACATGGCGATCATTGCTTGGGCTGCATCATTGGATACGGTTGATATCTCTTGAACGGAGATCGCCCCCATGTCAACCTCTTGCACCATATAAGTTTCAACTAATCCTTTCCACCCCACCTCTTTAGCTAATGCGGATAATTGTTTGTGGTTAAGCTCAATTACTCCATCGGGGACAAGAAAGACATCACCCCCGTTTTCCTCCCCTATCATAAAAGTCCGGGCAGCTTTCCCAATATATTTGTATTGAGCGATCGGTATAATGGTACTCATAATCAGGTTTCCACGTACTTATCATAGTTTACATAGAGGATCTTAAATGGATGCCTAATTTGCATCTCTGAGGTTGCCTCAAATGCCGTCATACTATACCCCGTATCTGTAATCATGCGTGGAATTGTGTAGTCAAGAGGGTAAAAATTTCTCAAAATTGACGGTATTAGTATTCCGTTGACATCCCTAGACGTTGGCATTTCTTCCATGATGACAAATCTTTCGCGGTTGTCGCCAGCACGGAAAACACCAAACCTTTCCAGTAAATCAGCTTGCAATTCGTTAACAGGTACAATCCTGTTGAGGTATCTAGCGTATTGAGGATTATTTCCGATTAATCTATCTAAGGGAGTCTCATTGTAATTCTGAAATGGAGTCAACAGCACATCATACCAGTCCATAGTACAAAGTAGCAACGTTGCACTACTTGTCAGCATGGATTTTTTATGAAAATACTTAAGGTATCTTTTCATCCTTAAATAAGCTTCCATGCCCAGATCCGCACCTGCTGCACTGGGCTGGTGTATGTTTGTCCCTACCGGAATATCAACTTGTTCGACTAAATCAGAATTTAGTAGTCCCGCCATATTTTCTATGGCATCGCCAAATACTACCAACTCATGAATACGTTCTACGATCTTCTCTTTTAGACCGTTCATGAGTTCTTGGACAATATTACGTCGTGGCAAAATACCTGACGAGTTTGCCACCTCTTCAGCCGCAATATCGGCTATCCAGTCCCACTCAGCCCGCATGATAACTACGCGGGTGTGCCATTCATCGGCTGTCGCCCCTAGTTTTAACAAGGGCACATCGATCGCCCGCCCAGTATGAATACTCGCCCGTCCTGCGGCTTCAATCCGAGGAACTACGATCCGCTTCTCACCTAAACGCAAATCACCGATCGCTTGATGATGTTCTCCATTTGCGCCCCATCTTTCTGGGTAAATGGTTCTATACCATGTATCAGAGTACCGCGTTACCTCGGACTGCAACCACAATCCACCATCTGTTATATCAGCCATATCATTCCTTTGTTTTGTATCACTAACCCTATGGCATTTATGTCATAGGGTTAAAATCTTCCTAGATTAAGTACGCCAGCACCTAATTCTGTATCAGTTGGTTGCTTAAGTATTCTTAGCCATCTGGAATTGGGTATTAGTATGTGGTTGTCATCATCAACGTTGGCAAATACACCTGCCTCGTGTTCGTCTGTTGGAATACACCGCATTGATACTGATTCGCCATAGGTAACGCGAATGGGGATGGTTATTGATTTTTCTATGGGGACTACAATGTCTCCCCACGTAAAAATATCCGCAGGTGTGCCGGGGGCGATTCCTCTGTCTTTATTAGTAATCATGGCACTTTCGGGTATGCCATGACTTTCATTGATAGTTAAGACTCCTACAAAAAAATTGGTTTTAGCGGTTGGTCTAACAATCTTTCTAGGGTTTCCAGCGACAGGGGGTGTTGGTGCGCCTCCCGGTGCTGCTGGTTCTCCCGGTGTTCCAGGATCTTCTACAACACCATACCCCCATTTAAGTATCGCTGACTCTTCCCCATTTACTAGTTGCCCTTCTGTCCCTCTAATTCTCCCATAAGTACCACTCCAGACCATTCCAAAATAGTACTCAAGACTCGAAAAACCGACCGTGGTTTGCGGCATTTTCTTTACTCCTTAATTATTTTGACTGTTTTGTTGTCTAGTTTCAATTCTCTTGGCGTAAGCGGCTCTAGCATCAGCGTTACCTTGATCTTGTCTGATACCGCCAGCACCAGGGCTACCCCCCTGATTTACTGATGTAGATTTACTGTCTCCCCCTCCACTCAACCAATCGTACAAAGAATCTACACGGCTTTGAGGTTGGGTTTTGTTTTGCTCAGACTGTTTATTGCTTGTTTCCCCTGGTTTGGGTGCTAAGTAATCCCATAAGGCTGTTATATAGGTTTCATCTTTGCCATCGAGCTTAAGATTTGGATCTTTAGCTTTTAAGTACAATTCTTTGATTTGGTTAACTGTTAATACACCATCACGTCTAAACTCTTTCCCGTTACTAGCAGCAACCTCCTGTAAAAAAGGTTCTACTAAGTCCCATGTCTCAGCACGGTTTTTAATCTCCAACGCGATCGCATTGTCATCCATTCTTTGACTTTGAGCTTCCTGTAATTGCTTTTCAGCCTCAGAAAGTTTTATTTTTGAGCCATCTAACTGAGCTTGTGTTGTTGACAATTGCCCGGTCAAATCTGACACTTGAGATGTGAGAGTATCAACACGCTGCATTAGCGTCTCTACACCGTTGGCTAAATTGTCATCAACATCTCTAAATACTTGGTCGGTCTTTCCATCAACTCTTAATACTAGGTCTTTCACTTTTAAATCCTCTGGCTCGACTTCTGGAATTTTGATATAAAAGTATTCTGGTGTTATTCCCACCCCTTCAGGTAAAATATCTTTGCTATCAAACCTAAGTGCGATCGCACTCCCTCCCCTGCCATACCCGGCTGGCAGCAGGGCGAATGATTCATAAATTCTACCTATTTGCCAGTATTTACCATCCTCTCTTCTAATAATTTTTACTATATTGTAGGTTGGCGATATTTCCGGTGTTAGCCCCTTCTCTAAATGTTCATCTATTAATCTTACACCCCTACTATCTTGGATAGCTAATAATAAATCAAGTCTCCCTACTTCATCATTCCGCCTGTATTCTTGCAAACTTGACCCAATCTGCAAGCCATCAGTGTTTAAATTAAAATATCCGCCTGGGGTATGCCCCATTGTTACAGGTTGACCAAAAGCAGACAGCATCGAGCTTTCTTTGAATAACTCATCCTTGCTTATTAGTTCTACCCTGTTGACAATATTCTTACCATCCCATACCAAATATGGTAATTCTTGGTTTATATCGCCAATTGTGGCAAAGACTTTGTATCCAGTACGTGATTTTTCATAGATAGTTGTAGATGGAGCGATCAAGCTGGCATCTATTCTTATCAGCTTTTGATTTTGTGTTATCACTCCCATAATTTCAGCTATTATAGAAACACAATTCACTAACCCTGTGGCATTTATGTCATAGGGTTAGATGTAAAAATTATATACTAGAGGTCTGCAATGGTTATTGCCCTTGAGCCAAAAAAAAGTTCTAAATTAGAACTTAAAGACATTGATAGTCTGCTGTTTAGAGTTGGGACAGAGGATAAAAAGAAAGAGGCGTTAACGGTAGCACTAAAAGAGATAGGCGATCGCGGTGCTTATACGGATGAAAAGATTATTCAAATTATTAATTTATTAGGGATAAAAATTACACCAACGGATACAAATGGTGTATTAACGCAGCCTAAAGCAAGTGAGGGAGGTTTACTAAGTAAAGTTGGTAAATTTTCAGGAGAAATTACCCCAGGTACGTCAACCCCGGCTTTTATAATGATTGGGGATGATGGGGAAGTAGCTTTAAGGCAAGAAAATGATATACTTCAGAGCTTTGATGGCAGTATAGAAACAGCAGCACAAAAAGCCGTTAGTGATGCTAATATACCTCAGCAAGTAAGTGCCGCTGTAACGGCTGAAAATATTGACGGGAAAGTAAATGCAGCCGTAGGTAATGCGGATATAGATGGAAAAGTAAACACAGCCGTAGCTGCTCAAGATATTCCCCAGAAAGTAATAGATGAGGTCGGGAAAGCAAGCATACCTGGGATGGTAACAAATGCGATCGCGGCTGAAGATATTGACGGCAAGGTAAATACAGCCGTAGGTAATGCGGATATTCCTAAACAAGTAAATGATGCTGTAGCGGCTCAAGACATTGACGGAAAGGTTCAAACGGCTGTAACTAGAGAAGCGATGGCGATCCCAGACACCATTGCTCGTTCGGTTCCGGCGGAAGTTACCAAACAGTTACAGGCTGAGGATATACAGGGCAAGGTAAATACAGCCGTCACTAACGCTGATATAGACGGAAAAGTGAACACAGCCGTAGCTGCTCAAGATATACCCAAGCAAGTAAGTGATGCTGTAGCGGCTGAAAATATAGATGGCAAGATAGACACAGCCGTCAGCAATGCTGATATTGATGGAAAAGTGAAGACGGCGGTAGGTAACGAAAATATACAGGGTAAGGTAGACACAG
>JAAUYD010206553.1_pt1 | contig 54844 bp, 49 predicted proteins | sample 7278101 | NCBI WGS metagenome assembly JAAUYD01 (sample SAMN14350128, study PRJNA611818) | marine sediment metagenome | isolation source: surface marine sediment (0.6m) | place: French Polynesia: Moorea | collected 2018-08
ACTTTGGCAGACTATCGTGGTCGGCCCGACCGCTGCTGCGACGGCCTCTCGAGCGCGAACTTCAATGATGGCTTGAGACCAGATTTCAAGGATTCGGCAATATCGTTGCCGACTGTCCCATTCGCTGGTTGGTCGCGCTCGACACGGATCGGCAATCGACGAATGTGAACCGTTCCGATGCGGCGGCTAGAGGCCTCGCGGATCAAAACGTCGAGCCCGTCGATACTGGTTTTCCCCCGGTCGTCGGTATCGCTTCGAGTTGATGAAGAATCCATCGGCTGACGGTGTCGGTGGGCATTCCGGGCAACTCGATCTGGAAGTGGTTCGATATGGTCCGAAGCTCAGTACCACCGTCGACGACAGTTTCATCGTCGGTGAATTGGTCTGCGGGCGACACGCGGAGATCACGGTCGTCGTAGATTTCAGCGACGACCTCTTCGAGCAAGTCTTCCAGCGTCGAGACACCCCGGACATCGCCGTACTCGTCGACGGCGATAGCGAAGTGACGATTGCGCCGACGGAAGGTCTCGAATCGCTGATCAAGTGGCAGATACTGTGAGACAAAAGGAGCCCTGTGCGCGATGGTTCCAAGGCATGATTCGGTTTTTCCCTCGGACACCGCGTCAAGCAGGTCGCGCAGGCAGATGACGCTGGCGGACGCGCAGGAGTCAGCGCGACGCTCTATGGCTGGGCTTGGGGAGTACGACTGCGTGCCCCCGCAGGGGCGCGGGATCTGCCCGCCTGCAAAGGAAACGGCCGGCCTCAGCCCTGTCGGAGTGCGGCACGGTTTCCGCTCCAGTTTAGAAGTATCGGGAGATGCCGACGTAGGCGAGAAGGACGATCACCGCGATCGGGAAGACCACGCTGCAAATCCCGGCGGCGATCTGTAGCAACACCACCCAACGTGGCTCACCATGCCACTCTTCGCGGAGCTCCTGACGGTATTGGCTATCGAAAAGAAAAAGCCAACCAGCCAGGAGATTGAGCTCAGGCTTCGAAAGCAACGCCACGTTCGTACCTCGCGCGATCTGTTCCGGTGTTTTCCTGCCGTCCCGGTAAGCGTCAATCATATCGTGCGCGCGTTTACAGACTTGTGACAACAACGTTGCTATATTCATCCGGATCCCTCACCGGACATGCTGTGCGGCCGGATTGCCCAGAGTCGGGATTTCGGAATACGCGGACTGAGGCGCGCGGATGGAAAGGTAATGGCGAAGCTGTATGTCATTGAATCTGATGAAGGGAGCAAAGTCCCTTTCTTGCGTGGGATCCTGACTCGTTCCCTGCAGGATGTCGGATTGGGTTTCGAGGAAGCCTACGAGTGTGCCTCGCAGGTTCGCGAAGCCCTGAAAGATGAATCCCAAGTGCGCAGCTGGGAACTACGGCGGCTGGTATTGGAGCACCTGCGGAGAGGGGGCGAAGAACACGTCGCCGAACGGTACGCGACCGGCGGTACCGGGATCGAAACAATCGCAGTTGTCGGTGACGACGGCGCTTCCGAGCCCTTCTCGGCGGACTTGCATAGCAAGTCACTCGAGCTATGCGGAATCGAAGTCGAGCACGCGCGCTACCTCAGCCGCATGCTGAGTATTCACCTGGCGAAACGACGACGTAGTCAAATAGACAAGGCCTACCTGGTTCGACTGACTTACCGATTGTTGGCCAGGGAGACCGATGAAAAGACGGCACAACGATACCTGGTTTGGTGGCACTTCAAGCGCAGGGGCACACCGCTATTGTTGCTGATCGGTGGGACAGCCGGGTCGGGCAAGAGCACACTGGCCACGGAGCTCGCGAGCCGGCTGGATGTATTTCGCACCCAATCGACCGACATGCTTCGAGAAATCATGCGGGCGATGCTGCCCGAGCGGCTACTGCCGGTTTTGCACCGCTCCTCTTTCGACGCCTGGCGAGCCCTGCCGGATGCGAACGGGTCCAGGGATTTCGAGAGTACGATAGCGCAAGGGTATCGGGGGCAGACCGATTTGGTGGGCGTACTGTGCGAGGCTGCCGTTCAGCGAGCGGTGCGCGAAAGCGTCTCGATGGTGCTGGAGGGTGTGCACATTGACGCTAACACGGTCGAGCGCCTTCGCGAGAATGAACACATCATTGTCGTGCCGGTCATGCTGGCGGTCCTCAAGGAGGACGTCTGGCGCAAGCGGATTCAGGGAAGGGGGCGTGCAGCGCATCAAAGGCGTTCTCAACGTTACCTGAAGAGCTTCGAGTCGATCTGGCAGCTTCAGTCACACCTTTTGTCGGAGGCGGACAAAGAAAATATCCCGATCGTGGTGAATGACGAAAGGGAGGGCGCCATCAACGAAATACTTCGTATCATTGGCGATACCCTTTCTTCAGAACTCTTCCCAGATCCGACGAAGCTTTCGGCTTGAAAACATCTCGGCATCCACCGTGGGAACAGGGGGGAGGATGGCGGACAGCAAAGGGCTGCTGATAATCGTCGACGGACTGGGTGATCGGTCGTGCCCCGAACTCGGTGGCCAAACGCCGCTCGAGGCGGCCTCGACCCCGCGGCTCGACCGGCTGGCAGAACAAGGCATCAGCGGTTTGGTCGATCCGCTGTACCCGGGGGTGCCCGTTGGTACCCATACGGGGACCGGTGCGCTGATGGGATTGGCACCAAGGGATGCCGCCCTGTTGGCCCGCGGCCCGGTTGAAGCCGCGGGGATCGAATTACCGGTCGGGCCGGGCGATGTGTTGCTGCGGTGTAACTTCGCCACGCTGTCTTTTGAACAGGGAAGAATCCAGATCGCGGACCGGCGGGCCGGTCGCATTCGGGAAGGGACCCACGAGCTGGCGGCGGTCCTTCAGGACCTGCCACTCGGCGATGGCATCACAGCCAGTCTGTATCCAACGACCCAACATCGCGCGGTCCTAGCGCTGCGTGGCCCGGGGCTGTCGGCGGAGGTGACCGACACCGACCCGGGCAGTGGCCGAGAAGCGCTGGGCGCGTTGCCGGCGAGTGCTCGCGATGCCGGCAACGCCGCGGCGCTGCGAACGGCGGACGCGGTTAACCATTTCGTTCACGAGGCGCACCGCCTGTTGGCGGCACACCCGGTCAATGCGGGCCGTAATGCTCGTGGATTGCCGCCGGCCAACGGGATCCTGACCCGTAGCGCCGGCGTCGCGGGATCCCTACGCAATCTGGTCTCCTATCTCGGACTCAAGGCGTCGGTGATCACCGGGGAGCAAACGGTCGCCGGGCTTGGCCGTTTGTTCGGCTTTCGCATCGTCAGCGGGGCGGGCTTCACGGCGCTGCCACAGACCGACTTGGCGGGAAAGTGGGCCGCTGCAGTATCGGAGTTGGAGACCAGCGACCTGGTCTTCCTGCATATCAAGGGCCCGGACATCTGTTCCCATGATCGTGATCCCCTCGGCAAGAAGGCAAATCTGGAATGTATCGATGCCATGTTGTCGGATCTGAGGCGCGATGACCTGGTGATCGGCGTCACCGGCGACCACTCGAGCGACAGTAATCGGGGGCGGCACTGCGGCGACCCGGTTCCGTGCCTGCTGGTCACTCCGAACGGTCGGCGCGATGTCGTCAAGCGCTTTGACGAAGCGGCCTGTATGACCGGCGGCCTCGGCCGGATTTCGGCCACGGCTTTCCTGATCACCCTGCTCGATGGGATGGCGGCGATAGGCAATTTCCGTCCCGCCGACACGGATCATCTGTTCGTCTGAAGGCGGCACTGCACCGGTGATCTGCCGGCACACCGTCAGCCGGGGTGGCCCCGCGGCACAAGGATCTTCCGAGGTCTTGTCCGTGACGACACGTCGTCAGGGTCGGCGATCCGCCGCAAACCGCGCGCGCTCTGACGGTCTGCCGTGGCGCTGCAGAACACGAAATCGGCAGTACCGAAAGCGAATTGAGACGCGTTGCCATCTCATTCCTGGTGGCTGACCCACAAAAGGCCTTTCGGGCCGGTTTCTTTTCCTTATCCCGGCGGGCCAAGAGGGATACCGCCGACGTCAAATACCTCGCGCGCCTCTCCTTTGTCACAAAAGTGCAATACTTCTGCAATCTGTACCGGTTGTCGCTCCCTTCATGGCTTCGCAGTTGAGGCCTTTCCGGTCAGCGCGGTGATGCGCTTCTGCGAACGGGCGCGTAGCGGAGGGTTTCCGCCGCGTGCAGGGATGGGTGAACTCTGCCGTGCACCGGGCTTGTTGCCCAACGGTACAGATGTCACAGCGCGACACAGGCGACTTGCAGGACACGGGTTTCCAGTCCTTGGCATTGGTCGGTCGGACGGGTCGCCAAGCGTGAAGAGGCGAAAGGGAGTTTATGTTAAGAAAAGCCATCCTGCCGACAATTTTACTGGTGCTCGCATACGGGTTCTGGATCAGTCCGGACTTCAAGGAGATATCGGCAGGCGTCGCCATTTTCCTGTTCGGGATGTTGGCCCTCGAGGAGGGCTTCAAGGCATTCACCGGGGGGCTGCTCGAGCGTCTGCTCCGAAGGACCACCAGCGGGCTCTGGAAGTCGCTCACGTTCGGTATCGTCAGCACAACACTGATGCAGTCGAGTTCGCTGGTCTCGGTGATCACGATCTCTTTCCTCAGTGCCGGCCTGATCGGTCTCGCCGCGGGGATCGGTATTATCTTCGGCGCGAACCTCGGAACGACGACCGGCGCCTGGCTGATTGCGGGGTTCGGCCTCAAGGTAAAGATCTCGGCCTATGCGATGCCGATGCTGGTATTCGGCATCGTCTTGGTGTTCCAGAAATCGAGGAGTCTGAAAGGGGTCGGTTACATCCTGACTGGGCTGGGTTTCCTGTTTCTCGGCATACACCACATGAAGGAAGGGTTCGAGGCCTTCCGCGACACCATCGATTTGACCGCCTTCGCGGTGAGCGGTTACGCCGGGCTCTTCCTGTTCACTCTGCTCGGCATGGCCGCCACGGTGATCATGCAGTCGAGTCACGCGACGCTCGTGATCATCATCACCGCGCTCTCGGCCGGTCAGGTGACCTATGAGAACGCACTCGCGCTGGCTATCGGCGCCAACATTGGCACCACGATAACGGCGATCCTGGGCTCGATGAGCTCCAACGTCCAAGGCAAACGCCTGGCGGCGGCCCATCTGATTTTTAACTCTGTCACGGCGATTATCGCGATCGCTTTCATCTACCAGATCGGGCAGGCCGTAAACGCGATAAGTGCATGGGTGGGTATCGCGCCCGACGATTACACGATGAAACTGGCCGTCTTCCATAGCCTGTTCAATACGATCGGCATTGTCGCCATGCTGCCTTTCATCCAGCATTTGGTGCGTTTCCTAGAGAAAGCAATGCCGGAAAAGGCCGTCGCCGCGGCCGTTCCCAAGTATCTCAACGATGCGAACATCGAGTTGCCCGATACCGCGATTGAGGCCGTCAGAAAGGAGACACTGCGGCTGTATGAGAATGCCTTTGCAATCATCGCCCACGGCTTGAGTCTGCACCGTCATGACATCCTGTCGGACGCAGATCTTTCTGAAGTCGTCGCGAAAACACGCAGGCCTATCCCAATCGACCTCGATGCCGAATACAACGCCAACGTCAAAGGTCTCTACAGCGACATCGTGAACTTCATCAGCCGTGCCCAGGTGTCGATGACTGAAGACCAGTCGAACGAACTGTTCGCTTTGCGAGCGGCCGGGAGGGACATTGTCGAGGCAATAAAAGACACCAAGCACATGCACAAGAATCTGTCTCAGTACCTCAGCTCTGAGAATGCCGACATCCGCAGCGAATACAACAGGATTCGGGTGCAGCTTGGTGAGGTTCTTCGTCGGCTCGGCGAAGCCGCAGAGGAACCGGAAGATCCTTCCGCGGTGCTATCGTTCGATGCGCTGAAGATCGAATTGGAGGAGAACGACACGACGCGCAACGGAATGCTGGAATCTTTGATAAGAAGCAACAAGATCACCCCGGCGATGGCGACATCGTTGATGAACGATGCAGCCTATGCCTATGATGTCGCGAAGAACCTCGTGCAGATGGGAGAAGTTCTATTTGCCGTAGGCGATATCGGTCTGAAGCAGGCCGGGCGTGAAGTCGCGCTGACCGAGGATGAGCTTTCCGAGGTGCAGGCGACGCTGGAAGAAGCGCGGCGCAGAATGGCGAGCACCGAACGGGAGATTGAGGAAGTCCAGGCGACCCTGGAACACCGGACCGTCCGAGCACCGGGAAGCGAGACAAGATGAAGACATCGAAGCTGCTGAAGAAGACAGAAGACATTCTGAGTGCCAAGAAGTCGCGACAGCGGAAAGAGGCCGAGTCTCTGAAAGAGCTCCTTGCCGCGCTGAAGAAGAAGAGACGCAAATTGGCTGACAAGCTGAATGACGCCAAGAGTGGGGCTGAGCGGGAGCGCCTTCGTAAAGAGCTGGAAGTCGTTCGTGCCCAGCGCCACAAGGGCCTGAAGCTCTTGAAGGGGATCAAGTAGCGGCGGACTGCACTCGCTGCCGGCCCGGGTCGCGGCCCCGAGTCTTCGTTGACCCTGAGTGTCCTGCTGCTGGGACCGACACAATGGTTTGCCGAGAGCATCGGGTCGGGGGCCGGCTGCAACTACCGCCCTCATGAGATATCGTCGCACAATGTCCACGGCGAACGAGAACGACGTCCGTTGCCCGCGTTGCGGGAAACTGCACGCGGCGCCCGTAAACGCCTGCGCCGCCTGCGGTTCCGCCATGGTTGGGCCTCCGACGCGGAGCGTCGAGCACTCCGACTCGGCGCAACTAAAAAGTCAGAAAATGCAGTGGGTTGCGGCAGTGATCGCATTCTGGATCAGCGTTGGCGTATTCGCTGTGGTGTTTGTTCTCCAGGATCGGGTGAGTCTGATGTTGGTGTCCATATGCCTCGGACTGATGATCCTCGGTATTGGGCTGAAGATCCGTTACCAGTTGCATCTGAGAAAACACAATGACACCCCTTGAGTCGTGTCCCGCCTGATCGATCTCAGCTGTCGCGTAGCGGACGTACACCACCGTTACGACGAGATTCACGGCTTCATGTTCGGTGTCGCCTCGTTCCGCTTGGTGGTCGACGCTCTGCGCGGCCGTCGTCGGCGTTCGTACCTCGAATGCGCGGAGACACTCCGGGCCTTGCGAGCAGAGTGCACGGACATCGAGCCAACGCTTGCCGAGCTGGCCGCTGATGGCGCGGCCAAGACCACTGAGCGCGAGATCCAAAAGACCCTGCTCAGTTACCTGCATGCGCTGGATCAGTCGATGGCGAACCTGCTGGTCATTTTCGAACGCCTCGCGCAGGACGAGAACGCCTATCGCGAATCCGGTACAGGGGGGCGTTCCGGCTTCACGAGTGACAAACTCCGTTATGATCAAAGCCTCTCAGAGCTGGAGCGATTCGGCACCCGGCTCAACCGGTTGTTTGCCAACTACTGAAAGTCATCGTCGCCAACGGCCTGTCGGGCGGATGCCTCGAATGCCTCGCTTGGGCTCTCAGCTTGGGTCCAGCGCCCGGTGTCTGTCGACCGCGCTGGCCGGTTCGTCCACCCCTAACTGACGGATCAGATCCCTGCTCGCTTTTTCGTCGGTCGAGCCTTCCGCGACACCGTTTTTTCTCGAGCGCCGCACTGATTCGGGCTTTCGTTTGCGCGAGGTCAGAAGAATGTCTTAAATCTGTAACAATCCCCTCCAAATCGGCCCCACGTCGATTGTCTAGCCTTGAGATTCGGCGCATGTTTGTGAATGGAAATGCCCGCGCTATCCGAAATGTATATACAAATGGAGATGTCTGCGCTATGCGAAATGTATATACAAAATGATTCGCAACCCGGCACAGAAAAGCGGGCGACGCTGCAGCAGAGAAATTTCACTAACGGAGGAGAGTATGAAGTCGACCAATCCGATGGCGGGGTTGTTCGGTAAGTCGCCGTTCAAGCCGATTCAATCTCACATGGCGGTTGTCATTGCATGTGTCTCCGAGGTGCCACCGTTGTTCCAGGCCCTCATCGACGGTGATCACGGCAAGATCAAGGAGCAGAAAGACCTGATTTTCGCAAAGGAGCAGGAAGCAGACGAGATCAAGAATCAGCTTCGTGGTCACCTGCCCAAGAGCCTGCTGATGCCTGTTGACCGGCGCGATTTGCTCGATGTCTTGGCGATGCAGGATTCAATCGCTGATGTGGCCCAGGACATTGCCGGGTTGCTCGTCGAGCGCAAGATGGAGGTCCCAGAGGGTATGGCTGACCCGCTGATGGCGTTGGTCAACCGCTGCATCGACACCTGTAATCAGGCGGGCAAGATCATCGAAGAACTCGACGAGCTTGTAGAGACGGGCTTTCGCGGACGCGATGCAAGTCGGGTCGAGGACATGGTCGAGGCGCTGAACAAGATCGAAGACGACACCGACGAAATGGGCATGCAGCTTTCGCGCAGCCTTTTTTCAAAGGAAGACACGATGTCTCCCGTTTCGGTGATGTTCTGGTACCAGCTGATCCAGTGGATCGGTGACTTGGCCGACTATGCAGAAAAAGTCGGTGATCGGCTCCGGTTGCTGCTGGCGCGCTGAATCTGAACACAAGCGCCCGGTTCGTTGTAGATCTCCCCGGATTGCCAACGCACTGGGTCGGCGAAACACAAGAAATGGGTAACTGTTATGGAAATCATCTCCGAGTACGGCATGATCTTTATGGTCATGGCGGTCATCTTCGGTCTCTACATGACGTGGGGTATCGGTGCCAACGATGTGGCCAACGCGATGGGAACCTCGGTTGGCTCTGGCGCAGTGACGGTAAAACAGGCGATTCTCATTGCCGCAGTCTTCGAGTTTGCCGGCGCATTCATCGCTGGCGGCAGCGTTACGAAGACCATTCGTAAAGGAATCATCGATCCATCTTCGATCACCGGTTCGCCGGAGTTACTTGTATACGGGATGCTGGCTGCCTTGCTGGCTGCCGCTATCTGGCTGATGGTGGCCTCGTACCGCGGCTGGCCGGTATCGACCACGCATTCGATTGTCGGCGCAATCGTCGGCTTTGCCATCGCGGGTATCGGTATGGATGCGGTGCAATGGGGCAAGATCGGCCAGATTGCCGCGAGCTGGATAGTTTCTCCCATGTTGGGGGGTGTGATCGCTCTGGTTTTGATGTTGAGTATCCGCAAGCTGATTCTCAACGCCGAAAACCCTTTTGCCAAGGCGAAGACCTATGGCCCGTTTTATGTCTTCCTAGTGGGCTTTGTTGTCAGCCTCGTGACCTTGTTCAAGGGGTTGAAGCACCTCAAGCTTGAATTCTCGATGGGCGAGAGCTTTGTCATCGCGGTGATCTTCGGGGGGATCGTGGCACTCATCGGGCGAATGATGATCAACCGGGTTCAGGTCGACGAAGCAGCGGATCGAGACTTTCACTATGCGAGCGTGGAGAAGGCTTTCGTGCCAATGATGATCTTCACCGCCTGCGCGATGGCCTTCGCACACGGCTCCAATGACGTGGCAAACGGCATCGGTCCCCTGGCGGCTGTCATCTCGATCGTGCAGAGCGGCGGTGAGGTCGGCCAAAAGGCAGCGCTGCCCATCTGGATATTGGTCCTCGGCGGTGCCGGCATCGTCGTCGGCCTGGCGACCATGGGCTGGAAGGTCATGCAGACAATCGGCACCAAAATCACGGAGCTGACCCCGACGCGCGGCTATTGCGCAACGCTGGCGGCGGCCACCACTGTGGTGTTGGCATCGAAGACCGGACTTCCGGTTTCGACCACGCATATTGCGGTTGGCGCCGTGATGGGGGTCGGGCTCGCCCGCGGTATCGGGGCACTGGATCTGCGGGTGATCGGGAATATTGTTATTTCGTGGGTGGTCACGCTGCCGGCTGGCGGTATATTGGCCGCAGTCTTCTTCTTTATCTTCAAAGGAATATTTGGTTAGCGGCGAACAGCCGGGGCCCGAGTGAGCGGCTCCGGCTTACCCGGCTTCTCCAGACTATGTCCGATCACGGGCCCGTTTCCGAGAACGATAGGCTGGAAAGCCTGACTGCACCGTGCAAGGAGCTTCAATACATAAAGGGCCTGGCATTCCCGGCGGATGTCAGGTTCCGCCAGATTCTTCTGACGGGGCCGCCCGGGGCAGGGAAGAGCACGTTGATACGGCAGATTGGCGGCTGGTCGGAAGAGGGATACCTGGATCTGGCACGTTCGCGCTGGTGGACCGACCAGGCACTAGCGATACGACCGAGAGAAGTGCACCTGGGACTTCCGTTTGTCGGTTTCAAGAAGGGGCTGGCGGTTTTCGACCGCGAGTGGTTGGAGGCAGAGACACGACCGAGACTCGATGTGAGGCGGATCCAGATACCGCCGGATAAAAAACATTTTTTTTCGGTGGACTGGCGCGGCCGATATGTCTTTGAGTTTCTTCTGCCCCCTGAAGAACAGCTCTACGAGCAGCGCAGCCGACGCGCGCGCCGTGGGACGCATCCCGTCGATGTGGCGCTTACCCCTGAGCTGGTGGCGTCCCAGCTTCAGGTATTTCGCCAGGCGGCGGTGTATCTGGCGCAAAACGGTGTGCGGGCCTACTTGCGGGAAGGCACCTCGAGTCCTCCGGTCTGCTTCCTAACAGAGGCGCATAGCAATGAACGACCAGACACCTGAAGTCAGGCCCAAACTCCTGAAACAGCTGCGGCGCGCTTTTTCGGGCCTCGGTCGGTGCAAGTTGCTGAAGATCCGCGATGCCTACCGACTGGTGGATGACAACATACGGGTTCCTTTCGAGGGGTTTCCGATGGAACTGATGTTGGGCGAGAACGGTAAGCGTCTGCATCTGTATCCAGAATATCCGCTGTTGGGAGAGCCAGAGCGAGAAGGGCCGCCAAGCTTTCTGATTGAAGACCCGCAGCATCATGGCGAGGGTATTGGCGGGTTTTTGCGCCTAGAGCCTGGGCAGGAACTGACGCTCGGACGGCATGACCCCGCCCAGGTCGCACTGTTCCATTACCCGAACAAGGTCATGCCACGCCATCTACGCGTGAGACACGACGGTGATACCGTGGTTTTCAAGGACAGGACCTCGGACGGCACATGCATCTCGCCGATGTTGAATAAGGAGAAGACGCATCGACTGGCCAATCTTCGCGAGCTGAAAGATATCTTCAGCGGACCACTGGATCCGCTACCACCGGACGAGGCGCTGACCTTGATCGAAGACGTAATCGCGCTGATGAAGCACGAAGCTTACCGCCCGCTCGACAGCCGCGGTGTCCCGGGCGGGCTGTTGGAGTTGCCCGCGCGTCTTACGCCGGTGATCGTAGCCGATCTGCATGCTCAGATTGACAACCTTCTGGTGATATTGAGCCACAACGGTTTTCTCAGAGGTATGGAAAAAGGCGAGGCCTGCATGATCGTCATCGGAGACGCGGTGCATTCGGAACGCGACGGGCTGCTCGACAATATGGATGACTCGATGCTGATGATGGATCTGATCTTCCGGTTGAAGCTGCGTTTCCCAGAGAACTTCTTTTTCCTCCGAGGCAATCACGACAGTTTTTCCGAAGAAGTAGCGAAACTCGGCGTGCCTCAGGGACAGTTGTGGAAGAGGGCGCTGCGAAAGGAGAGGGGTAAGGAATATCGTAAGGCCATGCAGCGCTACTATGATCTTCTTCCGTACGTGGTGGTTTCCGACGATTTCGTCGCTGCCCATGCGTCTCCGACGCGCACCAAGATCTCGAGGGAAATGCTGATCGACATTCACCGCTATCCCGGTCTGATTCCAGAGATCATCAATAATCGGCTTCAACGGCCGAGTCGCCCAGGTGGATACACAAAGGGTGATGTTCGGCGGTTTCGCAAAAGGTTGGATCTGACGGCCGACGTGCCGTTCGTGGTTGGGCACACACCGATGGACCAAGTGAATACCCACTGGCTGAACGTCGGGGAGGCGGAAAACCACCATATCCTGTACAGCGCCAACAACGACTGGGTCGGCGTGTTTGTGCAGATTGAAGATACAATGTGGCCGCTCCGATATCCCGTGGAGCCCTTGAGGGAGCTGTTCACCAACTGAAGTCTGGCGCACGTCCGGCCCTTTCGTCGGGCAACAGCAAGTACAAGGATCAGGCCTATGGGTGTTCTGGTGGGCGCATTTCGGGGAGCTTGGTGAGATGGCGACGGGTCTGAGCGGAGGCGTGACTATTCAGACGTCGCCAGGCATCCACAGGCGGCGATAGCACAACATCGATACCGAGAACGATCTTGGACGACGCGACGTTTTTCTTTGAAACACTCGGCTCTGATCTGGAGAGCCTGGAGCTGTACGTCCGCATCGCGTTCCAGGTCGTCTTTCTCGCCCTGTCAGCGGTCTTCTCCGGCTCGGAAACTGCGCTCTTTTCGCTCAGCCGGATCGACCTGCAGCGACTGCGGCAGTCGCGACATCGGGACTCCGAAACGATTCACTCGATGCTGGACGAGCCGCGCCGGCTGATCATCTCCATTTTGTGCGGCAACGAGCTGGTCAATATCGCATCCGCCGCCAATATGACCGCGATACTGCTGCTGGTCTTCGGCGCAGAAGATGTCGGTTGGATCAATATCCTGATAATGGTCCCGCTGTTGCTGCTCATTGGTGAAGTGACGCCAAAGACGGTGGCGGTGAGCTTTCCGATGAAGTTCAGTACCGGAATCAGCGCGCGTTTCCTGCCGCGTTGGATGATCCTGATAACGCCTTTGCGTGTCGCCGTGCGTGCCGTGTCGGATCGGATCACGACCATGGTCGTCGGAGAGGCGGTTGACCGGGAAAACATTCTGCAGCCAGATGAGTTGCGCACGATCCTCGAGGAAGGCGAGGCGACCGGAATCATTGACGCGACCGAGCGAGTGCTTATCGACAATCTTCTCGAGGCGTCCGATACGGATATCTCCCGCATCATGACGCCGGGACCGCGCATCAATTTTCTTGACGCGGAGTTGTCGGTGCCGGAACTCATTGAGCAGTTCCGTACTTTTCAACACCCGCGCGTTCCTGTCTATCGAGGGCACTGGGACAACGTCATCGGTTTCGTTCATTCCGAGGACATACTGAATCTGGTGAGGGGAGGGGGAGACCTTTCGGAAGTTACGCTCGATATGATTCTCAAGCCGGCACATTTCGTTCCGCCGACCAAGAAAGTTGACGAGATGTTTGACTATTTCCAGAGCCACAAGACGCGCGTTGCGATCATCCTCGGCGAATACGGCGAAGTATTCGGTATCGTCACAATGAAGGACGTTCTGACGTTCATTTTCGGCGAGATCTCCGGACCCATGGTGGGTCAGGAGTATTACAAGGAAGATGATGAGAACAGTTACGTTGTGCCAGGGGACATGCGTCTTACAGATTTTTACAACCTGACGAACTTCGCCATCGAGGATCCGATGATGGCCACGATCGGTGGAGTGGCGTTCCGCTTGTTTGACCGACTACCTTCTCCCGGCGAAGAGACAACCCATGACGGATATCGATTCGTGGTCAAACAGCGTAGCGGGCTGCGTATCAGTCAGCTCTTGGTTCAACGACTCGCGTCGACAGATCAGTTGGTCGGCAACGAGCAAGGAGACCCGGATCTGGTACTACAGGCCGAAAATGCGGCTGCAGATCAGCCACCCGATTCCGACGAACAACAGGACGCGAGTGGTGAGCCAGGACAACAGCGGTCGCAAGTTCGTTCGGCTACTGTCAAATCCGAAGAATTGGGTAAGGGTTGATGGACTGGAGCGTGGAACTGATTCTGATCTTGGTTTTCCTTCTTCTGAAGGGATTCTTCTCTGGCTCAGAGATCGCGATTGTCAATTCCGACAAGGTCAAGCTGAGGCACATGGCCAAGACCGGAGATCGAGGCGCGGCACTGGTCCTGAAGCTTTTCCGCACTCCCGATGTAATTCTCGGAACGACTCTGGTTGGAACGAATCTGGCAACGGTCACGATATCGACACTGGGCGCATTGGTATTCATCGAGCATTTCGGCTCGGCCGGCGACCTAATCTCGGTGATTGTTCTGACACCCGTTCTGCTGATTCTTGGCGAGGTCGTGCCTAAGAGCATTTTTCAGCAGAAGGCTGACACGATGGTCAGCCGACTTATCGTCGGCCTGAGATTCTTCTCTTTTCTTTTCTACCCGGTAATCTTCATCTTCAGCCGGGTCGCCCGCCTTTTCACTCGCATCGTCGGGGGCGGGACGATGCCCCAGAATATGTTTATTACGCGTGAAGAATTGCGCGTCATGCTCGACGTTTCTGAGTCGTCGAGCAATCCCTCGACGATCTCGCGTAAGCGCATCCGCCGAATCATCCGGTTTGCGGACACCACTGTCGGCGAGGCGATGATTCCACTGGCGGATGTGGTGGGACTCAACGAAACGCGCCCGATGAAAGAAGCGGTGCGTCTGGTGATGAAGTACGGATTCAATCGGCTTCCGTTGTATCGTGGGAACATGACGAACATCAAGAGCGTGCTGACGTTGAGTTCCTGGGACCTGATGGATCCGGAAATCATGGAAAAACCAATATCGGACTATCTCAGTTCGGTCTTGTACCTGTCTCCGAAGCAAACGATCGATGACGCTCTGCCAAAACTGCAGGCGCGCGAGGACCACATGGCCGTTGTTGTGGACGAGTTCGGTTCGGCAGTGGGTATCTTGACGATGGAGGATGTGTTCGAAGAGGTGGTGGGTGAGATCGACGTCGGCTACGATTTCGATGAGTATCAACCAAAGAAACGCATCTACATCGAGCACGAAAACGAAGATTCTCATGTGATGAGCGGAAGAACCCCGATATCCGAGGTAAATGACATTCTGTACGTACAGTTTCCCGTCGAGGAAGCCCATACGATCGGGGGGCTCATCACGTCTCGGCTACGTCAGATTCCTCCCGAAGGCAGAAGTATTATCGAGCAGGGGCATCGACTCACCGTGCTCGAGGCGGACGAACGCTCTGTCATCAAGGTGAGAGTTGAGCGCATCTGAATCTCATCGGCAGTTGTCGGGACTCGATCTGGCTGCCACCGTACTCCGTGGGGCGGTTTTTTGTCGGCAACGCCCCGACGCCTCGCCGTGCTGTGCTTGGGGTTGAATCGGCAGTTCGGGCACTAGCTTCTGGGGGGTGAACAGCCTGATTTTCGTCGAAGGTACGAGGCGGGTAAAGATTCGGTAATACCGAGAAAACCGTGCAGCCGGGCGATCTCAGCTTCGTGCCTTCAGGGGAGTTCCACGACGTTGCCAACATCGGTGACGGACCTCTGAAGCTCGATATGCTGCACAGCCCGCCCGAACCTGAGGCAGGTCGAGGCCGCGACCGAAGACAACGGTCACTGACACGCAGACCCACCTGCGGGCCGCCGCTGCACCGGCTCCGGGCGCGCTAGTCCTGACCGCTTGTTCCCGCGTATACGTCCACACGTAGTGCGCGATATTGCACCCGTCCGGTCGGGTCGAAACGGCCAACGACGTAAGCAGCAAACTCGAGAAACGCGGCTCATCGCTAACAAGATGCGGCGGGACCGCGCCGTCGATCCTGCCCGGGCGGTCGCGGCTCACAGACAACGACCAGATGATGCGTTTGCTGTCGCGGTGGTCTAATCTCTGCGTCAAACTCGCGCAACGATCGCCGTCATGCGACGACATTTCGGACTCAGTGCCTCGTTGATGGCCCACCTGCCGAAGCCGAGCAGTCGCCACCGAGCCACCATCCGGTGCCGGACGACGTGACGCCCAATCAGGTGCGGGCCACTGCGGTGTGCCCCGGGAACAGGCCGATCTGACCTGCGCCAACGCGATGCACGTGCCTGTGGAAGAGCGCGAAAAAGCCCGCTGCCGGCGGGCGATTTTCTGGTGGAATGGGAGCCTGTCGTTGGCGATTGACCGGCCTGCTGCAAGCTGATTTCCCGACCCAGATTGGGTCTACTTTAGGAGCTGATTGCGTGGACGAAAAAACCACCACCGAGGTTGAGGCTGCCGCCTTCCGCGGCCTCGTCGAGCATCTGCAAAACCGCACCGATGTCCAGAACATCGACCTCATGAACCTTGCCGGCTTCTGCCGCAACTGCCTGGCGAAGTGGTACCTGGCGGCGGCCAAGGAACGTGGCGTCGACATGGACTACGACGCCGCCCGCGAGGCCGTGTATGGCATGAGCTACGAAGCGTGGAAGGGCAGGTACCAGGAAAAGGCGACGCCTGAGCAACTCGAGACCTACGAAAAGACCAAGCCGCTGCATGCCAAGATCAGCGGTCACAACTGACCGATCGGCCTGCGGCAGCGCACGCGGCGACAGCCGACCGCCGTCGCGCGGCGGATATGCAACGTGGCATGGCGGGGGCGCGACGGCTCGGCGGCCGTGACCTCCGCCGCTCGGCAGCCTGTTGGTGCCCACCCGGCCAGCGGGGAGCCCGGGTACCGGTGCCCTGACCCGCGCATCGCTCGCCAGCGGATCGTGCTGGCCACGTCGTTGGCAGTACGTCGCCGCGAATGCCCGGCCCCTGCCGCACTGCCGATCTGCGGCGTGCAGCGGGGTCGCTGCGCCAAGGCCCCTCGGCGATGTCGTCGACCGGCACGCGCGGCTTGGCCAGTGCTGCGGGCGTCGTTGCCGGCCGCTGCCGGACGACCCCAGCTGCGCCTGCCTGCGCCGCGTGATTTCGTGCAGGCCGACGTGGCTTGTTAGCATGACCGCGACCACGACATCATCGCGCGGAAACCTGTCGAATGTTGAAGATCAAGGTGCTGGGCTCGGGGGCGGGCGGCGGATTCCCGCAATGGAACTGCAACTGCGACAACTGCGCGGGCGTGCGTGCCGGCACAGTCGATGCGCGGCCGCGTATGCAATCGTCGATCGCGGTCAGCAGCAACGACGTCGACTGGTTATTGGTCAACGCCTCGCCCGACATCCGTCAGCAGATCCTCGCGGTGCCGCTGTTGCAGCCGGCGCGGGCCAAGCGCGATACCGGCATCCGTGCGGTCCTGCTGATCGACAGCCAGATCGATCACACGACCGGCCTGCTGATGCTGCGCGAGCACGGTCAGCCCCTGGAGCTGTATTGCAGCGCGATGGTGTACCAGGACCTGACGACCGGCTTCCCGGTGCTGCGCATGCTCGAACACTACTGTGGCGTGAACTGGCACGAGCTGCCGATCGACGGCTCGCCGTTCGCGATCGGCGGTATCGACGGTCTGTCGTTCGCGGCGCTGGCGCTGAGCAGCAAGGCACCGCCGTATTCGCCACATCGCGAGGATCCGCACCCGGGTGACAACATCGGCCTGCAGGTGCGTGACCTGCACAGCGGGCGCAGCGCGTTCTACGCGCCCGGCCTGGCCCGCATCGAATCCCACCTCGAACCGGTCATGCACGCGGCCGACCTGTTGCTGGTCGACGGCACCTGCTGGACCGACGACGAGATGGAACGGCGCGGCGTCGGTACGCGCCGCTCGCTGGCCATGGGGCACCTGCCGCAATCCGGGCCGGGGGGCATGATCGAGGCCCTCGGTCCGTTCGCGCGTCAACGCAAGGTGCTGATTCATATCAACAACACCAATCCCATCCTGGTCGAAGACTCGGCCGAGCGCCGCCAACTCGGCGCCGCCGGGATCGAGGTCGCGCACGACGGCATGGAACTCAGCGTCTGAATCGGGGTTGCCCGCGCATTGCTGGCACGTGATCTGTTGCCGCAGCCGGCTGGGAATCAGCGTACGCACGGCCCGATGCCGTTGCACGAATGGAGGGCATGAGATTGCATCGCACACCTTGGACCAAGGCGGAATTCGAGGCGGAGCTGCGTGCCCGCAGCCGCCGCTACCACATCCATCATCCGTACCACCAGATGATGGCGAACGGCGAGTTGGATCCGGAGCAGATCCGTGGCTGGGTCGCGAACCGCTTCTACTACCAGGTCACGATCCCGCGCAAGGACGCGGCGTTGATGGCCAATTGTCCGGATCGCGAGACGCGTCGACTGTGGATCCAGCGGATCGTCGACCATGACGGTTCGCCCGACGACGAGGGCGGCATCGAGGCCTGGGCGCGCCTCGGCGAGGCCTGCGGCCTGACCCGCGATGAGCTCTGGTCGATGGAGCACGTGCTGCCCGGCGTCCGTTTCGCGGTCGACGCCTACTACCATTTCGTGCGCGGTGCCGAATGGCACGACGGGGTATGTTCGTCGCTGACCGAGTTGTTCGCGCCGACGATCCACAGGCAACGGCTGGCGAACTGGCCCGGCGACTACCCTTGGATCGAGTCGTCGGGGCTGGATTATTTCCGCAAGCGCGTCAGTCAGGCCGGCCGCGATGTCGAGCACGGTCTCGAGGTCACGCTGGCCTGGTTCGATACGCCAGAGCGGCAGCAGCGTGCATTGGAAATCCTGCAGCTGAAGCTGGACATCCTGTGGTCGATGCTGGATGCGATGTACATGGCCTATGTGCTGAAGATGCCGCCGTACTTCAACGAGGAGGACGGGCAATGAGCAGTGTCGATGGCGCCGCGTGCTATGGCATCGCGCCGGGCCACCGCATGCAGTGGGAAGACGCGCAGCAGGCCTGGGTGATCCTGTATCCGGAGGGAATGGTGAAGCTCAACGACAGTGCCGCAGAGATCCTGCGGCGCTGCGACGGCACGACCCCGCTGTCCGCTGTCGTCGAGGATCTGGAACGCACGTTCGACGAGACCGGACTGACCGGCGACGTCCACCAACTGGTTGCCGCGGCGCTCGAACAGGGCTGGCTGGTGCGGCGCTGAATTGGGGCGGGCCTGGCGACGCGATGTCCGCCGTGTCGCGATTGGGTTCACCCATGGGGCCGGCAGTTGATCGCCGGTAAAGGCCGCAGGAAGCCCGAAGTGGCCGAAATTGACCGGTTTTCTCGTGCAACGGGCCGGCAAACCGCGCTCAACGCACCAATTACCGCGCGCCGTGTCGGGTCACGACCCATAGTAGGAAATTTGGACCATACTTACGGGGTTTGATTCGATGCGACCGCAACCGAAATCACCCCGATGGAGGCGACCACGATGAAGAAGACCTGGACCAAGCCCGAGTTCCAGAATCTGCGCTACGGCTTTGAGATCAACCTGTACGTGAAGGTTCGCTGAACCCAACCCTGGCGTATCGCTGAAGGGCGGGGGAGCGGTGCTCACCCGCCTTTTTCGTTTGCGGAGTCACCGACCGATATGGCGCCTACCGAACCGGAGCCGCTGCGTCCACTGTGGCTGCTTGCGGAGCTGACCTACAGCTGTCCGCTGCAATGTCCGTACTGCTCCAATCCGCTGCGTCTCGGCGACCGGGCCAGCGAGCTCGCGACCGATGACTGGCTGCGGGTCCTCGCCGAGGCGCGCAGCCTCGGTGCCGCGCAGCTCGGCCTGTCCGGCGGCGAACCGCTATTGCGCAAGGACCTCGAGCTGATCGTCGCCGAGGCGCGCCGCCTCGGGTATTACAGCAACCTGCTGACGTCCGGCATGGGCATGGAGGAGGCGCGCATCGCGGCACTCAAGGAGGCCGGCCTGGATCACATCCAGGTCAGTTTCCAGGCCGATGATCCGGAACTCAACGACCGCCTCGCCGGTACCGCCAGTTTCCGCAAGAAGACCGAGATCGCGCACCTGGTCAAGGCCTATGGCTACCCGATGGTGCTCAACGTCGTCATGCATCGGCACAATCTCGATCGCATGCGCGAGATCCTCGACATGGCGCTGGAGCTCGAGGCCGACTATATCGAGCTGGCCAACACCCAGTACTACGGCTGGGCGTTGGCCAACCGCGACTTTCTGCTACCGACGCGTGACCAGCTGACGCGTGCCGAGGCGATCGCTCACGATTATCAGGTGCGTCATGGCGAGCGTATGAAGATCTACTTCGTCGTGCCGGATTACTTCGAGGGTCGGCCGAAGCCGTGCATGAACGGCTGGGGCAGGGTGTTTATCGGCATCGCACCCGACGGCACCGCGCTGCCGTGCCACGCGGCCGCCGACCTGCCGGGCCTGCAGTTGCCGAACGTGCGCGACCACAGTGTCGAATGGATCTGGCACGAATCACCGGACTTCAACCGCTTCCGCGGTCAGTCATGGATGCAGGAGCCTTGCGCCAGCTGCGACGAGCGTGACGGCTGTTTCGGCGGCTGCCGATGCCAGGCGCACCTGCTGGCCGGTGATGCCTGCGCCACCGATCCGGCCTGCAGCAAATCGCCGCGTCACGAGGTGGTACTGCAAGCGGTCCAACGCGCCGCGGAGCTGAACGTCGTGCCGCAGCCGATCATGCGCAACAAGCGCAACGCCCTTTAGGTGAAGGCTCTCAGTCCGTCGGTTGCCGGGTAGGAGTTGAAGCGGTGAAGTGCTTGCAGCAACCCGCTGCGCTTCCCCGGCCGGATCATGAATCAATCACCATACCGTTCCGGCGACTTCTCGGATCGCGGCGCCCGATCGTATCTGTTTGGCGACGGACAAGGATCGCGGCAGCGGCAGCAGACAAGCGACGGCCGAACGCACCCGGTTCGCAGGCCTCTGGTGGCGGCGTCCGGGGGCGCTGACGCCTTTGACATCACCCGAGCGCCGTTGCCATCGGCATGCCAATGGGTTGCAGCTGCGCGGCGACGACCGCCGGAGAGCCTGCATGTCGGTCGCTTGTTTGGCCTTACCGGGTCAACGCGCGAAGGCTGTGGCTTGAGACCTCCGATACCTTCTCGTCGCCGGCGAAAGATGACCGGAAGATAGCGACGAGACAGTATTGAGACCGCTGCTGTGTATCGGCGTTGCCAGCCGCCCCCCGGGGTGGCGAAGATGCGTCACACGGAGCGCGTGGGTGCAGTACGCACAACTGGAGAAATCGACGGTAGGTCATTGGCTTGCGAGCGGATCCCAATCGCATCCGTCGGAGCGGCTTCGTGAACGCGCAACGGCGCGCCGGCTGATGTGAAGATTCAGCGGCCGAAATATACCGGCCGGATCCACGTCGACGTTGACCGAGCGCGCCGGCCGACTTCGTGGCGCAGTGCTGCGCGGCGACCTATCGGCTCACGGAGGTGTTTGCGATTCTCTGCGTCGGTGCCGTGAGCGCCGGCTACCAGCGCGCTACTACGCCGTCTTCATCGCCATGCAGATCAGGGCCATCACGAGTGCGCCGACCGTCAGCCCGATGGCCGCGGCGGACGCTTCTTTGCCGAGTGGTTTGACAGGGCGTGACTCTTCGTTGTGGTGTCCCAGTTCTTGGAGCAGGGTTGCCATGAGGTACCTCCTACCGCATCTGTACCTAGCTCCATCAGTTACCAGACTATCGACGCGATGTCAAAGCGCGGCGCCCTGCGCCGGGCTGCGGATCGCGCCGGTATTGACCGAGCCCAAGGCGAGTGCGTTCCGTTCCCTAACCGAGGTTAGGAACGGTGCCATCGCGGCAGCGACATCAAGGCGCCAACGCGGTGTCGTGCCGCGCTGCCGTTGGCCCCCGAGTCGTCGTGCCGATCCGCCAACAACGTACGACCGTCGCGCCGGTGTCGCGATATCAGCAAGCGCGTTCACACTGTCGCTGCGGGTCACGGCGTGCGCTGTTCACCGGCGACGTTTGGGTTCGCGTCGGCCTGGTGTCGACGGCAGCGTCCGGGTCGCGCGTGGGGTCGATGGTCGCTGACGCGTCGGCACCGATGGTTTTGGCGCAGCGCCGGCGACCGCGGCGCTCGCCGCATTCTCACAACCGCAGCGACAGCCCGTCCGACAGCGACATCCGGTAGGCGCGATAGCTCGGTACGGTGCCGATCAGGATGCCGGCGCCGGCGATCGCCCCGAGTAGACCGAGTTCGACCGTGGATGGGCCGCCAACGTTGACGTACAGCCCGAAACGGGTCTCGACGATCGGTTGCCCGAGCAGCAGCATGACGTACAGCAACGCCAGTCCGGTCACGATGCCCAGCAGCGTCAGCACGCCGGCCTCACCCATGATCAGCGCGAACACGTGCCCCGGTCGCGCGCCTACCGAGCGCAGGATCGCCATCTCCCGTCGCCGTTCATTGAGGCTGGTCAGCAGCGCGGTCAGCATGCCGAACAGGCCGACCACGACGACGAACGCGGACACGATCAGCAGCGCGTTCTCGGCGATACCGATCAGATCCCACAGCTGGCTGAGGGCGACGCCGGGCAGGATCGCGGTCAGCGGTTCGCTGGGATAGTCGTTGACGTACCGCTGCACGCGAAAGGTCGCGACCTTGGACTTCAGGCCGAGCAGCGCCCCGGTGATCGCCTTGGGTGTGAGATCCATGTTGCGCGCCTGCTCGGCCGAGACCTGCATGCCGGGCAGCGGGGCGCCGCTCTGCCATCCGGCGTGGATCGCCTCGATCGCGGCGAGGCTGACGTGCACGGTTCGATCGACGGGCGTACCCGTGCGCTCGAGGATGCCGACCACGCGAAACGGCTTGTCGGCGTGACGCGCGAAGCTCACGTCACTCGCGCCGTGCGCCAGCACGATCCGGTCGCCCGGCACGTAGCCGAGTATTGCAGCGACCTCGGCACCGACCACGGCATCGTAGAGGTCGTCGAACACGCTGCCGGCCCTGAATGCCAATTCGCGGCCGCGTGCGTACTTGTAACGGACGAAGTACTCGGGGGTCGTGCCGAGGACGCGAAAACCGCGGTGTGAGTCACCCAGCGACAGCGGTACACTCCACGCGACGCTCGGATGGCCGGCGACGTCCTGGTAGCTCTCCCACGCGAAGTTGTTGGTCGCGTCGCCGATGCGAAAGACCGTGTACAGCAGCAGCTGGACCGGGCCGCTGCGCGCCCCGACGACGAGGTCGGTCCCGGATATCGTGCTCGCGAAGCTGGAGCGCGCCTCGGTGCGCAGGCGCTCGACGCCGACCAGCAGTGCGACGCTGAGCGCAATCGACACGATCGTCAACAGCGCCGTGAAGCGGCGGTTGAGCAGGCTCTTCCAGGCCAGTGCAAGGATGGGCACGTTCAGTCTCCCGGCCCCGAGGCGTCGCCGTCACCGCTCGGCGCGCGGTTGATCGCCGCGAGGTCGAGTGTGCGATCGAACAGCGCTTCCAGCGATGCGTCGTGACTGACGAACAGCAGCGTCGATCCGGCCTGGCGGCATTCCTCGAACAGCAGGCGGATGAACGACGCGCGCCGGTCGGCATCCAGCGACGACGTCGGTTCGTCGGCGATCAGCAGTTCCGGCGATCCCATCAATGCACGCGCCGCTGCGACGCGCTGTTGCTGACCGACGCTGAGGGTCGTCACCGGTCGCTGCAGCAGTGCCGGGTCGGAGAGGTCGAGGTGGTCGAGCAGGCGTCGCGCCTCGCCATCGAGGTCGGTGCCGTGGCGCAGCGCCCGTGCCCGGCGCGTACGCGAGAAACGGCACGGCAGGACGACGTTGTCGACCACCGACAGGTACGGGATCAGGTTGAACATCTGGAAGATGTAACCGATGTGATCGGCGCGGAAATGGTCGCGCGCGACGCTGCTCAGTCCTTCCAGCGCCTGATCGAGCACGCGCACCGTACCCTGCTGCGCCGGTGCGACGCCGGCGAGCAGGCTCAATAACGTGCTCTTGCCGCTGCCGCTCGGCCCGACAACGAACAGGCGTTCACCGCGCGTGACCTGCACGCGATCGACGACGAGCACGTCCGGCCCGTCGGCGTGCCAGCGAAACCGCAGCGCCGAGACGTCGACGACCGTCGCCGGTGCCGGCGCCGGCGACTCGCGCTCGGCCAGGTCGTGTTGCCGTGACATGGCCGCGATGCCCCGTCAGAACGACACGACCGTGTTGCGCTGAGACAGGCGCGCGGCCCCCTGCGACTCGCTGGTGACGAACTGGACGTCCAGCCGCTCGAGGCGCTCGAAGTGGGCGAACAGTTCGACGCCGACCTCGCGGATGCGCGATGCATCGCTGCAGTCGAAACGGTAGTGCGCGGCGACGTCGGCATGCGTGTCGTCGGCGTGTGCATCGCCGTCATGATGATGTTGGTGGGAATCGCTGCCGAGCATCGACGATTCGATCTCGGCGTCGACCAGGCGGCAGCCGGCACCGGCGTCGAAGCGGAACAGCCGTTCACCGTCGCCGAGCACCTGCGTCGCCGCCGCGACCGCCGCTTTGTCCGCGGCCGTCTTGGGTCGATGCTCGAAACCGAACAGGTTGGCCGCCGGGCTCTCGAGTGCCACCTCGACCCGTGCGCCGTCAATGGCGATACTCAACGTCGCCTGGCCGTGCACGTGCGCGCCGTGTTGGCGGTGGCCGTGGTCATCGTGCGCGCGATCGTCGTGTGAGTGTTCGTCATGTGCGTGTGGTCCGGCGACCGCGGCCGTGACGCCGACGATCAGCAGACCCGCAACGACGACGCCGGATGTCAGCTTGGCTGCAGGGTGTACGGTTCGCATGAGATGGATTCCTGGTGTTCGATGATTGGCGGCTTCACGGTTGGCGTTTTTCGGCGCACTGCGCGCAGGTGCCGAGCAGTTCGACGACACGCCGGGTCGTGCAGAACCCGGCTGCCTTGCCGGCGGCCTGCAGACTGCGGTTGACGCCGGGGTCGTCGACCTCGGCCACTTCGCCGCAGCTGGCGCAGATCAGGAACTGGCTGGCGTGCGGGTGATCCGGATGACTGCAGCCGATGTAGGCGTGCAGGCTCTCCAGTTTGTGGACCAGGCCCTGCTCGACGAGGAAATCCAGTGCGCGGTATACCGTGGGCGGCGCCGGATTGCGGATCTCGCTGCGCAACAGATCGAGCAGTTCGTACGCGCTGAGCGGTTTCTGCGCCGCGCACAGCAGGCGCAACACGGTCTTGCGCTGATCGGTCAAGCGCACGCCGCGTTCGCGGCACAGCGTCTCGGCACTGGCGATGATCCCCTGCAGCCCGGCATCATCCATGCGGTTTGGCCTCGCCGGCAGGGTCATCGACGATCCGGGTGCGCAGTCGGTGGTCGCGCCACTGCGAGAACAGTGCCGATGCCACGTAGACGGCGCCGGCCAGCAGGATGATCGTGGGGCCGACCGGCAGGTCGGGTTGATACGACAGCGCGAGCCCGGAAACGCTGAGCACGCCACCGAGCACGGTGGCGATCAGCATCATGCGTCCGAGCGAATGCACGTAGTGACCGGCCACCGCAGCCGGCAGCGTCAGCAGCGCCAGGACCAGAATCAGCCCGACCACCTGGATCAGCAACACGACGGTCACGGCCACGAGCACGAGCAACAGCAGGTAGAAGAAGCCGACCGGGACGCCGCGCAGGCGGGCGAACTCCTCGTCGAACACCACGGCCAGGAACTGCCGGTGAAACGCGCCGACGAAGAGCAGCAGCACGACATCTAGCGCGACCATGAACCACAGGCTCTGCGGCGGGACCAGCAGGATGTTGCCGAACAGGAAGCTCATCAGGTCGGCCTGGTAGCCCGGCGACTTGGCGATGAACAGCACGCCGACGGCCATGCCGATGGCCCACAGCGCGCCGATCAGCGTGTCTTCCTGGGTGTGCCAGTGCAATCGCACCCAGCCAATGAGTAAAGCGGCGATCACGGCGGCGATCAGTGCGCCGTGCAAGGGGTCGAAGCCGAAATAGACCGCGGCGCCCATGCCGCCGAGCACCGAATGCGCGATGCCGCCGGCGATGAAGGCGATGCGCTTGACCACGACATAGCTGCCGATGACGCCGCAGCCGATGCTCGCGAGCAGCGCCGCGACGACCGCGGTCTGCAGGAAGCTGTGTTCGGCCAAGGCGTCGAAGAAGGCGTGCATCTGTCAGTGCCGGTGCGCGACCATGCGGACGTGTTCGCCGTACAGTTCCTGGATGACCCGGCCATCGATGGCGTCGGTACGGTGGCAGACCAGCGTGCGGTTGACGCACGCGACGCGGCCGACGTAGCCGGAGATGAAGGCCACGTCGTGCGAGACGACGAGGATCGTCATGCGGGCGTTGAGCTGGTTGAGCAGGTCGAATATCTCGCTCTCGACGCGCTGGTCGATGTTTGCGGTCGGCTCGTCGAGGATCAGCACGCGCGGCCGGCCGACCAGCGCCCTGGCCAGCAGCACGCGCTGCAGCTGGCCGCCGGAAAGGCTGCCGATCTGCCGTTTTGCGATTGCGCCGGCCTCGACCTCGTCGAGCGCGCGATACACGTCGTCGCGCGCGCTGCCGGTGTGCCACAGCCGATTCAACACACCGCGCTGCGCGCCTGCGCCGAGCAGGCCCAGCTGCACGACCTGCTCGACCGAGATCGGGAAGTCGCGCGGGAAACTGGGGTACTGCGGCACGTAGCCGATCTGCCGACTGGCCTGGCGCGGCGTACGGCCGAGTACCCGGATGCTGCCGGACTGCGGCGTCAGCAGGCCGAGGATCAGCTTCAGCAGCGTGCTCTTGCCACCGGCATTCGGCCCGACGATACCGATGAATTCGCCGTCTTCGACCTGCAGATCTATACCGGACAGCACGCGCGTGTTCGCATAGGCGAAGTCGACCGCCTGCAGTTCGATCAGCGGCTTCACCGCTGCAGCGCCTCGGCGAAGGCCTGTGCGACGTGCTGCAGGTTGCTGGCGTAGTCGGGTGCCAGCGGGTCTACCGAGACCACGCGCCCGCCGACTGCCGCGGCGACCTGCTCGGCGCGCCGCCGATCGTACTGCGGCTGGACGAAGATCACCCGCACCTGCTCGTTGCGGGCCTGCTCGATCAGCGTGACCAGCGCGCGTGCGCCCGGGTCCTTGCCGTCGTGTTCGATGGCGATCTGCTGCAGGCCGTAGGCATCGGCGAAGTATCCCCAGGCGGGGTGGAACACGAAGAACTTGCGGCCACGGTAGGGCTGCAGCAGCGCGCGGATGCGCTCATCCAGCGCCTGCATGTCGCGCTCGAGCCGGGCGTGATTGCCGGTGTAGTCGGCGGCGTTGACCGGATCGAGGGCGATGAGGCTGTCGCGGATCGTGGCCGCCATCTGCACGATATGCCGCGGACTGGTCCAGGCATGGGGATCGCCACCGTCGTCGTGCCCGCCCGCGTGCCCGTGGTGGTGGTGGTGCGCGTGCCGTGCGCGTACCGCGATGCCGTCGCGCGCGTCGACGACGCGCATGCCGGGGCTCGCCGAACGGAGGCGTTCAAGCCACACGGCCTCGAACGGCATGCCGACCGCGACGTACAGGCCGGCCCGGGTCAGCGCGCCGATCTGTTGCGGGGTCGGTTCGTAGGTATGCGGATCGTGCCCCGGGCGTACCAGCGAACGGACCTCGACGTGGCTGCCGCCGACGGCCGCGACCAGCGTCTGCATCGGTGCGACGCTGACGAACACGCGCAGCGGATCGGCCGGCGCCGCCAGCGGCAATCCGCTGATCACGACCAGCATCAACAGCGCGACGCGGCTTGCGTGCCAGCCCACGGTGGACTCCTGCCGGGTTTCTGCCTCGGATGGGATGTAACAATATAACGTAATGATCGCGACGGTCAACGCGTCCACCGACGGTCGACACGGCAGCGTGCGCCGCCCGTCGATCGGTTGCGCGACAATGGCGATCGACAGAGCACATCCGAGCCGTGGAGACGACGCCATGTCCGACGCGACCGCCGACCTGATGCAGGACCCTGGCCTCTTTAGTACCGATGCCTTCATCGATGGCGACTGGTCGCCGGGTGATGGCGGCCGTGCCTTCGCCGTACGCAATCCCGCGGACGGGACCCTGCTGGCCGAGGTCGCGGATCTCGGCGCTGCCGAGACCGAGCGTGCGATCGCCGCGGCCGCCGCGGCATGGCCGGACTGGCGGGCGCAGACCGCGAAGGCGCGCGGCGGCGTGTTGCGTCGCTGGTTCGAGCTGATCGTCGCCAACCAGGAGGATCTCGCCAGGTTGATGACGGCCGAGCAGGGCAAGCCGCTGGCCGAGGCGCGCGCCGAGGTCGCGTACGGCGCGGCGTTCGTCGAGTGGTTCGCCGAGGAGGCGAAACGTACCTACGGCGACGTGATCCCGGCCGCCCAGCCGGACCGGCGCTACGTCGTCATCAAGCAGCCGGTCGGCGTCGTCGCCGCGATTACGCCGTGGAACTTCCCGGTCGCGATGATCACGCGCAAGTGCGCGCCGGCGCTGGCGGCCGGGTGCACGGTCGTCGTCAAGCCGTCCGAGCTGACGCCGCTGTGCGCGCTGGCGCTCGCCGAACTGGCGCGGCGTGCAGGCCTGCCCGCCGGCGTCTTCAATGTCGTGACCACGGCGGATGCCGCGGCCGTCGGCGACGTGCTGACCGCCAGTCCGGTCGTGCGCAAGCTGTCGTTCACGGGATCGACCGCTGTCGGCCGCATGCTGGCGCAGAAGTGCGCCGCGACGGTCAAGAAGGTGTCGCTGGAACTCGGCGGCAATGCGCCGTTCATCGTCTTCGATGACGCCGACCTGGATGCGGCAGTGGCCGGCGCGATGGCGTCGAAGTACCGCAACGCCGGCCAGACCTGTGTCTGCGCCAATCGGCTGCTCGTGCACGACGCGGTCTACGATCAATTTGCCGAGAGACTCGCCGCGGCGGTGACGGCGCTGCAGGTCGGCGACGGCGCGTCGCCCGGCAGCGAACAGGGCCCGTTGATCAACGACGCCGCGGTGGCGAAGGTCGAGGCCGGGATCCGCGACGCCGTGGACAAGGGGGCGCGCGTCGTCTGTGGCGGGCGTCGGCACGCGCTCGGTGGCACTTTCTTCGAGCCCACGGTCCTGGTCGACGTGACCCCGCAGATGCGGGTCGCGGGCGAGGAGATCTTCGGCCCCGTCGCGCCGCTGTTCCGGTTCTCCAGCGAGGACGAGGCGATCCGCCTCGCCAACGATACGCCGTATGGCCTGGCGGCCTATTTCTACGCGCGCGACGTCGGCCGCGTATGGCGCGTCGCCGAGGCGCTCGAGTACGGCATCGTCGGCATCAACGAGGGCATCATCTCGACCGAGCTGGCACCGTTCGGCGGCGTCAAGCAGTCCGGGCTCGGGCGTGAGGGCTCGCGCTACGGCATCGACGAGTTTCTCGAGATCAAGTATCTGTGCGTCGGTGGTCTATGAGTTGCGCCGGGCGCGCAGCCGAGGCGTGCGCGGCATGACGATCGGCGCTGTCAGGCGGCGACGCTGTACGTCGTGCTGCGCGCGCGCTGCGCGTCGAGTTCATCGGCCAGTTGCAGTGCGACGTCCACCGGCAGGTGCAGGCGGCACTGGCCGAAGCGGACCGTGACTGCAGCGACGTGGCGACTGATCTCGTAAGCGTGCTGGGTGCTGCTGACCGGAAAGATGCTGACGGTGTCGCCGCCCGCCGCGACCTGGCGCAGGGCCACGGCGAAGTCGTGCAGTTCGCCGGCCGTTAGGTCGATGTCGGCGAAGTGGCGGATTGCGAGATCGAGCAGTATGTCGTCTTCGGCGGCATCGGATCCGGGCCAAGCATGATCGCTTCCGCGACCGGCCCCGGCACGGTGTGCGACTGCCTCCCAGCGCGAACCCTTGAAGCGTACAGCGGTGTGTTGGTTCATCACGTCCCTCCGTTGGCGGCGCTGCGCGGCGCCGCAGTTGCTGATGCCATTGAGTATGGCTTTGGGCATAGCATCAACAATTCGAAATCAGATACGCCGAAAGTCGAAAATATCTGAGTGATGGATGACCGATTCAGTTGTCGCCGCGGCTACCGTTGTGCGCCAGGTCTTCCACTGCAGCGAGCATGAAACGTACGGCACGCCGCACCTCGTCGTCGCTCAGCGCGGCGTTGCCGCCGCGTGGCGGCATCGTCCACGCATCGTCGCGCTTGATGCCGGAGATCGCGTTCGACTCGAGCCGGTCTATGCCGCGCGCAACGCGCGCTGCCCACGCCGCCTGGTCGTCGATCGCCGGCGCGCCGGCGACACCCAGCAGGTGACAGTTGCGGCAGGTCTGCATCCAGGTCGACCGGCCCTGTTGCAGCGCCGGGTCGGCGAAGCTGGGGACCTGTGTCGGCGGCGGTGATTCGCCGCACGCGGCAAGCAGCCCGGCGGCCGCGGCAGCGACAACGACGATCCTGCGCGGCGACGACTGGGTGCCTGTGTTTCGCATACCGCTGTCAGCCTTCCACCGGTGAGCGGAAGCCGCGCGGTTTCACGGTCAGCACCGGCAGCTCGGCCATCTGCATGACGCTCTCCGCGGTGTTGCCGATGAAGAAGCCGGGTATCCCGGTCCGGCCCACGGTCCCCAAGACGATCAGATCGGCGGGCAGCTCGTTGGCGAGATCGGCGATCAGCGCGGCCGGCATGCCCTTGGCGAAATGGACGTTCGGGTCGGCGGGCGTCATGCCGTAGGGCGTCAGCAGGTCGCCAAGGGCCTGGGTGTGGAGGTGCTCCTGGTCGGCCAGCAGCTGCTCGAGTTTGGGCCGCGGTATGCGCACGCGCCCCGCCTCCAGCGTGGACTCACCCGGCAGGTGCCAGGCATGCGCGACGTGGACCTCCGAGCCCTCCCAGGAGGTGAAGGATGTTGCGAGATCGATGATCGTACGACCCAGTTCGAGCCCGGTCTGCTCCAGCGGGTCGACGGCGGCGAGGATCTTGCGGTAGGGGCGGGGACGGTCGGCGCGGTCTATCCAGACTGGGCAGGGGCATTTGCGCAGCAGGTGCTGATCGTTGGGTCCAAGTATGCGGCGCCGCAGCGACTGTGGCCGTTCGGCGCCCTTGATCACGAGATCGAATCCGTGTTTCAGCGTCGCGCGGATGATCTCGAGGAACGGCGTACCGATCGCCACGTCGGTGCGGATCGGCAATTCCGTAACCTGCCGCGGGCCGGTCATCGTCGCCAGCTCGTCGAGCCGCCGGTCGCGCAGGATGTTGGTCAGATCGGCACCGAAGCGGGCCTGGTTCTCGGCGCTCCAGATCATGGGCTCGACGACATCCATGACGGTCAGCGCTGCGCCGTTGACGGTCGCCAGCTCCAACGCGCGCTCGAACACCGGCGATTCGACGCCGGGCTGATCGGCGACGAACAGGATGTTCTTGAAGCGATTCACGGTCTTGATCCCACTACAGGGCAGACAGTGCGCTGGACTGCCGCGGAACGGCGGCCGTCGCAACCCCGTCCAGCGGTGCCCCGCAACAAGCGATACAAGGCGTCAGCTGCGGCGACATCGATGCCGGGTCGCGTAGCGCGGTGTCAGGTCACGGCCGGCCGGCATCTTGCGCCGGCCTCGTCACGCCGATCGTCGGCGCCGCGGTGTCCGCGGTGCGACACGGATCGGAACCGGCTGCAGCGCAGGGGGTGAGACGACCGCTATGCAGTCGCGCGCGAGCGAACGCAGCCGTGGACCGCCGAGGTTGGGCAGCCTGCGCAGCGCTGGTGCCAAGCGGCACAGCCGATGCCAGAGACTCACTGACCAGACCCCTCGCCGCAGGCGCGGTTGGCCGGTACGGCGACGTCGATCAGGCGCGGATCGTCGAGATCCAGTGCGTTCATCATGTCGACGTAGGCAGCCTTGCTGCTGACTTGCAGGCGCGGGTTGAAGCGGATCTCTTCATCGATGGTACTGACCGTCATCCCGTTGTAGTCGTGTGCGGGGTATACCAAGGTGTCACCGGGCAGGTGCAGTAGCCCGTCGAACAGGCTGTCATACTGCGCGGCAGGGTCTCCGTTCTGAAAATCCGTGCGGCCGGTGCCGCGAATCAGCAGGGTGTCGCCGGTGAACACGCGGTCGGGCATTACGAAGCTGTATGAGTCGTCGGTGTGCCCCGGTGTGTACATGGCCTGCAGTCGCAGGTCGCCCACCCGCAGATGCTCGCTGTCGGCGAACGTCTGCGACACGCACTCGCTGCGCGTCATCTCACCCATTGCGGTCGCGCAGCCGGTCGCGGTGCGCAATCTACCGAGCGCCGTGACGTGGTCGGCATGGAGATGGGTGTCGACGGCGACAACCAGCTCGAGGCCCAGTTCTTCGACCAGGCGGACATACTGCTCGCTACGTTCGATCACCGGGTCGATCAGCAGCGCCTCGCGCTTGTCGGCGTCCGCGAGCAGGTAGGTGTAGGTCGACGATACCGGATCGAACAGCTGACGAAACACCAAGGTCGGCGGTAGGTCGACGCGCTTGGTTGCCGCCGCGGCCCGCCGGCGCGGCAACGGCAGCCGCGCGACCAGCCGGTTCACACCGCGACGCCAACGCGGTTTGGACTGCGGTGCCGGCGCGAATCGTTTTTCGAGTGTCAGGTCGTGCATCTCGTTGCCTCCGACGTCGTTTGAGCGCCCGGTGCGCCTTTAAACGCAGGATATGGCCGCCTGCGATAGACAGCTATTCGAGATATCCGTGCTAAAAAATCGAAAAATACGAAGCTTCGCGTCGTTCCGGTGACGCACTGTGTCAGCGCGCCGCCGCCGTCAACTGAACAGGTCTTCGCGCGCCGCTGTCGTGATCGCAGCGACCGCCGGGTGCTTGATGCGGCGCTCCGCGGAAATCGCGTAGAAGCGCTCGCTGAGCTCGTCGGTGCGCGCGACGACCTGGACGCCGTACTTGGCCTTGACGTCGTCTTCGACCGCCGTCGGCGATGTGAAGATGCCGGTGCCGGCCTCGCCGAACGCCTTCATCAGTGCGCGGTCTTCGAACTCGGCGACCACGCGCGGGCGGATCTCGTGGCGCTCCAGCCATTGGTCGAGGCCGCGGCGCAACGTGCTGCTGGTCGTTGGCATCAGCATCGGGGCGCCGTCGAGCGAATGCGGGAAGTTCTTGCGGTAACGGTTCGCCTCCTTGGCGCGGGCGAAAAAGCTGATCTGCGACTCGCCGAGCACGTGATTGTAGGCCCTGATGTTGAGGACCGGGCTCACCGGGCTGTCCGCGAGCACGAGGTCGAGCTTGTGAATCGACAGGTCGGCAAGCAGGTCGACCAGCGGGGCCTCGTGGCACACCATGCGGACGTCCTCGTCCAGGTGCATCACGGGTTCGAGCACGCGGTAGGCGATCAGCTTGGGTACCACCATCGCGACACCGACATTGAGCACCATGCCCTTGTCGGGCGGCCTGCCGGCGAGCATGTCCTGCAGTTCGCCGGCAAGGCGAAACATCTCGTCGGCGTACGAGAACACCATGCGCCCGGTATCGGATAGCACGAGGTTTCGTCCCGCCTTGTCGAACAGTTTTGCCCCCGCGCTCTCTTCAAGCATGCGCAGCTGGCCGCTGATCGTCTGCGGCGTCAGATGAAGGATCTCGCTGGCCTTGGTAATCGACCCGTGAGACGCCACGACCCAGAAATAGCGCAGGTGTTTCAGATTCAGATGCTGCATGCTTCGAAAACCTCCAACGTGGCCCAAGGCGCGTCCGCTGCGAAAAACCCTGTACGGCGTGAGATCATCTGCCGCCTGGGCGCTTGACCTCGATGGACAATTCGGTTTTACCGAAGTTTCACATTTGTGATCTCGAATGGGCGACGTGCAGCTGTGCGGCTAAATTTACGTGCAATCAAAGAGGCAACGACGATCAACGCAGTTCCGAGACATGAACATTGCGATCCAGGCGGACAATTTCGAACTCAGCAGCGACATGGCCGCGTACATCGAGCGGCGACTGCGCTTTGGCCTGACCCGCTACGATTCGGACGTGAACCGGCTCGACGTGACCATCAGCCGGTTCCTGGCGCCGGGGCAGGTTTACTGCACGCGCACGGCGATTCGAGTTCAGATGAAATACATCGACGACATCGAGGTCGAAGACGTCGAGCGCGCACTGGACCACGCCGTGGATCGGGCGATCGACCGTGCAGCGCGGGCCGTGAAGCAGCGCATGTTGACGCAGCAGACCGGGCGTCGCGCCGACAGGTCGGCAAATGTCATGTGATCGGCGACCGCAAGTGGAGGCGGCAACGATGAAACACCGAACACTTCGCAACGCGTGCATTGCGCAATTCCTGTCGACCAGCGCCGACTACCTCGGCCTGATACCGGCGATCGCGGCGGAAAGGCACGCCGAGAGGCTGTCACCGGGCAATATCAAGCGCACAGCGGCATCGCGCCCGTGGATGCCGTCCAACGCGGCGCTTGTGCCTTCCGCGCGCTGCGCTGACTAGCACCAGGGACGGCAGTCGACGACAGTCCGTCGATCCGTCCGACGTCGGCGCTGCGGTGATCGCAAGACGTTGCAGACGACTGTCAACGCGACGTGGGTTTTTGCCAGTCGGACACGATCGACGTCAGCCGCATCCACCCGACCAGATTGCTGTCGTGATACCAGGGCGCGATCCTGACTACGCCGTCGAGCAGCGAACCGCCATCCCACGCGGGTGACAACAGCGCCTGCAGTACCTCGATCGTCGCTGGGCTGTTGCCGACAAACTGCAGCGCGGCGCCCGTGGACGTCACGCGGGCGATCTTGCCGCTCAGATGGAGCTTCTCGCCGTGGCTGGGCCCCAGTTCGATCCGCATCCTGTCGGCGGGACGCATGCACTGAGCGCCGTTGGCGAACATGCCGCCGACGCCGATGTCCTGCGTGTAACAGGTCAGCCGGTTCATGTCGTCGCCGCATACCAGGTCGACGGGCAGGCGACAGACTATCCTCTGGTGGTTGCGCGCATCCTGCATCGCATCGCTCCTGCGTGTTGTCGTCAGGAATATTTTTTTGTTTTCCTTTCATTAGTTTGCGCCACCCGGGCAGAAAGGTCAGCAGGGATATCCCTAACCCGGCGATCGGTCGGCGGGGCCGCGCCGCGCGGCTGCGCGCCCGACCTGTGCGATGTCCTCGAAAAAAGCGAAGTGTTTGCGCGGATAAATCCGCCCTGCCTGCTGTTCTCACTGCACAGGACAACCATCAAAGGGATCGGGCGCGAGCGCCGATCGAGTTACCGGGAGACGACATGTTGCACAAGAATCAGTTGATCACCGTGAATCACGGACTGTGGGAAGCGGTCGGCAGGCACGCCGCCGCGCAGGGGATGACGCCGGAGTCATGGATGCGCCGCCAGCTCGAACGCGACGCCTCGTCCGCCGAACATGCCGCTGCTGACGACGCCGACGAGCGACTGCTCGACCTCGTGCTGCGCCACTTCCGCGACCTCGGCATGTCGCCGGCCGATCAACAGGCCTTGGCCGATGCCGTGACTCGGACGCTGAACAGCGGTGAGCCGCGCGACATCGGGCCGGTCGGCAGGCTGCAGCGATGCTACCGGCTGCGACGCCGGCACCGCGTCGTCCGGATAGAGCTCGGCGAGGGCGCCGTGAGCCTGCCGCTATCACACGCCGCACGCCTCGCAGCCCTGCTCGGAACGGCAGGCAGCCTGCAGTTCTACGACAACGCCGCGGCCTGAACCGCGGATCGCGACGGCGTGCGCAGCGGCATTCCCGCACCTATCACCCGGCTGATCGCGGCAGGCTGACGGCGATACTGGGGCTCCCCCTAATCGCCCCGTCGCCGCCATGTCGCTCCAACAGCTGGCCGTCGCGTCCGAACAGCTCGCGCAGACTCGAAGTCGCCTGCGCAAGACCGCGATCGCCGCCGACGTTCTGCGCCTGCTCGGCCCCGGCGAACGCCGCATCGGCGCCGCGTTCCTGGCCGGGCGGCTGGTCGACGGGTCGATCGGCGTCGGTCCCGCCATTGTGCACCGCAGCGTTGCGCAACCGGCGGCGCGTGCCACGCTCAGCCTGCGCGACGTCGCTGACGCCTTTGCGGCAGTCGCCGCTGTCGAGGGGCGCGGCGCCGCCGATCGCCGCATCGGCCTGTTGCGTAACCTGCACGCCCGTGCCACGGCTGCCGAACAGTCGTTCCTCGGCAGGCTGCTGCTCGGCGAACTGCGCCAGGGTGCGCTCGACGGCATCGTCACCGACGCCATCGCCCGGGCCGGGGGCCTCGATCCGTCTCTGGTGCGGCGGGCCGTCATGCTCAGCGGTTGCGCCGCCGATGTCGCCGAGGCCGCGCTGGGTGACGGTGCCGCGGCGCTCGCCCGCTTGCGCCTGCAGCCATTCCGGCCGCTGCAACCGATGCTCGCGCAGCCTGCAGACGACCTCGCGTCGCTGTTCGATGCGCAGGCCGGGTCGGCCGACGCGCCATGCCGGATCGTCGCCGAACACAAGCTCGACGGCGCCCGCGTCCAGGTGCACCGCGTCGATGACCGGGTGCAGGTGTTCAGCCGCCAGCTCAACGACGTGACGGCAAGCGTGCCCGAGGTCGTCGATGCGGCGCTGTCGATGCGGTCGCGGCGGTTCATCATCGACGCCGAGACGATCGCGCTGCGTGACGACGGCCGGCCGCAGCCGTTCCAGGTGACGATGCAGCGATTCGGCAGGCGTCTCGACGTCGCCGCTATGCGCGAGCGCGTGCCGCTGTCGCTCCGGGTCTTCGACTGCCTGCACATCGATGGCGAAGACCTGATCGACCGGACGCTGGCGCAACGCAGCGCGCGCCTCGACGACGCCGTCCCCGGGGAGTACCGCGTCGCGCGCGCCTTGGTCTCGAACCCGCGGGAAGCCGCTGCATTCCTGCGCGCGGCGCTGGCTGCCGGGCACGAGGGCATCATGGCCAAGGCGGCGAACTCGCACTATCACGCCGGTAGTCGCGGAGGCGACTGGCTCAAGATCAAGCCCGTGCACACGCTGGACCTGGTCGTCGTGGCCGCGGAATGGGGCAGCGGCAGACGCCACGGCAAGCTCAGCAACCTGCACCTCGCCGCACGCGACGCCGAGTCGGGCACCTTCGTCATGCTCGGCAAGACGTTCAAGGGCCTCACCGACCAGCTGCTGCGCTGGCAGACCGCGGAGCTGCTGGCACGCGAGACCGGCCGCGACGGTAACACCGTGCGCGTCCGACCGGAACTGGTCGTCGAGGTCGCGTTCAACGAGCTGCAGCGCAGCACCCGCTACCCTGCCGGACTGGCACTGCGGTTCGCGCGCGTCAAGGGCTATCGCAGCGACAAGCATGCCAGTGATGCGGATACACTGGACACGGTCAGGAGGATCCACGAGGCCGGAATAGACGCCCTGGCGGCACGCGTATGACGAGCGGATTCAGCGATCCCACGCAGGCCTGGTTCGACGCGACGTTCGCGGCCCCGACCGCGGTCCAGCGTCGTGGCTGGGCCGCGATCGATGCCGGCAGCAACGCGCTGCTGGTCGCGCCGACCGGCAGTGGCAAGACGCTGGCGGCGTTTCTCGCCGGCATCGACGCCTGCCTGAACCTCGACGGCGACGCGCCGCCCGGTGTCCGGGTGCTCTACGTGTCGCCGCTCAAGGCACTGGTCTACGACGTCGAGCGCAACCTGCGTTCGCCGCTGGTGGGTATCCGGCACCACGCCGAGCGACTCGGGCTGCCGGTCCGCGCGGTCACGACCGCGGTGCGCACCGGTGACACGTCGCAGCGTGACCGCCGGCAGCAGGCCAAGGCACCGGCCGACATCCTGGTCACGACCCCGGAGTCGCTGTACCTGCTGCTCGGCTCGAAGGCGCGCGAGACCCTACGCCACGTGCACACCGTGATCGTCGACGAGATCCACGCGCTCGCGCCGACCAAGCGCGGCGTCCACCTCGCGCTGTCGCTCGAGCGCCTGGCGGCACTCGCTGATCGCGAGCCGCAGCGCGTCGGCCTGTCGGCGACCGTGCGCCCGCTGGACGAGGTCGCGGGTTTCCTCGGTGGCAGGCAGTCCGTCGAGGTCATCGACGAATCGGCGCCGCCGCTGCTCGATCTCGAGGTCACGATGCCCGAGGCGGCGCCGTCGCCGGACGCCGGCGCGCCGCGCGGCGGTTCGATCCTCGGCGAGCTGTACAGGCAGCCGCAGGCGCAGCCGGGCGGCGAACGCGGGATCTGGCCGGCGATCTATCCGCGCCTGCTTGCCGAGATCGACAGCAATCGCGCGACGATCATCTTCGTCAACAGCCGCGGACTGTGCGAGCGCCTGACCCAGCGCCTCAACGAGTTGGCCGGGCAGGAGGTCGTGCAGTCGCACCACGGCAGCGTGTCGCATGCGCGGCGCGCCGAGATCGAGGAAGGACTCAAGCTCGGCCACGTCCGCGGCATCGTCGCGACCAGTTCGCTCGAACTTGGCATCGACATGGGTGCGATCGATCGCGTGATCCAGATCGAGTCGCCGGGTTCGGTGGCGCGCGGCCTGCAACGGGTCGGGCGCGCCGGACACCAGGTCGGAGAGACCAGTGCCGGGCGACTGTTCGCGAAGTTTCGTGGCGACCTGGTCGAGTGCGCAGTGATCGCACAACAGATGCAGGTCGGCGAGATCGAGCCGATCCGGGTGCCGCGCAATGCCCTCGATGTGCTGGCGCAGCAGGTCGTCGCGATGTGCTGTGACGCACCGCGCGATGTCGCGTCGATCGCGGCGTGTGTGCGCGGCGCGTTTCCCTACCGGCAGTTGACCGACGAGGCGTTGAACGCCGTGCTGGAGATGCTCGCCGGCCAGTTCCCGGCGCACGATCTCGCCGAATGGAAGCCGCTGTTGGCATGGGATCGCGCGACCGACACGCTGCGACCGCGGCGCGGCGCCGCGATGGTGGCGAGGATGAATGCCGGCACCATCCCCGATCGCGGCAACTACGTCGTGACGCTCGGGCCGGACGGCGGCCGACTCGGCGAGTTGGACGAGGAGATGGTGTTCGAGACCCGCCCCGGCGAGAACATCCTGCTCGGGGCGTCGACGTGGCGTGTCGAAGAGATCACGCGCGACCGCGTGATCGTTTCGCCGGCCGCCGGCGAGCCGGGCAAGCTGCCGTTCTGGCGCGGCGACGGCCCGGGCCGGCCGATCGAGCTCGGGCGTGCGCTCGGCGGCATGGTCGCGAAGCTCGCGGCGATGCCGCGCCAGCGAGCGCTGCGTTTCCTGCAGCGCGACGCCGCACTCGACGCGGCCACGGCCGCGACGCTGATCGACTATCTCGACGAGCAGAAGCAGCACAGCGGCGTACTGCCGAGCGACAAGCAGGTCGTCATCGAGCGCTTTCGCGACGAACTCGGCGACTGGCGTGTCTGCATCCTGTCGCCGTTCGGTGCCCGTGTGCACGCGCCGTGGGCGATGGCACTGCAGCACGAGCTCGCGCAGCGCAGCGGCTTCGACGTGCAGGTGATGTACACCGACGACGGCATCGTATTGCGTTTTGCCGACATGGACGACCTGCCGGGGCTCGACGTGCTGCTGCCCGATCCCGATGAACTCGACGACAAGGTCACCGAGCAGCTGGCGCACACGGCGATGTTCGCCGGCCTGTTTCGCGAGAACGCCGCACGTGCGCTGTTGTTGCCGCGGCGTCGACCGGACCAGCGCACGCCGCTGTGGGCGCAGCGCCTAAAGGCGCAGAACCTGCTCGCCGGCGTGCGGCAGTACCCGGGGTTCCCGATCGTGTTGGAGACCTACCGCCAGGCGCTCGGCGACATCTTCGACATCGCCGCGCTGCGCGAGGTCCTGCGCGCGGTACGCAGCCGGCGCGTGCTCGTGCATGACGTCGAGACGCCGTCGGCATCGCCGTTTGCGCGTTCGCTGGTGTTCGCCTACGTCGCCGCCTACATCTACGAGCAGGACTCGCCGCTCGCCGAACGCAAGGCGCAGGCGCTGACGCTCGACCGCAACCTGCTCAGCGAACTGCTCGGCCGCGAGGAGCTGCGCGAGCTGATCGACGCCGAGGTCCTGGAGCGCCTGGAGCTGGAGCTGCAGCACCTGGTCGACGACCGCGTCGCGCGCGACGCCGACGAGGTCCACGACCTGCTGCGCCGCCTCGGCGACCTCAGTGCCGACGAGATCGCCGCGCGCGCGGCCACCGACGTCGCCGCGGCGCTCGCGCGGCTGGTCGACGAGCGCCGCGCGATCCGCATCCGGCTCGCCGGCGACGACCGCTGGATCGCCGCGGAATACGCCGGGCTGTACCGCGACGGCCTCGGCGCGATGCCACCCGCGGGGCTTCCGGACAGCTTCCTGCAGGCGGTCGATGATCCGCTCGAGCAGCTGTGCCGGCGCTATGCGCGCACCCACGGGCCGTTCCAGTCGGCGCAGCTCGCGGCGCGCTTCGCTCTGCGGGTCGCCCACATCGAACCGGCACTGAAGGCCCTGCGCGCCGACGGCACGCTGGTCCAGGGAGAGATCCGCCCGGGCGGCACCGCGCTCGACTGGTGCGACGCCGACGTGCTGCGACGCTTGAAGCGGCGGACGCTGGCGCGGCTGCGCGACGCCGCGTCGCCGGTCGACGACGCGTCGCTGGGGCTGTTCCTGCCGCAATGGCACGAACTTGGCTGCGAGCGTGACGGCACCGCACGCCTGCTCGAGGTCGTGCAGCAGCTGCAGGGCCTGCCGATCGCGTGGTCGGCGCTGCAGGCCACGGTGTTGCCGGCGCGCATCGCCGGCTTTCGCCTCGACATGCTCGATATGCTCGCGGCGACCGGGCAGGTCGTCTGGGTCGGCCGCGGGCCGCTCGGCGCGCGTGACGGGCGCGTCGCGCTGTACCTGCGGGAACAGGTCCGCGACCTGCTGCGACCGAGCGACGCCGCGCCCGACGACTCGCCGATCGCCGGCGCGATCCTCGAACACCTCGCGGCGCGCGGCGCGTCGTTCCTGTTCGAACTCGAAGACGCGGTCAGGGCGGCGCTCGGCGAGGTCAGCAGTGACGAGTTCCGCGCCGTGCTGTGGAACCTGGTGTGGAGCGGACACGTCAGCAACGACACCTTCGCGCCGTTGCGCTCGCTGAGTCAGCCGGCGCGTCGCCGCAGCCGTCGCTGGCAGGCCGGCAACGACCTCGCCGGCGGGCGCTGGTCGCGGGTCGATGCGCTGACCGACCCGGCCGTCGAGGACACCCGTCGGGCGCTGGCGTGGGCCAACGTCCTGCTCGACCGCTACGGTGTCGTCAGCCGCGAGATGGCCGCCGCCGAGGAGCTGCCGGGTGGCTTCGGTCCGGTCTACAAGGTGCTGTCGGCGCTCGAGGAGTCCGGCCGGGTGCGCCGCGGCTATTTCATCGAAGGCCTGTCCGGTGCGCAGTTCGCCCGCCCCGGGGTCGTCGACCGGCTGCGCGGCGTGGCGGCCGACTGGCGTGCCGACGAGGCCGATGCCGACATCGAGTACCTGCCGGCCATCGATCCGGCCAACCCCTGGGGCAGTCTGCTGCCGTGGCCCGACAGCGGCGCGGCGGCGGCCGGCGTGCGTCCGCGTCGGGTTGCCGGGGCATGGCTGCTGGTGTACCGCGGGCGCCCGGTCATCTACGTCGCGCCCAACGGCCGCAGCCTGCTGACGTTCGCCGCCGGCCTCGCCGATCCCGACGTGCGCGCGGCGGCATTCGCGGCGCTGCATCACGTGCCCAAGGGGCACCGCCGCGGGGCCCTGCTGATCGAGAAGATCGACGCCGTCGCGGTGCGCGAATCGGCGTACCTCGACGAGCTGCTGCACAGCGGTTTCGTCAGCGACTACCGTGGGCTGACGTCGTCGGCATCGACGGTCTGATGCCCGAGGGTGATACCGTATTCAAGCTCGCGACCTACCTGCAGCCGGTGCTGCGGGGCCACCGGCTGCACGCGGGTTCGGAGATCTGCGAGCGGCGTACCCGGCTCGACGGGCGGGTGGTCGGCGACGTGTTCGCGCACGGCAAGCACCTGTTCATCGCGCTCGACGACCGCTATCTGCTGCGCAGCCATCTCGGCATGTGGGGCACCTGGCACAGCTACGCCGCGCACGAGGAATGGCAGAAGCCGCGTCGCCAGGCGTCGGTGGTCCTGCGTACCGACGCGCGCACGCTGGTCTGCTTCAACGCCCGCGAGATCGAACTGTTGCGCAGCGACGGCCTGCGGCGGCGCGATCTCGCGGACCATCTCGGCCCCGACCTGCTGGCGACAACGCCGGACCTGGACGACATGCTGCGGCGCGCGCGGCTCATCGCCGGGCCGGCCGATGCGATCGCCGACGTGCTGCTGAATCAGCGCATCGCGACGGGCATCGGCAATGTCTACAAATCGGAGACCCTGTTCGTGTGCGGTGTGCATCCCCTGACACCGCTGCACGCGGTGACCGATGACGTGCTCGAAGCGTTGTTCGCGACTGCCGCCGCGCTGCTCGGTCGCAATACCGTCGGCGGTCCGCGCCAGACCCGACGCGCCAACGACGAGGCCGGCATGCTGTGGGTCTACGGTCGCACCGGCAGGCCGTGTCTGCGCTGTGACACGGTCGTGCGCTCGGCACGGCTCGGGGTCCGCCAGCGCTCGACGTTCTGGTGCCCGGCGTGCCAGCGCCAGCCCGCCGACGCGGTACGGATTGCCGGACACTAGCCCGAACACCGCACCAGTCGCACGACAGCGGTAGCAGAACACACTGACGCACAGGCGACGCGTCTTGACGGCTTGGGTGTCTCGATGACCACGATCGGTACGCCATGCCGTGCTCGTCGGGTCGTTGCGCTGGTCCGCTCGCCGATGCCGGGATCCTGCGACGACCAACGGCGAGGGCCGTCAACGGGTTCGATGGATCCTGGCACGCGATCCCGTCAAGGGTCTGTGCGTCAGACTGCTCGCGGCGGCCGGGTCGCTGCTAGACCGCTGTTGGGCCGCGCAGGCCGAGATGCGGGGATCGGCCGGACCACGCGGCGGGCGCCGTCGCATACCGTAACGACGCGCGGACTAGTGCCCGCGGCGCTGCTGCCGCATCTCGGTCTGGCGCATCGGCATGCCATCGATCTGCGCGAATACGGCGTCCAGCGGCGTCGACAGCGCGCCGCGGCGCTTGATGCCGCCGTCCTTGCCGATCAGGATCAGCTCGCTCGCGTCGCCGGCCGCGTCGAGCTGCCGGCGCAGCGTGGCGACATCTCTTGCGCCGAGCGTGCGGCCATCCAGCGTGCCGTCCTCGCCGCGCAGCACGAACACGCGCAGGTGGCGTTCGGCCACGGCGTCCCGGTGACGCTCGACCGCCGCCTGCTGGCGGGCCAGCACCGCGTCGTCCGCGTGCGGCGCGACCAGGATCAGCAGGCGGTCCCGCCATTGGTGCGGCGTGAGGTCGTAGGCGGGCACGGGCGTCGCGGCGGCGAGGGTCGCGGCCAGCGCGATGGCGGTCGGTCGCGTCCGTTTCATCGGCCGCTCCCCGATTGCCGCAGCCGCTCGCGCTGTGCGGCGCGCGCGGCGGCGCCGTCGTCGGCGGGTTGTGCAGACGACGTGGCGCTGCCCGCGGCCAGGTCGCGCAGTACGAATCCGGCGGCGGCGATACCGCTGTCGAATGCGCCCTCGATGCGGGCGCCCTGGCACCAGTCACCGCACACGGCGACGCGCTGCGCGGCGTCCCACAGCGCGCCGACCTGCAGCGGGTTGTCGACCAGCGAGTACAGCCAGCGGTGCGCGCAGCGCGTCGTGGTGCTGTGTCCGGACAGGCCCGTAAGGTCGGCGAAGGTCTGCGCCAGGTCGGTGGCGACGTCGTCGGCAGCGTCGTCGACGTGGCGTCGGGTCCACGGCGGCGCGGCATGTACCACCCAGGTCGCACCGTGGCGTCCCGGCTTGCTGCCGTTGGCGGCCGCCCAGCGGATGTCGTCGCCGTCGAAGAACAGCGCGTCGTAGTCGAGCGCCGGCGGTGATGCGAAATCCAGCATCAGTGCCCAGGTCGGCGCGTAGCGCACGCTCGCGGCCTGTGCGGCAAGCGCGGGGGCGGCTGCGCTCAGCAGTTCGGCGGCCTGGGGTGCCGGCGCGGCGACGACCAGTGCATCGTAGCGGCCGAGCGCATTGCCGCCGTCGTCGTGCAGCCACCACTGCCCGTGACGATAGACCGGAACGGCGACGCGCGTGCGGCGACGGACGTCGAGATCGCGGCCGAGATGGCCGCCGAGCGCGCTCATGCCGGGTGTCGCGACCCAGCGAGTGCGCCGGTCGGGCGATGCCGTTATGCCGTGCGCATCGACCCGGCCGATGCGCGGTTGCCACGCCGCGACGACGCCGGCCTCGACCCAGCTCGTGACCGCGCGCCGCAGCGGTTCGCGATCGGCGGTGAAGTACTGGGCGCCGTGGTCGAAACCGAGCTGCCCGCCACGGCGGGTCGCCGCGCGGCCCCCGAGGCCGCGCGACTTCGCGAACCCCGGCACGTGGTGGCCGTGGTCGTGCAGCTGGCGTGCCGCGGTCAGGCCGGCGACGCCGGCGCCGATGACGGCAATCCGTTGCGCCGTGCCACACACCGGGCGACGCAGCCGCTCGGCGAGTCGCGGCATGTCGACGCGACGGGCGTGTGCCGCCGGATCGCGCGCGCGCAGCGTCCCGGTCACCGGGCGCTCGTCGAACGGCCGGTCGAACAGCCCCAGGGTCCACAGCAGACCGCCGTACGAGTTGGGATCGGAACCGTCGAGCGCGTAGCGGTGGTTGAGGTCGATCAGCGTACGCAGGGCGGACTGCGGGTCGGGGCGCCACTGCGGAATGGCCTTGGCCCAGGTCATGCGCAGGTTGTTGTGCAACTCACCGTGGATCCGCAGCGACGTCTGCGCCAGGTCCCACAAGGCGTCGCCGGAACGCGAACGCGCCAGTGTCTCGTCGTCGATCAGCCTGCCGCGGGCGTCGGCGGCGTGTTCGGCGAGGGTGGCGCGGGCCCACTCCGGCAGCGCGTCGAGGCTTTCCGGATCGGCGGTGTGAAAACAGAAGTTGAACGCCAGCTCACGCCACACCAGCAGCTCGTCGAGGAACTTGTCGGCGCCGTCACCACCGAACGCCGCGGCCTCGCGGGCGATCCGGAACGGCGAGACATGGCCGTGATGGAGATACGGCGACAGCCGGCTGACACCGCCCGACCACGCGCGTGCGGCATCGTTGCGATGGCGCGCATAGCGCGCCAGTCCGTCGGCGCGGAACGCGTTCCAGCGCGCGTATCCGGCGCCCGCGCCGCCGCGGGTGTGCGCGACCGGGGGTATGCCGTGGTCGATGTCGCACGCCGCGCACAGCGCGGCGATATCCGCACCTTCGAGGTCGCAGGCGTCGAAGCCGCAATCGCCCGACCATGCCGGCTGTAGCGGGTCGACGTCGGGCCACGCCAGTGGCACGCGCCGCGCGAAGGCGGCCCGTGTGGCGTCGCGAAACGCATAGGCGCGACTGAAGCTTTTGTGCAGCGTCGCCATCGGCACGATACAGCTCGCGTCGACCGCCAGCGTCGGGCACGCCACGCGTGCCGCAATGCGCGCGGTCCAGGCCGGGAACGGCGGTGCCGGAAAGTCCTCGCTGATCAGCAGCGCGGCCCGCGCCGCGAGCGCCGGCAGTGGCGACGGCCCGGCGTCGCCGCGGTCGAGGTGGAAGACCGCGCGGATGCCGCGCACGGCCAGGCCGCGATGCGTCTCGGCGGCACCCTGCAGGATGAAGCTGTGGTGGCGGTCGCTGTTGTACGGGTGGCGGCCGCCGAGCCCCTGGTACACCAGCACCGGCAGGCCGCGCTCGTTGGCCAGCGCCACGGCCACGTCGAGGGCCGGGTTGTCGTGGTCGCGGACCGCGTGGTGCATCCAGTAGAGCACGAACTCGCCGTTGCCGACGGCACGCCGGTCGCCGATCGGCCGTACCCGCTCGGCGAGTCGTTCGGGCAGCACGTTCAGCCAGGCGTCGAGTGGCACGGGGTTCGCGTCTCCAGGGTTCGGCGGGCGACCGCCGGTGATTTGCTAACCGCGAGCATGGGCCTGGCATCCCCGCCCCGCAAGGTATTGCCCAAAAACATCATGGGCAAAACCTGAACGTCGCCCGCTGCGCCCGGCCGCGGTCAGCGCGCCCGGCGCCCGCGGACGCGCCGCGCGGACGCTCAATTCCGCCGTGCCGCAGCCGATGAACTGCCTATCCCGGATATCACGACACTCACACGACCTCGCAGGGGATGGCACATGGGCTCGCAGCTGGCAGAACGGCTCCAGGGAAAGACCGTACGCGGAAAGATCTATCGCATGCTGGGGACGCTGTTCGCGATCATGCTCGTGTCCACGGCGGGTTATCTCGCCTACAGTCAGAGCGTACTGGTCGAGGGCCTTGTCGAGCGCCAGACCCGCGATCTCGCCAACTCGTACTTCGACAACATCAACACCCTGATGTTGACCGGCGGCATGGCGAACCGCGAGATCCCGCGCACGAAACTGATGGCGCGCCCCGAGGTCGTCGATGCACGGATCCTGCGCGGACCGTCGATCACCAAGCTGTTCGGTCCCGGCAGCGAACACGCCAGGGCGGTCGACGAGCTCGACCGGCGTGCGCTCGCCGGCGAGACGGTCAGCGAGATACGCGACGGCGAACAGGGTCGCACACTGACCGTGCTCGTGCCGTTGCCGGCGAGTGCCGACTTCCGGGGAACCAACTGCATCGCGTGCCACGTGTCGCAGCAGGGCGAGATCCTCGGCGCGGTGCGCGTCGACTACTCGCTGCAGGCGCTGGACGCCACCGTGGCCCGCGACCTGTTCGCCAATATCGGCATCAATTCGGCACTGATGGTCGTCGGGCTGCTGGTGATCGGTGCGCTGTTCAGCCGCATCGTGTCGAACCCGTTGAAACAGCTCAACACCGCCATGCACGCGGTGGCCGAGGGGCGGGCCGACTGGTCGCAGCGTCTGCATGTCAAATCGAACGACGAGATCGGCGACCTGGCGCGCCATTTCAACACCGCGATCGAGCGCTTCGGCACCATCATCGACGACACGCGGCGCAGCAGCGAGGCGGCGACCCGACTGAAGACGGCGCTGGACTGCGTCAGCACCAATGTCATGGTCGCCGATCGTGACAACAGGATCATCTACACCAACCAGGCCGTGCAGGCGATGTTCAGCGCCGCCGAGCATGACCTTCGTGAGCGTCTGCCGCAGTTCGATGCCGGCGACCTGATCGACCGCAGTATCGACGACCTGTACGCCGATTCGGCGCAGCAGCGCCATGTCCTGGAGTCACTCGATCAGCGTCACGAGTCGCAGATCGTCATCGGCGAACGGACCTTCCGAACCATTGCCAATCCGGTCGTCGACGACGACGGCCGGCGCCTCGGGACCGCGGTCGAATGGGCGGACCTGACCGACGAGCTCAAGGCCGCGGACGAGACGGCCCGCAGGCTCGACGACGAGCGCCGGATAGCGATGGAGAACCTGCAGATTCGCACGGCACTGGACAACGTCAGCAGTTCGGTGATGGTCGCCGACAAGGACTTCAACATCATCTATGTCAACAAGGCGCTGGCGACGATGTTCGGCGCCGTCGAGTCCGACCTCCGTCAGGTGCTGCCGGGGTTCTCGGCCAACGGCATCCTCGGCTGCAACATGGACGGTTTCCACAAGCAACCGGGGCACCAGCGCCGCATGCTGGAGCGGATGCGGACCAGTGTCAGCAGCGAGATCGAGGTCGCCGGCCTGACCATGCGGGTGATCGCGAACCCGGTGCTGGACGGCGCCGGAAACCGCCTCGGTACGGTCGTCGAATGGGCCGACCGCACCGAGGAGGTCGCGGTCGAGCGCGAGATCGCCGAGATGGTCGTGGCCGCCCGCAGCGGCGACCTGGCACGCCGGATCCGCCTCGATGACAAGGAGGGCTTCCTGCAGACGTTGGCCGCGGGCATCAACGACCTGGTCGGCGACCTGGCAAGCGTCTTCGACGACATCGCCGACGCGATGAAGCACGTCGCCGAGGGCGATCTGACACGACCTATCGAGCGCGATTACGCGGGTGTGTTCGGCCGCGTCAAGAGCGACGTCAACGCAACGATCGGCAACGTCGAGAAGACCATCCGCGAGCTGCGGACGGCGAGTGATGCGATCACGACCGGTGCCACCGAGATCTCGGCCGGCAACAACAACCTGTCGTCGCGTACCGAGCAGCAGGCGAGTGCCCTCGAACAGACCGCGGCATCGATGGAACAGCTCACGTCGACGGTTCGCAACAACGCCGACAACGCACAGCAGGCCAACCAGGTGGCGTCGAGCGCCAGCCAGCTGGCCGCGCGCGGCGGCGACGTCGTCGGCCGTGCGGTAACCGCGATGGACGAAATCAGCGCGTCGAGCAACCGGATTGCTGAGATCATCGGCGTCATCGACGACATCGCGTTCCAGACCAACCTGCTGGCACTGAATGCGTCGGTCGAGGCTGCGCGCGCCGGAGAGCAGGGGCGTGGATTCGCCGTCGTCGCGACCGAGGTGCGCAATCTGGCCGGGCGTTCGGCGACGGCCGCGCGTGAGATCAAGGAGTTGATCCAGGATTCGGTCGCCAAGGTCAGGTCCGGTACTGAACTGGTCAACGAGTCCGGACAGACGCTCGACGACATCGTCGTCGGCGTGAAAAAGGTCAGCGACATCATCGCCGAGATCGCGGCCGCGTCGGCCGAACAGTCGGCGGGCATCGACCAGGTCAATCTCGCCGTGACATCGATGGACGAGGTCACGCAGCAGAACGCCGCGCTCGCCGAACAGGCCTCCGCCGCATCGGTATCGATGAGCGACAAGGCCGACGAGATGATGCGCCTGGTCTCGTTCTTCAAGGTCAAGGCTACGGCCGCGGCCGCGGCCGCTGCCCCGGTACCGGCGACACCGCCGCCGGTGTCGGCCGACCGTACCGCGGCATCGCGCGTGCGCGCCGACGTACCGGCGCCGGTCAAACGCCCCGCGCCGCCGCCGTCCAAAGGTGCCGCGCAGCCGCCGGCCGTCAAACCGGCGGTCGAGGTCGAAGCCAGGCCGCTCAGGACATCGGCAGCGGCCAGCGACTTCGCCGACGATGACGACGAGTGGGAGGAGTTCTGACGCTCGAACCCTGCCGGTCAGCGCGCGGCCATGCGCACGAGCGCCTCGCGCGCGCTGTCGGCGTCGTTGATGGGCTCGGGAAGCGCGATGCGCACGATGCGGTCGGCGACGCGGATATCGATACCCTCGGCGTCGATTCCGACCATCTCGACAGTCGCGTCAGGTGTGGCGCCGTGCTCGCCGACGTCCTCAAGGTAGCCGGCCAGTGCCGCGGCGTGGTCGGCGTTCATGTGGGTGACGATCCGCTGCTGCACGTCGTCGGTCAACGGGTTCGGCATGACGATCCGGTCGTTGCCGAACCAGCGCGCCGTGGCGAATCCGCCGTTCCAGTGAAAGCGCTGCGGTCGAAAACGGTAGAAACGGAAGCCGAGCTGTTCGTGGTAGCTGCGTGACGCCGGGAAGTAGCGGAAGTAGCGTTCGGCGTCGTCGCAGCGGCCCTCGGCGCGCAGCTCGCCGATGCCGCTCAGCCTGCCGAGCTGCTGGATATCGCCGCTGCCGGATTCGATGACGACGAGGCCGCAGCGTGGGTCGACGTCGACGTTCTTCGTGTGTTGCGACAGGTGGCTGAGCAACATCACCGGAAGGCCGTCGTTGCCGATCACGTATGGGACCAGCGAACCGAACGGGAAGCCGGGGTGCTCGAGCGAATGCGTCGACAGCACGCCGTGCAATGTACCGGCCAACAGCTGGCGGGCGCCGGCGGCCTGTTGTTCTGCGCTGGACATGCGCGGACTCTAGCAGACATCGGCGACGGGACGTCCGGCGATCTTCGCCGACGCGGCTGCGCGGACTACACCATCCGGGTGTCGTCGGCGAGCGCCACGCGCAGGCGATCGGCGGTGTCGCGGATTTCGCGGCGCTGCGCGTCGTCGAGGCGATCGAGGTTGCGCCACTGCAACGCGGTGCGCGGTTGCCTGGCGAATGGCTTCTCGTGACGGATCAGGAAGTCCCAGTACAGCGTCGTGAACGGGCAGGCATCGTCGCCGGTCGATTTGTCCGGCGCGTAGCGGCAGTGTCGGCAGTAGTTGCTCATGCGCTGGATGTAACGGCCGGACGCGGCGTACGGCTTGGATGCCAGCAGGCCGCCATCGGCGTATTGCGACATGCCGAGCGTGTTCGGTGCCTCGACCCACTCCACGGCATCGACATAGACCGCGAGGTACCAGGCGTGGACCTGTTGCGGCCGGACGCCGAGCAACAGCGCGAACAGACCGGTCACCATCAGACGCTGGATATGATGCGCGTAGCCGAGCGCGAGCGTTTGTCCGATGGCCTGGCGCAGGCAGCTCATGTCGGTTTCGCCGGTCCAGTAGAAGCGCGGCAGGTCGGCGTCGGCGGCGAGCGCGTTGCGCTCGAGATAATCGGGCATCTCGCTCCAGTAGATGCCACGCACGTACTCGCGCCAGCCGAGGACCTGGCGGACGAAACCCTCCACCGACTGCAGCGGCGCGCGGCCGTCCCAGGCGGCCGATTCCGCGGCAGCGATGACCTCGCGCGGGTTGAGCAACTTGAGGTTCAGCGCCGACGCGAGTGCCGAGTGGTGGAGGAATGCGGAATCGGTCCACATCGCGTCCTGGAACGGGCCGAACGCCGCGAGCCGGTGGCTCACGAAGTCGTCGAGCATGGTCAGCGCCTGTTCGCGGGTCACCGGCCACGCAAAGCGCTGCAGCGTGCCCGGATTGTCGGCGAAGTGTGTCTCGACATCGGCGAACACCGCGCGCGTCGTCGCGTCCGCGGCAAACTGCGGCAGCTCCGGCAGCATACCGGGGCCGTCGCGACCGAACGCGCGGCGATTGTCCTTGTCGAAGTTCCAGCGCTCGCCGGCCGGCTTGCCGTCGACCATCAGCACGTCGTGGCGTTTGCGCATGAAACGGTAAAAATGTTCCATGACCAGCGTCTTGCGGTTGCCGCGCCACGCCCGGAATGCGTCGGCGTCGCACAGAAAATGGGTGTCGCTGAGCGTCTCGCAGGGCACGCCGGCGGCGGCCGCGGACTCGGCGATGACCTGCTGCACGCCGTACTCGCCGGCCTCGGTCAGCCGCAGACGTCGCGGCTTGAGCCGTGTGAGCGCGGCGCGCAGGGCGGTCGCGAAGCTGTCGGCATCGGCATGGTTGATGTCGACATAGTCGACGCCGACGCCCTGTTCGATCAGCCAGTCGCGGTGATGCCGCATCGCCGCCAGGAACAGCGCGGTGCGTGCCTTGTGCGACCAGACGCGCGTCGACTCCTCGCGCGATTCGATCATCAACACGCGGTCGCGTGCCGCATCGATGCTGTCGAGATAGGGTGCGTCGCGGTCGAGCTGGTCACCGAGGACGAGGATCAGGTCGCGACAGCTCACGCCGGCCTCGCTCGGTTGCGGCGACAGCGCTCGGAGCAGTAGCGCACCTGGTTCCAGTCGCGCTGCCAGCGTTTCCGCCAGGTGAAGGTTCGGCCGCAGGTCGCGCAGACGCGCGACGGCAGGTTGGGCTTACGGTGCGCCATCGTCGAACAGGTCCGCTTGCGCGAGGTTGGCGTGCCAGCGCCGCTGCGCGCGCCTGCGGCTGCCGTGGCGGGCATGGATCGCCTGGCTCTCGCGCTTGGCGGTCGGGCTGCGACGGGCTTCCGTCAGGCGCTGCCGCGCGCGCCGCGCGGCGCTCTCGTGGTCGACCAGCGGCGCCGGGTAGTCGCGACCGATGCGCACGCCGCAGCGTTGCTGCTCGGACAGCGGCATCTTCCACGGGGTGTGGATCGATGCCGCGTCGACGCTACCGAGTTCGGGCACCCAGGTGCGGATGAAGCGGCCGTCCGGGTCGTGCTCCAGCGATTGCTTGACCGGGTTGTAGATCCGCAGCGCGTTGATGCCGGTCGTGCCGGACTGCATCTGCGCCTGCGGCCAGTGGATGCCGGGCTCGTAGTCGACGAAGCGGCGTGCCAGATGCAGCGCCGGTTCGCGCCAGTGCATCCACAGCTGGTAGCTGGCCACCGACATCAGCATCGCGCGCATGCGGAAATTGAGCCAGCCGTTGTGGTCGAGCGCGCGCATGCACGCATCGACGAACGGCCAGCCGGTCTCGCCGCGGGCCCACGACGCCAGGTGCGGCGACGGCCCCGGGTCGCGTAGACCCGCGGTCGCTGGATGCAGGTTGGCGAACTCGATACGCGGTTCGCTCTCGAGCTTTTGCATGAAGTGACAGTGCCAGTGCAGCCGGCCCTCGAACGCGCGCAGCGCGGCGCGCCATGTCGCCGCAGCGGGATCGCGCCGGTTGCTGTGCCTGGCGATCTCGCGGCGCGTCGTCTGCACGACCTCGCGCAGCGACAAGGCGCCGCTGGCGAGGTGCGCACTGAGCCGCGAGCACGCGCCGAGCGCGCTCGCCGGGCTCGACATCTCGCGGTGATAGCGCGCGCCGCGCACGCGCAGAAAGCTGTGCAGCGCCTGCTCGGCGAGATCGCGGCCGCCGCGCTGCCGCCCGGGGCAGCTGTCGACGGCGAGCCGCGGGCTTGGCCACTCCGGCACGACGCCCGGGTCGATGGCGTCGAGTCGCGGCAGCGCCGGCTCGGCATGCAGCGGTTCGGCCATCAGGCGCTCCCACTGCCGTGACCATACGCCCCGATCGGCACGGCCACGGACGACGCCGTGCTGGCGCAGCTCGCAGAACGCGACACCCCGGTCGCGCAGCAATGCGCGCACCCGGCGGTCGCGCGCGTACGACCACGCGTTGCCGGTCTCGGCGTGCGCCCAGACCGCGGCGATCGGCCGGGTATCGATCAGCTGTTGCAGGATGTCTTCGATGCGGCCATGACGGACGATCAGCGGCTGGCCGAGCCGTGCCAGGTCGGCGCGCAGCGTGACCAGCGTCTCGCGCACGAACTGCCACTGCCGACCCGAGGTATCGGGTTGTTCCCACAGCTCCGGTTCGACGACGTACAGCGGGAGTACGGGGCCGCGTTGCGCCGCCGCGGCCAGCGCGGCGTGGTCGGCGGTGCGCAGGTCGCGCTTGAACCAGACCAGCTGCACGGTGAATCAGGCGCGAGCGAGCCGTGCCACCGGCTTGCGCTCTTCCGCACTCGCGGTGTGCGCACATGCCAGCGCGCGCACGTCGACGCGTGCGCGCAGGCGGGCGAGCAACAGGTACAGCCCGGCGAGCTTGCGGTGCAGGAACAGGATATCGGTAGGCGGCAGTCGCCCATAGCGGCTGCGCAAGCGCATCTCGACGACGATGTCGCTCATGCGCTGCGCGAGATCGGACCCGCCGAACCGGTATGCCGCCGCGCGAAGCGGTTCGGTGGCGGTGCGCAGCAGCGCGACAATGGTCCGCTTGTAGTCGTCCGGGTCGTCGGCGATGTAGCCGACGTTGGCCGCTGCGGCGAGCACGTCGTCGTCGCTGCCGTCGACGCAGGCGTCGAGCATGCCGCGCAGTGCGTCGCGGCGTTCGGCCGGGTAGCGACGCGTGGCGCCGAAGTCGAGCAGCTGGATACAGCCGTTGGCATCGTGGTACAGGTAGTTGGCGAAGTTCGGGTCGGTCTGTACCAGTCCCCAGTCGAACACCTCGCGAAACGCCAGGTGCACGAGGTCTGCGGCGACGTCGTCGATGCGCTCGCGCGACAGCTCGGCGACCGACTCGATCGGTGCGCCGTCGAGGAACTCCATCGTCAGCACGTCTTCCCCCGACAGCTCGTCGACGACGTGCGGCACCTGGTAGCGCGCATCGCCTTCGAGGTGCGCGGCGAAGGTCTGCAGCGCTGCGGCCTCCTGGGTGTAGTCGGCCTCGTCGTGCAGCTGCTGTTTCGCCTCGTCGAGCAGCGGCGCGATGTCGATCTCCGGTGGCAGCACCTTGAACAGACCAAGCAGCGTCGCGACGTTGTCGACGTCGCTGTCGATGCTCGCGCGGATGCCGGGGTACTGGATCTTGACCGCGACGCGCCGGCCGTCGCGCAGCTCGCCGGCGTGGACCTGGCCGATCGACGCCGCGGCTATCGGCGTGAACGCGAAGCGCGTGAAGCGCCGGTCCCAGCCTTCGCCCCACGCCGCGTTGAGCACGTCGGCGACGTCGCCGAGCGGCATCTGGTGCGCGTCTTCGCGCAGCCGGGCGAGCAGGGCGCTGAATTCTTTGGGCAGTACCTCGCCGCTGTCCATCGACAACAGCTGCCCCACCTTCATCGCCGCGCCGCGCATCTCGGACAGGCGCTCGCCGAGGCGCGTGACGTTGCGTGATGTCAGCAACGCGCTACCGAGCGACGGCCGCTGCCCGCGGGCCAGCTGGCGGGCGCCCTCGCTGACCATGCCGCCGGCGAGGTCGCCGGCGAGTCGACCCATCATCGACAGGCGGCCGATACGCGAGGTCGTCATCGATCGTTGTCTGCTGCTCATGGTGATTCCTCGTTGCGGGAAGGGATATGACAGGCGTCGTCGCTGCAACGCCGGGCGAGTCGCCACGACGCGAAACGCGTGTAGACCCAGTCGAGCGCGGCCACCAGGCGCGTCGTGCGCAACACCCGGGCAAGGTGCCGGTAGCGGGCGAGGTGCGACCACATCTCGACGAAGGCGTCGGCGCCGGTGTGCCAGCGGCCGGCGGCGTCGCGGACGTGAAAACGCGCCATCGCGGTGTCGTGGTCGATGCCGTCGATCGGCAGCGGGCTCGTCGGGGCGGCGATGTCGATCCAGGTCAGCGCAGATGACCGCGCGTTGCGCCGGTAGTGGGCGATCTCGCGGCGACACATCGGGCAGCCGCCGTCGAACAGGACCAGCGGGCGGCCGCTGCCGGTCGGTGTTGCGTGGGCGGCCGTCACGCGGTGCCCACTGCAGGTGCTGCCGATCGCTTGCTCATTCCCCACCTCCGGGTTGGCGTCTGGTGTAAACGTACACTATCTGTCCGTAAAAAAACTAGGCATAAAGTGTACATTGCAGGGCCTGACCGCGAATCGACGCGATCGTGACCTAGACAAACCGAACAACCTCGCACCTCGGAGACAAGTAATGAACAGCAAGACCTCGACCGGCCTGGCGCTCGCCGCGCTGACCGCCGTCAGCGCGCCGTCAGCGGCCGGCGACTACCGCGGCGCGGCAGCCGCCGCTGCTGCACCGGCGGCGGGCTACGGCTATCCGTCAACCGGCGCCATGCCCTTCCGCGCTCCCGGCCACGGCTGGTACCGGCCAGGCTTCGCGGGCTACAAACCGATGCCACCGGCATACGGCTACCTGCGCCCGATGTACCGGCCGCCGCACCGTCACGCTTATGCGCCGATGCGGCCGCCGATGGGCGGCTATGCGCAGACGCAGCCCGCACCCGCGGTGCCGCCGCAGGTCGAGGTGCAGGCCGAGATGCCTGCCGAGGCCGCGGTCGAGATCGGAAG
>JAAUYD010042571.1_pt1 | contig 54784 bp, 47 predicted proteins | sample 7278101 | NCBI WGS metagenome assembly JAAUYD01 (sample SAMN14350128, study PRJNA611818) | marine sediment metagenome | isolation source: surface marine sediment (0.6m) | place: French Polynesia: Moorea | collected 2018-08
CACCGGCCGCCGCTTTGCAGCAACGGCTGGCCGATATATCGCTGCTGCACAGTCAGCTCCAGGAGAAAATTCAAAACGCCGAAGCACTCCGCGAAAACCTCTACGACGAGGTCAAGTCTTTGCGTTCAGAGGTACTTCGTCTCAAAAAAGAGAAAGGCATCCGCAGCTTCGCGGACGCCGTTGAGATCCCCAGGATTCGCTACAACTTGACCCTTATCCGTGAGATCAAAGGCTATATCGCCAACTTCAATGACAAGATCCGCTTCCTGCGCATCGGATCCGATAAGCTGTATTACCTCTATCATCAGGCCGAAGATGATCTGCGCATCATCCACACCCTCAACGATCATAAGGTCGAAGCCCTTCAAGCGCAGATTGAAGGGGTTGTCGAAGCCTACCTTCCTGAGGCCCACCATCTTCTCATCGATTTCAACCGCATCCCCTACGAACCACCAAAGCGAATCTGGGAAGAGGTATTGCGAGGCACGCAATAGGGCACCCTCGCCATTGTCCAGCGGACCCTTCTGTCATTTTCGCCTCAATTGACTGTGGGCATCAGTGCCCACTTTATAGCGGGCTTCCCGTCGCGATGGTCCAAATCGAGGCAAACGATCCCACTGTTCTGGAAGGTGAAGATGGTGGGCGCCGGTTCACCGATAATCAGATAGGCCGTCAATCGTTCCAGAAATGGCAGATGGCCGACCAACATCCTGTCGGCCGTCAAATCCAGCGAATGGGCAAAAGGGGCCACCTCGTCTAACGGTCCCATGCCTGCACGCTGATGAATGCCCTCGGGTGGTGACAAATACCGCTCGAATATCATCGCTGTCTGGGATGCGCGTGGCTTGCCGCTGTGATAGATTTTGCGCACCCGTACCCGATACCCACGGGCCACTTCTGCAATCCGCTCCGTTTGAGCGCGCCCGGTTTCCGAGAGCCCTTTGGCGGGATCTTCTACAGCTGACGCAGCCAGCCCATGCTGGACGAGATATAGGGCCATTCTGACGGCCTCCTTTCGGTTGGGAATGCACATGGATGGGAAACCATATTTCGGTTGCGTCATCAGCGTAGGCTGGGCACGATTAGGTGTCAAGCCGTGCTGTGGATCCGCCTGTCACCAATCGCCGCCGATCGGTGTGGATAGCAGCGAAACCGCTTGATTTTTTTAGAGGAGGAGCGTATCGCATCCTGTCATTGACAACTCCGAGGGTAGAGAGCTGGAATATGGATGGTTTTAGACCACCGGTTTATCTCCGCAACGGCGGTGTGCAAACCTTGCTGGCCAGTCGTCGTCCGCACCACAGGCGCCGCAACCCGGTGGTCCGTATCGCTCGCCACGTTCGCATCGCGACAGCTTCCGGCGCCACCCTGGGCGGCGCCTACGCGCCCCAGCTGAAGCGGCCGTCCAAGGGTACGGTCATCCTGATTCACGGGTGGGAGGGCAGCATCGATTCCACTTACGTCCTGACAACCAGCGCCTATCTCTATCGCAGGGGATACGCGGTGTTTCGACTCAATTTGCGTGATCATGGCGACACCCACGCCCTCAACGAAGGGCTATTCTTCGCCACTCTCCTGGACGAGGTGCATCAGGCCGTCAATCAAATCGCCCGTCTGGCGTCCGATCATCCGGTATTTCTGGTCGGGTTCTCCCTCGGGGGCAACTTCGCATTGCGGATCGCCAAGCGCTGCCGTCAGCATCCCATCACGGGGTTGCGCTACGTTTTTAGCATTAGCCCCGTCCTGCATCCGGACAAGGCCACCGATTGTATCGACGCCAATCCCTTCATACTGGCCTACTTTCTCCGCAAATGGCGCCGCTCTTTACGCCGGAAAGAAACGCTTTTTCCAAATCGCTACCGATTCGATGGACTCCTGGGAATCGATAGTCTTCGGGAAATGACGGCCGCCTTGCTGCCGCGCTACAGCCCGTACCAGAATGTCTCCACCTATTTCAACGCCTACGCGCTCACCCATGATGCACTGGCAGACCTGGCGATTCCCACCTCCATCGTTACCGCCGCTGACGATCCCATCATACCGGTCGAGGATTTCTACCGTCTCAAACTGAACCCCCAGACCGAATGCATTGTCTTGAAATATGGCGGCCACAATGGGTTTCTGAAGGGCGTGTTTCAAGGATGCTGGTATGAAGCGACCATGGTGGAGCGGTTCGAGGCTTGCTTCGCATCCTCACGCTAAAAGTTGAAAAGGTCTGACGGTATTTGGGCCCAAAAAAAGACCACCGTTTTTCCGATGAACGGAAAACGGTGGTCTGTTGATTGAGTGCCGGTCGCGCCGCGAAGGCTTAGGGTTGTGAAAAACCCGGGTGGTATTTGAGGGTGACCTTGTAGTAGTAAGCGGCCGAGTGGCTCCAGTCGGCATCCGGCTCGGGGTTCGCACTGCTGGAGCCATCGCCATTATCGATGCGGACGTAGTTGAAGTCGCTCAAACTGATGTAGTAGTCACCAGCTCCCCAGCCGTCACCGATCCAGAGGTCCTCCGCCAAGCCATCGGTATCGATGCTGAAGGCGGAAGTGTCCACCGGGTCGGTGTCGCCGATGGCGCCCACGTAACCGTCAGAAGCCGTGGGGCGATCCACGAGCAGACCATTGCCATTGCTGTCGCGGTAGAGTTTCCAGACATACTCGACCTCACTGTCCCCGCTGGCCACCACCTGGACGTCAACGTCATAATACCAGTTATCGTCGTCGACATTCAGCTTGTCCAACTGAAGGCGGAACCAATCCTGGTCGCCTTCGTAATCGATGAAACCGGCGACCCAGGGGAATTCGATCGTTGTGACGGGATGGCCATCGACATCCACCGTTGTTTGCGTGGCGCGGCTGAAGTCGAAGAGCGCCGTGTCCGCCTGGAAATGGGGCTGATCGAGGGCGGTGTTTTCCAGCTCCACCTCCACCGCCGCCACGGCACCCGACTCCGCCTTCTCGTCGAAGTAGTCGGCAGCAGCCGGCCCTGCTGGCACTTCACCAGCGTCGGGGATCTCGTTCACCGCGACGACGAGGGTATAGTCGAACGTATCGCCCTCGTTGCCCTGGAAATCGCTCACCTTGATCAAATAGGTGGCGGTTCCGGCGTCCTGCGGTACCAAGAGGCTCGTTTTAAGGTGGGTCGCTCCATCTTCGCCGTTGGCATCGTAGGTCTTCTTGTTGACCTCGTCCCGCATCACGCTCAAGTAGTACTCAACATGGGGATCATCCGCACCAGGCGTCGTTGACAGGTCAACAGAGAGCACCTTGGGCGTGGAGAGATCCACATTGATACGGTACCAGTCATCGTCCCCGCGGTAGCTGATCTTTCCGCTTACCGTGTCACCCCCATCTGCGATGGCGTCTGCCGTGGAGGCACTGTCGTTGCCATCACCAGCAGTTTCGGCCGGATCGTCCACATCGACCACTGTGATGGTCGCGGTATAGGCGGCGCTCTGGTTGACATGTTGTCCCGATGAGGGCTGAATGCGCAGGTAGTGGTCCCCCGTCCCTGCTTTGATCTGGGTCAGGTAGGTGTCAGAGCCGGCCGTGACGTCGTGCGAGAGTAGCGCTGTCGCCGGATCTGCATCATCCTCGACACCCACCTGATAGGTGAACACGATGGGATCGCTGCCATCATCGAAGGCAAGCTGCAGTATTTTCAATCCAGACGCCCCCGTAGCGCCGATGGGCAATCGATACCAGTCCGTATCGCCTTCATAATCCAGCGTGCCCGAGACGGTATAGGTATCGGGTGCCGTGGCCGTGACCAGTTGGGCAGTATCACGGGTGTCGTTGTCGCCGAACTCTTGGCTCGACAGCGATTCCACACAGACACTGAAAATGGAGGCGGCATCGGCATCGTCCTGCCCCTGGTCTTCCACCAGCAGGAAGTAGGTTCCCACATCGAGGTGGTGCTGCAGGTAGTATTGTTCGCCCTGCCCCTCTGTCAATCGTGCCAGTTGGTTGCCGGCATCGTCGTACAGCTCCACGGCGAGGTTAACAGCGGTTCCGCCATTGAACCGGTTGAAGTCGACTTTGGCGAGGTAAACCCCCTCCTGAGAGACATCAAAGGTGTAGCAGTCGGTATCCCCCACCGTATCGATGGCGTCATCCTGGCAAGTGGTTTCATCGTCAATTCGCAGGTGGTTGGCCTGTGTCAGGGTATCATTGCCATCGTTGGCTTCCGCAACGGAGACCTTGACATAGTAGGTTTCATCGGCGGAGGCCTCATTGTCCTGCAGGTCTCGAACGGCAATAAAAATCGTTTTTGGCACGTCAATGAAGAGATTGATCTGCAGATCGGCGGGCAGTTCCGCTTCCTCCGGTGCATGGGTTGCGAACAGCCGGACTTTGTTTCCGTCGGCGTCCTCCTCGTATACACTGAGCAGCAAGTCCACATCGGGGCGCAGGGTGCTACTGTTGCAGGACACCTGCAGGAGGGTATTGGGCGCCGTCATCTCGTACGCATACCAGTCAACGTCGCCTTCACTGGCGATCTCACCCGCTACCTGTTCATTGAGTTGAAGCGTCCTGATACGGCCTTCGTCACTGCCTTTGCTTCCGGCGCTGCAGGCGATCAGAAACAATAGCATGGGCAGAACACATAGCATTCGTTTCATCGTTTCTCTCCCTCTCCTTGTCATCTTCTACTGAATCAGTTGGAAGTCGCCCGGGGTCAGGACCACATGGCGATCGGAAGTCTCGGTGTTAATGATCACTTCTGCCATTCTAAATAGAGGCCGCATATCCGGCGTGTCTTCAGGAACTTGAGCGATATAGAGTCGAATGACATTGGTTCCGGGCTCTCGGTAAACGATCCCGTCGACGCTGTAACCGTTGGTATCCATTACATCGATATTGGAGATCTCGAAGCCGTATTCGCGCACGTGCGAGGCCATTTCGGTCCCCTGGTTAATCTCCACCAACCCTAAGTCTTGAATGTCGTACTGGTAGGCATAGCGTGACCGGTAGACAGGGTCGTTGCTGCGAACGTTGGTGTGCTGTTGTATCTCCAGCCAATCCTCATTGCCGTCGTAATCGTCGTCATCCGTCTCATCGTCCATAATGGGATTGGTGCCCATGTCGAATTCGATGCCATCGGGAATGCCGTCGCGATCGGTGTCGGGCAGCAGTCGCTGAGTTCCCTTGACGAACTCGCCGCAGTCGTTGAGCCCGTCATTGTCGGAGTCGGGCCAAATTCCGTCCGGTGGCGTATCGCAAGGACTATCGGGTGTCGTGGGATCCAGCGGTCGATCGGGAGAGCTCGCACGCACTTCCAGGAAGTCGTTCATCCCGTCACCGTCCGTGTCGGCGACATCGGGATTGCTCCCGTGCAGCAACTCCTCCTCGTCCGGCAGGCCGTCACCGTCACTGTCGAGTTGTGCCAGCTCAACGCCGGGTCGGACGTTGTAGTTAAACGCCACCAGATACTTGATGCTGTATTCAACGGTGAGGCGCATATCGATAATGTTGATGAAATCGATCGCCTCGGCGTTTTCCATGGTGCGGAATTGCCCATTGCCGCGTTGCGCCATCCCCGTCAGGGTGTTGGTCGCAAGCCCCAGGGCCGTCTGACCGGCGGCGGTATCATCAAAGCCGGCCAGCAGAAGGAAGGTGTGAAAGGCCATGCTGCCGACCCCTTCGTCCATCGCGTAGGTGTAGAGATCCTCCACCTGATCCCAAATATCGTCATCATCCTGCAGCCCGCTGCCGTCGTTGGAGACGCCATCGCTGAAAAAGACGACGATGTACTTGGTGCGGACGAGATTATCCCGGTCCTCGGTTCTGTCGATATCGTTCTGAATATCCCTGCGGATGGTGTCCAACGTGCCGATGTAGTCCGTCAAGGTGTCGTTGTAGACACCGTCCAGAACCCTGTTCAGCTCGTCGGGGTCCTTCGTGAACCCGTAATCGCCATCGCCGTTGCGGGTCCGCGCGAATACGTCATTGCTCCAGAGCATAATCTCGAAGGAGACGTTTTCATTGCTGTTGTACTCCTCAATGAAATTGCGAACTGCGGCAATACGCAGAAAATTAGGGTCCGAACCGACCATGCCGCCATCGGCGTACATTCCCATGCTCAAGGAGCAGTCAATGGCGAAAAGCACCTTTACGGGAAAGGAGATTTCGTCAGGACTCTCGGTCAGAAACGTTCCTGATAGGGTTACCTTCTGACGCGCTTGGGTTCGTTCCAGCGGTGTGGAGTCGCTGCATCCCAGGAATGCGCCGATCAGCAGGAGTGTCAGAATCCATCTAAGGGGGCTGTCGTTAGCCATCGCAAACATCTCCCCGGCCATCACCGTCCGTATCCGCTTGATCCGCGTTGGCGATTCCCGGACAATTGTCGCAGGCATCGCCGACGGCGTCGCCGTCCTCATCGTTGTTTTCGTATGTTTTGCATTGCGGACACAAATCTTCCGCACCATAGTAGCCGTCATTGTCATAGTCGCCGTCACACGCGTCGCCGGCAACATCGCCCACCAGATAATAGTCGCTATTTTCTTGGTACGGATTCGGCACCTGGATGCAATTGTCAACGCTGTCCGGCACACCATCGTTGTCATCGTCGTCGTCGCACAAGTCGCCGATGGCATCCCCATCATTGTCCGCCTGGAGTTCGTTGGAGATCTCGGGGCAATTGTCAACGCTGTTCTCATGGCCATCATCATCCATATCTGAGTCGCAGAGGTCCCCGATACCGTCACTATCGATGTCCGATTGGTCGTTGTTGGTCATGGTGGGGCAGTTGTCGCAGGCATCCCCATAATCATCTCCATCCTGGTTTTCGCTCTGGTCGTTGGGAGTCCATTGGCAGGAATCGATGGGATCGACCATGCCATCCAAGTCGATATCCTCCTGCAACGACAGCAGCGGTCCCAAGTCCCAGAAAACCAGCACGAGGATTCCACCGCCGCCGCCACCGCCACCAGCGCCGCCGGTGGGCGGTGCGCCGCATTGATTTTCGCCGCATTCATCAAACCAATCATTGGGATCGAACTCCGCCTGGCAGGGGATCGGTGAAAAGAGCAGTTGCAACGCGAACATTCCCGTAACGCAGAACCAGAATACGTACCTCATCTCTAACCTCTTCTCTCTTTTGGGTTCGTAGAGCCGTATCGATTTGCAGGCGCTTCCGGATGTTGCCACACCGGATGCCAGTGGACGTTAGCGCTTGACATAATGAAGAATCTCATTGGTCGTGTCGTTGTAGGTTACAATGTGAGGGGCCCCAGAACTGTCCACCCAGAGGGTATTGCTTTTCCCAACGATCCCGGCCTCGGCGACCGTTTCGCGTTCCCAACCATTGGCTTTGCGCCAGGCCAATTTCAAGTCATCCAACTGGCGCCCGGTGTGACTTCTGATCACATGGTAGGCGATGATGGGCTCTCCAGCCGCGGAGAAGGTCAAGCTGCAGTAGGTGCCAACGCTGGCGGATTCATCGACGACAACGGGATGCCATGCACCGACTTCGTCGCGGTACGCATATTTGAGCAGCTTGTAACGCAGGCCGTCCTCCTCTGTTTCCACGGCGTACGCCACGCCGATCGTCCCGTCCACGGGAGACACGGCGGCGGAAATGGCCATAATCTCTTCATCATCCGCCAGCTCCTCGACCCACTCATAGGTCCACGTCGCTGGCGTTCCCTCACGGTAGGCCATATGAAGACCGTTGGAGGTGCCGATGACCTCCTTGTTCTCTGCGTAGAAGGCGAGCGGTCGTTCCTCCGAATCCAACACCAGGTCGCAGTAGAAGCCGACACTGTTGTTCTCCTCCACGACATTGAAGGCTGGGTAGATATTTCCGTGAACTGTCTCTTCGTCCTCGCGGTTGCTGACAGGATGGCTGCCGTCGACTTGCACGTAGCGTAAATCTGGATAGTTGTGGTTGACGGTTTCACACCCTTCGTAACGGAAGGTAAAAACGATGTGTGCTCTGTTGTTGCTGTCGATCACGATGGCCGACTCAGTGCCGCTCTTTCCATCCTGCAGCTGTGGGGCGGGATTCCGCTCGACATAGCCGATGGCGGCCGTATATTCATCCCAGTCAGCCCCTTCCGGCATGCTGACGCTTACATCGGCCTGTTCGCCCTGGCAGAAGGTGAGGCCGCTGCCACCCCGGTAAAGCACTAGCGGCTGTCCGTTCGTGTCCAACGCCATATCCAGCGTGGCGCTGTTGTCGACCATGTTCAAATTGTCGTAGGAATCCACAACGCTGGCAGTATTGCCGTCCAACTGGACCTGTATGTAATGGATACCGCCGTAAAGGGTCTGGTCTCCGCTGTTGTCGTAATAGGCAATATGCACGTGGTCGTCGCCGTTGGGCTGGGCCACGAGGTGAACGCTGACACCATCGGAGGCGACATCACCGATGACGCTCTTGTGCCACTGCGCCGCTGTGCTTGGCGGCGGTTCGTCCCCGCCGCCACTACCGCCGCCGGAGCTGCCGCCACAGGCGGCGAGAAGCAGCAAGCCAAGACAGCCGATACAAACGATGTCCAAATAGCTATGGCATTTTCTGAGAAACCTTTTTGCTGACATAAAACAATTCTCCTGCACGTGGATGAATCACGCCGGACTTGGCGGTGCTGTCCTGCGGCGCGCTGATACCGACAAGTAGTTTTTGGGCTTTTTGGGTATAGCCGTAGTGCTTCAGCAGGCCCGCGAGGTTGATCCTGGCAGCGGACTGATGTTTATCCATGGAAAGCGCTTGTGTGAGTTCTTGATGGGCGAGGCGATCCTCCCCCAGATAGAGCCGGCAGACACCAATGGTGTTCAGGCACTTGGCCCGCATTTTCGCATCTGACTTGGCCGTTTTCTCCAAGGCATCCTGAGCGGCGAGGAGCGCATGGGCAAAATCGCCTCGCTGGAGATAGGCCTCCGCCAGTCGCAGGCGGATCTTGTGAGTATCGGGTTTGTGCAGCAGTTCTGTATGAAGCGGCTTCAAAACACTATCCGCCAGGGTTTCCAGCTCCAATGCTGTGTCCGCCCGCCGCGGCGAGAAGCTGCCGGCAGGTTCACTTTCAGCACTCGTTTTGGCATGCGTATAGGCGGCCAGATCAGGATCACACACCTCCCACTTGGCGGCCAGGTCGGCACTGGTTTGTCGATACTGGTCGGCTTTCTGACTGTAGCCAGCGGCCTTTTGGGCGACAAGGTTTTGGTATTGTGATTTCTGTTCGGGCGACAATTCAGGCAGCGGTGCCTGCAGCAGGAACCGGGCGAACTCTTCGTTGATGTGGGCCATCTGATAGCAGGCCTTCAAGGCCCAATCGGGTGATTGGTAGTTGATGACGTTCTGGTAGGCTTTCTCCAGCTTGGCCAGCAATTTGCTCTTTTGCTTCACCACGCCATTGTCGAGCGTCCTCTTGTGCTGCAGATTCTGGTATTGCCGCAACAAGGGTTGAATTGTCGCGTAATCTGCTGCGGCCACGGCATCGCGTGTGTCCGGGTGGCGTTTTTGCAGGGCCTTTGAATACCCCTTCTTGGCCTTTGTCAGCAGGGCGGCGGCATTCTTATACTGACCGGTCTGTGCATAGAGGGTTGCGGCGGTGGCATCGGCGCGGACCCGTCCGGCGCCACTGAGGCGCTTGCGGTGATCGGACAGCAGGTTGATAGCGGCATGGGCCTCGCCGCTCTTGCGGGCATTCTCTACCAACGCGAAGACCGCCGCTTCGCGTTGGGCCGCATCTGCAGGCTTATGGTCCAAATAGCGTTTGTAATCGACGCTGGAAAGTGTGCCCTGCCCCAGGATATTGCGGATCTGGCCGGCTTGCGCCAGAAAGTCTCGCGTATTCTCATGTGACGGCAGCATGCTGGCATACTCTTCGAGAAAGTCGGCCAATAGGCGATACTGACCGATCTTGAGTGCTGTATTGATCATCAGTGTTAGGGTATCCGGCACCCGCTCCGATTTTGGGTAGCGCCGGACGAGATTGGCGCTGGCATCGATTAGGGTGTGCAGATCGTCCTTCTCCTTGCTCGATACAATGAGGGCGTTGAGTGCCTGTTCGCCAAGCCCGGAAGTTTTGGCGTCCTCAGCGATCTGCATCAAATCCTTCTTACCCTTATCCCAGTCGTCTACGGCGGCAAGGGTCATGCTGGAGACAATCTGAGATTCGGCATTTTGCATGATCTCCGACACCTCCGCCCGCAGCTTCGTGTCTTTGATCCTGGCATCGCCGAGGAGTTTCTTTCCAAAGGCCGTCATGCCCTCAAAATCTTCTTGAACAAGGTAGGCGTCCAGAACCACATGCGCCGCGGCACCGACTGACTTACTCGTGGGATGCCGTTCGACGAACTGTGTGTACTCTTTGATGGCGGTCTCGTAATCACCGGAATCGTAGGCCACCCAGGCAACGTTAAACATCACATCGGCAGTGTATCTCGATTTCGGCCACGCCTTGGCATATTGTTTTCCAGTGGTTCGCAAACCGTGCCGTGCATATGCCAAGTCGTAAAAATTGAGTTCCTTTTTGTGCTCCTTCAACGCGTGGTAATAGGCGGTCACCGAACTATAGAGGCGTTCTTTACGTTCTTTGGTACCCTTCTTGGCGTGCGCCACGATGGTTTCGTACTGTTTCCCAGCCGCGAGGTATTGACGTGAAGCGAAAAGCGCCTCGGCGTAATTGGCCTGCATCTCTTTGTACTTTGGACTCTCCGTGAAAAAATCGAGATAAATGTCGTAAGCGTCCGCCGCCACCTTGAAACTTTCGGCCAGCTTTTTCTGACGCGCCTTTTTATGCAGATGGGTGATGATATCCCGCGCGTACAGTTCGTAGTCCTTGAAGTTCTTTTTCTTGATTTTGAGGTCTATCTGAGAATCGTATTTTTGCTGTCTAAGGGCGCGCACCATCAGCTGGACATCTTTGTCCGCATCTTTGTAGGTGCCCATTGCTTGTACACACTCGAAAATATTGCGGCTGTACTCGAGCAATTTTTCAGGATCATTGCGCAACCGTGCCAACTCACGATATATGGCGGCGGCATTGGCCCATTGCTTTTTGATGAAATAGCGGTAGGCCAACTTATCCAAAACAATGGTGTATGCCTGGCGCGACCACGCGTGTTTTCGGAAATAAGACAAGGCCGCTTGCGGATCGGTCTTCTTGTAACGTTCCGGATAGCAGTAGGCCATGTCGATAAGGGATTCGAGACGCACATCGACATGGTTATAGGTGTCAATATCCACCTCTTTGCTGGCTTTACCGATACTGACGGCCGCCTCAAAGAGTTCCATGGCGGCTTTGAATTCGGTGTTGTTGATGTGACACCAGGCCAGTTTGTAACGGGCGATACCGACGGCGGCACTGTCCGGGTACTTTAGCACAGCGGTGTAGTGACGCTTGGCGATTTCGATGTTCTCTTTGCCGATGGCATAGTCGCCCAGGAGCAGATGGGCCTCGGGCACGTATATACTGCCTGGTTGCTCCTTGATGATGGCTCGGTATTGGGCGACCATTTTATCGTGTTGGCTCAATTCACGAAATTCGTGGGCCATGAAAAAGTGGACCTTGTCGCGATGTTCGAAGTCCGGAAAATGGTCGAGGATCCGTTGATACACCTCGATGGCCTTGTTTTTGAGCATGTTCGTTTCGAATTTGTCCAGGGAGGACAATTCTCCATCTCGTACGCCACGCCTGAGAAAGTATACAATGCGGGATTTTTCGATGTACAATTCCGCTAACCGCAGATACAGCTCAGGTAGATAGGGTTTGCTGCGGGATCTGTCGATAAGAATCTTGGTATTGCGGATCGCCAGTTCCGCCTTTTTTTTGTCGCCCTCCAGTTGCTGGATATACTTCTTCTGATGCGCTTTTTTATCCTCTTGTTGATAGGCGTATTCCGCTTTTTTGGCCGCCTCTACCGGATTTAGCACCGCACCGATGAGAAGGATGACGCCGATACATATCCTCAGCCCGCTTTTATATGTGTGCCCCATGGTTTCCATCATCCGATCTATTTAAAAAAGATGTCCCACTCTTCCATGTTCTGACATTTGCTCTCCAACTCCACCTGATAAGTCGCCAGTTCGTCGTTCCAGTATTCGCCTTGAAATTTGTAGACGGCAACCTTGCGCGGTGTTCGTTTTTCCTCTTCAGGCACCTGGTCCGCATCAAAATGGATCTGTGAGACGCGCTGGTACATATCCAGCCCAATCTCATATTCCATTAAATGCGTGTCCTCTTCGTACTGCAAAAGGTTGTTTGCGATAATTTCGTAGGTGTCATCGATCTGATGCCGCAAGTCGCTTCGACTCTCCTTCATCTGTAGCTGGTAGATATTATGCAGGTATTCACGCATCTCCGAGGTGTCGATCGTTTCTATCTGGGCAGATTCCGCTTCCAGGAGATTAAGGAAGCGATAGGTGCGGTTGATCTGCGGTTTGCTCAACATCACTAGCATGAGCGCGTGATTGTCTTCCGCTTTCGAGCGTTCATAGACATGGTTGAGCGCTGCACCGTATCGTGCCTTGAATTCATTCACCACGGACAACGCCCGCTGATAGTGGCAGACATCTTTGTAGATGAAGGATTTGAGAATGAAATACTCCGGTCGAAAAGCATCTTTAAAGCGGGGGGCTTCGAATGAGAACAAAAGCCCCATGGCCTTTTCAGGATTCCCCATGCGATAGTGGGCCCAAGCACGTTCCAGTAGATTTTCGGATTGTTCGAGGATGCTTTGTTGGATCTGCGTATACATGAAATCGGCGTCCTCATAGGCGCCGCTTTCGTACAGCAGCCGGGCCAACGTCTTGCGAGCCTCGTTCCGCATCTCACGCGTCGCTTTTGGATGAGCGACGATCTGATCCAGAATTTTGATCGCGTCCTCGATGCGGTCTTGATACACATTGTAGAGAGCTTGTTGGTATAGATACTTGAAGAAATAGTGGCTCCAGGGGGTGATCTGGTGAAAGTGTTGGTTACCCCACTCGTACAAGCCGCGCTCCCAATCGTAGAGCCCTTGATAGTAGTGTACGAAGTTGGACATTTCCCCTTCAACGAAGCCATAGTCCTGGTCACTCAGTGCGGTCTCAATAATAAACCGCTGGTCGCAGGGTTCCTCTTTCAACAGGTTTTCGAAGATTTCGAGGCAATAGGTGACGATCTTTGGGTTTGGCTTCCGTGGCATGAGGTGACCGAGGACGTCCACCGCGGCATGGCTGTACCCCATTCGCAGCATACACACGCCGAAAAAGAATGAGGCCCATTCATAATCCGCATCATCGGGCGTCAGACGGCTGATAAACTCAAAAAAATAAGGGCTGGCGGCCTTATATTTCTTTTTCTCGAACAGTGCGTAGCCTTTCAGAAACTGGTCACGGAGGTGTTTCTTTTCCACTGCCGTCAACTTGGGCTTGGACACGGCCTTGGGTTTCGACACCTTTTTGGTCGCAGTTATTTTCGCGGGTTCCGGCACCTCGGTTTTGGTCGCCGGTGTCGCGGCAATTACCTGCTGTCCAGTAAAGAGGAGTAGCAGCCCGCTCAATAGCCAATGTCGAAGGTGCTTATTCATCGTCGGCGCTCTTTTTTAGGTAATCATTCATTCGTTCGATATCGGTGTCGCGCTCCATTTTGCGAGGCAATAAGTTGAAGCGAAATCCGAACCCGATGCCGAAATAGATGCGGTTGTCCGTATCATCATCCCACATATTGACGAGATCTCGGATTTCGAGGTTCATACAGAAATTTTCATTGATGAAATACTTGGTGCCGACACCGAAACTGATGCTATTCACCATCTCGGTGTCCTCGCTGCCTTCTGGATTTTGCCACTCGTAATTGACAACTCCCCCACCGAGAAAGAGATAGGTCTCACGGTTGACGATGCCGCGATTTACAACGGCCGACTTGCCATAAAAGGGCCTGAACACCAAGTGTGAGTGAATCATGTATTTGGGCTCTGCAAAGAGAGATGGCGTCAATTCCACCTCTTCCTCTATGTCATTCTTCAGTTCTTTTTCTGAAGTAAAAATATACTGTCCGCGCGCGACTTCCCAGCTGAGATAATCATTAAAATTGAAGGTATAGCCGAGCCCAACCGGAAATGCCTCATAAAAGTCTTCGTTGGGAATATAGCCGCCGGATATGCTCAGTTCGTGGTTGCGATGATAGATCCGCTCCTGAATCGCGTACACCTTCTCACCTTCATCGTCGTCGGCACAGTAGCCTGGAACGACACTGGAAATGGACAACAGCAGCGCAAAAAGCCATAGAACTACAGTTTTCATCAGATTAACTCCTTAAAAGCCAACAACGTCGAAAATAAAGGGGTACGAGACAACTACGGTAGAGCCTTTCGGTTTAGGAAACTGCCAGGTTTTAATAGCGGCCTTGATACAAGAGTGAATCTCATGAGAATTGACCGTTGAAGACTTGATACGAACCTCTCCAACATCGCCATCCATCAGGATTCGCCACTCGAAGATCATCTTTCCCATAATGCTCGGGTTGGATATGAGGGCTGTCTCGTAGCAATAGGTAATTTCGTCAAGGTGCTGGTCGATGACGCGTTTGACGGCCTGACGACTCATTCCGCCCTGGATCAGCACCGACTTCGTCAAGCTTGCAGTGACGGTGCCCGCGACCTGTTTTTGTCCGATCTGGCCTTTCTCGAGGGCGGCGACTTTTCCAGGTCCCGATGCACCGATACTACGAAGCACTTGCTTGGCGCCTTTGGTGGCGACAATGCCGCCGGTCGGTACAGATATTTTCTCCGTGCCCAATTTGCCAACGATACCGCCAACCTTGAAATTGGTCTTTGCGATTCCGCCAGAAGCGGTGACGGCGTCCAGATTGGTGACGGCGGCCACGGCCGCCTGTGGCTGAAATCCCACGCTGTCTCCCAGCATGCTGAGAAGACCGGCTTGGTTGACGTCGCGGTTGACGACATTGCCCTTTCCATGTCCGCCGCCCGCCTTGGGATGCCGGCTGACGCTGGCGACTTTGGGTTTTTTGGATTTCTTTTTGCTGGCGACCTTGTTGGGTTTCACTTTGGTCACAGGTATCTTCTTCTGGACAACGGGTTTTGGCGGCGGTTCGATCTTTTTTGGTGGCGGTGGTGGGGCAGGTTTTTTGGGTTTGGGATTGATGATCTTCTCCAATTCGGCCAACTCTTGCTGATCCAACTGGACAAAATGGCTTTCCAATTCGCTGTCATCTGCATTGAAGCTGGGGAAGAGACCTAAAAATGCAATGAAGACGATGTGAAATACGAACGAAGTCGCCGCGTGTTTATACGGATGGCGCTTCTCTTTGGGCGGTAGTTTGACCGCTGCCGGGGGTGCCACGTCGCAAATCGACAGACGGTATTCGAAGTCACCGTCGTGGATCAGGACGCAGCCATCAGTGGGCATCTCCCGCCGAAACAGTTGCTTGCGCTTACGCCATGGTTTCATATCTCGCATGAGACGGCTGGTACTGATGACACCTTCACCGGCAGATTCGATGCGTCCGGCCAATTGATCGTTGAAATAGAACCAGGCGGGGGCATTTCGTCGGGATTCCGCAAGACGGAACTTCTGCCCGTTGTAGTCGATGGTGTACCGTTGGCGTTTATTGAGATAGTGAATGTCAAGGATTTGATCGTTGCGCAATTTCACGATCTGAACCTGACTGTCGGCGCCGGTTGATAGCCCTTCCGCGCCACAAAGGACCCTGTCTCTTAGCTGGAAAGCAGCATCCAGATCATCGTCATCTTCATCATCCTCATCATAGATGCCCACCGTGGTGAAGGGATCGTTCTCATCGGGAGCGTGGTATCCAGTTGCCACCTGCTGTACATGATCCGCTGTGCTTTCTTGTGCACGGGTGATGTTTTCAGCGACCGCCATCTCATTTTCTGCGTCATCGCCAGCTTTGACGATTTTTGTCGCGGTGACTTGGGCCGACGAGTCGTGATGCTCGGATCGTGTTTGGGTCGATGGGTTAAGATCAGCCCCCTGTTCCAACTTGGATGCCAAGTCTTCCGGCTGAAGCGCCTGTATCGGTGGGGTTGGGAAAGATTGCTTTTCTGGAATGGGGGGCGGCGTTTCGGGGTTGGCTGAAACGTTACTCTTCTTCTTATCAACACCGATCGATTCAAAATCGTCTACTAGCAAGGTTTGGTCATCAACCGGTTCCAATTGACATTGTGCACCTGTTTTTTCAAAAATGACTTTTAATTGTTGTGCCTTTTGGTAGCTAAGGTTTTTCTTTACGACGACACGCGGTTGCTGAAACAACCCCTCAATCTGTTCCGACTCCGCTCTAAACAGCCGCCGTAGTGCGGCTTTTGCAGCGGTAGGCTTTACGGATGGCTTTAGTTGCCCGTAAAAAACAAGGTCATACTTGATGGTGGTCGGATCGGGATAAAATTGAAAAAAATCGGCAAAGGCATCGCCGGGATCTTCAGCTTCGGCCCCGGCGTTGGATAGGGATGATGTATCTACCTGCATCGATGTTGTGCCAGAAGCTGCCCGCGAAGAAACCGGTGTTAGCTTGGTATGGGTGTATCGTTCTTGTGGCGCCGCCTGAGCGTTTGAGTGCACCGTCGTCTGTTCAGTGTACGGGGATGGTTCTCGTTTGATATGGTTGGATTCGGGTGTATCGCCGCTGATCACTTTTATTTTCAGGGTGTATGGTCCAATATCGACCAAATCCAAAGATCGCAGCATTGCGGTTTTTTGAAAGGTCCCGTTGATCCGTACCCCATTGGTCGCTCGGTCAGATATAATGATCTGATCGTCCTTCAGGTAGACGAATGCTTGAATGTCGCCAATCCCCTGCCCTTCAAGCACCAAATCCGCTTCAGCACTACTACCGATACTGATCCGCTCTTGCGAGAAACAGTCCTGACCAATAAAGGTAACGCCTTGGAATACGAAGATTTGGGCTACCGTGCGTTTAGCGGTATTGTTGGATACGGATGGGACCATGGATCACCTCTTTCAGTGGACGGTGTTGTTCGTCGAGGTTATTTCTTTACCGTCTTTTTATGGGGCGTCATGAGGCCCTCTTCGGAAAAGCTGGCACCACTGTTCTCTCTGATCTGATCTTCATCGACACTGAACGATTCGAGAATCTCCTCGCGATAGTTTTCACGATAGTGCAACATGCTTTTGATCTCGCTTTTCTTTCGATGCAGCAGATAAACAGCGCCCGATTTGATACTTTGTCCCAGAATGTATGAGTTTCCGAAATCGATACGCCGCTGCAGCCCATTGCTCCCGCCCTCGGTTGCCGTGCCCGTCGCTTTGCCGGATAACTGGGCACCTTCAGCACCAGCGTTGCTGGGACAGAGAAACAACAGACCGACAAATAAAATGATGGTGAAGCAGGTTTGAAAACGCGTGTAGATGGTGGTCCTCATCTAAGTCTCCAATCGTTAGTCTACTTCTTCAAAACGGCGAATTGGAAGTTTGGAAATCCTGCCATACCAGCTGTCTTGATGACCTGATTGATCGATTTGAAGGTATGTTGCTTGTCGCATAAGAACAGCAGTGGCTTTTTCTTGTCTGGTATATTCAGATCGCGCGTCGCCGCCGTATCATCTTCGGCAACCGCCTCTTCTATGTTCATGGATGGCGCGGCGTTGGTCGTTGAATCCTCATAAATCTTCCGCAGTTTTTTATACAGTTCGGAGTTTTTTAGGTTCTTCGGATCCAGACCAACGATGTGCCCTTCTTGAACTGTCGCGATTACTTCATCTTCCAATTTCAGACTGTCTCGGGTAAAAACGAGGCGAATACATTCCTCGTGATCCAATTTCGCCTCAGAACGCGGAAGATCAAGGTTGGCGTCAAGCGTAATGGTCTCCGGGTTGTCGGAGAATGAGAATAGGAGGAATATCAGGATAATGGTGAACATATCCATTAAGGATGTGATCATCAGCCTCGGTGGTGTAAACGTTTTTCTTTTTTGTCGCATCGAACCCAGCGCCATTTTAGCACTCCTACCCTAACGAGGCCGACAGTACGACGTTCGGAAACAAGGTGTCTTCGTCCGTCTTTCGGGCCACATCCATCGTCTGGATGATCGTGTCGTAGATAATATCCTCTGCCGGGATGATGATCAGCGTATCACTCTTCGGGTAGCGCTTTTTTACCTTCATCAAGTGTTCGCTAAAAGCGGCATAGGCCTTCTCGTTGCCGGCGTCAAAGGAGAAATCCCCTTCGAGATCGGCGAGTTCTTTCTTGCTAAGGTCATTGCTGAGAGACGAGGTATTTATGCCGTCGATTCGCAGCTTTACGACAACAGTGACGCTAATTTGCTTCTCGGCATGGTCCTCTTGACTTCCTTCTGCCAATACCGGCACACTGGTATTTATCGCCTTGATGTGAAAGAAGCTGGCCGACATCAACAAGAAGGGAATGAGGACCATGAACATGTTCATGATTGGCACCATGTTGATCTCGTCATCCATCTCCCTGTTGCGACGTACTCTGGAGAAGCAGGCCATCAGATCCTCCCGTCACGCTTCAGGGCACTGAGGGTATTCGCCATGGCCAACGCCTTCTCTTCAAATTGATCCATGAAGAAATCCGTTCGGTTGGTCAGTATGTAAAAGCCGACCAGACAAGGAATGGCGACCACCAAACCTGCTGCGGTGGTGAGCATGGCCATGGAGATGCCCTGTGCCAGCACCTCCTGCTTCATCGCTTCATTGGCACTGCTGACGCTTTGGAATGCGGTGATGAGCCCCATAATGGTTCCCAGCAGTCCCAATAGAGTGGATATGTTGGCGAAGAGGGTTAGAAAATTGATGCGCGCCTTGATCTTGGGGACTTCCGAAAGAATCTTCTCTTCCATGGCACGCTCAATGTCTTTGTCCTTGCGGTCGGATTTCATCAGGCCGGCCTTGAGAATACGCCCCAGGGGATGGGTTTCGATGCGCGCACACTCTTCCAAGGCGCCGCGATAGTTGGCGCGCTCAAGCGGCATCATGACGCGTTTGAACGCCTTGTCCATATTGAGCTTCAAGCGGAGGTAGAGAAGACTAGAACGCTCGCAGAACAAAGCCAGGGCAATGAGGGAAACCCCCAGGATGACATACATGAAAACGCCGCCATTTTCTAAAACCGTAAACATTCACTGCCTCCTGAATCTGACAATCAAGATCCTTTTGTGGGTCGGACAGGATGCGGTTCATACCATCGGGGACCGGCATGGCCGCACCGACGCCGGTAGATGAAACCTTTCATCCCGAATAATTGCTGCCTATGACGCCCTTGAATTCGAGTGCTGCTATCGACCGTGCTGAAAGGCCGCACGACGCTGGCTCGCAGCGATCACGCACGAATTCAAAGCGGTGAAGAGGATTCTGGGAACTAATGGCTGGCTAACGGATATCGAAAAGCCAGGCTTCTCTGCGACTACGTACGATCCAGCGATGCGCCGGGAAAGCGGTCTATATCTTTCGCCGACTACAGGTTCGTGCCTTCAATTAAAAAGGCAATCACGTCCAGGTCTCAGTTAATAGCGCTAAAATCCGTTATGGTTGAAGTCGTCGACAGGAAGTCGGCGACTGTTGTGGCAGAAACAAAAGCAGTTTTCATACCATCGCAGTTTTTCGATGGTAAACGAAACCGCACGGCGACGTGTGCGCTGGATCTGCGGATGTCGGTGGAGCGTAAACTTACTGAGGTTTTATCAGTATATCGAAAGGTTAAAGATGAAGGAGGTGATTTTTGCAGTGATCAGATAGCCGGTCGAAGTAGTGATTGGTAGAAAAAAGACCGTGGGCTGGCTGCTGGACGCCTACACGAGATTACAATTTTTACCAACGGCAGTGATCAATATTGTAATCGGGTCGCTGAGCCGTGTCTGAAGGCGTTGAGGCAAGTGGATTGTTTTTTTTCGTACACTTGTGTGCATAAAGGTACAAGATGCAGCATCGGTGATCGTGAATCTTTGGTGCCAATTCCGCTTCGGCGTCTCAGTCCGGCGTGTAGCGGTACTCCAATTGTGGGGTGGTCCCCGCTGATTGCACAAAAACCTTCTGAATAGCCTGCATCAGGTAGCGCAACAATTTGAAGTCGTCCTCCTCTTCATAAACGGTCTCGGCCTTTCCAATGATCCCGCCCAACTCGGCGGCCCAATCGACCGCATCCTCAAAGTTACCCAATCGATCAACGAGTCCGTGGGACTTGGCCTGGTTGCCGGAAAAGATGCGACCATCTGCAAGGGCGGCGACTTTATCAGCCGGCATCTTGCGGCCCGCTACAATGGCCGAGACAAATTGCTGATGCATGTCGTCGATGACGCCTTGCAGCAACGCTTTTTCCTGGTCCGTCATTAGGCGTGTTGGGGAACCCGTATCTTTAAACGCGCCGCTTTTTATCACGACCGGTGTCAAACCGACGCGTTCAAGAAGTTGACTGAAATTGGTATAGCCCATGATGACGCCAATGCTGCCGGTGACCGTACCTGGGTTGGCCACAATTCCATCAGCCGCAGCAGCAATGTAGTAGCCGCCCGATGCGGCGACGGCGCCCATTGAGGCCACGACAGGCTTGACCGATCTCGTCTTCAGCACCTCCGCATAGATTTCCTGAGATGGGCCCACGCCACCGCCGGGTGACTCGATGCGCAGTACCAGGGCCTTCACGGCGGGTTCATCACGAAAACGGGAGAGGCTTTCAAGGGTCGGGCGCGCGTCCACAATGGGTCCGCTGACCTCGATGACGGCGATCTTCTCTCCCCGTAACGCTTTGTCTGACGGCGCAAGGCGCCAGATCAGCGCAGCTACGACGATTACGGTAGCGACGCCCAATGCGGATAGGCAGAGGATAAAGAATAGGATAGGATGGCGGCGAGTGAACATAGACGGTCACCTGTAGGCGTTGGATTCGCTGCGCGGCTTCGTTGCGAATCAGCTCGCACCGATAGCGCAAAGCGGCCGGGCCGGCCCTGCTTGTCGCAGTTGCCGGCCCGGAGATGTTGGTTGTGTGGTGGGTGGGCGATCGTTTAGTCGCCGTTGAGCTTCTCCTGCAGACCTTCCCTCAGGATGTCGCCAAATTCGGTGGAGGTGCTCTCCTTCATGGTGTTGACGTAATCGGCCAGGATGCTCTGGTCATCCTCCATGTCCAGACGCTTGATGGAGAGGCCGATCCGGCGATCGTCACTGTTGATGTTCATCACCCGAGCACTGACCATGTCCCCAATCTCGAACATGCCCACCGGGGTCTTGATCTTCTCCTTGCTGATTTCTGAGACGTGGATGAGACCCTCAATGCCCTCTTCCAACTCAACAAAGACACCGAAGTCGGTTACGTTGGTGACGGTGCCCGTAATCTCCTTGGTCACCTCGTAACGTTCGGCAACGGTTTCCCATGGATCTTGGTTGAGCTGTTTGATGCCCAGCGAGAAGCGTTCATTCTGTTTGTCGATCTCCAGAACGATGGCCTGGACGAGGTCGCCTTTCTTGTAGGCTTCGCTGGGATGCTTGATGCGCTTGGTCCAGGAGATGTCCGAGATATGCACCAGGCCGTCGATCCCCTCGTCGATCCCGATAAAAAGGCCGAAGTCGGTAATGTTCTTGATTTTGCCCTCGATGGTGGTGCCCACGGGGTACTTGTCGCTGATCACATCCCACGGATTGGGCACTGCCTGTTTCATCCCCAGGGAGATGCGGCGGGCATCGGGCTTGATGTCCAGAACAACGGCATCCACCTGGTCGCCCACCGAAACCACCTTGGAGGGGTGACGGATCTTGCGCGTCCAAGACATTTCAGACACATGAATGAGCCCTTCGATCCCCTCTTCCAGCTCCACAAATGCACCATAGTCGGTGAGGCTGACCACGCGGCCCTTGATCTTGGACTCCACCGGGTATTTCTCTGCCGCGGTGTTCCAGGGATCCTCGGTAAGCTGTTTCATGCCGAGGGAGACCCGTTCGCGTTCCAGATCGAGGTTGAGGATCTTGACCGTAATCTCGTCGCTGACGGAGAACATTTCGGAAGGATGTTTCACGCGGCCCCAGGAGATATCGGTGATGTGCAGCAGCCCGTCTACACCACCCAGATCGACGAACACACCGTATTCGGTGATGTTCTTGACCACACCATCCACCACCTTGCCCTCGTGGATCGAGGCCAGCGTGGCGGCCCGCTTGGTCTCGCGCTCCTCTTCCAGCAGTACGCGACGGGAGAGGACGATGTTGCTGCGCTTGCGGTTATATTTGAGAATTTTGAAGCTGAAGGATTTTCCCACCAGCTCGTCCATATTGCGGATGGGGCGTAGATCCGCCTGGGAGCCGGGTAGAAAGGCGTTGACGCCGATATCCACCGAGAAGCCACCCTTGACGCGGCTGACGATGGTACCGTCTACAGTCTCATCGGCATCGTAGGCGACCTTGATCGCCTCCCAGACCTTGACCTTTTCGGCCTTCTCCTTGGACAGGACGACGACCTCATTCTCCTCGTCCCACCATTCGATCATGACCTCGACGCTGTCACCCACAGCGGCGGAGATGTTGCCCTCGGCATCTTTGAACTCGCGGATCGAGATCTGCCCTTCGGACTTGTAGCCGATATCAACCAGGACGTGATCTTTATCCACCGAAATGATTTTACCGATGACGACCTCCCCTTCGGCGAACTGTTTGAAACTCTCTTCATAGAGGTCCATCAGCTCTTCCATGCTGCCCTCGTCCGGAAAGTCATCCAGGCTGGTGATCTTGCCGGGCGCGTCTGCATCGGAAGACGCTTCCGCCGGTACTGCCGTCTGATCATTCTCGTTTTCTGCTGCGTTGTCGTTAACGATGTTCTCCATTGAAAACCAATACCCCCTTAGCCAAAATTTTAGTCAATCCACGTGGGATTGCATAATCCAGCCCATATACCCGAAGGCCAATTTGAATGCAATGATTATTTTTCAGTTTCACCTACTTGGAAGGTTTCGCCGCGGCCGAGACGACCGTCAACATCCGTCTCAGGACCGTCTCGCGATTCATCACCGTGGAGTCGATCCGAATGGCGTCTTGAGCGGGTTTGAGGGGGGCAAGTGTGCGGGTGCTGTCATTTCGATCACGTTCTGCCATCTGGCGCTGCACTTCGGAAAGGGCCACCCTTTCATCGGCTCTCAGTTCGTTGAATCGCCGTTTGGCCCGAATCTCCAAATCCGCGTCGAGGAAAAATTTAACGTCCGCTTCGGGGAAGACCACCGTCCCCATGTCACGACCTTCAAAAACCGCTTTCTTGTTCGCCCCGAGTTCCCGCTGTACAGTGAGCAGATAGAGCCTCACCACGGGGCGGGCGGAGATGGCCGAGGCCTGCATGGTAAGCTCTGGGGTTCGTATTAGGTCGCTGACATCGCGCCCATTGCTGATCAGCCGCAAGGTGTCGCCCTGGCGGCGGAATCCCAGTGTCAGGGCGCTGCAGAGTTTGGCGAGCCCGTCATCGTCATCGCCGGCGATGCCGGCTTCCGTGGCCGCCAATGCCACCGCCCGATAGAGGGCGCCGGTGTCGATATAATCATAGTCCAGACGGGCCGCCAGCATTCGGCTGATCGTGGTTTTGCCGGCACCCGCAGGGCCGTCAATGGTGATGAGGAGCGGTCGATCAGCGGCAGCGGGTTCGGACGTGTTGCTTTCCTCTGTGGTGGGTGCAGTCATGGTGGTTTCTCTTCTGGGTGCGCAGCCAGATGTCGCCGGGTGTGCGGCCTCAGGAGCGCATGAGGTTTAACAGGATGGTTCAGAGCGGCGTCGCGGCGTTCGGGATCGCTTCAAGCTTCGGCTAAAACAGCTTTCAAGGCGCTGATAAAACGTGCATTCTCCTCCGGCAGCCCAACGTTGATGCGGATGGAGCTGTCAAATCCGTACGCGCGCATGGAGCGGACGATCACACCGTGTTGGAGCAGCTGCTGGAACAACAGGTCTGCCGGCCGATCCACATCGATCAAAAAGAAATTGGCTTGGGTGGGGTGGTGGGCAAGGCCGAGGTTGTCCAAGTCCGCCCGCAACTGCCGCAGACCGGTGTGCACCAGCTCGACGGAGCGGTTTAAAAACACGTCGTCCGCAAGAGCGGCGGCCGCCGCCACTTGGGCCAAGCTGTTGACATTGAAGGGGGGCCGTATGCGATGCAGCAGGTCATTCAGCGCCATCGCCATCACCCCAAATCCCACCCGCAGGCCTGCCAAACCATACGCTTTGGAGAAGGTCCGCAGAGCGACCAGACGCGGATCTCCGCGACCGTCCCGCAGGCAGTTGAAGCAGTTCGGATCGCTGGCGAATTCGATATAGGCTTCGTCTACTACCACGACGACGTCGGCGGGAAGCTGATCCAGAAATGCCTGCATGGCGGACACCGAGATGGCGGTTCCGGTGGGATTGTTGGGATTGCAGACAAAAATCATCCGTGTGCGTTCGCCAACGGCGGCCGCCAATTGATCCAGATCGATGGCCAATCCCTTGAGCGGCACGAATCGAGGCGACGCCCCCATGCTGCGCACCGCGATCTCATACATGAGAAAGGAGGGGCTCGGAATGATGGCCTCGTCGCCGGGTCCCAACAGGGTTTGGGCGAGCAAGCCGATGATCTCATCCGATCCATTGCCCAGCACCACCTCCTCCGGGGCCAGTTGATGTTTGTCGGCCAGCTTTTGGGTTAAATCGTGACAGGCGCCGTCCGGGTAACGGTGCAGGTTTCCCAGATGGTCTTCAATGGCCGCCACCGCCGCCGGGCTGGGGCCCAACGGATTTTCATTGGAGGCCAACTTAACAGCGTCCGATATACCCAACTCGCGCTCCAGCGCGGTCATGGGCTTGCCGGGGACATAGGGCGCGATGGCCAACAAGTGCTCGGGCGCTTGAAAGGGCGTATCCGCGAGATCGCGTTTCGATGTCATGGGATTCCGCCGGCAGCCTTTACGCCCGCCTCGATGGCTTCCATGTTGACGGGAATTACCTTTGGTTTCCGGGCGAATTCGGTTTTGACACACTCGCGCAGGTTCTCCAGCTTGACCACTTGTGTGCGGGCCACGAAGGCCGCCAGGGCGACGATATTGGCGCAGCGGACGTTGCCCAGCTCACGGGCAATCTCCACGGTCGGAACCTTGAGCTCATCGACGTCATCACGACCACTGTCGATGGGAATCAAAGAGCTGTTGACCAAAATGACGCCCTCCGGTTTGACAACGGGGGCGAATTTTTCCAGAGATGGGCGATTCATGGCGATCAGGTGGCGAGGGTTGCGAATGATGGGTGACCCGATGGGGCGATCGCCGATGACGACCGTGCAATAGGCTGTCCCGCCACGCATTTCAGGACCATAAGAGGGAATCCAGCACACTTCGGCGCCCTCTTCCATGGCGGCGAGGGCCAGCAGTTTTCCGCTGAGCAATATGCCTTGGCCGCCAAAACCGGCGAACATGATCTCACTCTGCATTACGCCTCCTTAACTAACGTCACCCGGTCTTCATCGCCGAGACGCGATGATCGGACCGGGGCCGTGTACAGCCCACGGGTATCTGTCTCAATCGGCCACACCCCGCCGCACCTATTCGGGAACCTTGAATTCTCCCAGGGGATAATACGGTAAAAGGGTCTCCTCGGCCCAGTCGATGGCATCTGTGGGCGTCATTCCCCAGTTGGTGGGGCAGGTACTGACCACCTCCACGAAGGTGAAGCAGCGACTCGCGACCTGGTAGGTGAACGCCTGCTTGATCGCCTTTCTGGCCTTGTTGATGTGCTTGGGTCTGAGCACGGCCTGCCGGGTGACATAGGCCGGTGTGGCCAAGCTGGCCAGAAGTTCTGCCATGCGCATGGGCATGCCCACTTCGTCGGCCTTGCGGCCGAAGGGCGAGGTCGTGGTGCGTTGATCCGGCATTGTCGTTGGCGCCATCTGACCGCCTGTCATCCCGTAGATGGCGTTGTTGACGAAGATGGTGGTGAATTTCTCGCCGCGGTTGGCCGCGTGGACAATTTCGCCCAGGCCGATACTCGCCAGGTCACCGTCCCCCTGGTAGGTGAAAACCATCAGGTCGGGCCGAACGCGCTTGATACCGGTGGCCATGGCGGGTGCCCGTCCATGGGCCGCCTCCTGGAAGTCGCAGTTAAAGTAATTGTACGCCAATACGGCACACCCAACCGGAGCGACCCCAACGGTTCGGCCGCGAATACCCAGGTCGTCGATGGCCTCGGCCACCAGACGGTGGATGATGCCGTGGGTGCATCCGGGGCAGTAGTGTGTATGGGCGTCGCTGAGGGCTTTCGGTTTTGAGAATGTCTTGCCTTTTGCCATGGTGTGACTCCTTGGGTTATCTTCGCCATCAACTGGTGAGCGGGCCCCAGGGTTGGATGGCAATGCAGTCGCGGGCCGCGAGCAGATTAGTTCGCTGCGAGGGACTCGGTGACCACCTCGACGATCTCTTCAGGGGTAGGAACTTCTCCGCCGCATTTGCCGTACCACTGCACCGGCCGGTGGCCTTTGACGCTACGTTGGACATCTTCCACCATCTGCCCCATGCTCATCTCGACACTGATCACCACACGACATTGTTCGCGGGTGGCGGCCTCGTACACCGCTTGTTCGGGAAACGGAAAGAGCGTCTGGGGACGAAGCATGGCCACCGTGAGGCCTTCCGCTTGCATATTGTCGATGGCGGTGCGACAGACCCGGCTCATTGTGCCATAGCTCACAATGAGGGCATCATAATCCCCATCGCCGTTGTAAGTCTCCCAGCGCACTTCCTCCCGCTGCATCCGCTCATATTTTGCCTTCAACACCAGGTTGTTGTTGTTGAGCGCAGCGGGGTCCAGAAAGAGGGATTTGACCAGGTTGCGGGTCTTGCTGCCGCGATGGTCCATACCGCTGGTGGCCCAGCTGCTGTTGTCGACCGGTTCCACCTTGAGATGGTCGGGAAACTCCACCGGCTCCATCATCTGGCCAATGAGACCGTCTCCCAGAATCATCACCGGGTTGCGGTATTTCTCCGCCAACGGGAACGCCTGCATCGTCATCTCGACGGCTTCCTGAACGCTGGCGGGCGCCATCACCAAAAGGCGGAAATCACCATGCCCGACGCTCTTGGTGGCCTGAAAATAATCGCCCTGAGAGGGCAGAATACCGCCGAGTCCCGGTCCACCGCGCATGATATTGACGAAAACGGCCGGGCACTGGGCTGCGGCGATGTAGCTCATCGCTTCGCTCATCAGGCTGATCCCAGGGCTCGAAGAGGTTGTGAAGACCCGCGCACCGGCACCGGCTGCACCGAATATCATATAGGAAACGGCGACTTCGCTCTCTCCTTGCAGAAAGACGCCGTCCACCTCGCCCATGCGGCGTGAGAGGTACTCTGCAACCTCTGACTGCGGCGTAATGGGATAGGCGAAATAATTCAGACATCCGGCGCGGATGGCGGCCTCCCCGATCGCCTCGTTGCCCTTCATCAGCACTTTTGCCATATCGACCCTCCTGTGGTCAGCGCTTCAGCCAACATCCCGCGCACCGCTGAAAGGCTGCGCATTAGGCAGATTCATCTTCGCTTGCGGCAATGGTGATGGCCACGTCAGGACACATGTTACAACAGATGGCGCAGTAGATACAGTCGTCCGGACGGGCCCGAAAGGCCGGAAAATAGCCCTTGGTATTCACCTCGGTCGCCAATTCCAATACGTTCTTCGGACACACCGCCACACAGAGGCCGCACCCCTTGCAACGTTCGGTTTCAATACAGTGCTCATAAGCCATACGCCGTTTATCCCCCTCTACGGATGACAGCCACTGCCGCAGCGCATACGCATCGACAGGAACTCTTCACCTGAATTTCATATCACGTTCGCGCATCAATGATTAGATCTTTCCGGCCTTCAGCCAGGGCGGTACCAGTTGGCGCTGCATGGGCAGGATCGGACATGTCAGCCGTTCTGGATCGACCTGCGCCGCCAACGCTCCCATGGCCGTAATGCCGAAAAGGGGCAGTCCGCTACGATCGGCCACCTGTTTCGCGAAGGTGTATCCCGCGTAAAGGTCCTCAAGGGTCGTATCGTCGATGAGATTGGCATTGCCGATCCAACCCGTCACCTTGAGCTTACTACGCGACTCTATCTCCGCCTGAACCCTCAGGCATCCCGCCACCGTGTCGGTGTAAGGCCGATTTGGATTAATCACCTGCAGCACCGTGGCGTCGCGGTTTCGCAAGGCGTCCGCTAAGGCTGCCAACACGGTGGCGCCCACGTCATCACCGCCGACGTCGAGGATGGTCAGGTCACTATCGCGGCGAATCAGACCCGCCACCGCCGGATCAAGAATGGGAAGATCGGCTTGCATGTACTGCCCCGGCGGCAGCACGAGGGGTATCCCCATACGGTCGAAAAGCGCCCGCGCCTCACGGGTACGGAAATAGGGATTGACGAGGTCCAGATCCGCCACGCGGACATCGCGGCCAGCCCTTTTGGCCTGGACGGCGAGATTGATGGACACTTCCGTCTTACCACTACCATAGTTGCCAACAATGATGACAATACCATTGAGGCCGGTGATCATACCCCTCCTTTGGGCGTGCCTTGACCCGGCCGCCAACCAGCGTCAAGCAACAGCGCACTCTATTGGGGAATGTCTGCAGTGTCAAGGGGTTTCCCGGTGGTCCGGCCCCCTTGCCAACTCGCTATCCCTTGCCCTCGAACGGCCACCGGAGATATGGTATACGGACGGTCGCAGGTCGAAAAGCGGGCCTGTATGCATCGTCTCCATACCAACCGAAACCACGAGCAAAGGACACCAAAATCGATGCCACCTGTTACCAGCGGTCTGGAAAATTTTGTCAATGCCCCCCCGCCGTATATCGCCGGACAGCGCCTGGGGCTGCTCTGCAATCCCGCTTCGGTGGACAGCCGCTTGCGCCACGCGCGGCATCGAATTCACGCCGTGGCGGGTGAGCGCCTGACCGCCCTCTACTCGCCCCAACACGGTTTTTTCGCCGAGAAGCAGGACAATATGATCGAGTCCGCCCATCGCCAGGATCCAGCACTGGGGCTGCCGATTTTCAGCCTTTATGGCGAGACGCGCATTCCCACAGAGGAGATGTTGGCCCCCATCGACATTCTCCTTGTGGATCTCCAAGATGTGGGCACGCGGGTCTACACCTTTATTTATACACTCAGCTACTGCCTGGAAGCTTGTGCGCGACTGGGTAAAATGGTGGTGGTGCTCGATCGCCCCAACCCCATCGGCGGCGTTCTGGTGGAGGGCAACTGCCTCAACCCCGACTACCGCTCCTTTGTGGGGCGCTACCCCATCCCCATGCGGCACGGATTGACCATCGGAGAGATCGCCCGTCTCTTCAACCATTGCGGCGACATCCAATGCGATCTCGAGGTGGTTCCCATGCAGGGCTGGTCCCGCGAGATGCTGTTCGAGGCGACAGGTCTGCCGTGGGTAGCCCCCTCCCCCAACCTGCCAACCCCCCGCTCGGCCCTCGTTTACCCGGGCCAAGTGATCTGGGAAGGCACCAACGTCTCCGAAGGTCGCGGCACCACCCAACCCTTTGAATTGTTCGGCGCGCCATTTCTGGATCCAGATGCGATTTTGGAACGGATGGATGCTGCCGACCTCATGGGCGTGGTGCTGCGTCCCATCGAGTTTGAGCCTACCGCCCATAAATGGGCCGGTCAGGGCTGCCGTGGTTTTCAACTGCACGTGACCGATCCCGCGTCGTACCGACCCTATCGCACCAGTCTGCGCCTGCTGCAGATTATCAGCACGCTGTACCCGGAAGCGTTCGCTTGGAAGCAGCCGCCCTACGAGTACGAATTCGAAAAGCGACCCATCGATTTGATTTTAGGGGACCGGCAGCTGCGCCGGGCTCTCGTGGAAGAGATGCCACTGGCCCAGTTGGAGGCGGAGTGGACGCAGGGGTTGCGCTCCTACAGCCGGCAGATTGAAGAGAACCGCATTTACGCACCGCCAGGATAGGGCTGATCGGGGAGATGGGGCTCGGCTTGCCGAGGTCGGCGGGTGGTGCAAAAGAAAAGCCCCGCGCGGGCATATCACCGAACGGGGCTTAAACTGAAGCTGAAATGGATTACGCTTTTTCGGCTTTCAGCGTCTCAATCTCTTTCTTTAGATCGCTGATCTCCTGCTGATACTTCTCAGAGTCGTCGGCCCCGGCATCCTCACTGACACCTTCATCTTTTTTCCAGGTGTCCTTGAGCTCATCAAAACCGAGATACAGTGCAAGGCCGCCACCCAGCAGCAAAGATACAGGAATCGCCCCGGCAAGCAGTTGCAAAAACGCTTTAAACCAGATTGCCAGGCCGATGAGACCCAGTACAGATGCTACTGCCCCACCAATTAGCGTTTTCATAGAGTATCATCCTCCTTTGGTTAATGACCAGTTCTTGAGTTACGATGATTTTGGCAAAGTGAAAAGGTTGGTTTCTGCAGGAAATTTAAGGTTTATTCGATAGCATAGGCGAATTTGGAGCGCAAGCCTAAAATTCCCCCCGCACCCGGTGCTGCTAACGTTGCGACGGCCTGCGTGGTTGGGCCCCTATCCCAGCCGCTCTTCATCCGGCGGCGGGTCGGGACCAGGCCTTGAGTGGCCGAATGATCATTGACGCCTGCCGCTGGGCGGAAGCGCGTTTTGATATTTACAAAACTTCCCACAATTTGGTAACTGTGAGTGTCGGCATTCCGGAACCGGCCTTCACGACGTCCCCGCTATTGATCTGGGAAACCGACCGCTCTTCAGGAAAACCGGCGCAGGTGGATGCACAAGGGCCCTGCTGTCGTCGCTTCGCCGGATGCCGAAAATCCGCGTCCCCAGCAAATCGCTTATGACAACTCCCGGAATACTTCCAGAGGCACAACGCCGATGTCCCGACGAGGATCGCCCTTAAAGTGGGCGGGGAGATCACGTGGAACGCGTCACCTGAACAACCGACCTCACGGCGGCCCTTCTTGTCATCGCAAGGTGGTCTTTCCCGGCAGGCGTCGTGTGGGCTGTCCATGAAACTCCACCACATATGAATCCGACGTTGAAATGATGCCTTCAAATTCTCGCAGTGTAAAGCAAATAATCCGCACCAATGTCAGCCGCCTTTTGCGGGGCAGCCACAACCATTTCAGCCTTCAACTGCCAGCTCACACGGGGTGGGTTTCCACCTGGATCCGACGACGGTTTTTTTCCGGTGTTGTCATCAAGCCGGATCAGCTCGAAGTGGTCCGCCAACTTCCACAGGACGCCCTGCTCGTATACGCCACCAAATACAAAAGCAAGTTCGACTTCCTTTTTTATCACACCCGTTATGGCCAGTTGCGACTGCCGACACCGGAGATCGGTCTGGGCTATGCGGTGTGGGCCTGGCAGCCGCTAATTCGGATTATCAGAATCTTGGTGGCCGGACTGGACCACCTCGTGTTGAATCGCAAACTGCGCGACCCGTACCGCAGTGGCCATATTCGCTCCGAGTTGGAAGGCGGCAAGGCCGCCTTCGTCTCACTGGTGGAGGAGAAGGGGTTCTATCGGCGTTTCGTGAAATCCAAGGGCGATCCCATCCAATACCTGCTGGAGGTTCAGAAAGAGATCGACCGCCCGATCTACATCATCCCCCACCTGATGTTTTTCGGCAAGCGACCATTGCCATCCATCCCCAGCCTCATCGATCTGATATTCGGTAGTGAACAGCGACCAGGACGTTTGCGCCGTCTGGTGACCCTGTTCCGCTCGCCAGGGAAGGTCTTCGTGGAGCTGTCCAGCCCCCTCAACCTGAAGCGCTTCATCGAGCACCCCGACAACCTGGGACGCAGTCTGGAGTATCAATCCCTGCGCCTGCGCCGGCTGCTCCTGCGTCAGTTCAACCGTCACCGTCAGAGCATCACCGGACCGGTGCTCAAAACCAGCGAGGAACTGAAAGAGAGTATCTTGGCCGGCGACCGACTGCGGGCCTTCATGGAGCAGTATGCCCAGAACCGGAAGGAGCCGATCTATAAGGTGCGCAAGGAGGCCGACGGTTATCTGGACGAAATCGCCGCTGCTTACAAACCGCTGATGATCCGCATTCTGGACGTGGCCGTGGGCTGGATCACACGCACCATGTTCGACGGCGCCGTCGTCGATCAGAAGGGCTTGGCCAGGTTGAAAGCCATGTCCCAGCGCGGCCCGTTGGTGCTGGTTCCCTGCCACAAGAGCCACATCGACTATCTCATTCTCAGCTATGTGCTCTACCACAACAACATGGCCTGCCCCCTGATCGCGGCCGGCAAGAATCTGAGCTTCTGGCCGTTGGGTCCCATCTTCCGATCCGGCGGCGCCTTTTTCATCCGGCGCACCTTCCGTGGAGCCGTGCTCTACTCGCGCGTCTTCGGCGAGTATATCTACAAACTGCTGGAGGAAGGTTACAATATCGAGCAGTTCATCGAAGGCGGCCGCAGCCGCACCGGTAAGCTGCTCATGCCCAAGCTGGGTCTGCTCTCAATTCTCGTGAACGCCTACAAAACCGGCGCCTGCGAGGATATGATCATCGCACCGGTGTATATCGGCTACGACCGCGTTATCGAGGAGCACGCCTATCTGCACGAAGTGGAGGGCGGCAAAAAAGAGCCCGAGAATCTCAAACAGGTGGTTCGTGCCCGTAAATTTCTGAAAAAACGGTATGGCAAGATCTATATCAATTTCTCCAACCCTATCTCCATGAACGATCTGCTGGAATCCTTCGATAGCCCGCTCGTCGACATGCCCTCCAAGGATCAAAACGCCCTCATCCGCAATCTGGGCTGGCGGGTCATCAACGCCATCGATCGCGTGACGGTGGTCACGCCCCACTCTCTGGTGGCGGCCGCCATCCTGAACGCCCCCGCCCAACGTTTTTCCCTGGACGACATCCTGTCCATCGTCGACACCTATCTCCACGTCCTGGTATCCCAGAAGGCGCGACTGGCGGACACCCTGGCCAATGATCAGCCCCATGCCATTCGCCACGCCTTTGACACGTTCATTCAGCGCAAATTCATCGAACGGGTCTCGGACGACAAGAACGCGCCCCTGGAGGAGGCCGTCTTCGCGACGGTGGAGAGCAGACGGACCCTGCTGGAGTACTACAAGAACAATAGTATCGGCTATTTCGTGCCCGCCATCCTGGTGGCCACGGCGATCCTTGAGCGCGACGCCTTTCAGTTCACCGCCACGGATCTGCACACCCACTACACCTTTTCACAAGATTTTTTCAAATATGAGTTCGCCTTCAACATCGACCGTGGCAACGAGTACTTCGTCCGCAAGGTGATCAAAACCTTCATCGACGACGCCATCCTCATGCCCCACCAGACCCTTCCCGACACCTACAACCTCACCTCGGTCGGCTACCGCAAGGTCAAGTTGTTCGCCGACTATCTGAAACCCTACTTTGAAGCCTACTGGGTGGTGCTCAATTACTTCAAGCGCTATCCCCGCAACGCCATGGACTCCAAGGAGCGGCTGAAAAAGATCCAGGCCATGGGCAATCGCATGTACAAGCGCAAGGAGATCGAGCGGGCAGAGGCCCTGAACAAAATCAATTTCAACAACGGCATCGAATTCTTCACCACCCACAAGGTGAAGGGCAGTGAAGATGAGGCGCAACTGGCCCGTTACGAAAACTTGATTCAAAGCCATCTGCAACTGCTGCAATCATGAAGGCACTCATACTGGCTGCCGGATTGGGAACCCGCCTGCGCCCTTACACCCTCGCCCTGCCCAAGCCTCTCTTTCCCGTGGGCGGCGCCCCGCTCTTGGCACGGCACATCACCACCCTGATTCAGGCCGGTGCCACCAGCGTTGCGGTCAACACCCACCACCTGCACGACCAGATCGATGCCTTTATAAAGGAAACGGACTGGGGCGTGCCGGTTCTTGTGAGCCACGAATCCGAGATCCTGGGGACCGGCGGAGCGATGAAACGCTTGGTCGACGTCTGGGATGCAGCCCCTTTTCTGGTGATCAACGCCGATGTGGTCTGCGACCTGGATCTAAAAACCCTCTACCAGGCACACCTGAACGGCCCGGCCTTGGCCACCCTGGTCATGCACGATCATGCGGCGTTCAACAGCGTGGCGGTTGACGACGCCGGCCGTATTCGCATGATGCCGCCCCGCGCCCTGACGGCGCCGCCGGCCGAGACACGTCTGATGGCCTTCACCGGCGTCCATGTCGTCGACACCAAGGTATTGTCGGTCATTCCTGATGGCCGCTTCTACAGCATCATCGATGCCTACCAGGAGCTTCTCGATCGGGGCGAACGGCTCGCCGCCTTTCTGCCATCGGGTGACGCGACCAAGGCCGATACCTTCTATTGGCGCGACATCGGTACGCCGGACCAGTACCGCCGGACAGCATATGAACAGCTTCTACCCCAGGCCCTCGCCGCCGCCTTCGGAGAAGGCACTTACGCCGCTGCGACGACAAAGCGAACGCCGTTGGCGGGGGATGGCTCCGATCGCCGCTGGTACCGTCTGGCGACCGCCGGCCGCTTTCTGATCCTGGCCGACCATGGTCTGCGGGAGCAGGAACCACCGGCAGAAGCCGACGCCTATACCCAGATAGGCCGCCATCTGTTTCGCCGGGGTGTGGCGGTCCCGCAAATATTCATGGCCGAACCGTTCAGCGGTCTGGTGTTCTGCCAGGACCTGGGGAACGAAAACCTGCAGTCACGGGGGGCGAAGCTCCTCGCAGAGGGCCGTTGCGACCATCTCGGAACACTCTATCGCCAGGTGATCGCGGCCCTGATCGACCTCAATATCGAAGGCGCCGTCGGTTTCGATCCCGCCTGGACCTACCAGTCACCGGCCTATGATCAGGACCTCATTTTGGAGAAGGAGTGCCGCTACTTCCTGGAGGCCTTCATCGGTGGGTATCTGGGCTGGTCGGTCGACGATGCGCTCCTGGTCGATGAGTTAATCTCCCTGGCCAACGCCCTGATGGCTGCCAGCATTCCCGGGCTTGTGCATCGCGACATGCAGTCTCGCAACGTCATGTTGCATGAAGGCCGGTGCTACTTCATCGATTTTCAGGGCGCGCGCCCCGGTCCGCTCCAGTACGACATCGCCAGCCTGCTCGTCGACCCCTACGTCAACCTGCCCGCCGACCTGCAGGCACGCCTGTTCGACGATTTCCGAGCAGAACTTGTCAGCCGTCTCGACTGCGACAGCCGCGCGCTTGAGCGGGGCTACCGCCTGTGCCGGGTCACCCGTAACCTCCAGGTCCTGGGGGCCTTTGCCTTTCTGTCCCAGGTAAAAGGAAAGCCAGGCTTCGCGCACCATATTCCCGCGGCGGCTGACGCCCTGGTCGCCAATCTGAACCATCCCGAGATGATCCCAAGCCCGCGCCTGACCGAACTGGCCGCAAAGGCGGCTGACGCCGTCAACGCGCAGAAAGCGAGGTAACATGTCCCCAATTAAGATGATGATGAACGGCCTGCCCGGTAAGGTGTCCGCCACCATCGCCACCCACGCCATTTCGCATCCCCAGATCGAACTGCTGCCCTACGCGCTCACTGGACCGGAGATCGAAGGGAGTGAAACCCGGCTGGGCGACACCACCATCACGCTGGTCAAACCCGAGCGGCGCGACACGCTAGTGTCTGAGCTGAAGCGCACCTATGGAGACTTCATCTGTGTGGACTTCACCCACCCTTCGGCCGTCAATGACAACGCCGAGTTTTACTGCGCCCAGCAATTGCCCTTCGTGATGGGCACCACCGGAGGAGACCGGGTAAAATTGCAGCAGACCGTGGAGGCATCGTCGATTCCCGCCGTCATCGCCCCCAACATGGCCAAGCAGATCGTCGGGCTGCAGGCCATGATGGCCTACGGCGGAGAGCAGTTCCCCACGCTGTTCAGGGGCTATCAAATGCGCTTGGAGGAGAGCCATCAGCAGGGCAAAGCCGACACGAGCGGCACGGCCAAGGCAATGGTCACCTATTTCAATCAGATGGGAGTCGAATTCGACACAGATCAGATCGTCCAGGTGCGGGATCCAGAGGCCCAGCGGCGCGAGTGGGGAATTCCGGAGGCCCATCTCGGGGGCCATGGATGGCACACTTACACCCTCACCTCCTCGGACGGAACCGTCACCTTTCAGATTCGACACAATGTTAATGGCCGCGATGTATACGCTGAAGGGACCTTCGACGCGGTTCTGTTTCTGGCCGGCCAGGTGGCTGCCGGCGTGTCGGGCCGTGTTTACAGCATGATCGACGTGCTGCGTCAGCCGCCCGTTTAGGCGACGCTTGAACCACTTTGGCGGCCCGTTTTTCAGCGGTCAACTTGGCGCTCGGGCGATGGTAAAGTTCGTCACGCGGTGGCCGATGATATGGGTGAACATTGTGCCGCAGAAGGGCGGTGCAATGTCCATATTCGGATCATAAACCACTGTCATTGTATATTTTTTAAGATCAATCCCCAAAACAGCCGCGGAAAGCGCCGGCGCCGATTCGCCGGCATGAGGGGAGATCACCGTTTGCGAGGGATGCATGGACGTCAAGTATATCAACCCCTTTGTGGTCGCCATTAAAAACGTCTTTAAAACCATGATTGATGTTCCATTCACGCTGGGCAAGCCTGCCCTGAAGGAGGATCGGACACCGGCCTTCGATATCAGCAGCATCATCGGCCTGTCGGGCAATGTCAGCGGTTGCGTGGTCATCAACCTCTCCACACCGGTGGCACTGCAACTGGTGTCGGCCCTTCTTGGAGAAGAAGTCTCGGAGATCGACGAAGACACCATCGACGCCATCGGAGAGATCGCCAACATGATCGCCGGTAATGCCAAAACCGATTTTCCCGGTGAAAACAACGCCATTTCGGTTCCCAGCGTGGTCACCGGCAAACATGACGTCAGCTACCCGTCCGGTATTCCCATCATCGCCATCCCCTGTAAGACCGATGCCGGTGAGATGAATGTCGAGATCGCTATCAAATCCAAAAGCGAATAGATAGTTTTCACCAAAGACAAAGGGAAGTCACCTATAGGTGGCTTCCCTTTGCTTTTTGGGAATCTTTTGGAGTTGGTCAACGCGTCAAAGGCAGCTTATCCCGCTTCCCCGACCAGCTCACACACCTTCTCCAAGGCTGCATCCAGATGTTCGGGCTGGGTGCCGCCGGCCTGCGCCATATCGGGGCGGCCGCCGCCGCCGCCACCCACTACCGCTGCAGCGGCCTTGACCAGGTTCCCGGCATGAAAGCGTCCCACGAGGTCTTTGGTGACGACCACCAACAGGAGGGCCTTGCCACCGGTCTCGCTCCCAAGGGCGACGATGCCGGAGCCGAGTTTATCCTTGATCTTATCGGCCAAATCCCTTAGGGCCGCCGGGGTGTCCACCGACACCCGCTTGGCCATTACCGCGACCCCCCCGATCTCGCGCGTCTCCATGCCGCCGCCGCCACCGCCAGCCTCCAGTTCGGCGATACGGGCCTTCAGTTGAACGACCGCCTTCTCGGCGTCCTTGCTGCCGGCAAGCAGCTGTTCGACGCGCTCTTCCACCCCGTCGGATTGCACCTTGAGGCGGTTGGCCACCGCCTGAAGGGTTTTGTGAATCTGCTGGATGTGGGCGAGGGCCGCGGCGCCGGTCAGTGCTTCGATCCGCCGGATACCGGCGGCCACACTGGCCTCCTGGACGATTTTAAAGAGACCGATGTCCCCGGTCTGGCGGGTATGGGTTCCGCCGCAGAGCTCCTTGCTGAAATCCGAAAGGCTGATGACGCGTACCCGGTCGCCATACTTCTCCTCGAACAGCGCGGTCGCTCCACTTTGAAACGCCTCTTCGGCGCCCATCTCCTCGATGGCGACGTCCACATTCTGGGCCACGCGTCGGTTCACGTAGGTCTCTATGGCCGTCAGCTCATCCGGTGTCACCTGGGCAAAATGGGTGAAGTCGAATCGCAATCGCTCGGGGGAGACCAGTGAACCGGCCTGCTTGACATGATCCCCCAGGACCTCGCGCAGGGCCGCGTGCAGGACGTGGGTGGCCGTATGGTTGCAGGCCGTGGCACGCCGCAGGGTCTCATCCACGGCGAGTTGAACCCGGTCTCCTTTTTTCAGTGTGCCCTTTGCGATGGTGCCGCGATGAATCACCAGCCCGGTGGGGTCCTTGATGGTATCGCTCACATTCAGCTCGACATCGGCGCCGGAGATGCGGCCCTTGTCCCCCACCTGTCCGCCAGACTCGCCATAAAAGGGGGTCCGGTCGGTGACCACCTCCACCGCGTCACCGGCAGCCGCCGCGCCGATCGACGCACCCTCCTTGACCAGTAGCAGCACCTCGGCATCGGCGCGCGTGTCGGCGTACCCGAGAAAATCCACTTTTACGCCCTGCGCATTGAGCTCCTTGTAGGCCTCACTGGTTTCGGTAAAGGCCACGACGCTGCGCGATTTCTCCCGTTGATCGTCCATGTGCTGGTTGAAGCCATCCATGTCGATGGTGAAATTGTCTTCGCGGATGACATCCTGGACAATGTCCACCGGAAAGCCGAAGGTGTCGTACAGCTTGAAGATCAGCGCACCGGGGATCTGGGTCTCGCCCTTGGCCCGCAGGTCGGCCAGGGTGTCATTGAGGACCCTCAGGCCGTGGTCCAGCGTTTCCGAGAAGCGCTGCTCCTCGTTCTCAATCACGTTGGTGATGAAGGCCGCGGCGTCGCCCAGCTCCGGATAGTTGGGCTGCATGATATCGAAGACCACCTTGGTGGTTTCATGCAGGAATGGTCTGGTGAGACCGATGTTGCGACCATAGCGGATGGCCCGCCGCATGATGCGCCGCAGCACATACCCGCGGCCGTCGTTGGATGGCAGTACCCCGTCCCCAATGAGGAAGGCTGCGGCACGGCTGTGGTCGGCGATGACCTTCATGGCCACATCGGCGTCGCGGTCGCTGCCATAATCGATCTCGGCCAGCGTTTGGGTGCGCTGGATGATGGGGTAGATCAGATCGGTTTCAAAATTGGTTTCCTTTTGCTGCAGGAGGGAGGCCAGCCGCTCGAGCCCGAGACCGGTATCGATGCTGGGCTTTGGCAAAGGGGTGAGATGGCCGCTTTCGTCCCGGTCGAACTGCATGAACACCAGGTTCCAGATCTCGAGAAAACGGTCGCAGTCACAGTCCACACCGCAATCGGGCTGACCGCAGCCCAATGCCTCGCCGCGGTCGAGGTGGAGCTCGCTGCAGGGTCCGCAAGGTCCCGTGTCGCCCATGGCCCAGAAGTTCTCCTCCTCGCCAAGCCGCACCATGCGGCTCTCCGGGATACCGACGCCCTTGTGCCACAGGTCCCAGGCCTCGTCGTCATCGGTGAAGACCGATGCCCAGAGCTTGTCGCCCGGCAACCCGTAGCCGTTGGTGAGCAGGTCCCAGGCGAATTCGACGGCTTTCTCCTTGAAGTAGTCTCCAAAGGAGAAGTTGCCCAGCATCTCGAAGAAGGTATGGTGCCGCGCCGTGTAGCCCACGTTCTCCAGGTCGTTGTGCTTGCCGCCGGCGCGAACGCACTTCTGGGAAGTGGTGGCCCGGACATAGTCACGCTTTTCTTCTCCCAGAAAGACGCGTTTGAACTGCACCATCCCGGCGTTGGTGAACAAGAGGGTGGGATCGTCCTGGGGCACCAGTGAGGAGCTTCTGACGATGCGATGATCGTGCTTCTCAAAAAACTTCAAGTACGTGTTGCGAATCTCGTTGCCCTTCATGCCAGTCTCCATCCATAAGTCTAAAGGTTCGGCGCTTCACGAATATCGAAGGGGCCTCCGGCACTTGCGGCGTGTGGCGTGCCGTCCATTAGGACGGTGCACCGGCGGTCTCGGCCGCGCCTGATTCCGCGGTCGCATCTGCGGCCGCATCTGCCTTGTCGAGCCCAACCGCAACGCGCACCTTTTGATAGAGCGCGTCGAAGAGATCGGGATTGTCCTGAAAGAACTTCTTGACATTCTCGCGCCCCTGACCGATGCGCTCACCGTCATAGCTGTACCAGGAGCCGCTTTTGTCGATGATGTTGGCCGCGACCCCGTTGTCCAGCAGATCGCCGGCACGCGAGATCCCCTCCCCATACATGATATCAAATTCGGCCTCCTTGAAGGGCGGCGCCAGCTTGTTCTTGACCACTTTGACGCGGGTCTTGTTGCCGACCACGTCGGCGCCGTCCTTGATGGCCCCGATGCGCCGGATGTCCAGGCGCACCGACGAGTAGAATTTGAGTGCGTTGCCACCGGTAGTGGTCTCGGGATTGCCGAACATCACGCCGATCTTCATTCGAATCTGGTTGATAAAAATGATGGAGGTCATGGTCTTGCCGATGGTGCCGGTGAGCTTGCGCAGGGCCTGGGACATCAGACGCGCCTGCAGCCCCATATGGCTGTCGCCCATCTCGCCCTCTATCTCGGCCCGGGGCACCAGGGCGGCCACCGAATCGATCACCAGTATGTCGATGGCCCCGCTGCGCACCAGCATATCCGCGATCTCCAGGGCCTGCTCGCCGGTGTCGGGCTGGGAGATAAGCAGGTCATCGCAATTCACGCCCAGTTTGCGGGCATATACGGTGTCGAGGGCATGTTCGGCATCGATGAAGGCGGCGATGCCGCCTTGTCGCTGCGCATTGGCCACAGCGTGCAGTGCCAAGGTGGTTTTCCCCGAGGACTCGGGCCCATAGATCTCGGTGACCCGGCCGCGCGGTAAGCCGCCCACCCCCAAGGCGCGGTCCAAGGCGATGGCGCCCGATGAAATGACCGGCACTTCGATAATGGGGCGGTCGCCCAGCTTCATGATGGCGCCTTTGCCGAACTGGCGTTCGATCTGCTTCATGGCAGATCCCACCGCCTTCTCCTTTTCCGGTGCGATACTCATCTATTGCTCCTCCTCCCGTCTGGGCCGCACTCACCGTACGGCGTCCAAATGCTTTTGATACGGCACCCTTCCCTATCCTGCCGATGCCAGGGGTGCCTGAAACAGCGGTGTATAGCGCGCACCCTGGGGGCGCAGCTCACTGCGGTAGAGTACGAGCCTGGTAAGGGGCAGCGCTACCGGCGCATAATCGCTGCACGTCTCGAGGATCCTCACCAGCTCAGGTGCCGGCGGCGCCTTTTTGAATCGCCCCAAGGTCAAGTGGGCCTTGAAGCGACGCCGATCACGGGGAAACCCTAGAGTCGCCAGAGCGGCGTCCACGTCCTGCTGAATGGCTAAAATGGCGGCCGTATCGCCCGCGAGGCCGGCCCAGATTACACGCGCCTTGCGAACGCCGGGGAAGACCCCCAGCCCCTTGATGACTGTCGCTAGAGCGTGACGCTCATCGGCTGCGGCCCGCAACGTCTTGCCGATGGCGTTCACCTGGTGTTCGGGAATATCCCCCAGGAATTTCAGTGTCAGGTGAATCCCCGCTGGTCTTACCCAACGAACCGCAGTGAATTCCGGCTTGAGCGTGGCCTGCAGATCGGCCAGTGCGCTGCGGGTCGACGCCGGCAGTTCCAGCGCGATAAAGGCGCGGATCTGACCGGCGGTGCTCATTCTGGCCCGGGCAGGGTAAACTGGGGTTCGCCGAGAAGAAAGTCTCCCGCTTCGATCCAGGCTTTTAAGATGTTGGCGATCTCACGGGCCCGCACCACGCTGGAGAGGGGCACCGTTTGGATCTCCTGCCCTTCTACGGTGATGCTACCGCTCTTCAACTGGGCGTAGCTGACCACGCCGTAGTGGCGGCTTCTGCCCTGGGGATAGTCGGTGCCGTAGTCCACCACGTGGGTGAAGAGCTCTTCGTCCTTTACCGCCGTGTAGGTGGCCATCTCCGCATTGAGGATGGGGATGGGAATGCCCAGCCCCACCGAGAGCGACACCCCATACCCCTGGAGTCCGACCCCCACCAGCCAGGTCGGATCCATCTGCTTCATATCCCCCATCACCATGAGGGTGCCCGACGGATATATGGGCACCCCCCGTTCGGTGCGCTCCACCGACGGTTTGTGCTGGGTGCCGGGCCAGGTCACATAGCCCACTCCGCCGCCCAGGAAAATCCGTGTTCCCAGACCAATGGTCTTGTAGTAGGGATCGTTGAACAGGGGGCTGAGCTGGCCGGCCGAGCAGTAATTGGCGTTGCCCCCTTTGGGCTTGAGGGTGCCCATATAAGTGTAGATCGTCTTCTTGGTGTAGTTCACGGCGCAGTTGTAGTTCTGATAGGCGTTGCGCGGATTGACCAACAGCGCACTGGGAAGAGTGGCGATGTTGATCGCTTTCTGCACCAGTTTGTTCGGATAGCAGTCGGTGCCGTAGCCCTTGGCCACCAGATGGACATCTTTCCCGGCCACCAGTTCCTGGATCACATGTCCGCCGCCATAGGCGAACTCGCCCGGATAGACGCGGTTCAGGGGATCGTCTTCGCTGAGTTCCGTCGCACCGATGTAGCAGTCCACTGCGGCCACACCGCCGTAGGCGGCGACGTTGTTGAGCCACACCTTGGAGGCCTTGATGCCCGGTACGCTGTGACCGAAATTGATGAAGGCGCCGGAGGAACACATGGGGGCGAAGGTTCCCGTGGTGACCACATCCACCTGACGCGCAGCACCTTCGGCACCTTCCTGGTCGACGATATCGATCATCTCTTCTGCGGTGACCACGACCACTTCGCCCGATTTAATCCTCGCGTTGATCTCTGCGTAGGTTTTGTTGACCGCTTGCTTGGCCATCAAATGCATCGCTCCTCTGTCTGAACGTCTATTTCCAAATCGGCTTCCAGGCGATATGCGTCAGGAAGCGGGCACTGCCTCGAGCTTGGTGCGGATATTGTTTTCAATCCACTGCGCATCCCACCACTCGATGGGATTCACATAGGTGCCGCTGACCAGCATGCCGTAGTGCAGGTGATCGCCGCCCGCCAGACCGGTGGTGCCGGTCTTGCCGATCGTCTCGCCGCGGGCCACCATCTGTCCCACGGCGACATCGATGCTGCTGCAGTGGCCGTAGAGGCTGAAGAGTCCGAACCCGTGGTCGATGATGACCGTCTGACCATAAATGCCCAACGATTCGGCGAACACCACCTTGCCGGCATTGGCCGCCGGTATGGAGGAGAGCGCCAGGGAAGCCAAATCAATGCCCATGTGGAACTGGTGGTCGATCACCTTGCCGTTGTGGCGGTACTCGCGGGCATCGGCGAAACGGGCCCGGTTGGCGGCGTTGGGCAGCCTCAGGAAGGTGTCTTTCCAGAACAGCTGGGCTTCGCTGGTGCGGGTTACCGCATAGATCGCTTCGGAGTTGGCCTTGCGCAGGGCACTATTGACCTGCAGAAACTGCTGAACCGGCGGTAAACTGGCGTTATCCGGCATATCGGCGAGGAATTCGGGCATTTTGCGTTCGAGAAAACTATCCGGGATGTTGAGGACGTCCTTGCGAAAGGTGCGCTTGTTGATGTGGTGGGGAATCCCCGTTTGCCGCAGGTTGCCCGCCACGTCGCGGGCCTGCAGCTCGATGTGGGTACCGGGGCCCTGCTCATGGGTGAGAGCGAAGAACGCCAGGTGGATGGCCTTGTCACTGCTGTAGCCGGCGTAGCCCTTATAAAAGGTTTCACCCACCAGGACGCCGCTTTGGGGGCACTCCTCCGACAGGCGATAGATGACCAGGCCGGCGCCCCCCTGGTTGAGGTTGTGGGCGTGGCTGAGCAGGCTCACCGTGGGTGGCTGGCTGTCGATGAGCACCTCTTTTTCGATATAGGTCTGGTTGCCTTTGCCCCATTTTCGCCAGCTATAGTCCCAGACGCTCAGCCGCAGAAGGGCTTTGCCGTCCTTAAGGCCCAATTTGACCGTGTCGATGGTCACGGGGAGCTCTGCTTCGCCGGTCAGACCGCCGTCGGGAAAGCCGGCGGATTCAAACCGCTTCTGATAAATCACATGCTCCTGCCCATCTTTGAGGATCGCCATCCAGATCCGTCGTAGGCCGCTTTTGCGGTCCGTCAAAGTGAGTTGAATCGTCTGGGACGCCCCCAGGGCGGAGAGATCCCGATCGATGGTTACCTGCGGCTTTTCGCCCTCCATGCGGTCGACCAGCAGCCAGACGGCAGCGCCCACCAGGAGCACGCTCAACAAGAGGATCAGTTTCGTTTTCATGCGTTGCGTATTCTGTTTTCTTTTGCGGGGTTAGATAGTGCGTCGGTTTTTTAAATTAAACCCGAAGTTTAACAGTATAATCAGTGGCAATCAAGTTTTAGTTTGGCCGAATTTCGTTTCCCAAAGCAGCCGTTGCCGGTGCCATACCTGCGCGACGAATTCGGCTCCCGCAGCGGCAGCCATGACCATCCGAACGCGCACTTTCCGCTTGCGGCTTGACAACCGGGCACATGCCAGGATAGGTACGCGCCATGACAGATATCACCAACATTAACGAGATCTTATTCGGACCGGATCGGCCGCTGCTGCTCATTGCCGGCCCGTGTGTCATCGAGGATGCCGACCTGACGCGCGAGATCGCGACGCGGCTCAAAGCGCTGACGGCGGAGCTGGGGCTGCCCTTCATCTTCAAAGCCTCCTACGACAAGGCCAACCGGACCGCCGTCGAGGCCTTCCGAGGCCCGGGATCCACGGCGGGCCTGAAGATCCTGGCCGATATCAAGGCCGATCTGGGAATCCCCATTCTTTCCGATGTCCATGGTGTAAATGAGATCCCCGCGGCCGCCGAAGTTCTCGATGTGATCCAGATCCCGGCCTTTCTCTGCCGCCAGACCGATCTCATCCTGGCCGCGGCGGCCTCGGGCCGCTGGATCAACATCAAGAAGGGCCAATTTCTCGCCCCATGGGACATGGCCAATGTGGTGGACAAGGCCCGCGTCAAGGGGCCCCCTCAAATTCTGCTGACCGAGCGCGGCGCCAGTTTCGGCTACAACAACCTCGTGGTGGACTTCCGGGGCATCGCCATCCTGCAGGCCACAGGCTGCCCCGTCATCTTCGACGCCACGCACAGCGTCCAGTTGCCGGGCGGCGCCGGCAGCAGTTCGGGGGGCCAGCGCGAATTCGCGCCAGTGCTGGCCCGGGCCGCGGTGGCGGCCGGCGCGGATGGCGTGTTCATGGAGGTGCACCCCGATCCCGACAAAGCGCTCTGCGATGGCCCCAACTCCCTCCGGCTCGATGCACTCGAGCCCATTCTTCGTCAGCTGGCCGCCATTCGGGCGCTGGTCTAAACAGAGGGGACACAACTGGCAATGACGCTCTCCGCCCGGCAGCAAAAAATTCGATTGCTACTCCTCGATGTGGATGGGGTCCTCACCGATGGCCGCATTCCTTACAACGATCAGGGTCTGCAGACCCAGAGCTATCATGCCCGTGATGGACTGGGAATCCGTCTGCTTCAGGCGGCGGGAATCGAAGTGGGCCTTATCACCGGTCGCGCCACACGCGCTCTGCACCATCGTTGCCAGGACCTGGGGATCGATCTGATCAAGGACGGCATCCAAGACAAAGCCCGCGCGCTCGCCGAAGTACTTGCGGAGAAGGGACTTCCCCAGGAAGCGGTGGCCTTTATGGGCGATGATCTGCCCGAACTGCCGCTGGTCGGTCGGGTGGGACTTTTCATAGCGGTGGGCGACGCCCACGCCCTCCTCCGCCGCAAGGCCGACTGGGTTACCCAGGCACCCGGCGGCAGCGGCGCCGTCAGAGAGGTGGCCGAAGTCCTCCTCCAGGCCCAGGGCCACTGGGAGCGCCTGCTCGCAACCAAATTTGACTACCATGAAACTGACTAAAGCCCGCTTCAGTCTTCTGCTGACCACCATCATCCTGATCACCGTCGGCACGATTGCGCTGCGGTTTTACGAGGAGCGGCGCGGGCGTGTGGATCAGCCGCCCCCAGTGGCGCCGCCCACCGACGCCACCATGGCCCTCACCAATGTTCGCCAGACCGCCGTTAAAAACGGCATCAAGGAGTGGCACCTGGAGGCCCTCGCCGCAACGCTCCTGGAAGCCAAGCACCAGATGATCCTCGAACAGCCCACGGTGGAATTCTTCATGGAGAACGGTGAGCAACTGACCCTGACCGCCCAGAAGGGGATTCTGGATACGAAAACCAATGACATTCAGGTCAGTGGTCAGGTCGTGGTCCGCCATCAGGCCTACACCCTCACAGGAGAGGCCTTTGCTTACAGCCACGCCGAAGAGCGCTTGGTCAGCCAGGCACCGGTGACCATCATCGGAGATCGACTCCGGCTCACAGCGGCCCGCATGACGGTCGACCTCAACACCCAACAGACCGAGCTGGCCGGTGATGTGAAAGGCATTCTCAATGACACCTTCTCCCTCTGATCATCGGCGAACCGCCGCAATCGGCCGATACGTGTGGACCGCCCTGGCCATCCTCTTGCTGACCCTTTGGGCGGTCGTGGGCGGTGCGGCGGACACCAGCGCACCTCCGGAATCCTCCCTAGCGGCCGATCCACAGAAGCCCGTCGGCGGACAAGAGAACGCCCCCATCGAGATCACGGCCGATCGTCTGATCAGTGACAGCCAGAACAAGCTGGCGCGGTTCGAGGGCAATGTCCTCGCACGCCAGGGGGACACGACCATCGCGGCCGACCGCCTGCTGATCCACTACAAGGACGACGGCAACCCGCAGGCGGCGGCGGGCGCCGACGCCCTCTCCAAGATCACGGCCAGCGGCAATGTGCGGATTAAGTTCGACAACAGGCTTGCTGTAACCGATGAAGCGGTATATATAACCGACCAAAGGATTCTGACCCTTACCGGATCTCCAGCGAGGGTCACCAGCGACAAGGATCAGGTCACCGGTTCGGTGATCAAGTTCTATCGCGACAGCGGCCGCATAGAAGTCCAAGGCGGCAGTGGGAAGCAGGTCGAGGCGATTTTCCATTCAGGCGAGAAGGGCATTCAGTGAGCGGTTCTCGAACAGCCAGCACAACTCACCACACCGCACCCTTTCACAGATAGATGGCTGTTCTTGCCCTGACAGATCTGGTCAAGATATATCGCGGTCGCAAGGTGGTCGACATGGTCAGCCTCAGCGTAGAGAGCGGCCAGGTCATCGGCCTCCTGGGCCCCAACGGGGCGGGCAAAACCACCACCTTTTACATGGCGGTGGGTCTCGTCAGGCCCGACGGCGGCAGCGTCCGGCTGAACGACAGGGATCTGACCGCCAGCCCCATGCACGTAAGGGCCCGCAGGGGGGTTGGATATCTGCCCCAGGAAGCCTCCATCTTTCGCAAGCTTACCGTGCGCCAGAATGTTCTGGCCATCCTGGAGACCATGGGCCTGACCCGCAAAGATCGACGGCGCCGGGCCGATGAGCTGCTGGAGGAGTTGGGCATTCTGCGATTGGCCGACCAGCGCGCCAGCGTCCTGTCGGGTGGTGAACGCCGACGCCTGGAAATTTCCAGATCGCTTGCCACCAATCCTGGATTTATTTTGCTGGATGAGCCATTTGCGGGTATAGATCCGCTCGCAGTGATCGATATTAAAAAGATAATAGACCATCTTAAGGCGCGCCGTATCGGGATCTTGATTTCGGATCACAACGTCCGCGAGACCCTGGGCGCCTGTGATTTGGCGTACATCTTAAACGACGGCAAGGTCATCGAACAGGGACCGCCCGAGAAAATCGCTGGCAGCGACATTGCCCGGCGCATCTACCTCGGCGACGAATTCAGGTTGTAAAATGGCGATCGAACTCAGGCAACAGCTCAAGCTGACGCAACAATTGATCATGACGCCACAATTGCAGATGGCGATCAAGCTGCTGCAATTGTCCCGTTTGGAGCTGATGGACAAAATTCAGCAGGAGTTGGAGGAGAATCCGGCCCTGGATGAGAGCCAGGAGACGGGCCCTGCCGATCCGCCCCAGGAGAAGGAGACGCCCGAGGCGACCCCCGCTGAAGATGCCAAAGAAGTCACCATAGAAGAGAAGATCAACGACGATATCGACTGGAGCAATTACATCGACGAGTACAACTCGCCGGGGCGCATCAACTATGAGAGCGAGGCCAAAGACGCGCCCAAGTACGAAGCCTTCATCTCCCAGAAGGAATCCCTTAGCGGCCACCTGCTCTGGCAATTGGCGATGACATCGCCCTCATCCATTGAAAAACGCATCGGCAGCCTCATCATCGGCAATCTCAACCGCGACGGTTACCTGGAGATCACCCCCGAAGAGATCGCCCAGAACAACGACCTGCCCATCGAAGAGGTCGAGCGCGTGCTCGCTTTCATGCAGGGTTTCGACCCGGTGGGCGTCTGCGCGCGTGACCTCAAGGACTGCCTGTTGATCCAGATTCGCCACTTGAACCTGGAAAAAGACACCGTCCTGACCGATATGATCACCCACCACATGAACCACTTGGAGAATAAAAACTACAAGGCCATTTGTCGTGCGCTGAAGATCGGCATGGACGATGTGGTCCAGGCGGTCAACATCATCCGCAGCCTGGAACCGAAACCGGGGCGCGAATTCAGCGAGGAAGAGCCCCAGTACATCACGCCCGACATTTACGTCTACAAGACCGAAGACGGCTACGCCATCGTGATCAACGACGACGGCATGCCCAAACTCAAGGTCAACTCCTTCTACAAGAAGGCCATCATGCAGGGGGATGATGTTAGCGGCAAGGCCAAGGACTACATTCAGGACAAGATGCGGTCGGCGGCCTGGCTGATCCGCAGCATCCACCAGCGCCAGAAGACCATCTACAAGGTGATGGAGAGCATCCTCAAGTTTCAGCGCGACTTCTTCGACAAAGGGATTGCCCACCTCAAACCCATGGTGCTGCGGGATGTGGCGGAAGATATCGGCATGCACGAATCCACCATCAGCCGCGTCACCACCAACAAATATGCCTATACGCCCCAGGGCATCTTCGAGCTCAAGTATTTCTTCAACAGCAGCATTCAGCGCGTCAACGGCGATGCCATCGCCTCCGCCAGCGTCATGGCCAAGATCAAACAGCTCATTGAGAACGAAAATCCACGCAAACCTTACAGCGACAGCAAAATGGCTGACTTGCTGAAAAAGGACAACATCAATATAGCACGGCGGACAGTGGCAAAATATCGCGAGATGTTGGGCGTACTGTCCTCCAATAAGCGCAAACAATTGTAGTCGTTCGCCGTTCGTTCAACGCCGAGAGGCGGCCCCGCAATTGACGGCCCCTCATCGGCCGAACCGCATCCAGCGTGGAGGTTTTTATGCAAACCGCGGTGACCTTCAAAGGCCTCGATCCCTCCGATGCATTGAAGGCTTACGTCAGCGACAAACTGAACCGCTTCGACCGCTTTCTCGCCAGTGCCGCCGAAGCCAACGCGGTTCTCAAGGTCGAAAAATTCCGCCACATCGCCGAAATCCACATCAGCGGAGACCGCCTCAGCATCACCGGCTCGGAAGAGACCGACGACATGTACTCCGCCATCGACATGGTGCTCGACAAGCTGGAGAAACAGATCAAAAAGAGCAAGCAAAAGCACCGTGCCGGCCGCAGCAGCGCGACGATCAAAGGCCCCACGCCCATGCTCTCCGGTGAAGAATCCCCGGAGGAGGCGGAAAGGGAGATTCGGGTCGTCGACATCGAATACAAGCCCATGGACGTGGATGAGGCGGTCATGCAATTGAACTTGAGCAGCGACCATTTTCTGGTGTTCACCAACGCCAGGTCCGATCGGGTCAATGTTCTCTACCGACGCAACGACGGACATTTCGGCCTCATCCAACCGCGCCGATAGGGGTTCTGGCGACGGCGTTTCTGTCGAGTTCGTCTCTGACGAGTTCGTCTCTGACGAGACCGCCCCTCGCAAGAAGGTCTCTTGCGGGAAGGTCTCTGACAAGATAGTTATCCATTCAAACGTTTGAGGATCACTGGAAGGGTCACTGGTTGCTTTGATATGAAAATTCTGGACGCACTTACCCCCAAAACGATCTTGGTTGATCTTCAATCCAAAGATAAGAAGGGCATCCTCGAAGAGCTGGTCGCCCCCGTGGCGGCGGCCGGCGGCATCGACGCGGCCGACCTCGTCCAGGTCCTCATGGAGCGGGAGCAGCTCGGCAGCACCGGCATCGGCGGCGGAATCGGCATTCCCCACGGCAAGCTCAAGAATCTGGACGAACTGGTTCTGGGATTCGGCCTCAGCCGTGCGGGTATGGACTTCGAATCCATGGATGGCCGGCCCACCCACATCTTTTTTCTTCTCATCACCCCGGAGAACTCCACCGGTCTGCATCTCAAGCTGCTGGCGCGCATCTCCCGTCTCCTGAAGAATGAACCCTTCAAGGAGAAACTGATGCAGGCCCGTAGTGTGGAAGATGTGATCGCCGTTATCGAACCGGTGGACGAACCATTTTAGACACCGGCGCCCCTCCCCCAAAACCGCCACTTATCATCATCTGAAGCGGGAGTTACGCATGCAGCGGCCAGCCATCATTATCCTCACCGGGTGCTCGGGGGCCGGTAAGAGCACTGCCATGGCGGCCCTGGAGGATGCCGGCTTCTATTGTGTCGACAACATGCCCGTGGGTCTGCTGCCCCAATTTATGGCGCAGCCGCCGGAATCGCGCCCCGAAAGGCCCGGCTATGCCTTCTGCATGGACCTGCGTCAGCATCGCTTCCTGGAGGACTACGCGGCCAATTTCAGCCAGGTCGTCAACACGGGCGCCCGCCTGACCATCCTCTTTCTGGACGCCAGCCAGGATACCCTGCTGCGACGGTATAGTCAGGCCCGCCGCCACCATCCCCTGGCCTATCGCTATGCCGAACTCGCCGAGGCGATCGCCGCGGAAAAAATCCTCCTGGCCCCCCTCAAGGCCGCCGCCGACCATGTCATCGACACGACCACCACCAACGTGCACCAGCTCAAATTCGCCATCTTCGGTCTGGTCCAGCCAGATGCACCCGCGCTGGAAACCAACATCAGCATCAAATCCTTCGGATTTAAATATGGCGTCCCGGTAGATGTGGACCTCATTATCGACGTGCGCTTCATCACCAACCCCTATTTTGTTCCGGAGCTGCGCCCCCTCGACGGCGAAAGTGCGAAAATACGCGACTTTGTGTTGAAAAAAGAGGAAACCCGCTTATTTTTACAAAAATATTTGGATCTGCTTGACTATTTAATTCCGTTATACGAGAAAGAAGGTAAAGCGTATCTGACCGTTGCCGTAGGCTGTACCGGTGGTCGGCATCGTTCCGTTGTGGTGGCACGCGAGATCTATTCCCACATCCGACGATCGCGCACGCAGGTATCCCTAACGCACCGCGATATTGGCCACGCATCATAAACGGCGCAGCGTCAGAAACGCCGTCTGTTTTCTGAGTCCGCAACCTGTTCAGCAAGGCATCCACCCATCACCCGGCCGCTTGATGATCCCCTGTTGGACACAATTAACCTGCAACGCGGATAGGCGAGCTTCGTATCGGGTGAGCCATGCGGATGTCGTTTCACGATCCCTGGTCCCGCACGGGTAGACGCCTCTGCAGAACAGATCGTCAGCATACCCCAAGCGGTTGGAAGCCGCAGCCTTCAGGCAACCACGCATTGGCTGCGTGAGTGGCGCCGTTTGCCGGCGGCGAATTGATTTTAGAGGTATAGCATGATCGGAATCCTCATCGTTACCCACCCGAAACTGGGCGAGGCCCTCATCGACACGGCCGAGTTCATCCTCGGCAGCCGACCCGAGGCGGTCAAGGCCCTCTCCATCGACATCAACGAGAACGCTGAGGATCTGCGACGAAAGATCACGGCAGGCCTGAATGCCCTTGATGCCAATCAAGGTGTCTTGATCATGACCGACATGTTCGGCGGCACCCCCTCCAATTTGAGCTACTCCCTCCTCGAGGAGGGACGTATCGAAGTGATCTCCGGCGCCAATCTGCCCCTGTTGATCCGGGCAGTGAATTATCGTGAGAAGAAGCCCCTGGTGGAGCTGGTGCAGGACCTGGAAGTATTCGGCAAGAAGAGCATCAGCCTTGCCAGCGGGCTCCTGAAGGGAAACAAGCGCGGCTGATCCGAGCCCCCCTGTCGCCTCCCATTGCCGCATCGCATGCATCTGCCCTGCACAGATCGATCCCCATCTGGCGGCAGGCACCTGCGGATGATAGGCGCTGACGTCGCGCTTCCACAATACATTTTAGATAGAAGGAGGAGTTATGAGCGTAAAGATGGCCATCAATGGATTTGGAAGAATCGGTCGCATGGTGTTTCGCGCCGCCATGCAGCACCCCGACATCGACATCGTCGCCATCAACGACCTGACCGACGCCACCACCATGGCCCACCTGCTGGCATACGATTCGGTCCATGGAAAGCTGGATGACGAGATCGTTGCCGGCGATGGCGAGATCATCGTGAACGGGACCGCCATTGCCTACACGGCCATCAAGGATCCCGCCCAGCTGCCTTGGAACGATCTGGGCATCGACATCGCCGCCGAGTGCACCGGGCTCTTCCGTGACCGCGAGAACGCGGCCAAGCACCTCACCGCCGGCGCCCGCAAAGTGCTGATCTCCGCACCGGCCAAGGATCCCGACATCACCATCGTCATGGGGGTCAACTCCTCCCAGTACGATCCGCAGGCCCACCACATCATCTCCAACGCCTCCTGCACGACCAACTGCCTCTCTCCGGTCGCCAAAGTGCTGTTGGAGAACTTCGGCATCAAGGCGGGCCTGATGACCACGATCCACTCCTACACCGGAGACCAGCGCCTGCTCGACTTTCCCCACAAGGACCTGCGCCGCGCACGGGCAGCCGCACTCTCCATGATCCCCACCACCACCGGTGCCGCCCGGGCCGTCGCCCTCGTGCTGCCGGAGCTCACCGGCAAACTCAACGGCCTCGCCATCCGGGTGCCGACCCCCAATGTGTCCATGGTCGATCTGGTGATCACCATGGAGAAGGAGGGCGTCACCGTCTCCGACGTCAACGAAGCCCTCAAGACCGCCTCGGAAGGCGCCCTCAAGGGGGTTCTCGGCTACAGCGAAATTCCCCTGGTGTCGTCCGACTACAACGGGAGCCCGCTGTCCTCCATCGTGGATGCCCCCACCACCTATGTGGTCGACAATATGGTCAAAGTGATGGCCTGGTACGACAACGAAGCCGGCTACTCCCACCGAATGGTGGACCTGGCCGCCATGGTGGGCTCCCAGCTCTAAAGCGGTGTCGCCGCACCGCCAAACCCCCCATTCCCGGAGGACCCGATGACCGAGCGAACCCCGCTTATCGCCGGCAACTGGAAGATGCACAAGACCGTTGCCGAGGCCCTGGATACCACCCGGACACTGATCGCGTTGACCGAGGACGTGACCGGCGTCGACCTGATGATCGCGCCACCCAGCGTTTCGTTGGCACCCATGGCCGAACTGCTCACGGGGAGCCGGATCGCCCTCGGCGCCCAGAATCTCCATTGGGAGCAGCAGGGCGCCTACACCGGCGAGCTTTCGGCGCAGATGCTGGCCTCGGCCGGCTGCAGCTACGTCCTGATCGGTCATTCGGAACGCCGGCAGTATTTCGGCGAGACCGATGAAACCGTCAACAAACGCCTCAAAGCCGCCCTGGCCGCCGATCTGATCCCCGTTGTCTGCATCGGCGAAACGGACGCCCAGCGGGAGGCCGGTGAGACCTTTTCCGTGCTTGACAATCAGGTGATAAATGGGTTAGATGGCCTTTTTTCCGACGACCTCGGCAGCCTCGTCATCGCCTACGAACCCGTCTGGGCCATCGGCACCGGTAAGACCGCCAGCGATGAGCAGGCCCAGGAAGCCCATCGATACATCCGCGAATTGATGGATCGCCAGTTCGGAAAAGCGCTTGCCAATACGGTAAGAATTCTGTATGGGGGGAGCGTAAAACCGAGCAACGTCAAGGCCTTGATGGCCATGCCCGATGTGGACGGGGCCCTCGTCGGCGGGGCGAGCCTGGCGGCCGAATCGTTTAGCCAATTGGCGCATTACCAAGCGTAAAACAGGACCTGGTTACCCCTTATGGATATTATTCTGATCGCAATTCATGTCTTTGTCTGCATCGCCCTGATCATGATCGTTCTTTTGCAGACCGGTAAAGGTGCGGACATGGGCGCGGCCTTTGGCGGCGGCGGCAGCCAGACCCTCTTCGGCAGCACCGGCGCCTCGACCTTTCTGAGCAAGATGACCACGGCCGCGGCCATCGTCTTTATGCTAACCTCGCTGATGCTGGCCTATGTGTCCAGCGACCGTCAGCCCGCCTCCATCATGAGCGACCAGCCGGCGGTGGAGCAGCCCGCGGCCGAGACGACTTCCGAAGAAGCAACCACCCCGGCAGCCGAAGCGACCTCCGAAGAAACGACCGCCCCAGCGACGGAGACCGAACAGCCCGCCGCGACGACAGACAGCGGCAGCGAGGAAACAACCAGCGAATAGACATCTGAAAACATGCCGAAGTGGTGGAATTTGGTAGACACGCTATCTTGAGGGGGTAGTGGCCTACGGCCGTGCGGGTTCAAATCCCGCCTTCGGCACCAATAATAATAACAGGCCCTTACGGATCATATGCATAAATTCGTAAGGGCCTGATTATTTCTGTCGATCACGCCTTAGTCACACTTCTGTAAAAATTCCCCTATCCTTTACATAGCATCTTCAAGGTCTGATTTATCAATCGTAGTATACCGTTCAAACATTTCTCGGGTGCTGTGTCCCGTTATCTTCATGATAACGGATTCAGATATACCAGCTTTGCGAGCATTGGTATTGAAGGTATGCCGGAGATCATGGAAAACGAAGCCATCGCGCTCGAAGCGTGTATTATGATCCCGAAAGCGTGTATTATGATCCCGAAAGACATAATGGTTGATAGAAAAAAATGACCTACCCCTTGTAAACGTGGGTTATGATTGAGGTGCAAACCCAACAACCACAGAGCCAAAATCAAGGAGGTAGGTCA